>Ga0187889_10001641_pt1 | contig 23545 bp, 16 predicted proteins | sample June2016WEW_7_10_2_FD_132992 | JGI IMG/M metagenome (GOLD analysis project Ga0187889, IMG submission 132992) | Peatland microbial communities from SPRUCE experiment site at the Marcell Experimental Forest, Minnesota, USA - June2016WEW_7_100 | ecosystem: Environmental > Terrestrial > Soil >... | reverse complement strand
CGAGAACGACCGTTCAATCTCCATCACCCGTTCCACGGCTGCGATATTGTGGACTCCTCCCAGATACGCTCCGCGGTAACCCAGGCCGCGAAAGATGGCGATCTGTTTCGCCGCAAATTCGCAGAAGAACGCCTTACCGCCATCAGCCGATTGGCCCTGGTTGAGACAAAGCTCCAGCAACGCCGGCGTGACCACAATGCCCGGGATCCTTCCATCGTGAAAAATTTGCGCCACTCTCGGGCTTAACATAAAGACATTGCCAATGAGCGGAATGTGCGACATCCCGTGGTCATTCATGTACCGTCGCAGTTCATGGGCTTTGCGGGCATCGTAGCCGACTTGATTAATGATGAAGTGGGCGCCGCACTCGACTTTTTTTTGCAGCTTGAGATATTGCGGGATCACCTCACCCTCCCGCAGTTTGTAATTGGAGGTGACGGCGCCGATGCAAAACCGGGTTTTTTCGAGCCGCTCACCTTTGCCGCCGCGTCCGTCCTGGGGATCAAAGCCCCGGTTCATCTTGTCCAGCATGGAAATCAGGCCCACGGAATCAATGTCGAACACCGGCTTGGCCATGCCTTGGTTACCGGTGACCGGGTAATCGCCGGTCATGGCGAGGATGTTGTTAAAGCCTTCGCTGTTGAGCAGCCAGGCCTCGCTTTCCAGGCCGTTCCGATTCAGATCCTTGCAGGTGAGGTGAATGACGACTTCCTTGCCCGCGTAAAGGATGGGTTTGCCCAGGGCCGTCGGCGCGAGTTGCGGATGGCCGCCGGCATTGTCGGTGATGGAAATCCAGTCAATGTAGGGGCATTCAACAAGCTGCCCCGCGAACGTGCGGGCCTTTACGGCGCTTTTTTCCGCCATGGAACCGCGGGTGGAAACCAATTCAGTCCCGATGAGAAACCGGGAGGACTGAAACAGTCTTTCGCGCAACGTCTGCATTTTGCCCATGCAACATAACAAAATGGGGGAATCAGGGAAACTTTGTTTTGCTGCGAAAAATGCAAAACGTACAAGGAGTTCAACCGCGGATTACACGGATGAGCGCAGATGGGATGGCGCGAGGCAGAGAAGGAGTTTGGGTTTCATGGCAATAGTAACTCTGACCCGAACTTCAATCGGCTCGTTCATTTGCCGCATTGCGAACAATGCCAACCTGTCGCTTCCGGCCAGCCTCAGAAACGAATCTGCACGCCCGAAACGCCCGCGCCGTTACGGAAATTTTGCTTCCAGTTCTTTCTTCACGGCTTCGGCGACTTCCTGGGGCATGCCGGGCCGTTCGGCCGCATCGCTCCAGCGCAGGTGCGACATGTAAGCATCGGACTGGATATGACCTTGTTTCTGCGCCGAGGCGTCAATGCGGTCGGCGAAGCGCGACGGCATGTCGAGCTTGATTTCATCGAAATCGTCCCACGCCTTCACTTGCGACGGAATGTCCTGCCAGTAAAGGATCTGGAATTTCGATTTGGCATTCGGGTCTCGTTGCGTTTTCGCCGAATCCGCCCGCTCGGCCATGACCGCTGCGATGGTTTCCATTTTGGTCCTCGCCTTGGGTGCAGCACCTTTGCCGACGAAATAGAGAAACAAATCCACCGCGCTGGACGCGTCCGCGCCGTAGCCGTCCGCGCCGATTTCGTCGGCATACATCTGGCTGATGGGCGCGCCGCCGATGGCGAACTTGATGTTGGTCATGCCGCGTTCCTTGTAACCGTCAATGACCGTTTTCATGTAGGTCATCGTCGTGGTGAGCAACGCGCTCATGCCGATGATGTGCGGCTTGTGCAGTTCGGTGGCGGCGAGGAATTTTTCGATGCTCTGGTCCACGCCGATGTCGTGGACTTCAAAACCCGCGCCCTCGGCCATCATGCAAACGAGGTTTTTTCCGATGTCATGCAAATCACCGCGAACGGTTCCCATTAAAAGCACTCCGGCCGGCTGGACGATCGAATCTTTTGCGCTGAGCAATGGCTTCAGAACCAACATGCCGGCCTTCATCGCGCGCGCGGCAATCAACACCTCGGGCACGTAGAGGATGTTGTGCTTGAAGTCTTCGCCCACAACGCTCATGCCGGCAATCAGGCCGTCGGTCAGGACTTCCTTGACGCTCCGGCCTTCCGCCAAGGCGTCCCTGGTCATCTGTTCGACTTCCTTGGCCTTGCCTTCGTAAAGGCATTGGTTCATCAAAGCATAATCCGGCATTTCGCGTTTCCTTTCCTGACAGGGCTCATCGTTTGGAATTAAATTCATCAAGCGCCTGCAACATGGCCTCGATGTTTTGCTTCGGCATGCCGGGACTGGTGCCGCCACCGACGGAGAGAATCATGCCCCGGTCGCCGCCCTTTTCCAAAACATCCAGCGTGGCAGCGCGCACTTCCTCCGGCGTGCCGCGAACGCCGACTTCGAGGGGATTCACATTCCCCATCAGGCACATGCGGTCACCCACGCGGTCCTTCACTTCGGCGATGTCCGTTTGTTTGCCCCAGTTCAAGACGTTGAACCCGGCATCCGGCAGATGGTCCAGACAGGCCTGGACTTCTGCGTCGTTGTGATAGAGCTTCACCCAGTCTTTCGGGAAGGCATCGCAAATGCGTTTCAGATAAGGGTGGCAAAATTCCATGTAATGCTCTTCGTTTACGAAACCAACGATGTCGTCCAGGATGAAAATGCCTTCCACGGTGTTGCCCATGGCCTTGTGCTGGGCTTTCAGCCAGTCGATGACCAGCCGTGTGCACAGATCGAGCAGTTTGTGGGACCACTCCGGCTTTTCCACGAGATCGATCATCAGTTCAGTCGTGCCGCGCACAAAACCTGCCGTGCACATCGGGCCGCGCGACGTGACGAACGGCAGGATTTCTCCGGTGTCGAGGATGCGTTGCCGCTGCATCCGGATGCGATGCAGCGTCAGCGCCATGAAAGCGTCGTTCTCCACTTCGTATTCCGGGAATTTTTCAATGTCCTCGATGTGAAAGAGCATGTGGTATTCGCTGGGCGTGTTGTCAGCCCAGAATTTGATCTTGGACCCCAACGCCGACGGTTCCGCCGCCATGCCATACTCCATCCACCAGGAAGGAACCCAGATCACATCGGGGAATTCCTTGTGGATTTTCAGGTGCGCCTGAAACCACACCTCCGGGTCAAGATAAAAATCCAAGTGTTTCAAGCCGAGGTAACCGGGTATCCACGGACTGTCCACGATCATAGCCATCGGCACTTTGTCCAGTTTTTCCAGCCCTGCGGCTTTCTTGAATGTTTCCCACTGTTCTGGTCGCATATTTTTTTAGCACGTCACTTGAATGCTTGCCATATTTTGTTCAGGCCGGGAACAAAACCGCTGTAAAACCAGCGTCCCAATGTCAGGGATTTCCCCATTCATTAGCGTTTTTTCTGCTGTAGCTCAAGGAAAAACGCTCGTGCTGGCAAACGAAAGGCGGCGGCATTCCAACAAATTGTCACGGAGGCCGGCGAACGGCCGTGGCTTGCCCGTTTCGTTTGCCAGCCGAAATGCCCTATTGACTTCGTTTGTGCGTCTGATAAATTCCGCATTCCTTTTCGGTTTGAATGAAAACGCATTTGCCCAAAGTGAATTTGAACGAGCGGAAGTGGCACGTGATTGACGCCGACGGCGCCGTGCTGGGCCGGCTGGCCGTGCAGGTGGCCGACGTTTTGCGTGGCAAAAACAAGCCCGTTTATACGCCGCACCTCGACGCCGGCGACTTTGTCATCGTCATCAACGCCGAGAAAGTTCGCGTCACCGGTAAGAAGGAAACGGACAAAAAATTCATGACCTACTCCGGCTGGAAAGGCGGCGAGAAATACCGGACTGTTGAACAAATCCGCGCGAAGCATCCTGAAAAACTCATTACGCACGCGGTCAAAGGCATGATTCCGAAGAACCGGCTCGGCAGCCAGTTGCTGACGAAGCTGAAAGTGTTCAAAGGCCCGAACCATCCGCACGCGGCGCAAAAGCCCGAACCGCTCAAGGCGGCGGCTTGATTTTCTCTCAACCACCAACTTTCAACCCTCAACTGACAGATGGCAGCGGAAACCAAAAACGAATTTCTCGGCACCGGCCGGCGCAAGACCGCCATCGCCCGGGTCCGGCTCGGGACCGGCAACGGCAAAATCACCGTGAACGGCCGGCCGTTTGAAAATTATTTCCCGCTGGAAACCTTGCGCTCGACGGCGGTGCAACCATTGACCGTCACCGGCACGGCGGAAAAATTCGACGTGCGCATCAATGTCACCGGCGGCGGCCTGAACGGACAGGCCGGCGCGGTGCGGCATGGGATTGCCCGGGCGTTGATTGTGGCCGACGCCACGTTGCGGGCCGCGCTCAAGGCCGAGGGACTGCTCACGCGCGATTCACGCATGAAAGAGCGCAAGAAATACGGCCAGCCGGGCGCGCGCAAACGGTTCCAATACTCGAAACGTTAATCGCGCTGGAAATTTCCAGGCCCCGCTGGCAAAAGCCGGCGGGGCTTTTTTGTTTTGGGAGGGACGGCGTGTCGCCGTCCCTGAAAGAAAATTTGGGTCGCCGACACGGCGACCCTCCCGGTAAGATTTGAAATATGAAGTCGAAGAAAATCGCCATCATCGGCGCATCCGGTTACTCCGGCGAGGAACTCGTCCGGTTGTTGTTGAACCATCCCCACGTGGAGCTGGTGGCCGTGACCTCGCGCCAGAACGCCGGGCAGACGCTTGCGCAGGTCTTTCCGAAATTTGCCAGCCATCCCAAATCAAAGACGCTCCGCTTCACGGAGCCAAAGGCCGAACTGCTGGCGAAGCAGGCGGACGTGGTGTTTCTGGCGCTGCCACATGGCGTCGCCGCCGAATTCGCCGTGCCGCTGCTGGACGCCGGTTGCCTCGTGATTGACCTCAGCGCGGATTTCCGGCTCAAGAGCGCAGAAATCTACAAGGAATTTTATGCGCACGACCATCCTGCACCGGATTTGTTGAAAAAATCCGTCTATGGCCTGCCGGAAATTTATCGCGACCAGATCAAAAAGGCCCTGCTCGTCGCGTCACCGGGCTGTTACCCGACCAGCATTTTGCTGCCGGTGATTCCGTTGCTGAAGGCCGGCTTGATCAAACCCGCCGGCATCATTGCTGACTCGCTAAGCGGCGTGAGCGGCGCGGGCCGGAAGGCGGAACCAGATTACTTGTTCGTTGAATGCAACGAAAGTGTCCGGCCCTACGCCGTGCCCAAGCATCGGCATTTGTCGGAAATCGAGGAACAACTTTCGCTGGCCGCGAAAGAACCGGTCACCATCCAGTTCACGCCGCATCTGATTCCGGTGAACCGCGGCATCCTGACAACGCTTTACCTCGCGCCGGCGGATAAATCGGTTGACGCAGAAAAGATTTCCGCGTGCTACCAAAAGGCTTACGGCAACGAACCGTTTGTCCGGTTGCTTGCGGGCAAAGCATTGCCCGACACCAAAAATGTCAACGCCACGAACGTCATTGAAATCGCGTGGCGGCTTGACCCGCGGACGGGCCGGCTCATCGTCATGAGCGCCGAGGACAATCTGGTCAAGGGCGCAAGCGGCCAGGCCGTGCAAAGCCTGAACCTCCTCTGCGGTTTCCCGGAGACGGCGGGATTGGTCTGACCCGGTGAGGGGCCGCGCTGCCGCGCGGCCCCAATTCAGGATAAGCCGCAGCTCGTCCCGCCAAAGAAATGCTCCCAATTGCCTCCAAAACTGCCAAGTGGAATGCCGCTGACTATGCCGCGCATTCCGCTGTGCAACAGACCTGGGCGCGCGAGCTCATCGCCAGGCTCAATCTGCGGGGCGATGAGCGTGTCCTTGATGTCGGGTGCGGTGACGGCAAGGTCAGCGCCGAAATCGCGCACGCCGTGCCGCACGGGTCCGTGGTTGGCATTGATGCCTCGCCACAAATGATCCGGTTCGCCCGTGCCGCTTTTCCATCGGGCAGAATTGCCAATTTGAAATTCCGGGTGATGGACGCGCGCCACATCCGGTTTGGGCTGCAATTCGACCTCATCTTTTCCAACGCGGCCTTGCATTGGGTGGACGATCATCAGGCATTTTTGCGCCGGACGGCAGTGTGTCTGCGTTCTGGCGGGCAGTTGGTGGTTTCGTGTGGTGGCAAGGGCAACGCGCAGGATGTGTTTGTGGCGTTGCGTCCCGAGATGCGCTTGAAACGCTGGCGCGGTTTTTTCCGCAGGATGCCAAAGCCGTATTTTTTTTACTCGCCGGAAGATTATAAAAAATGGCTGCCGCGAGCCGGCTTCAAAACGCTGAACATCCAGCTCGCTCCGAAGGATGCGACTCATGACGGTCCGGACGGTTTCGCCGCCTGGCTGCGCACAACGTGGTTGCCTTACACGCAGCGCGTGCCGGAACATTTGCGCGAAGAATTCATCGCCGCGGTCGCGGACCGCTATCTGGCCGAACATCCGCCGGATGCGGAGGGCCGCGTTCACGTCCGCATGGTGCGGCTGGAAATTGACGCGGTGAAGATTTAACCACGAAACACACGAACCACACGAAACGTTGTGCCCAACCCCAGCGCGATAAAACAGTTTGTTTTTCGATGGCATCCTCATTTGCATTTTAGGCCGGCAGGTGGAGCGCGAGTTGTCCCGACTCGCAGCTTCCCAATCAATCCAGCCGCTGCGGATTGAGGACAATCCGCGCTACGTGACAAATCAGGTCACTGCCTGTTTTTCGTGTCATTTCGTGTGTTTCGTGGTTCAATCACTCTCCGAAAATGAAAACACAGTTCAAAGAAATTCCCGGTTCCATCGTGGCGCCGCAGGGCTTTCTCGCCAGCGGCGTGTTTTGCGACATCAAACGTCTCGGGACCGGTAAAGGCTCGCAGCGAGGACAAAAACGGGATCTCGCGCTCATTGTTTCGGAAGTTCCGGCAACGGTTGCCGGCATGTTTACGACCAATCAGGTCTGCGCCGCGCCGGTAAAAATTTGCATCGAACGCGTCAAAAAGGGGACCGCGCAGGCCATCATTGCTAATTCCGGGAATGCCAACGCCTGCACCGGCAAACAAGGTTTACGCAATGCGCGTGAAATGACGGCGCTTGTGGCTCGCGCTGTAGCCGCGAACGTGAGTTCGCGGACTGACCTTGCTGGCACAAACTCCAATCCGCGTTCTCACGAACGCGGCTACGAATTACCCGCCGAACGTGTCTTGGTCGGTTCGACCGGACGCATTGGTGTCACCCTGCCGATGGGGAACGTTAAACGTGGAATTTTGGAGGCGGCCAAGCTTCTGGGAAATTCATCGCGTCACGCGGACCAGGCCGTCGAAGCCATCATGACGAGCGACACGCGGCCCAAACAAATCGCAGTCGAGTTCAAGCTCGGCGGCAAAACCATCCGTGTCGGCGGCATGTGCAAGGGCGCTGGCATGATTCAGCCGGGGATGTCTGCGACCGGCGCGCGTCCCGCCGCGCTGCACGCCACCATGCTTTGTTTCATTACCACCGATGCAGCAATCGAAGCAAAAGCTTTGTGGGCCGCTTTGCAGGAGGCCGTGGCGCAAAGTTTCAACCGCATTACCGTGGACGGCGACATGAGCACGAACGACACGGTGCTGGTGCTGGCAAACGGACTGGCGGGAAATCCTTCGCTTGTAGCCGCGAACGTGAGTTCGCGGAAATCCGCGCTTTCACAAGCGCGGCTACGCGATTTTGAGATTTTTCAAGCCGCTTTGAACCATGTCTGTTTGGAACTGGCTAAAATGATTGTGCGCGACGGCGAAGGGGTGCATCGCGTCGTGACGGTGCGCGTGAGTGGCGCGAAGACAGTTGCGGATGCCGATGCTGCGGCGCGGGCGGTGGCGAACAGCCCGCTCGTCAAGACGAGCTGGCATGGTGGTGATCCGAACTGGGGCCGCATCATGGGCGCGCTGGGCTATTCGCCGGCCAAAATCGTCGAGGAAAAAGTAGATATCGGTTACAGCCTGGCGGGCGGCAAAAAGATTTTATGGAGTCTGAAACACGGCCAGCCGACAAAAGCGACGTTCAAACAACTCTGCGCCGCTGTGGCGCCCAATGAATTCGATTTGCACATCAATCTCAATCTCGGCAAAGCCGGCGCGGTTATTTACGCCGCCGATTTAACGGAGGCGTACGTGGATTTCAACAAAGGCGGCGTGGGTGATCCGGGTTCGCTGGGCGGTTGATTAGAAGCTAGGACTCAATGAACGATTCCAACGAAGACCACATCGCAATTTCCAATCGGATTGCATTTGATGGCCAACTGGAGGCCGTTTTACGTCGGCACACGGGACTAATCTCTTGGACTGTTGGAGAATCATCGCCTGTCTTCGGAGTGAAAGATAACGGAACCTTTTGTTTTATACAGACTCAGCAGAAGCGCTTTCTTCTAACTTGTTCTCACATTTGGAAAGGATTTGAAAAAGAAAAAGCCAACGGCGTGTGTTTGTGGATAACTTTAATTCGCGACGACAGCCAAGGTTCACCATCCTTCCCGTTCTTAGCGAGAAATCCAACCTTGATTGATGAGGACACTCGCTTGGATTTGGCAACTATTACGTTTGATGGAATCGGCTCCCTAGAACCTTGGCGTTTTCACTATTTGGCTAGACCATACAAGTGTCATCTTACAAAAGGAAGCCCGGCTTGCTTCATTGCTTACACTGGCGAGGGCTTGAGAGAAGGAGAAAGCCAACGCGTCCTGAATTATTCATTTTTCACTGTAACCGTGAACGAGACAGGCCAAACCAAATTTTTATTGCATGACAAGGGCGGCTCATGTCACTTGCTCGACAGGGCTGGGAATGAAATCGCTCCAATTAAAATGGGCGGAGCAAGTGGCGCTCCAATTTTTAGTTTCGACTCCAATCTTAAAATATGGCTGGCCGGAGTTGTCTGCGAAATTTCTTCGCCTGGGCTGAGTTGTGAAGCCTCTTCAAATTATGAAATGTCGGACGGTGATATTTATGCAGCCTATGCTGATTTTGTTCAAACTGATGGGACAATCCGAATGAGTCAGAATTGCTGAAAACTGCCATAGCGCTCGATCAACAAAAAAGCCGCTGGATTGCTCCAGCGGCTTTTAATTCTTTGCGTGGCTCTTAATTTGCCATGCGTCCCGAGACGCCCTTGGTGCCTTTGGCGATGGCCTTGGCAGATTGCTTTGGACGCAACTCGCGGGACGCTGCCCCGGCGCGCCACATTTCGGAGTTGTGGATCTGGCCCAGTTCCTTCGCCAACTGCGCCTGGTAATTGCGGGCGCCGCAGGCTGAGAGCACGCGGGCGCATTCCTTGCCCGATTTGACGCGCTGGTAAAGTTTCTTGAACACCGGCAGGGTGGCCTGCTTGAACTTGGGTTTCCAGTCGAGCGCGCCGCGCTGGGCGGTGGCGGAACAATTGGAATACATCCAGTCCATGCCGTTTTCGTCCACAAGCCGGATGAGGCTTTGGGTGAGTTCCTCGACGGTTTCATTGAACGCTTCGCTCGGCGAATGGCCGTGGGCGCGAAGCACGTCGTACTGTGCTTCCATGATGCCGGCCAGCGCGCCCATTAACACGCCGCGTTCGCCGGTGAGGTCGCTGAACACCTCATGCTGGAACGTGGTCGGGAACAGGTAGCCCGAGCCGATGCCAATGCCGATGGCGAGGCAACGCTCCTCGGCATGGCCGGTGGCGTCCTGCTCAATGGCAAAGCTGGAATTGATACCCGCGCCGGTGAGAAAATTGCGGCGCACATTCAGACCGGAACCTTTCGGGGCGACCATGATCACGTCCACGTTTTTGGGCGGGATGACGCCGGTCAGTCGCTTGTAGGTGATGGAGAAGCCATGCGAGAAATAGAGCGCGGCGCCGGGCTTGAGATTTTTCTTCACGACCGGCCAGATGGCGCGCTGGGCGGCGTCGGAAACGAGCATCTGGATGATAGTTCCTTTTCGCACCGCTTCCTCGATGTCGAACAGCGTCTTGCCGGGTTTCCAGCCGTCCTTCACGGCGCGGTCCCAGTCGCGCTTGAACGATTTGGCCTGGCCGACGATGACCTTGAAGCCGTTGTCGCGCAGGTTCAGTCCTTGCGCCGGGCCTTGCACGCCGTAGCCGATGATGGCGATGGTTTCGTTCTTGAGCACCTTTCGGGCGCGGGCCATCGGGAATTCCTTTCGCGTGATGACTTTTTCCTTCGTTCCGCCAAAATCAATCGTTGCCATAAATCAATCTTTCTCGTCAGTGTGTTTTCAATGTCTTCAGCTCGTTCAAATGAGTTTTTAATCTTAAACATCAGCACCCGTCCGTCAAATGCAAACGCATTCAGGAATGGGAACCGGGATTAACCGCCGGTGTCACTCTGGTTCAAAATCACAAAACCCATAGTGTCTTTTAACTTGAGGCAACACAGGCTCGACCCCCTTCACCCCTCGGTGTCACTTTCCCATAAGGCAACAGGGCGGGCTGACTCGCTTCATTATTTCTCGCTTTCCGCAAGCGGTGTGAAAAATCGCTGATTTCCTCCCGTTTTTTCTCCAAACTCAACCAGCGGTGAAAATCAAAGCCATCGGGCGACGTGAATTCTTCGAACCCGCGCTGGGGGCGGCGTTGGCGGTGCTGTGCGGTTTGATGTTGTGGAAGATGCCGCTGGGCGAACCGTGGGTGAACGCCAGCTACGATTATTTGTTCCCCTTTGGCGCGCGCGCCGTCACCAACCGGGTGACCCTGATTCTGATGGACAACGAGGCGTACGCTCAATTTCACCAAATCCGCGGCGAGCCGTGGGATCGGGGATTGCATGCCCAACTGCTGAACCGGCTGGCGGATGATGGCTGCGCTCTCGTGGTGTTCGACGCCTTCTTTGAGCAACCACGCGACCCGGCCCGGGATGAAGCCCTGGCCGGAGCGATGCGGCGGCAACAACGCATCGTGTTGATGGCCGAGCAGGCGCAAGTCACGCACCCGACCCTGTCCGGGGCGCAGCCCCTCCTCCCTGGGGAACTGTTTCTCAAGGCCGCCGGAACGAACTGGGGCGTTGCCTGGCTTGATCCCGATCTCGACTCGATTGTACGCCGGCATTGGCCATTTCCCTCTCCGGGACCTTATCCGAGCCTGCCGTGGACGGCCGCGCGGCTGTCCGGGGCGCGATTGAGTGAAAACCCGCAGGAACGATGGTTACGTTACTATGGCCGCGATGGCGCATGCATCAAATTGAGTTATCGCTTCGCGCTGACCCAGCCGACGAATTATTTCCGCGGGCAGATCGCATTCATCGGCACGGCGCCGAAAACATCAGTGCCCGGCGGCGAAACCGACAAATTTCGCACCCCCTACTCACGCTGGACCGGTGAATCAACTGGTGGCGTGGAAATTCTGGCCGATTCCTTTCTGAATCTGATGAACGGCGACTGGTTGCGGCGCCCCGCATGGTGGCTGGAAGCATTGCTGCTGGCGACCAGCGGATTATTGCTGGGCGGCGGATTGTGCCGGGTGCGACTGCCGCTGGCTTGTGCCATTGCGGTGGGGGTTGCCGTGGTGGTGACATTCGGGGCGATTTCCTGGAGTTACTTCTCCAACTATTGGTTTCCCTGGCTGGTTATCGCTGGCGGCCAAGTGCCCTGCGCTTTGGCCTGGGCGCTGGCCATGAAAATTCGTGACGCGCTCGAAAAAAGGAAGGTTTCGATTTCCCTGTCATTTCCCCGCCCGGCGGCGCCCATCGAGGAATTGCCGGATGCTCCCGGTTACGAATTGTTCAATCCGCCTTTCGGCGAGGGCGCTTATGGCAAAGTCTGGCTGGCGCGGAACAAGGCCGGACAATGGCGAGCGTTGAAAGCAGTTTACCTGGCGAACTTCGACCAGAATACCGATCCGTATGAGCGCGAATTCAACGGCATCAAAAAATACCAGCGCGTTTCCGACCAGCATCCCGGCTTGCTGCGGGTGGAATTTGTGAGTGAAAAGCAGGCGGGATATTTCTATTACGTGATGGAACTGGGGGATCCGTTGGAGCCGGGTTGGGAGCATGAGCCTTCAACCTACAAACCGCGCGATTTGGTGAATGAACGCGCCCGATCCCGGGGCCGAAGACTGCCGGTGCGTGAGTGCGTGCGGATTGGCCTGGCCCTGAGCGATGCCTTGGATTTCATCCATCGCCAGGGGCTTACACACCGTGACATCAAGCCCCAGAACATTATTTTTGTAAACGGTCAGCCCAAACTGGCGGACTTGGGACTGATCACCGAAATCAAGCCGCCCGATCAGGAGCGAACGTTGGTGGGCACGCCCGGTTATATGCCGCCACCGCCGGAACGTCCGGGCACACCGCAAGCGGACCTTTACGCTTTGGGCATGGTGCTTTACGTGCTGAGCGCCGGTCGCAATGCGGCCTATTTCCCGGAGATTGCCACGACCCTGGTTGAGGGCGGGGAGCCGGCGGACTTTTTCCCGTTGAATGCCGTCATCCTCAAAGCCTGTCAACCGGACCCGGCGCAGCGTTATGCCTCGGCGTCGGAAATGCACCGGGCTTTGCAGGGAGCGCTGAAGACGCTGGGAGCAGGTTGAGCGCCGTGCCCTGGACCCGGGGCAACTGTTAGATTTAGTGAAGCGGAACCGGCCGGAATTTTCCCCGGCGGTTTCAGCCGGTTAATCGTGCCGAACCCAGATGGCTCCGCACAATCTCCGTGAGGCTCTCAGGTGAAAATGGTTTCTGCAAAAAACAGCCGGGGCATTGAGGGGCTTCCGCCGTATCCGGGACGTAGCCGCTCATGAGTATCACTTTAAGACCTGGCCGTTCGCGTCTCAATTTGTCTGCGAGTTCCCGGCCATTCAGGCCACCGGGCATGGACAGATCGGCCAGCAACAAATCAATTTGTGGGGCGTTCGCCTCCCAGATATCCAATGCTTCCGAACAATCGGATGCCTCCCAAATGTGATAACCAGACTCTTCCAAAACATTCCGCATCAATGTTCTGACGTCGGTATCATCTTCAACCAGCAAGATTTTTCCGCGCCCACTAGTAGGACTGGCTTTCATGTTTGAGGTGTTGCCTGACAAAAATTTTGAAGGTGATCACCGGTCACAATGGCCGTTTTCCAAAGACGACATGGGCAGCAAATGTCATGACCGTTGCCTGTAAATCACAGATTTAATTTCGTTTTAGTCCGGCTTTGCTGCGGGACACCATACCATCGCGTTGTTTTTATTTTACAAATACCAGCCCCGTCCTTGTTCCCATTACCCTATGCATCCCAGCCCTATAGGGATCGGAGCTGGTAAAGTGTTGTTGCGGACGCTTCACCCCTGATGCGCGAGTTTTCGCAATCATTCAGGCAAGCAATTCCGCAACATCGGTTAAATTCTCGTTGCGCCACTACGACCAATACCTTGTTTACGTTCGCAAACCCGGAATCTTTCAAAAATTTTCAGCCCGGAACCGAATTTTTAAAGCCAAGGCGGTTTCATTCAACGTGGAGATCCGAACAATAAACCCACGAACACAGCCCTGATAAGAGGAATGACGCCCGCCGGATTTTGGGGCGCCGTCGGCGCTGAACGCGGGACGCACGCGCCCCGCGTGCCGCCAGCGACGCTCTCATTGTTGGCTTCGCGTGATGGCACCTGATGTTGATTTGCACGCTCCCACGTTCGGGTTCGGCGCAAGGGTGCGTCGAACCGCAGCCCGAAAGCATTCGGGACTGCGCTCCCCACAAAATTTCATCCACCCCACTCGCCGGTTTGCAAATAGGGCTTGAGCTTTTCCTTGAGCGTTTCGCGGCCGCGATGGATGAGCGATTTGGTGGCCGAAAGCGAGCAATCCAGGATTTCGGCGATTTCATCGTAGCTCAATTCCTCCTGTCGGCAGAGCAGGATGGCGGCGCGCTGGTTTTCGGGCAGTTCAGCGAGGGCCTCCTCGATTTTTTGCGCGAGTTCGCCGTGCAATAGTTTTTCCGGCGCGGCAACGTGCGACTTGTCCTCGTATTGCCGGGGCGCCTGGTCTTCGTGTTCGGGGTGGGTTTCCTCGATGGATTCGGCGGGATGGCGCGAGCGGCGGCGGAGTTCGTTCAGGCACAGGTTGCGTGCGATGGTGAACAGCCACGTGGAAAATTTTGCCGTCCGTTGGTACCGGCTGCGGAACTTGTACACCTGCAGGAAAACCGTCTGCGCCAGGTCTTCGGCCTCGATTTCGTCGCGCAGGGTGCGGTAGATGAAATTCAGCAGCGGCTGCTTGTATTTGTCCACCAGTTCGGCGAAGGCCGCGCGGTCGCCGCGTTTCACGCGGAGCATCAGTGCGGCATCGGGGTCAGGCTGGACTGGCATCACGGTGGAGTTTAATCGACCGGGAGCGTGCGACAAGGTTTCGCTCGCTTCATCCTAAACTTAATCCTGCTCTTAATCGTAATCTTCGGGCGAGAGAGATTAAGACTATGATTAGGATCAGGATTAGGACTTTCCCACACGCCGATTGCTTGCGTTTGTTTCATTTTGTCCGCAACTTGTGCCTCGGTGCAGGATTTGCTCAAAAAGATCGAAGCCGACGCCAAAGCGCGTCTGGCATTGCTGCCGAACGCCGACACGGCAGAAAAGCTCACGCGCTGCAAAGGTTTTCTCAAGGTGGAGACACACCGGCTCAAGCTGTTGCACCGTTCCGGTCGGAGTGGACGTGACATTTGCCGGGGCCGCGCGGTGATGCTCGACGCCTTGTTGTGGCATCTTTGGGAAACAGCCAGGAGCGGCTTGTCGGCGCAGGCGCAAAAGGAATTTCCGCCGCTGGCGCTGGTGGCCGTCGGCGGCTACGGTCGCGGCGAGTTGAACCCGCACAGCGACATTGACTTCATGTTTTTACACGATGGCCAGGTTGCCGCGGGCAAACCGCTGCCGTATTTGTCCAAGTTGATTGATGGCGTGCTGTATCCGCTGTGGGACATTGGCCTGAAGGTCGGACACGCGGTACGGAGCATTGACGATTGCGTCAAGGTGGCGAACTCGGACATGCAATCAAAAACGTCGCTCATCGAAGCGCGGTTCATCACCGGCGAGGAGGCGCTATTCGCCAGGTTTCAGAAGACACTCGTGGACAAATGCGTCGTCGGCTTTGAAGAAAAATACATCGAGGCGCGGCTGGCGGACCAGGCGGCGCGCCGCGAGAAGTTCGGCAATTCTGTGTGCATGCAGGAGCCGAACATCAAAAACGGCTGCGGCAGCCTGCGCGATTTCCAGAACCTGTTGTGGATGGCGTTTTTCAAATACCGTGCCCGCTCGTTGCGCGAACTGGAGCAGCAGGAATTTGTCAGCGCCGTCGAGCGCCGGCAACTGGAGGGCGCCTACGATTTCCTGTTGCGCGTGCGGACGGAGCTGCACTACCACGTCAACCGTCCGCTCGACGTGCTGGGCAAGAACCTGCAGCCCGCCGTGGCGCTCAATCTCGGTTATGGCGACCGCTCGCCGAGCAAACGCATTGAAAATTTCATGCGCGACCTTTACACGCACATGCGGAACGTCTTCCTCATCACCCGCACGCTGGAACAGCGCCTGGCGCTGCTGCCGGGGGCGCAAAGCCGGCTTACGCTGCGCGCCTGGCTGCCCCGGCGGCGGCGCGAACCGGAAACCGTGGACGGTTTCAAATTTATCAACGGCGAAATCCACGCCGTGTCCAGCCGCGTTTTCCGCGATTCACCGCGCCGGCTCATGCGCGTGTTTCTGCACGCGCAACAACGGCGATTGACGCTGCATCCCGACCTCGCGCAACTCATCCGCAACCAGCTCTCACTCGTGAACCGCGACTTTTTGAACGACGAGCAGGTGGCCGGGACATTTCTGACCATTCTCGAACGGCGCGGTGAAGTGGCACCGATTCTGCGCGCGATGCATGAGGTGAATCTGCTCGGCAAATACATTCCCGAATTCGGCAAGCTCACCTGCCTCGTGCAGCATGAGTTTTACCATCAATATGCCGCCGACGAACACACGCTGGTTTGTCTGGAGCAACTGGACCGCGTTTGGGAGGCCAAAGACGACCCTTACAAAAATTATGCGCCGCTCTTTCAAAGCCTCGAACGGCCGGGCCTGCTCTATCTGGCGCTGCTGTTGCACGATGTGGGCAAGGCGGAACACCACAGCCGGCGGAAGCATCCTGAGGCCAGCGCCGCACTGGCGATGCGTGCCGCCAAACGGCTCCGGCTCGACAGCGCCGCGACGTACACCCTGCAAATCATCGTCGAGAATCATCTGGTCATGGCCGGCATTTCGCAGCGGCGCGATCTCGCCGACCCCGCCGTGATTCGCCATTTTGCGCGCCAGGTGGGAACGCCTGAAGCGCTCAATTTGCTCACGCTGCTGACGTTCGCCGATGCGCAGGGCACGAGCGACAAATTGTGGAACGGTTTCAAAGACGCGTTGCTGTGGGATTTGTATGCCCGCGCCATGCCGCTGCTCACCGGCGGCACGGAATTCATCCGCGCCGGAATGGCCCAGCGCGAATCGCTCCTGCAGGAAGTGCGGGAACTCGCGCCGGCGGAGTTGAGCCAGGAGGAATTGCAGGCGCATTTCGCCGCGTTGCCGCCGCGTTATTTTCAAATTCACACGGCGACGGAGATTCTCGACGACCTCGCACTCACGCACCGGTTCCTGCGTCGTCAGGTTCTCGAAGAGGGCAAAGCCTGGTCGCCGCTGACGGCGTGGCAGGACGAGCCCAACCGCGGTTACAACCTCGTCAAAGTCTGCACCTGGGATCGCGCCGGCCTGTTCAGCAAAATCACCGGCTCCTTCAGCGCCGTCGGCGTGAACATTCTCGGCGCGCAGATTTTCACCCGCGCCGACGGCATCGCGCTCGACACGTTTTTTGTCAACGACGCCGCCACCGGCAACCTCGCCACGCGCGAACAGCATGACAAGTTTGAAAGCCTGCTCGACCGGGTTTTGACCGGGCCGGAGGTTGACCTGGCTGCGCTCATCCGGCGCCACATTGTGGCGCGACCGCGGTATCAGGCCTACACCGGTGAGCGCATTCCCACGCAAATCCGGCTCGACAACGAGGCCTCCGACACGCGCACGCTCATCGAAATTGAAACGGAAGACCGCCTGGGTTTGCTTTACACGATTTCCCAGACACTGGCCGAGTTAGCGCTCGATATTTCCGCCGCGCGCATCGTGACCGAACGCGGCGCGGCGATTGACAGTTTTTACGTCCGCGAACTTGACGGCAGCAAGGTGGAATCCGTCGAGCGGCAACTTTTGATCGAAGACCGGTTGCGGAGTGCCATCCACCGGCTGGATATCCGGCCGTGATGGTGCTGCAAAGCAGTTGCCAGCCGCCGTACGGTTTGGTAAAACCAATCAGCTTCAACGTGGCGGGCGATGCCGCGTCGCAGCTCCGACACTCGTCTGAGGGGGGCGGGCCTGCCCGCCGTAGCCCCAACGGAGTCGGGGCGTAGGCGGGTGTGGTTCAGTGGCAGAATGCGGGCTTCCCAAGCCTGAGATGAGGGTTCGATTCCCTTCACCCGCTCCAACCCTTGTAAATAAAGGGTTTTATTGTGTTTTTAGAGGTGTTTTCTACCCGATTGCACACAAAAATGCACACACTTCCAGCCATTTCAGCAACGTTTCGTGAAGTCAAACACGTCGAATTTTCGGTTCAAATTCTCATCAGGTTCAATGCGGCACCGGCTTCTGGTTCGCGCCGTTTCCTAGCACACAAGCCACCCACCACCCCTGTCGCCCCACGACCCTCACCACATGGCGAAATCGGGGTTGCCACGCCTCTTGCGCACACGGAGCGGTCGGATGGATGGCTCTGGCCGAGACATCCACCCCGTTTTGGCAAACAAAGCCACCCCTCCGGCTGCGTCAAAACCTTGGGTGGGCCATTTTGCAGGATGGTGGTGGTCTGCAAGGCGTTAAGGTGTTTTTGGAGGGTGATGGAGAAACCCCACCCACCCGCTGTTCCGGCCCGCTCCCTTAACCCCAAGAATTGGCCAGCTTAATTTGCCTTTTCGACCACCAGCATCTCGATGGGTTCGCGGCTGTTGCACGCAGTCAACGGCACAGGATTTTTGGATGACCGTCCAAGGAGTGAGGCGGCCCGCGATATGCTTTGTTTGTCAGTCGTCAACCTCCACTGATGCAACTCTGGAGTTTGGAACAAGGGGTGCGTCGTGTGCCAATGCTCGGCGCACCTCAACATCAGACCGTATTTTTCAGGGATTTAATCAAACGTGCCACAGGCCGTTTCACGCGGGCGTCAAAACGGACTCACTTCAGCCAGATGAGGGTGATTCCCTCGTTAGTTGCGTCCAAGTCCGGGTCGCCGCGCAACTCCGGCACCGCTTCCAACAGGGCCAGCACCGTGTCGTTGAAAATGGAAAAATCCTCACCCTCGATGAAATCTTTGATAACGCCTTCCTTTTCCCGAAGCCCGAACGATTTGCGTAAACCGATGCAGAGCGCCCCGCCCTTGCCGGACGAACCATAGCCGTGAATCACCTTCAGCACCTTCACTCCCTCGCGCTTTGCCCGCTTGATTTCTTCGATGACCGACCGCCGCGCTTCATCGAGAGTGGGCAGCCCGGCCTCGACGTTGTATGTCCGAATCGCGCTCATTACACACAAGTTGCTATCCCGTCTTGCGCTCTCTTAGCGGCGGTAACGAGTTTGCGATTTTCATGGTTTCAAGGCTGACGGTGATGGTGCTCTTGAGCAAATTCAGGATGTATTGGGGATTTCCCCGCCAATGCCTGCTCCCGCTCCAGCAACGTCGGATGCGTATAGTAAAATCCGCTGTAGTAGGGGTGCGGCGTGAGATTGCTTAAATTCTTCTCGTTCAGCTTGCGCAACGCGCCAATCAGGGATTGCGTCCCGCTCATCACCCGTGCAGCGAAGGCGTCGGCCTGATATTCGTAACGTCGCAACCACCAATGGATGAGCGGGGAAAACCAAAACGTGACCGTCCCCGCCAGCAGTCCCAACAACAGCAACGCCGGGGCAACGTTTTTCGGTTCAAAACCGAAGGCGCGGTAAAACCATTCCTGCCGGGCCAGAACGGAAATGAGATAAAAGCCGACGAGCGAGCAGGCCGCCGCGAAGCCCAGCATTTTCGGGATGTGCTTTTTCTTGAAGTGGCCGATTTCGTGCGCGAGCACCGCTTCCAGTTCCGGCTCGGTCAGTTGCTGAACCAGCGTGTCGAACAGCACGATTTTCCGAAACCGGCCCAACCCGGTAAAGAACGCGTTCGAGTGCCGCGAGCGTTTGCTGCCATCCATCAACTGAATGCTTCTGGCGCGGAATTGGGTTCGCTTCGCCAGATCAAGCAATCGTTCGCGCAAGCCGCCTTCCGGCAGCGGCGTGAATTTGTTGAACAGCGGCAGAATTAAAACCGGCGCGAGCAGACCGATCAGCAGTTGAAATGCCAGCACCACGCCCCAAGCCCACAGCCACCACCATACCGTCGTCCATTGGACAATCTTCAAGATAAGCACCGACAGCGGATAGCCGAGCACGAGGGCGAGCAGCAGACCTTTCAACCGGTCAGACCACCAAATCTTCGGCGTCGTGGTGTTGAACCCGAATTTTTGTTCGAGTCGAAATTGCGCGTACCAATCGAACGGCCAGCCCGGCAGCGACACCGCCAACCCGGTCGCATACAGAAACGCCGCCATCGCCCACGCCGACAGGCCCAGCCCTTGGGAGAAAAGATGAAACGCCCACGGCAAAGCGCCGCTGAATAAAACGACCAGCAAGACGCCAGTGTTGTAGGTGCCTTCAATGTTTCCCAACCGGCCTTTGGCCAGCGTGTACGCGACGGATTCTTTATAAGTCGGCTCGTCAATAATCCCACGGAAAGCTTTTGGCATTTCGCCCGCGTGCGCCAGTACGTGGCGGTGGTTGAGCGAGGCCAGCCAGAGTTCCGCCGCCAGCCGGGCGAGAATCAGCCCTAACGTTAACCAGACAACGATGTTCACAGATTGCAATTCACAACGTAAGGCAGTTGAGTCTTGCCTTGCTTTACCATTTCACGCTCGACGATCAGGAGCAAGGCGGATCGTGTTGCTGCTCTCGACTGTCCTGTTCGGTATCAAGAATTTGCGGCAGGTGTTGGGAATGCCATGATCTTGTTCCATGAACACCACATCCACCATCAAACCAGAGGGCAGACCCCGTATGGTCAAAGAAGTCATGCAGCTTCCCAGAAGTAGAATTTCAGCAGCCCTCCCAGGCGTTCACGTGTGCAGATCTCGCCAGACGATTCGCCGATTCGATCCGCCGAAGCGGGAAACAGAATCACGTTCCCCTTACCTTGGTGGTTTCTTTCGCTGTGAAAATGGTGGGCGTAATGGGTAAGCACGTGCTGGAGCGAGGCCTCGCCGAATAAAATCATTTTCGACAGGCATTCCTCTTTCACCGATCGATTCCACCGCTCCAAATGCGCGTTCAAGTTTGGACTGCGTGGCGGCAGGAGGATAGGCTGGATTCTCGCGGATCGCAGGACCTCGTCAAATGCAGCGCAAAACTTCGCATCGCGATCGTGCAGCAGATAACGGCAACCACTGAGGAAACCCTCCTCAGCTATCGTCATATTTCGAGCCATCTGCTTCATCCAACCGACATCGGGCCAAGGCGTGAAACCGGCGATCCAGATCTGCCTTGGGGCGATGCGCATAAAGACCAAAACGTGATAGGTGACCAAACCTCCGGCCGTCCAGACCTCAGCCGTGAAGAAATCGACTGCGGCCAACACTTCCAGATGCGATCGGATAAAATCTTTCCAGAGCATTCTCTTGCCTCGTTCTGGTGCCGGCGCCAGCCCGTGGCGTTTCAGGATGTTGGCAACGGCTTGTCGACTGATCTTGTGCCGCAGGTTTTCGAGGGCGCCGACCATGCGTTTGTAGCCCCAAGAGCGATTTTCCTGGGCCATTTCCAGCACCAAATCTTCAAGCGACTTGGGAGTGGGCGGACGCCCAAAGGCGGAGCGATTTTTCGAACCGTCGAATTTCTTGGCGACCAGCTTCCGGTGCCAAGCTAGGATGGTCTCTGGTCTGACAATCTGGGCCACCTCTGACAGGGCTTTCCTGCCCAACCGCTTGCCAATCTCGGCCAGCGTGATGCGTTCGTCGTCGGTGAGACGGAGCCGACCTTTGAGTTGGTTCCTGAGGATTGGATTCTCTGTCGCGAGATACTCCTCGCGCAGCAGGAGTTTTTGATCAACGGACCCGGTAATGTATGCCAGAAGGCGCTTCCAATTCATGGCCCAGAAGTGGACCAACGAAAACGTCCCCGGTCAAATCTGGACATCATTACCATTAAGCGCCTGAACCGCCATTAACGTCCAGAAACCTCTTCCCAGTACTGGCTGAAAATCGGCACGGTTGAGTTTTTTGACCCTACGGGATTCGATTTCCTTCACCCGCTCCATCCTGCTTTTATTTTTCCGTGGATTTTGACGATTGCTGCAAAAGCTGGACGCGAAACCAAGGCAGCAATGCAAAAGGCACGCGCCACGGGACGCGTGCCTTTCCTGATGAAACCGCACCGGCAACTCAAATGAATTCGTTGATGAGATTTTCCAGGAATTCCTGCCGGCCACTGACGTTGGGTTCCACTTCGCCTTTCTTGAGCATGTAAGCTTCAAGATCAGTAAAGTTGGCCCGGCCGGATTCGATCTTCGCGCCGATGCCCGAATCCCACGAGGCGTAGCGTTGTTTCACGAATTTCGCAAGCCGTCCGTCTTTGCGGATGGCAGCGGCAATCTTCAACCCGCGGGCAAAGGCGTCCATGCCGCCGATGTGCGCGTGGAACAAATCCACCGGCTCGAAACTTTCGCGGCGCACCTTGGCGTCGAAATTCAGGCCGCCGGTGGTGAACCCGCCGTATTTGAGGACCGCGAGCATCACCTGCGTTGTGAGGTAAATACTGGTGGGGAACTGGTCGGTGTCCCAGCCGATCAACTCGTCGCCGGTGTTGGCGTCAATCGAACCGAGCGCGCCGGCTCCACCCGCCACTTCCAGTTCGTGCTGCATGCTGTGATAGGCGAGGGTGGCATGGTTGGTTTCGATGTTCAGTTTGAGATCGCCCAGCAGGTCGTATTCGCGCAGGAAATTCAGGCACGCGGCGGCGTCGGAATCGTATTGGTGCTTGGTCGGTTCCTTGGGTTTCGGCTCGATGTAGAACTGGCCCTTGAAACCGATTTTCTTTTTGTAGTCCACGGCCAGGTGCAGGAATTTGGCGAGGTGCTCCAGCTCGCGTTTCATGTTGGTGTTCCACAGCGTGGAATAGCCCTCGCGCCCGCCCCAGAACACATAGCCGGCGCCGCCGAGTTCGTGCGTGATTTCGAGCGCCTTCTTCACCTGGGCGGCGGCAAAGGCGAACACGTCGGCGTTGCAACTCGTGGCTGCGCCGTGAACGAACCGCGGATTCGTGAACAAATTGGCCGTGCCCCAAAGCAGTTTGATGCCGGTGCGCTGCTGTTCTTCTTTGAGAACTTTCACGACGGCTTCGAGGTTTTTGTTTGTTTCGCTCAGGGTATTGCCTTCCGGCGCAATATCGCGATCGTGGAAAGCATAGAACGGCGCGCCCAGCTTTTCGATGAATTCGAAAGCCACGCGCGCGCGATTCTCGGCATTGGAAACCGAGTTCGATCCATCATCCCAAGGACGGACGGCTGTGCCCACGCCGAAGGGGTCGGACAGCACATTGCGAAAGGTGTGCCAGTAAACGACCGAGAAGCGCAGGTGCTCGGACATGGTCTTGCCCTCGACGAGTTCGGCGGGATTGTAATGTTTGAACGCCAGTGGGTCCCTGGATTGTGGCCCCTCGAATTTGATTTTCGTAATATTCTTAAACGCTGTTTGCATGGTACAATAATTCCCGGTTGAATTTCGGACGTGCGGGGAATTTAAGTGAGGATCGCGGGAGTTTCAAGCGCAATTTGCTTAAATTTACGATTTTTTTGCGGTGATATTGCGATACCGCACCGTGTCGGCGGGTCGTGCTATTTCCCGGAGCGCGCAGTTTGGATGACGGCATCAAAGGCGGGTTTGGGCTGGCAATTCCGGTCGAAGAGCAGCGGGTAGGCCGTCCGGCCCCTCACCGGCCAGTTGTTCAGCCACGAATCGGCGTCGGTCACGCCCCAAAACGTCACGCGGTTCACATCCTTGTGGTGCTTGACGAGCACGGCAAACAAATCAGCGTAACGTTTTGCGATGTTTTGCTGGACGGAATCCGGCAGGCCGTTGGTGTAGGGATTCAACTTCGCCTGCAACGCGAAGTTCATCGTGATGTCCGCAGCTTGAGAACGTGTGGCCGGCGGCAGCACGTCCATGTCCAGCTCGGTGATGTCCACCTTCACGCCGATTTGGGCAAACGATTCGATGGTTTGGTCAAGCTGCATTGCGCTCGGCCAATTCAATTTGTAATGGCCTTGCAGGCCGACGCCGGCGACCGGGATGCCTTGTGACTGGAGTCTCTTTATCAGTGCAATGGCGCCCAGGCGCTTCGATGAGTTTTCGAGCGAATAGTCGTTGTAGTACAACTGGGCCGTTGGATCGGCTTCGTGCGCAAATTCAAACGCCTTGGCGATATAGTCCTCACCAATGATTTTG
>Ga0187889_10001635_pt1 | contig 23586 bp, 33 predicted proteins | sample June2016WEW_7_10_2_FD_132992 | JGI IMG/M metagenome (GOLD analysis project Ga0187889, IMG submission 132992) | Peatland microbial communities from SPRUCE experiment site at the Marcell Experimental Forest, Minnesota, USA - June2016WEW_7_100 | ecosystem: Environmental > Terrestrial > Soil >... | reverse complement strand
CTCACCCCGGACGAGAAGAAGAAGCTCGCGGACGTGGCCGCCATCAAGAAAGCCGCGCAGTCCGGCGACAAGCGGGCACGTCGGCAGTGGAAGAAGGCTCCCAAGATCGTGGCCAAGCTCAGCGCCAAGGCCGCCAAGGGCGATCCGAAGGCACAGCGCAGCCTCCAGATCTTGAGGGCCGCCAAGGTGTTCGCCCCCGGTGCCGTGCTCCTGGGCGAATTCATCGGCAAGGACGAGATCTTGGGATCCGACTCGCGATCTTTCATCGGAGCCTACGCCACTCAGATCTTGGGCCCCGATCTCAACGACGACGAGGCAGCCGTCGCCAGGGACGGGGGACAGTGCGAACGTGACTCCCTCGCGCGGGTGCGCGGATGCCACCTCGACGGTGAGTTCATCGGCAGAGAATTCATCGGCCAGTACCCCCAGCAAGGCAGCCGCCGCAAGATTCGCCATCTCCGCAAGATCGTGAGGCGAGCCGCCCGCGGCGACGCCAATGCCCTCGCCAAGATGCAACAGGTCCAGCAGAACCTCACCACCCGGGCGAACTCCGGCGATCAGAATGCCACCACCCTGCTCAACAAGATCTCCCAGTGGTACGCCGCCGACCAGGCCCAGTACCAGTCCTCGCAGGCGGCGACGGCCACAGCCCCCGCGCCCGTAGCCCCCTACCAGGCCCCGTCCGCCAACTACTACCCGGGCCAGCCAGCCCCATCGCCGTACCAGCAGCCCTACCCTGGGCAGCAGGCACCCGGCGCCCTGGAATCGGAACTCGATACCTCCGACCCCGAACTCTAGCCCCACCCCAACCCCATGGCATACGACCTCATCCTCGGGCAGACATCGGTGAACTGGGCACGAGGCTGCCCGGAGCCAGGGCTGCCCACACCAGCACCGAGGCGGAAGAAGATCCGGATCGTCCGGGCCAGGATCCCGCGAAGCGCCATGATGAGGGACATCATGCACGGCACCGTCAACGACGACGAGCGGACGTTCGCCGAGTTCGGGGGATCGGCCGAGCAGGCAGCATTCGCCCGCATGCGGGACTACTGAGAAGGAAGGACACACTATGGCACTCGACTTCATCCTCGGCGAGACCGGGCATAACTGGTCACGCGGGTACTCCGTGCTCCTGCCCAAGACGTCCGACAGCACCTCGATGGAAGAGAAGGGAGATGGCGACAAGGACGCAAAAGAATTCGCCGCCAAGGAACTATACGCCCTAGCCCGGGACGATAATCCAAGAGCCCTCGCCGCCATCAAGATCATGGTCGCCAAGGCCAAGGCTGGTGATCCGCAAGCCCTCAGCGATGTCGCCGCCGTCAAGGCCGCCCAAAAGAGCTTCGTAGAATCCGAGAAGCATCACACGGAGATGGGTCCTGCCACCGTGCTGGACAAGAGCGAATGGCAGCGACAGCGGGCAAACATCCGCCTCCAGGACGATCTGCTGAGATCCAGGTCTCCCATGCAAGGCATCAGCAAGGGCACCTACTCCACGGACGGCCACCCCAATGACGAGGAATATGAAGTAGCCATGGAGGGGGGAGCCTGCGAACGGGCTGCCCTCGCCCGTGCCCGGGGCTGGTCCTCCATCGGCAAGTCCCCCACCCCCGCCCAGCTGGCCGCCCAGGCGAGGGCGCTCGCGAGACGGAACCAGGCCATGGCCCAGGCGATCGCCAAGGCAAATGCGGCCCGGGCGGCGGCGCTCGCCTCCCGGAGACTGCCGCCTGCCCCTCCCCCCGTCGACCCAAACCTCGATCCCAACTCCCTGACATCGTACACCCCCACCTATCCCTACCAGACGAACCCCGCCACCACCCTCGCCACGACGCTCACGGCGTCCCCGGATGACCCGGATTCCTCCGGCAGCATGAACGACGACGAGCTTGCCGTGGCCCGTGACGGGGGATCCTGCGAACGCTCGGCCCTCGCCCGCGTCCGCGGATGGTAACTCGACAAGGAATCGCACGACATGGCATATGACATCGTCCTCGGGATCACCAAGAAAAGCTGGGCGCGCGGCGCTCTGCCCTCACGAAGAGCCTTGCCCCCAGCCGAGCCGACCATCGAATGCACGGACAAGGAGAAGGCCGGCCTGGAAAAGCTCGCCTCCATCAAGATGAGAGCCGAATCCGGCGATCGGCGGGCAAGGGCTCGGTGGATCGCCATCTCCAGGAAGATCGAATCCACCAAGGCCAGGGCCGCGGCCGGCGACCCGAAAGCCAGGCGCTCGCTCGCCATCATGAGGCAAGCCGGCTTCCTCCAGGATGCCCAGAGGCTCAGCTTCTCCTCGGGCGAGCAAGCCTCGTTCGACGATGCCTGGGCACAGGTGAGGGCATATGGCGACGCCATCGAGAGGAAAGATGCCAAGGCGGCGCGGGACTCCATCGAGTGGATGATCCTCCGGGGATGGAAGGCATCCAACATCTCGGGCACCTTCCCCTCCTATCCCAAGATCACCTGGTCGCATGCCAGCCTGCCAGGAAAGAAGATCGCCTTCGCCACGTCAGGCACCGCCTATGTGGTATCCATCGTGTCCGGAGAGATCGGGCCCCGCAAGGAATGGGCCGACAGCGAGAAGGTGCCGCAGGGAGCCCGCAAGCCATGGACTGACAGCGAATCTCCCCCCGGGCCGCGCAAGTCCTGGATCGACGACGACATCCCCATCCTCACCCGCAGGGCCAGGGCCGGCGACGTCTCCGCACAGATCGCCCTGCGCAAGATTGCCTTGCACAAGGCCGCCGACGACGAGGAAATGTCCTTGGGAAATACCTGCATGGGCGACGAAGACTTCATCGGGGATGAGATCCCGCACGACACCTACCGGGCCGCCGTCATGCTCACCGCCATCAAGAATGCAGGTGGACAAGAGCCCACGACCAAGCACATCTTCGCCGCCAAGTCCAAGGTGGACAAGGCCCTCGGGAACATGGGAATCTCCATCTACCTGCCGGGCGCCCGCCCAAGCCGCAAGACCATCTGAGGATAGAAATGTCATCCCGCAAGCAAGACATGCTCGGCCGCCTCATCGACACCGCCATGCAGCGGGCCGACGACGATCCCGGATTCGATGAATTCGGCTACCCCAACGTGGTCTCGCCGGGCGACGAGGACATCTCGGAGAGCACCGAGGACGATCCCGCCTTCAGGGGAATGCGAGAGTCCGGGGCATCGCCCGAGGAGGCGCAAGCCGCCGTCGATTACATGAGGCCGCTCAGCCCGGGAGAACGTGAGATCCTGGAAGACATCCCCGAGCTTGAGGGCATGTACAAGGTGGACGATGCCGAGCACCAGCAATGGCTGCTCAAGATAGCGAGCAAGAAATACAAGGGAATGGATCGCGTGAAAGATGACGCCATCTACGGAGAACGATCGATGAACAACGACGAAGAACGCATGGAACGCGAAGACTCCGACTCCGGCTGGGGATTCCACTCCCTCACCCACGGGCTGCGCAAGGGACTCGGCAAGGGACTGCATGCTGCCGAACGGGTCGCCAAGGCTCCCCTGGGCCTGCTGGCACACTTCGTCCCGTGCCGCGACGCCCGCAAGGCAGCCCTGGTCCGCAACACCTACACCAAGCTCTGGTACGAGCACGCCAACTGGCTCGCCCTCCAGGACAAGAATGCCGGGCAGCCGCTGCAGCCCCGCGCCGCCTACGAACAGGCGGCCAAGGTCTGGGCACTGGCACAACTCAAACAGAACAAGCTCCCCACCAACATGATCCCCCTGGCCGAACGCCCGACCCCCGCCAGCGTGAGCGGCTCGGACCCCGACCATGCCAGGCGAGCGGCGATCCTCCGGACGGCAGTGGTCGGTTCCGACAGCATGGGCAGCTGGTGGTGGCCGTTCGGCCAATTCCTCAGCTTCGCCCACACCACCATCAACCAGACGGCCCCCCAGCGGGCCGATTCGCCCCCCGACGGCCAGGACGCCACGGCACCCAGCTACCAGGACGTCTCTTCGGTATCGGCTCCACAACAGGACATGGGACCCTCGCCATCGGCTCCACAACAGGACATGGGACCCTCGCCAGACGACGGATCACAAGGAGAACATCGCATGATCGGATGGAATGGCTTCATCAAGACCCGCGGGCTCGACGGCGTGCTGGGAGGGGAGGATTCCCTCGGGGCATACGCCACTCAGATCTTGGGCGCCGAAACAGCGGCCGGGCCGCAATCGAGACCGCAGCCTGCCAAGGACAATCCCCACGTCGACGAGATCGTGGACAAGATGATCTTCAAGCTAAAGAACAGCATGTCGATCGATGCCGGGGAAATCGGCCTGCTGAACTCGGCCGCGAAAGAGGGCAACGTCAAGGCACAGCGGCTCCTCAAGGCGCTCAGCGAGAAGGGCGCCGTGGTTCCCGGCAGCGTCTCGGGATTGGACCCGTGGCTGTACAAGCTCAGCCCCGGCTACTGGTTCCGCTCCTCCACCAGCAAGGCCATGAAGGATGCCGAGGAGAAGAAGTGGGTCGAGAACGCGGCCCTGCAGAAACAACTGGAGAAACAGAAGGAAGATCTGCACGCCGCCGAGCAGGCCGCCCAGGCAGATGCTGCCGTCGAGCAGGCCAAACAGCAGTCCGCGGACACCGAGCGGCAGCTCAAGGAGATCCAGGCATCCCTCAAGGGGACGATGTCCGGCTCATTCATCGGACACGAGAAGATCACCCCCATATCCCAGGTGGTCGTCGATGCGCTGAACAAGACGGGACTCAAGGCCGAGGCTGCCAAGCTCCACTCCAAGATCAAGGCCGGCCAGGCCCTCTCCCCCGACGAACTCAAGTCGGCCGGACGCATCGCCAAGATCATCGGACGCATGAAGGTCGTCCATGGCGATCTGGTCGACGAACAGAACGAGGCACTCACCATGCACGGCGACTTCGTCGGCGCCTGCGTGATGGGCGGCATCGACAAGGCAATCGAGCAGAATGCCAAGTACCAGTACCTGCTCGCCGGCATGGAGAAGAAGGTGTCCGCCAAGCAGCCCCTCACCCAGGGCGAGCGCAACCAACTGGCGGGAGTCCTCAAGGGCGAGAAGACGCTGAATGCCTTCACCAAGTCCCTCGTCTCCGGCCGGGCATTCGTGGGCTGCAAGCAGTCGCGTGACTGGTCCGCAGGCGCATTCGTGGGAGCTGCCCGCGCCCTGGACGAGGACGACAAGCGCAACCTCGCCGCCATCGTCAAGCTGGCCAAGGTCGGGAACCCCCGTGCGCAGAGACTCCTCGCCTACCTCAAGAAGACCGGCCAGATCGCCTCCACCTCCATGGGACGTTCCCGCCCAGGCCCCGACTCGTCCGGAGGAGACAACGTAGGATGGCTCGCCTCCGCCCTCAAGTGGACCTCGTCCCCCCTGTGGATGCCCGCCTACGGGGCGTACAAGGGGGCGCAGTGGACCAGCAAGCAGCTCTTCGGCACGGGCAAGGGAGGGGGAAGCGCCGAGCAGCAACGCCTCGCCATGATGAGGGCCGCCTACAAGCGGCGCCAGGCTGCCGAGGCTCGGGCCGCCGCGGCCGATGCGCAGAGTGAGGCGGAGCAGCGAGCGCAGGCCGCCATCGCCGACGCCGCGGACGCCGAGGCAGACGCCGCAGACGCCCAGGCTCTCGCCAAAGAAGAGGCCATGAAGACCAAGGAGGTCGAGGCCGATCCCGGCAGCCTGGCCCGCGACGACGGTCCTGACGATCAGTCCGGCTGGAAAAGCTTCGTCGAGGCAGGCGACGCCGCGATCGTAGCCAAGGCTGCCGAGAAGTCCCCCACTGGCGACAAGCTCCGTGCCAGCAAGACCCTCCTCACGCAAGCCCTGAACAGGAACACCCCCGAGGGGGAGAAAGCCTACCAGTCGATCGCCGCCATCAACAGGCAGGCCAAGGCCGGCAACCGCCAGGCCAAGCTCGATCGCACCGCCCTGCTGGCCGCGCGGAAAGCACTGCTGGCCGAGAAGAAGGCCAAGAGGAAGCAGCAAACCGCCGCCATCAAGGCACAGCGCAAGAAGGCAGCGCTGGCCAGGAACGAGGCCATCAAGAAGAAGGCGCTCGCCATGCGGAAGGCGTTCGAGGCGAACGCTGGCGACAAGCTCGCCCGCGTGGAGCGCAAGTCCCGCCTGTCCAAGCAATTCAAGGCCGAGAGGATGGCCGCCCAGGGCCACCCCAGGGCGAAGGCATACCAGGCCAAGCAAGTGGCGCTCGCCAAGCAGGGAGACAAGAAGGCACTCGCCAACGTCCAGGCCATGCAACTGGGCCGCCAGGTGCGCCTCATGACCAAGACCAAGAGCGAGCGCAGGGCAATGGCCCAGGCCATGAAGTTCGTGGCGCAACTGCGGAAGAACAATCCCCAGGCACTGCGAGACTTCAAGGTCCTGCAGGATGCGCGAGCCCACGGCAATCCCGTCGCCACCCGCGCCCTGGATCGCATCCATCTGGCCATGATGACCGACGACACCGTCCGCACCGGCGTCGTCGCCACCGGCAAGAGCAAGATCAAGGTGGGGCCCGTCACCCTGCTGGCCAAGAGCAAGTGGCAGCAGCAGCAAGCCCTCCTCTCCAAGAAGCAGAAGTCCAAGGCTGCCGTGGCGAGTGCCCAGAAGAAGGCGGCCAACGGGACCGGCTCGCGCGAGGAACTTGCGCACGGAGCAAACGAGGCCCACAAACTCGGCGACGACAAGACGGCCATCGCCCTGGCCACCGAGGCACAGAAGGCCCCGTCGGCCACCGCCGCCGTCCAGAAGCAGGCCGCCAAGGTCCTGGCGTCCGACACCGGCCACCCCGGAGCCCAGGCCGAACTCAAGGAGACCGTGGAGAAGGCCAAGACCGGAGATCCGGCTGGCATCCAAGATCTCGGCACAACCATGGCCGCCCGGACAGTCGACGACGTCAACAAGGGCAAGCCCGTCTCCCAGACCATGCGGGATGCCATCAACATGCACGAGCAGATCAAGGCTGGCGATCCTGACGCCATCGCCAAGGCCGATCAGATCACCGCCGCCGCCACTGCCCCCAACCCGGCCCCCGAGGCAACCCTCGCGGCCGGCGCACTGGTGGGAGCCAAGGTGCTCGATCAATCCCTGGCCACCAGGCCACAGGCCAAGGCCGAGTTGATGGACAAGGTCAACGAGCCCATCCCAGCCGCCGAGAAATCGGCGGCCCATGCCGAGGTTGCCGCCGCCGTGGCCGCCGCCAACGCGGGCACCATCACGGCGGAACAGGCCCGCGAGGCATCCAACCTGGCCATCCGGCTGAACATGCCCAAGCAGGCATCCGAGATCATCGCCCTGGCTCCCCCATGGGATCCGGACCCCCTCTCGTCGCTCCCCGACGAGCCGTTGTCCCCCATCCGCGGCGCCTGGGATCTCGTCAAGGCTTCGCTGCAGGCACTCACACTCACCACGCGCGACCCGCTCGCCAACTACCGCGGAGGCATCGCCAACCGGGGCAAGATCCCCGTGGCCAACCCGCCCGTGGCATCCATCGGCTGGTCGCCCTTCAATGCCTTCAAGGGCAGCCTGCCCACCCTCGCGCTCGCCTCCATGCCCGCGATGGCGGCTGCGCAGGTGGCGTCGCTGTTCAAGAAGCCGGGGACCCAGCACGTGGTGGTGACGACCGAGCAACCGAAAGTTGCCAAGGGAGCGCCGGCCCCCGCGCCGGCCGTCCCCGCGGCGCCAGCGGCTCCCGCCGCGCCGGCTGTCTCCCCCGAGGCGGCGACCGCCGCTGCCGTGGCAGCAACCTCGTCCGGCAAGGACGAGATCATGGGCAGCGACGACTACAAGTCGCTCATCGTCCAGGCGCTCAAGGCCAAGAAGATGAGCAAGGACGACTTCAACAAGGCAGTGAAGGCCAACCTGCCGGCCAATGCCGACGACGACACCAAGAAAGCGTCGGCCAGGCAAACGCTGGAGTTCCTCCAGTCCAAGAAGGTGGTGGTAGGGGGATGGCATGGCTCATTCGATCCCGATCCGATAACCGTGGAACATGAAAAACAACGCGACCTCGTCGTGAAGGCAGGGAAAGCAACCAGAGCCGATCTGTTAAGGTTGGCCGCCATCTACACATTCGACAAAGGACAGCTTGAACATGAGGCTGATCGGGAAGCCAAGTACCTAACTTCCAAGGGCGTCAAGATCAGCGGAGCCTCCATCGGAGCGGACAAGACGTTCAAGGAGTACGTCGTCGAGGCCGTGAAGGCCAAGAAGATGTCCAAGGACGACTTCAACAAGGCCATCGACGTCCACTGCGGAGCCAAGGCCGACAAGGAAGCAAAGAAGGTCGCTGCCGCGAAGGTGCTGGAGTTCCTCAAGAGCAAGGGCGTGGCGGTCGGCTGACCGGACCCACATCCCCGGGAGGGGAGAACGCCATGTGGGGACTACTGACAGCATTCGCGGCGGTCGGCGGCCTGGTCGCCGTCGCCTGCCGCGAGAAGGACGAGCCCTTCATCAAGCCGGCCTTGCGGCGGGCCCGGCTGGCCATGCTATCGAAGATCCCGATCGGAAAATTGACGCTCGAACAAGCCGAAGATGGCGTAGTGTTGTCCCGGAAGCTAGGAGAGAGAGACCTCGAATCGCGCTTCGCCATGGTGGCCAGGCGACTGAAGGCATGTCGATGAGGAATGAATGAAACTGAACCCTATCTACTGGATGATCCCGATGATCAGCCTGCTCGGCCTCGTGGCCACGGGCGAGGTGCGCGCCCACGACGTCGCCGACGCCCTGGAATACCCCATCTCCGATCCATTCACCTGCCTGCTGGGCAGCCCCTTCAAGGCCGACATCGGGTACCCGGAGACCATCCGGACGCTGGCCCGCAAATGGTCCAGCATCTTCGAGATCCCGTCCTCCTGGATCGTGTCGCAAGCCTACGCGGAATCGCGGTTCCACCCCTTGGCAGAGAACCCCTCCGGCGCCACGGGCACCCTCCAGATCAAGATCGCGCGAGCCAAGGACCTCGTGAAGTGGATGCAGTCGTCAAAGTGGTGGGGATATTCCATGGTCCAGGAGACCCTGTCGCACTACTGGCACGGACTGCGGACCGACCTGCTCGAACCCGACCTCAACATCATGCTGGCAGCTTTCGATCTGCACCACCTGAGCCGGCGGTTCGGCATGGATCATGATCTCGTGGCAGCCGCATACAACCAGGGAGAGGGAGCCATCGCGAGGTGGAGGCAGAGACGAGAACTCGACAAGTCGCTTCCCCTGCCCCCGCGGGCATCGGCGTACATCGCTTGCGTGAGGCGAGCCAAACGCAGGGGATACGTATAGGAGCACCACCATGCCAAGCGGACACCCCACCCGACCCGGAGGCTTCCCGACCCTGGAGACCATGGAGCCCACGGAAATGGCCGAGAACCTCAAGCTCACCGACACCGGCACGAGGCGCAAGTACGCTCCCTCGATGAGCTTCATCGTGGCGCTCTCGATCGTGTTTGGACTGATACTGGCGGTGGGCAGCGTGGTGGGCGTCCTCGGGAAAGCCTTCTACGTCTCGCGTGACGAATACGTCGAGAAGAACCTGAAGGATGCCGAGGAAGCCACCACCGTCCGGAACACGCTGGATCGCGTGGAGAAGGCACTGTCCAGGCAGGAAGCCTCGTTCGACAAGCTGTCGGACGCCGTGCAGGCCATCAAGGTCGACATGGCGAAGGGAAAATGACGATGGACCGGGACGAGGACAAGATCATCACGGAGCCCGTGATCATGTCGGACAAGACCGACGTGGAGTTCGGGAACGTCGAGCTGGACGTCAACGAGCGCGGCGAGATCGTGCTCTCCCCCGACAAGCCCATGCGCCGGCCCACCATCTTCATGTCCTGCCAGGGCAGCGAGGTGATCGTCGAGGACATCATGCACGGCAGGATCGCCCTGCCCAAGCGCGGACCCTGGCCGGTCGAACTCTTCAGGCTCGGCCACCAGCTGGAGGTGACCGTCACCAGGGACGAGCCAATCAAGATCTTGCTCATCAACCTCGGGCCAGAGCATTCGAGCGTGGGGGCCAGCCTCGTGGCCACGCCTCCCGAGGGAACCACGTACAGCCTCCGAGGCGAGGGCACGAAAGAAGGGAAACCATGATCGGACGCTCCGGCAACCGGGAACCCAAGCACCTGCTCGACATCGACGCCGAGCAGAACATCGGCAACGGCATCCAGGCATTGCAGCCCCAGGCCGGCGGGGCCACCGTGGTCCCGCAGACCAACCCCGAGCGCATCCTCATGCTGTCCGGGCCATCCAGCTCAGGCCAGACGACGTCGGTGGCGCTCACGGCCTCCCGGATCGTGCCTGGCCCCCAGAATGCCACCCCAGGATTCCCCGGCCCCATCACCGGGATCATCGAGTTCGGCAACGGCGGGCAGTTCACGAGGGCCGAGGTAGACATCCCCATCGGGCCGTTCGCCGGTGCCTTCTCTGTCGCCTCCAGCGCCATCCAGCCACAAGACGGGGGCGTGATCATCACGGTGCCCACGGGAATGTTGCGCGTGTACGCCCGGTACGACAACCTGCTGATCCAGCCCATGCTCCAGACCGTGGCGGGACAGCCGGTGCAGAGCCTGGCCCAGGCACACGGCCAACTCTTCGAGGGACCCGGGGCGCCGTCCATCTATCCCTCCACCAGCAATGCCACCACGCCCCCCATCCCTGCCGAGCCGGTCGAGGTCAAGGCCATGGCTGCATACTTCAGCCGGCACACTTCCAAGGTGTACAGGACCCACTACCTGTACGTGGCGGACAAGGCCCAAGTGCCTCCCAATTCCCTCAATCCCTCTCCCTTTCCCTTCGCCCCAGCCATACAACTAATCCTCCAAGGGAATGGTTCTCCGTACTCTTACTTCTGCATTCCCCCCTTCGCCCGCGCCGTGAAGGTCCTCCGGCAGAACATCACGACCGACGTGAATGTCTACCTGTATGACAACATGTACAACCTGCTCGACATCGTCCAGATCACGAGCGGCTCAGCACCCATCATCCCCCTCATGGGGACGGAGACCATCATCGGGCTCACCACTCCCAGTGGGAAGGTATGGTTCCTGGCCCTGTGCTACGAGATCGGGATCTAAAGACATGTCGAGCCCAGGTACGCCTCCATGCCCGTCAACTTCCTCGTCGTGGATTGACTATCGCAAAGTTCACCACAGTCAGGCTTGGAACACAGATAAGCCACTCCCGCGAAAGAATCGCCCGAGCACAGAACATTCGTCGGGCTGTGCAACGCTCCCTGGTACCATGAGATCGTCTCATCTCCCGCCACTATGCGCAAGGTCGAATCCGTGGATGACGTCGGGGCCACGTAAAATCCCCCCCAGGCCAGCATGTTCGTCCCTTCGCCCAGGAAAATCAACGGGCACTGTCCTTCCGTGACACCCAGCTCTGAAGCCGAACAAAAAGCAGGATAATCAATGCTACCCTCCACCTCAAGCCTCGGCAGTTCCGCCTTGCCAGCCATCCAGGTCGGCTGGGCACACGGGACTGTCCCTGACGGAGCCTTCGTGACAGTGCTGCCGACCGTCACCTGCTGCTCGCCGCAGCCAGCAAGCAGGCCGGCCAGCAGGGCCATCAGGAACACGAGCCCAAAGATCTCAGCCCGGATGACCAGGAACCGTCGAAGCGAATTTGTCTTTTCCATCTTTTCTCCCTCCTGGAAACAAAGATGTCACGGCCAGAACCAAGTGTCAAATAATTCTTTTTCTGCACTGCGCTGTCCCGTCGAGAATTTACTTTTTTGAGGCAAACGATGCCCACCAAGAAGACAAAAAATCCCAAGAGATGGTTCACCGTCGCGTACCTCACCCGCGAAGGAGTGCCCCACGCCGCCCACTGGCGCGACAACTTCAGCCAGAAATACGACACCGAGAAGAACATCGCGAAGGACGTCTCCCTCGCCATGATCCATCTCTCCCTCGGGGCCTACGCGGCGGCAGTGTGGCCCGGCCAGATCACCGAGGAAGAGGCGCTGCACGGTCGCACCAAGCCCCTGTTCTACGTCCACGAGGACGGATCCATCGAGCTGATTCCCTGAAAGGCACTCACCATGGCACATGACATCCTCTTCGGTCAGACCTCCAGGAACTGGGCCACTGGTTCGTTGCCCAAGGGCGCCACCGGCTACGTCCCGAAGAACTGGTGGACGGAGGCCCAGGCCGAGGCCGAGGTGCAGAAACACATGAAGGGCAGCGGATTCCTCTCGCCCGGCCTCCCCCGCAAGGACGCCGAGGAGACCGTCATGGACTACATGAGGGCCAACAAGATCGGGGTCATGTCCGGCATCGGCTCCCTGCTCATCCCCGACAAGCAGCAGAAAGCCTTCCTCTCCAAGATCGACGACATCCGATACGACGTCCGCCGGGTCGGGGCCAAGATCGGGGGAGCCACCCTGGTCCTGTCCGCGGCCCTCGGCCTGCTCGGCGTCGCCTCGCTGTACAAGACCGTCAAGTCCGAATCGAAGCCCCAGCGAGAACCTTACCGCTGGGACAAGCCCCGGAAATGAACACCATGTCCCTCGACATCCTCATGAAGAACGCTTCCCGCGACTGGTCGCGCGGCGCCCAGCCGGCTGCCTCCGTTGCAGGGACCTCCACCGGGGGCAAGGTTGCCCTGGGAGGCATGGCGCTCGGCACCCTCCTGGGCCTCGCCCTCATCACCTCCCCATGGTGGAGCGATCTGAGGAAGCCCTATCACCACACGGACTGGACCGGGAAACAACTGCCGCGCGCACGCCATCCATGAGAGAGTGATCAACATGGGATTCAACCTGACGAGCTTCAAGACGAGTGGCCGCGGCTGGGGCCGGGGCAGCCCCCCGCCCCGGGGCTCCATCGAGTGGGTCGCGGTCGGGGACATGTGGGAGCCAGGACCCCCGCCCCACGTGAACCCACCATCGAATGCCGGCTTCCAGGTCTTCGAGATCGGGTTCACCGAACTCGACGCCGCCGACCGCTGGATGAAGCGGCTGGAGGACAACATCCGGTACGCCCGCCAGGTGCATGGCGACAAGGTGCTGTCCGCGTCCGACGTGGATGCATGGGACGCCCTCATGCTCCGCTGGGTGCCCTTCCGCCACAAGCTCACCTCACCCATCAGATCGCCCGCCTCCATCCAGATGATGCTCAAGGAGAACAAGGCAGAGCTGGACGGGCTGCTCAACGAGTCCAAGTCGCTGCACGACAGGTTCGCGAGGAAAGGCATGCCCATGGTGCCCGTACCCTACATGGGAGAGCTGTTGCTGGTCCTGCGGAGCCTGCGCCAGGATCCGAAAAGAGATCCCACTACCATGGACAGCCAGACGAATCCCCTCAAGCCACTCACTGCCGCCCAGATGCGAGCCAAGCTCGAAGCCGGCATCGCTTGCGGCGAACACATGCTCGACGAGAACGCGGCCTGGTGGCAGTGGCGCAAGCGCGACGATGCCCATGGACTGTCGGGCGCCATAGACGCCGCCCGCAAGCTGTCCAATGCCTACGGGAAAGCTGGCCAGTCACCCGAAACCTATCGTCCGAGCACTCCCGCCTACGACGAGTTCCTGCGCAGGCTCACCAAAATCTGGATCGAGGCAGCCGGCCTGTACGGCATCGTCGAGACGAAGGCGACAGCCGTGGCCGAGGCCCTGGATGCCGCCCGTGACGGCAAGGACAAGGCAGGCAACCTGCTGTGGTTGCTCCTGCTGGCAGGGGCCGGGTACCTGGGACTGCGCTGGCTCACGCGCGACAAGCCAGCTACCGTCGTCGTGGCAGTGCCCGACGCCAACCCCGCCCCGTCGCCCCCCGAATTCTATTACTGAACCACGCCCGACAGGACCCCAATGACCATCATCAAGATCGGACACGAGGAACCCTTCAAAGGGATAGCGAGCATCGACAACCTACGCGCCACCGTGCCCGAAGCATTACGCACCGCCGCCATCGAGGGCTCCGCCATGCTCCGGGCCGCGGGCGTCCGCCATGTCCTCGTCGGGGGCGTGGCCGTGTCGTGCAACGGGTACGGCAGGACGACCCAGAACGTGGACTTCGCCGTCGGGCCGTGTGCCTTCGAGTACCGCGACAAGGCATGGTTCCTGAGGATCGGGCTGCCCTTCAAGATCCTTGGGATCCCCATCCATTACGTAGCCCCGTCCAACCCATTCGAGCAGGCCATGCTGGATCAGTACCTTGAGATCCCAGCAGCCAGCCACGTGCCCGTCCTCCCCCTCGAACCCCTCGTGGTGATGAAGCTCATCAGCAGGCGGCACAAAGATCTCGCCGACCTGGTCGAGCTGTTCAAGCGCCAGATCCCCAACCTCGACTCCGTGCGGGCCTTCGTCGCCTCCAACCTCCCCAGCCAGGTCTCGATGCTTGATGAACTGATCACTTGCGCCGAGGATGAGATGTCCCAGGAAGGCATCCCCTGACGAAAAGGCATGAACCATGGCATACGACCTGATATTGGGACAGACGAAAAGAAACTGGGGCAGCGGCGCCCATCCCCAAGCTCCCGACCCCGGACTCGACGACGCCATCCGGACAGATCCCAGCGAACTGGCCGAGGCCACCCGTCATGACATCGCCCGGACCACCAACCTGGCAGTGCGCCTCTCCAAGGCCAAGCGCCTGCCGCCCGCCGACCACGATGCCTACCGGAAGTTCCACTCCACCTGGATCGCCTACTCGGGCCGGCACAGCGGGAACTGGGTGAAGCAGGATCGCCTCGCCCTCTGGAACCTCCGCGAGATCAACCGGCAGTTCGACAGCCGATTCAAGGTCTTCGACACCGTGGCCACCGTCCCCATCAAGCGCCCCGACGCCCCCGGCACCGACCTGGCCACCGTGCCGGTCCCATCGGGCCATCCCGTGGCCTTCCTGCTGGGCGTGGGACTCGCCATCGGGGCGCTCACCTGGCTCGGCGGGCAGGAGAGATACCGTCCCGTGTAAGAAGAAACAGAAAATATGTTTTGACACCTCGTTCGGAAAAGAAAAGAATCAAATTCAGGGCGACAGAACATGGCAAAAAAGACAAAAATCTCCAAGAAACCGAAGTCCCCCGGCAAGATCAAATCTGCCGCCGCCCGCGACATCAGGGAGATGATGGATAACTGGAATCACATCGAGGCAACCCTCAAACGACAACATCCAAGCGCCCCGGACGAACAGATCTACCGGATGGCATCTTCAGCCATGAACTCCCAACTGAAACTGCCTGCTGACTTCAACAACGAATATGATGTCCTGCTTGAATTCTGCCAGGCGGAAGGCTGCAAACCCGACTACTGCACATCCATCAAGGAAGACAAAAGACTACAAGGCTTTGGGGTGGGTACCTACTACCAGATCACCCGCGAACATGACCACGACTACACCATCGCCAAAAATGCCGACTCCCTGCGCGACCTGGCGGTCGAGATCGTGAAACAAGATCTCAACGACTCGCCGGAGAACTTCAACCAGGACTGGCTGAGCACACACGTCGACATGGATGCGCTCCGCAAGATCCTGCGGCCCGACGTCGAAGACAGCAACCGCGATCATGCCAAAGACGTCGGAGCCAGGCGCTTCTGGGATGCAACCGCGAACCGTGGTATCGACATCCCCGACGACGTGCAAGATGCCCTGGATGCCGGAGAAGATCCCCGCGAGCCCAACTACGACGAGGTGGAAACCCTCGTCGAGGACATGACGAACGACCAGTTGCGCGATCCCATGGAATACATGGTGGACATCTACGGACGCGACGAGGCAGCAACCCAGGCCATCAAGATCGCCGGCATCGACGTCGACCAGGCAGCAGAGAACGCGGTCGACACCGACGGCCCCGAGCACTTCGTCGCCCACTACAAATCTCGCGAGACCAAGAGCGGATTCGTATACTGGCGCACCAACTGAGGAGAAGACCATGGCACTCCGACTGGAACCCGAACTGGAGCACCTGTACCAGGAATACCACCGCCAGGTGGAGGGCCTGGAATACAAGCCCTACAGCCCAGGGAAGAGTCCCGAGATCATGGCCCGCATCCTCCTCGGGGATGAACAGTACGAGAAACGGGTACGCATGCCCAAGTGGAATGTGGACGTGTCCATGCTGATGGAGCCCAAGGTCGCCCTCCGCCACGGCATCTCCTGGGGCCTCATCTCTCCATCCAAGCACGGCAACGAATTGAAGGTCGATCATTTCGAGGATTTGGCCCGCAAGCTGAAGGACGAGTGGGACGATGTCGTCAGCCTGGCTGCCAAGGAATATGGCGACCACGGCTCGCTCATCTCGGGCGTGTACCGGGATCACTTCCCCGATGACGTGAAAGATCGCCTCAGGTTCCTCGCGTCGACGGCCGGTGCTTCCCTCGCCAGCCGCGCCGCCCATCTCCACCGATACCTGTCCAAGACCCACTCACCCCAGTTCAAGTGACAACCATCCATCCAAGGAAATCACCATGGCAACCAAGGCAAAGAAACCCCCGAAGCCCGAGACCGGGAACCCCAGCGTCTACGTCGGCACCTACGCCAAGTACAACCGGGGGAGCATCAAGGGCAAGTGGCTCGACCTCACCGACTACGCCGACAAGGACGAATTCCTCGCAGCCTGCCGCGAACTGCACAAGGACGAGAGCGATCCGGAATTCATGTTCCAGGACCACGAGAACATCCCCGAGGGCATGATCTCCGAATCCCACATCTCGGACGATCTGTGGGAGTGGCTGGCCATGGACGACAGCGACAAGGAACTCCTGGCAGTCTACCGCGAGCACGTCGACTCCTCCCCGGAGACCGGGACGCTGGAGCGAGCCCGCGACTCATTCCTGGGGACCTTCGACAGCGCGGAAGCCTGGGCCGAGGACTACCTGGAAGAGACCGGGCTCATCAAGGAGGTCCCCGAGAGCCTCCAAGGATACATCGACTACGAACGGTACGCCCGCGACGCCGACTTCAACGGCATGCACTTCGTCGAGCACGACGGCAAGGTGTGGGTCTTCAATCCCCTCTAGCCAGGGAACCCTCCCGGATTCGAGAAAAGGAAATCAAGATGCCCCCCAAGATGCACGAACAAGACAGCGATTGCGCCCCGTACTTGGTCGACGACCAATGCACCGTCTGCGGGGTCTCGCACGCCAACCAGTGCCCCGAATGCGGCGGCCGGGGATTCCACAAACCGGAATGCCCGGACAGCGACGTCAACTGGAAGGTCAAGCTGCCCGCCACCGACAAGTCGACCGACAATCCCAGCCACGACTTCATCGAGATGGAACCCAGCCGCGTCCTGTGCAACGACGTCGTCCTGCCGGGCGAGCGCAATCCCAACCACACCCGACTGTGGCTCGTCGAGGCAGCGTTCTCCAACTGGCCCACCTACCTGGGAGCCGTGTGGGCCGACAATGAAGAAGATGCCCTCGACACCCTCATCGACGAGGGAATGGGCGACGCCCTCCTGATCGATGACGAGGCTATGCTGGCCATGTCCGACGAGGAGCGCGAAAGCCTCGCCTACCTGGGCAACGCCGGGGAAGCCTGCGATCTCACCAACGTGGGACTCATCCCCGTCAAGTTCGACAAGACCCGAGACAAGGAACTGCTGAGGCTGTTCGAGAAAGCCCGCGAGAACGGGCTATCCGACCTCGGCGAACTGTGAAAGGCGCCCCGCCATGATGCTCACCACACCCGACGAGGACCTGCGCGCCCAAGTGCTCTCCGCCATCGAGATCGTGGACGAACACCACCGCTCATCATCGGGGTGGAACGAAAAGTATGGGCATGCCTTCGCATTCCTCTTCCAGATACTGGAGAAAGACCTGAAGGAATGGATCAGGGCGAATCCTCCCGGCCATGCCGACTACGACAAGTCAACTCCCGAACGCGATGTCAGGGAAACGAGCCAAGGGCTACGTGCATCTTCCCGACTCCCAAATCCTCACGTTTCAACCAGACAAAAGCTCGCAATGATGAGATGATGTCTGCTGATTCAAGGAGAACACCATAGCCGAAAACATCCCACGCGGAATGACTCTTACCCCTCCAAGGAGAACCCCATGAGCTTCGAGAGCGACGAATCAGTGGCGACCGAGCTGGAACTCTTCACCGAGAACGACCGCGACGTCTACCACCGCACGACCGAACCCCTCATCAAGAACCTCGCCACCAAGAAGGCACAGGGCAAGTACGACCACGAAAAAGCCGTCCAGGCATTCATGTACATGGCGGAAGCCGGCGCCCGCGAGTACGTCCGCCAGCACGGCTCCCCCGGCGACGACTGGCACGAGATGTTCCCCATCGGCGTGCGCCGGATGGCGGCCACCAAATGGCGCGACGAGTTCGAGGAGGAATTCCGGCTGGGCAACTACGACCACCTCGTGCCCAAGAAGTACCAGGCAACCCCGCGCAAGAGACACTGAGGAGCAGGACCAACACCAACACGGCGATCAGCCCCCAAGGAGATCATCACATGCCGCTCGAACAAGAACTCATGGCCCGCCCGGAATACCAGTCAGATCTCTTCAGATCTTACGGCCCCGGAAAATTCAACAACTACGCCGACGCATACGCCTACGACCTGTACATGGACGGCGGGGGCGACGACGAGATCGGGGACGTCGAGTACACCGGATACTACGTCCTGATCGAGGGGCCCTTCGAGCACCCCGAACTCAAGAAGTTCGCTGGCGCCATCCTCGTCGAGAACAACCAGGGATTCGTGGCCGTAGAATTCATCCGAGGGAAGAAGAAGCTCGCCTCCGACTGGAAGCGCATCTCCAGGGAGGTGGCGAGAGATCTGGATGAAGACGAATGAATCCCTGATCCTGCCGAAGACAACCCCCCATCACCACGAGGAACCCAAGATGAGCAAGCTGATATTCCCGAACCACGGCGGCGTCCTCGTCGACGACGATGCCAAGGTCGTGAAGACCGTCCGCCACGAGGAAAAGGATGGCACCTACACCATCAAGATCGCCGCCTTCCCCGATCTGTTCGATTCCCGCCACAAGCGATACCAGTGGCACTACCTGGATCCCGACAATGGAGTCGCCAGCACCAGCGGATACCGATCCACCATCGCCGAGTGCCTGGCCTCCGCCATCCACTCGATCAAGGAGGACATCCGGCGCCGCCGCCATGAACTCGCGGAGGCCCGCAAGACGCCCTCCCAGAAGGCGCAAGATCGCCTCAAGAAACGGGCGAAATTCTTCGAGGAGGCCAGCGGGAGCAAGGATGCCGCCTATGCCATGCGACTCGCCAAGGCCGAACAGTTCGCCGAGGAACAGGGATGGAAGGTGGAGTGGGAGTACGACCAGGACGAGTACCAACTGGGCGACGCCGAGACCGAGAGGCCCGACGAAGTGCTGTCGGCCATCCTCATGGATGCCGACGATCACGTGCTGGAATCGCTCGGGGGCATCGGGGATCCATCCCCCAGCTACCGGAGGCTCGTCGAGGCCGAGCTGGCCCTGGAGGCCATGCCCGGCTGACCGAAAAATCGAGCCAATGTACCTCCCCACCACCATGACAGCCGCCGAGGTCGGCGCCATCCTGGCGGCCCAGCCCGCCAACCAGGCGATGGGCCGCACCGTCACGTGGCTGATCGACAGGTGGATCGCCTCGGGGACCTTCCGCCTCATGGCCATCCGGCCAGAGTTCGTGGGCTCCCCCAAGCCCCGCCCCGCCGACCAATCTGCGACCGCCGGCCCGATCATCGTCGACCGGAACGTGAACGAGGTCGGCCGCGAAGCCTACTCGGAAGGGGGAGGGCATGGCGCCGTGCCCGACGCGATCATCCTGGACGGATCCCACCGCTGGTACGAAGCGCTCGATCGCGGCGACGCCACCATGGACGCCTACGTCGGCGAAGTGGCCCTCCCCTTCATGGAAAAGATGTGGGCCTCCTTCGCCTCCAGGCTGGGGCCGGCCATCCACGACTTCATCGAGCGCGACTTCCCCGGGGCATCGCTGGCGGTGCTCCGGCACCACCTGCCCGAGAAGGAAGTGGCATCCCTGCGCCAGGGGCGCCGCCTGTACAAGGAATCAGGCCGCGTGCCCCCCTTCGTCCTCCACGATTACCCATTCCTCACGGAAAGGTGAGAAGAACACCATGAACATCAAGCAAAAAGCCGCCAGGGCCGTCATCCGTGGCATGCGGACCCCCGGCACCAACCGATCCAAGAACTTCGGGAGGATGACCCCTGAAGAAAAACGCATCGCCCGGCAGAGAATCCAGGAAGTGGGCGAGAGCCCCGTCTTCGAGTACGCGGAGGCCAGGCGCAGGCCCGTCCTGCCCAGCCCCGAGGAGCAGAAACGCCTCCGGCAATCGCAGGCCGCGAGGGACGTGATGAGGTTCGCGATGGAAAGGGGACGGAAGGGACGCCTATCGCCGGAAGCCAAGGAAGGCATCCGGCAGCAGGTGGAATCCCTGTCCAGCAGCCCCCTCAAGATGGGGTATGGACACCACCTGGAGACATCCTTCGTCCCCACGCAGCTGAGACGAGATCTAGAGACTGCCAGCGCCCTCAAGGAGCGCTCCACCCTGGCTCTCGTGGACGGCACCTGGTACGACGTGAACCACGTCAAGGGCCGCAAGACCGATGACTTCGGCGATCCGGCGACCGCATGGTTCTTCGGCCTGGGCCAGGGCTACGACATCACCCGGTTCCTCGTCTACTCAGATCGTGGCGAAGCTGCCATCGAGATCGCGGAAGACGCCTGGCCCAGGTTCTTCTTCTCCGAGATCAGGGCCGCCTCCAGCGTCCCCGAGGAGGAGCAGGACGATTGGCAGTACATCGAATCGCTCGGCAAGCTCGGCAAGCCGGAGGAGGACGTGCGTATCTTCAATCAGGCCGAGGAAGTGGCCCACCATGCCGTGCCCCTGGGCAACAGTCTCTACCGGCTGACCGATGGCCGGGTGGTCGAGGTCCACTAGAAAACATATCTTGACCCCTCGTTCAAGCTGTTCTCCAAAAGAATCGCCACCAACTACGACATCCGATCTTACCCGAACCTGTCCGACCACATCCTCACCGACGCCCACACATGACAAACGGAAAGCATCGCGCCCGCTGGCTCGCAGACATCATCTCGGAAGTGCAGCGCTACCACAGCAAGGCACGCGAGGCCCCCGAATCCAATGCCGTCCGGCAGGCGCTGTCCAGGCTCGCGGAAGCTCGCCAGGTGGCACTAGACAGCGATTCAGACAACCACCCCGATCCCAATCAATGAAGACCCTCACCCCCACCCAGATCGCCCAGATCCAGGAAACCCTGGCCCACGCCCGGGCCGGCAAGGCCACCCTCGCCCAGCTAGCCGCCGCCCACGATCTGGCCGAGGACGCCTACCTCAACGGCACCCTGGGGGAACTGCGAGCCCACATCCGCGCCATGGTGCCCCGCCCGCCCCTGCACGCCGAGACCAAGGGCGTCCTGCTCGGCGTGGTGTCCGGCATCCTCACCCACTACCTGCTCGATTCCCTGCATCGCGACCATAAGGAGTGCTAACCATGAGCCGTGCATGTTCCACGACCGACTACGTCCTGATCATCGAGCACCGAGCCGACAGCCGCTGCCCCCCGATCAAGCAGATCGAGAAAGAACTGCACAAAAAGAGCGACGACTCCGCAGTCGAGGACGGCAAGGTCATCCTGATCTATGACAACCTCACGCAAGACGAAGCCCTCGAACTGGGAGAACGAGCCTTGAGATTGCTCGGGGATTTCACCTCCATCTCCCTGAGCACCGGCGCCACCTGGATCGCCCGCTCCCCCGTCCGGTTCCCCCCGGAATGAGGCTAGCTGCCCATGGCATTCGACCTGCTCTTCGGCAAGACCAAGCGCGACTGGTCGCGCTCGCGCGACCTGATCGCCGATCCATCCCTGCCCGCCGTCGGCCCCACCCCGACCAAGATCGCTGATGCCCTGTCCCACGCCATCGCGGCCAGCCCGGACATCGCGATCGAGAGGCGCGGCAGGGGAGGGTTCGTCTCCAAGAGATGGGGGTGGGGCTGACGACCATGAAGATTAAACTCTGGAACTCCCTCCTCATAGCGACCGGCACCGTCGGCGTGCTGTCTCCAGATCTGACGAGGCTCGGCCCCTGGCTCGCGTCCCTGGGGCTGGGATGGGCCACCCACCCCATCCACATCCTGGGGGGCGCGGCCCTGGCGACCGCCACCTGGGGCACCTTCCAGGAACGCCTCATCGCCTCGAAGGCATGGAACCGCATCGCGCTCGGGGCCGGGATCGCCAGCATCATGTCCCCCGATCTGACGGGACTCACCGCCTGGCTGATCAGCCTCCACGTCGGCTGGCTCGCCCACGTCGCCCATGGCATCGGGGGCTTCTTGCTGCTCGCCGCAAACTGGGATCGCATCGCCGGGCGGCTGGCGATGACGATCCCTCCCCCTGGCACGAAAAGGACCTGACCATGGCCTACGACTTGATCCTTGGACGCCAGATAGCGAGCGACTATTCACGGGGCATGAGCAATCCAATGCCCTCCATCGCCACCCCCGATCGCCAGAGACCTCGCATGATCGCCCTGCTCGGGATCGGGATCGCCAGCGCGCTGGCCCTGTCGCTGCCCAAGAAGACCCACCGGGCACTCGAACGCCAATACTACCGGCGATCTTTCCGGGACGATCCTCGCGTCACCCGGGAAATTCCCATCATCACCATGCGAGAGATGGTGTACCCCCCCGATCAGGGAGGCTGACGAGTCAAGCTATGCTGGCCACGGTAGTGCTCCCCAACGGCCCCCAGGAGATGGAGATCGTGCCCATGGAAGGCTCCCCGGACCACCTCGCCATCATCAAGGACCTGGCCGAAGATCCCACCGCGGCCTCCATCGTGGCACAGATCCCCGGCCACGATGCCTGGACCCCCATGGCCTGTCCCATGGGGACCGTCCACCCATCATTCCCCGTGGGCCATGTCCCCCAGTACCTCAGGGACGTCATCTCCCACCTCCCCCGCGCCGTCGAGCGATACGTCACCGGCCAGGAGAGCCTGGCCCCCTCCCGCATCGCCCTGGCCAGGTACCTCAAGATCCTGCCCCCCGATCTCGAACGGCAAGCAATCGAGCTGCTGGAGGCACAGAGACAAGCTGACGTCCAGGAATCGAGAGAGAGAGAGGAAGGAGGAGGCGATCCTGATCGACCCACCCCCGAGGACGAACTGGATCGCCTACTCAGGGAACGGGACGAGATCCAGGCAAACATGGCCTCGGCTCGGGCCAAGGAGGCAATCGCCACCTACCATGGATTCCTGGACGGCAAGTCGCACAAGGAAGTGACAGAGATCCGGCACGATCTCGAACGCCTCGTCCTCGTCGAGGATGCCCTCACGCCCCCCGTGAAGAACCTCATCGAGCAACTCGTCTCCCAGGGATGCATCGTCCAGGATGACCCCAACGACGGCAAGCCCATCCTCTTCGACCCCGCCACCAAGACCGGCATGAGGCAGCAAGATCTGACCAGGTCCGGGATAGACTATGCCCGGTTTTTGATCTCGCTGGGGGAGCCCAAGACCTGATAGGATGACAGCCATCCGTAATCGACCCCTCCCTAAAGGGAGGGGCTTTCCAAAGTTGAACGACGTGGAACACGCAGTTTTACCTTCAGTTTCCTACTTCGCAGGGAGCCCTCAGGCGGCAATCCCTCAGCAGGCAGG
>Ga0187889_10001633_pt1 | contig 23603 bp, 24 predicted proteins | sample June2016WEW_7_10_2_FD_132992 | JGI IMG/M metagenome (GOLD analysis project Ga0187889, IMG submission 132992) | Peatland microbial communities from SPRUCE experiment site at the Marcell Experimental Forest, Minnesota, USA - June2016WEW_7_100 | ecosystem: Environmental > Terrestrial > Soil >... | reverse complement strand
CGAGAGTCTGAAGGACTCCATCGACTGGGACGAGCTGGAGAAGGCGGAGGACGAAGTCCGGGACATCGATCCCATGGCGCGGCCCGAGGACGGCTTCGAGGGCGACGACTGGGGCCCCGGCACCGCGCCCAAGCCCCCGCTGGTGTGAGGCACCTCTCACGCTCCTGCTTCTCACGCCTTCCCTTCTCACTTCTCACTTTGCTTCGAGCATCCCTACCGCGCCGTTGGTGGCGTCGGCGAAGGCGTGGGTGACGAACGGATAGGTCCCCGCCTCGGCCAGCCGCGTTTCGAAGATCATCCCGCCCCCGGGCGGCACCGTAGCCGTCTGCACGCCCTCCCAGGCGTGGGAGGCGACGCCGTCGGGGTAGACCTTCGAGAAGATCGCCCCCACCACGTGGAACGCCGAGATCCGGTTCGGCCCCGCGTCCACCACGTAGAATCGCAGCAGCTCGCCGGGATGGACGAGGATCGGGTGGTCGGCGTACTGGTGGGCGATGCCGTTGAACGACACGTAGTCCGGCGCCCCGCCGAGCAGCTTGTTCCAGTCGAGCTGCAGCACGCCGCGCTCGCCGGCCGCCGGCATCGTGTACCACTCGCCCTGCACGAAGACGAACTCGCGCGCCGACGGGAGCGGCCGCGCGGGGTCCACGATCAGCGCGCCGTACATCCCGTTGGCGATGTGCATCGCCACCGGCGCGGTGCCGCAGTGGTAGAGGAATGCGCCCGGCACCTGCGGCGACCAGCGGAACTCGATCGAGTCCCCCGGCATCACGTTGGTGTAGACGCGGCTCGGCGCGATCTGTGCCGCGTGGAAGTCGATGCTGTGCGGCATCATGCCGTGGTTGACCAGGGTGAAGTCCACCGTGTCCCCCTGCGTCACCCGCAGCGTGGGGCCGGGCACCTGCCCGTCGAAGGTCCACGCGTCGTACACGACGCCCGGCGCGATGGCGAGGTGCGCCTGCTTGACCTCGAATCGCACCTTCAGCAGCCGGGCCCCGGCCGGGGCCGGCGCCCTGGGATCGATCGGCGCGGGCGAGCCGGTCGAGCCGACGGCGGCCTCCCCATGAGAAACGTCGGCCGGCGGGGACGGCGCCGTCCACGGCTCCTGCGGATTGTTCGCGTTCGAGGACGAAGGCTGGCCGCGGCAGGCGGCCGCGAGGACGATCAGGGACGCGAGAGCGGACAACGGACGCACGCGACACCTCGGGCGGGGGGTGTCCGTCGAAGCTAGCGCCGGCACGACCTAGTCGGCCAGCTCGGCCTCGGACGCACCGACCTTCCGCAGCGTCACCGCGACGACACCGTCTTCGACGGCGGCGATCACGTCGCCGACCACGACCTCCTCGGGCAGCTCCACCGCGCGGTACATCCGCATCCTGCACTCCGCGCCCGGCGCTTCGCCGCTCTTGCGCTGACCCGCGATCGTGACGCGCCGCGGCTCGACGCACAGCTCGACATCGCAGGCGTCGAAGCCCGGCACCGCCGCCTCGACCGTGAGGCACGGCCCTGCGTCCGCCACCGTCACCGCCACCGGGAAGACCAGCTCCGATTCCGCCTGGCGCCAATCCTCGTCGTGATGCCCGTGCGCCCTGCCTCGCCGCTCGTAGATGTCGTACGCCCGCCGCGCCACCGCGTCGGCGATCTCATCCGACCGACTGCGAACCAGCTCGCTGCTCACGATCCGCGGCCGTGCGCGCGGAGTCGCCCGCCTCGATGCACTGCGCGTCCTCATCTTCGCCTCCCTTGACTGCTCGCCGGGCGGAGGGAACCCGGTGCGTGTCCACTATGCAGCGGTTCCCCGGAAAAGCCAGAAGGAGAATGGGGAATGGCCGCCCAGGGAATGCGGTGGCACGGCTGCGCCGCCGCCTGGCGGAGCGTCGCAAGGCGGCCCAGCGCCTCGACTTCGGCCTGCTTCCGCCCCTACATGATGTACATGGCCGCCGGCGCCGTCAGCTCATCGCGCGCCGCACGAAGGCCCGGAATCCGAAGTACCAGCAGAGCGCGCAGATGACCGCCAGCGCGAACGTCACCACGGGCAAACCCATGTGGGGGAGCGCCGGAGTCAGGGCGCCACGCATGCCTTCCGATACGTAGACCAGCGGGTTCACCAGCACGGCGTACTGGAGCACCGGCGCCACGGCCAGGCCCTTCCAGGGATAGTAGGCGCAGCCGAAGAAGATCATCGGCGCGATGAGGACGCTGAACATCAGGCCGATCTGCTGCGGGCTGATCGCCGTGCCGATCAGCAGGCCGAGGAGCGAGAAGCTGGTGGCGCCGAGGATCGTGACCGTCAGGACCTCGCCTGCGTGCGCGATCGTGAGGCCCGCGATGGGCCCCATGATCAGGCGGGCGATCGGCAGCACGAACAGCGCGGCGATCGTCCCCTGCACCACCCCGAAGAGCACCTTCTCCAGGGCGACGAGAGAGATCGGGACGGGCGCCAGGAGCCGGTCCTCGATCTCGCGCGTCCAGCCGAAGTCCGCCACCATCGGCAGCGCCACCGACTGGATGCTCGACATCGCCAGCGAGATCGCGAGGATGCCGGGGAGCAGCGCCGCGCCGTAGCTCCGCTGCACGAAGCCCATCCGCGGCAGCAGCGCGCCAAAGACCGTGACGAAGAGGATCGGTTGGAGCGCGACCCGGACCAGGACGGCGGGCAGCTCGCGGCGCGCGACCCGGAGGTCCCGGCGCAGCAGGGCCCAGAAGACGAGCGCCGCCGACACCCGCGCTGGGCGCTCGAGGGGCTCGAGGTGGAGCACCGTCAATCGAGGCTCCTTCCGGTGAGCGAGATGAACAGCGTCTCCAGGCTCGGCGGGGCGAGGTGGATGTTCAGCACCGCGCGGCCGGCGCGTTCGCACTCGCGGACCAGGCCGGCAAGCACCTCGCCCGGCCGCTCGGCGTACGCCCGGAGCAGCGCGCGCTGCGCCTCCGCCTTGAGGACGCCGGGGAGGGCGGCGGCCGCCGTCGTGACTGCGCTCGCGTCGGCGTCGAGCGTGATCTCCACCAGCGTTCCGCCGGGCGCGCGCGCCTTGAGGCCCGCCGGGGTGTCGAGCGCGAGCAGGCGCCCGCGATCGAGGATGGCGATGCGCTCGCAGAGGCGGTCGGCTTCCTCCATGTAATGCGTCGTGAGCACGATGGTGTGGCCGCGCGCGTGCAGGTCGCGCAGGACGTCCCACAGCGCCAGCCTGGTCTGCGGGTCGAGGCCGACGGTCGGCTCATCGAGGAAGAGCACTTCGGGGTCGTGCATCAGGGCGCGCGCGATCATCAGCCGCTGCTGCTGGCCGCCGGACAGCTCGCCCACCTTCGCGCCGCCGCGGTCCGCCAGGCCGAACGCGGCGAGCAGGCTGTCGGCGCGCGACGCGGCCGCGGCGTGCGGGATACCGAAGTACGCCGCGTGGAATATGAGGTTTTCGCGGGCCGTGAGGCTGCGATCCGGATTGGGCCGCTGCGGCACGACGCCGATCCGCTGGCGCACCGCCGCGCTCTCGCGCACCACGTCCGCGCCGGCGACCACGGCCTGCCCACTCGTCAGCTCACCGCGCGTCGTGAGAATGCTGATGGTCGTGGTCTTTCCCGCGCCGTTCGGCCCCAGGAGGCCGAAGAACTCGCCGGAACGCACCTCGAGGTCCAGTCCCTCGAGGGCGACGATGTCGCCGTTCGGGCCCGCGCCCGGCATCGCGCCGGTCAGGGCCGCGCCGCCCGGCATCGGGAACGCGCTGGAATACGCCGCGCGGCGAAGCTTGGGCGCGGGGTAGACTTTGCGCAGGGCAATGGTACGGATGGCCGGAACCGGAGTCATGTGCCGTGAGTTCAGTGTGAGAAGGGAGGCCGCAAGATAAGTTGCGAGACGCCGAGTTGCGAGCGGTTACGAGGGGAGAGTGAAGAGCGGTGAGCTTGCCACGCGTCGTCATCGTCGGGGGTGGGTTCGGGGGGCTCTACGCCGCGCGGGCGCTGGCGAAGGCGCCGGTCGAGGTCGCGGTCGTGGACCGGACCAACCACCACGTCTTCCAGCCCCTGCTCTACCAGGTCGCCACCGCCAGCCTCTCACCGAGCCAGATCGCCTATCCCATTCGCGGCGTGCTGCGCCACCAGAAGAACACGCGCGTCCTCCTGGCCGATGTCGTGGCGGTGGATCCCGCGCGTCGGGTGGTGAAGCTGTCCGATGGCGAGCTGGCGTACGACTGGCTGATCCTGGCCCCGGGCGCCCGGCACTCGTACTTCGGCCACGCCGAGTGGGAGCCGTTCGCCCCCGGCCTCAAGACGCTCGACGACGCGCTCGAGATCCGCTCGCGGATTCTCGTCGCGTTCGAGCGCGCGGAGCGCGAGAGCGATCCGGAGCGGCGGCGCGCCCTCCTCACCTTCGTCGTCGTGGGCGGCGGGCCGACGGGGGTGGAGCTGGCGGGCGCGATCGGCGAGATCGCCTGCAAGGTGATGGCGCGCGACTTCCGGAGCATCGACACGCGGGACGCCCGGACCATTCTCGTCGAGGCCGGACCGCGGATCCTCCCCGCCTTCCCCGCCGATCTGTCGGAGAAGGCCGAGCGGTCGCTGGAGCGGCTGTGCGTCGAGGTGCGGACCGGCGAGGCGGTGACGCGGATGGAGAGCGGCGCCGTCTGGCTCGGTCAGGAGCGGATCGCGGCGGGAACCGTGCTCTGGGCGGCCGGCGTCGAGCCCTCGCCGCTCGCGCGCTCCCTCGGCGTGCCGCTGGACCGCGCCGGGCGCGCGATCGTGAACGCCGATCTCACGATCCCGGGCCACCCGGAGGTGTTCGTCATCGGGGATCTGGCGGCGTTCCGGGACGCCGCGGGCAGGCTGCTCCCCGGCCTCGCGCCCGTGGCGATCCAGCAGGGGGAATACGCCGCCCACGCGGTGATGCGGTCCGTGCGTGGCGAGGCGCGGGCGCCGTTCCGTTACCGGGACAAGGGGACGATGGCGACGATCGGACGGAACGCGGCGGTGGTGGACCTGGGCCGCTTGCGGTTCTCCGGCTATCCGGCCTGGCTGGCGTGGTGCTTCATCCACATCCTGTGGCTGATCGGCTTCCGCAACCGCTTCCTGGTGATGATCGAGTGGGCGTGGGCCTATCTGCGGTTCGAGCGCTCGGCGCGGCTGATCACGGGAGCTTCTCGACGCCTTTCGAGGTGACGCGGGCGGCGACCAGCGGCAGCGGCGCCGCCTTGCCATCGCCGATCTCGATGGCGGCGTCCAGGGCTCGCCGCCCCAGCTCGATGCCGGCCGGGTCCTTCGCGAAGATCGAGGCCAGCGGCTCCGAGGCGTGCACCTGCTGGCCCGGCCGCGCGGTGATGACGAAGCCCACCGTCGGGTCCACGACGTCCTCGACCTTCCGCCGCCCACCGCCCATCTCCACCACCGCGCGCCCGATCGCCCGCGGCTCCACCCGGAGCACCGTGCCGGCCTTGCGGGCGTAGTAGACCTCGACCTCCTCGGCCTGCGGGAGCAGCGACGGATCGTCCACGCACGCCGGATTGCCGCCCTGCGCTTCGATGATCTTCTGGAACGCCTCGGCTGCCTTGCCGCTCTTGAGCGCGTCCTCGAGCCGCTTCCGCGCCTTCGCCCGGTCCTTCTCGCCGGCCAGGACGAGCATCTCGATGCCCAGTGCGATGGTGACCTCGTGCAGGTCCTCGGGGCCCTCGCTCCGGAGCCCCATGATCGCCTCCTCGGCCTCGAGCGCGTTGCCGCAGGCGCGACCCAGCGGCCGGTCCATCGCCGTGAGCAGCGCCACGGTCGGGCACCCGTGGTCGGCGCCCAGCTCGATCATCGTCCTGGCCAGGAGCAGCGAACGCTCCGGATCGGTGATGAACGCCCCGCTTCCCTGCTTCACGTCGAGCACGAGGCCGGTGAGTCCCTCGGCCAGCTTCTTCGACATGATGCTCGCCGCGATCAGCGGGACGCATTCCACCGTCGCCGTCACGTCGCGCAGGGCGTAGATCTTCTTGTCCACCGGCGCGATCTCGGGCGTCTGCCCGATCATCGCACAGCCGATGCGCTCGATCTGCGCCTGCGTCTCCTTGAGCGAGAGATTGGTGCGGAATCCGGGGATGCTCTCGAGCTTGTCGAGGGTGCCGCCGGTGTGCCCGAGGCCGCGCCCGCTCATCATCGGGACCGCGATGCCGCACGCGGCCGCCAGCGGAGCCAGGATGAGGGAGACCTTGTCGCCCACGCCGCCGGTCGAGTGCTTGTCGATCACCGGCCTGCCGAGCGAGGAGAAGTCGAGGCGGCTGCCCGACGCCATCATCCCGTCCAGGAGCGCCGCGGTCTCCTCGCGCGTGAGCCCCTTGAGGAAGATCGCCATCAGCAGCGCCGCCATCTGGTAGTCCGGCAGTGCGCCCGCGGCGTATGCGTCCATCAGCTCGCGGAACTCGCCGCTCGCCAGGACGCCGCCGTCGCGCTTGCGCTCGATCAGACCGGGGACGAACATTACGCCACCTTCACGCCGGCGGAGCCGCACCCATGCGCACGCTGAAGCTCGCAGCCCTCGCGATGCTCCTCGCCCTCGCCGCCCCTCCCGGGCCCGCGGCCGCGCAGGACGCAAAAACCCACCTCGCGGCGGGCGATGCCGCGCGCTGCGCGCGCAGCATCGCGGGCGCCCTCGGGCACTTCCGCGAGGCGCTCGCGCTCGATTCTCTCAACTACGAGGCGAACTGGAAGGCGTCCCGCGAGCTGGCCGACAGCGGGAAGCTGATGCCCGACGGGTTGAAGCGCTCGCGCGACTCCGTATACGCCGAGGCGCTGGCGCTGGCCCGGCGCGCGGTGCGGGTGGACTCCAATGGCGCGGACGGCCACTACATGGTCGCGGTGGCGGCGGGGCGCGTGGCGCTGACCAAGAGCCAGCACGAGCGGGTCAAGTCGGCAGGCGTGGTCCGCGACGCGGCGCTCAAGGCGCTCGCTCTCGACTCCCTGCACGACGGCGCGATGCACGTGATGGGGCGCTGGAATGCGGAGATCCAGCGGCTGTCGGGCTTCCAGAAGTTCTTCGCGCGGACCTTCCTCGGAGGCTCTGTCTTCAAGGAAGCGAGCTGGCCGAACGCCAACCGCTACTTCCGCGCGGCGATCCAGGTTGATCCGCAGAACATCTATCACCACCTGGACTTCGCCGAGGCGCTCGTGGACCAGGACAGCACGGCGTTGGCGCGTGCGGAGCTGGAGCAGGTGGCGCAGCTGCCGCTGGGCTGCGACGCCGGCGATCCGACCTACAAGCAGCAGGCGGCGGCGCTGCTGGAGAAGATCAGCCGGCAGTAGCGTCGTCGTGCTCCCGGCGCCGGCGCTCGCGCGCCTGGTGCAGCTCGTGCCGCGCATCGTCGTAACGGTCCCGCGCGTCCGCGGCGAGCCGCCGCGCGCGCCGGGAGATCATCCGCCGCGTGTCGCGGCCACTCAACGGCGCGACGAGCAGGGCGACCCCCGCCCCGACGAGCGCGCCGATCAGCAGTCCCGCGGCGAACGTGCGGACGCCGCTGTTGCCGTCTTCCCTGTCCATCCGGCCCTCCCTGGCATCCCTGGCCAGCCTGCTCATGGTCCTCCCCCATCGGGCCGGAGAACGTATCACGGCGTCACGGCACGCGCCAACCGGCGCGCGCGCTAAGAGATAACGCGCCGAAAACGACCGATTCCTCATCACAAATCCGCTGCCCTGTCTTCAGGCTGCTTCCCCGGAGGCCCCCTGACGCATGCGTGGTAGCTCGTCTATCTCATCGGCGGTACTCTTACGCAATGGGACCCCTTCGGTATTCCATCAACGTCACATTGGACGGCTGCTGCGATCATCGAGCAATCATCCCGGACGAAGACTTGCATCGCCACGCGGTCGAGAACCTCGACCGGGCCGATGCCCTCCTCTTTGGCCGGGTGACGTACGAAATGATGGAGGCAGCGTGGCGGCCGCCGACACGGACGGGAGCGAGGCCTGATTGGATGGAACCCTTCGCCCGGACGATCGACGCTGCAAAGAAGTACGTCGTGTCGAGCACCCTGGACCGGGTCGATTGGAACGCGGAGCTCGTGCGCGGGGATCTGGGGAAGGCCGTTCAGCAGCTCAAGCGGGAGTCGGGTAAGGGACTGTTCGTGGGAGGCGTGAAGCTCCCACTGGCGTTGACGGAGCTGGGATTGATCGACGAGTACGAGTTCGTGGTGCAGCCCAGGTTAGCGGGCCATGGGCCGACGTTGTTCGCGGGGCTATCGAAGCGCGTCAACTTGAAGCTCGTGAGCCGGCGGGAGTTCGGCTCGGGGGCGGTGGCGATGCGGTATGAGCCGAGAAGGTAGCCATCGGGCTCGTTAGCCCGAGTCGGACGGGATGCCGCAGTGTAAGCAGGCTCAAGACAATGCAGCAGTAACCCGCCAACGCGATCCGTCTGGCGCCCGGGCGCTCATCATCGCCTAGCGCAACGCCACGAGGCCAACCAGCGCGCCGCCCAGGACCACGAGGGCCGGATTGGCGCGGCTGCGGAGCAATATGGCGGACACGACCACGGTGATGATGACGGTCACCACGCCGGTCAGCGCCACTCTGGCTACGGTGAGGAAACCGGCGCTGAGCAGGCCGATGGAAACGGGCGCGAGCCCGCGCTGAATCGAGGCTCGCCAGGGCCACCGTTCAAGCCTGGTCCAGAGGCGCCCGATGAAAAACGCCAGCACGGACGTCGGAAGCAGGAAGGCGACCAGGACAGCCGCCGCTCCGGCGAACCCGGCAGCCCACTGCCCGATCGAAACGATCATCATCATCTTGGGCCCGGGAGCCATCTGCTCGACGCTGTAGAGCTGAACGAGCTGCTGCGCGGTGAGCCAGTGGTGCACGTTGACCGCGAGGGTCTGGAGCTCGGGGAAGGCCGCCATGCCCCCACCGACGGTCAGGAGCGAGAGATAGGCGAAGACGCGGAGGAGCGACGGGACTTGATTCACTGGCTGGAGCCTTGGCGCTCGCGGCGCGGCCGGTGCCAGAAGATCGCGAGGGCCCCCACGCCGAGCAGCACGGTAAGGACGGACAGGTGAAGTGTGCTGACGCCGATGACCGCGAGTGCCACGAACACGAGGTCGACAAGGCCGTGCAGGGACTTCCGGCCCATCTGCAGCGTTGTCACCAGGATCAGGCCCACTGCCGCCGCGGCGACGCCACGGAGCATGGCCGTCACCAACGGCCGATCACCAAATGCGTGGAACGTCATACCCACGACGTACATGAGCAGCGCGCCCGGCAGACAGATCCCGCATAACGCCGCGATGGCTCCAGGTGTGCCGCGCAAGCGGTCTCCCACGAGGATCGCCAGGTTCGTGGCATTCAGACCGGGCAGCGTCTGGCTGATGGACAGCAGCTCGACGAACGTCTCGTCACCCACCCAGCGGCGCTTGCCGACGAGGCTGGCCTCCAGGTACGCAACGACGCTACCGCCGAAACTGGTGGCCCCGATCAGCAGGAAGGCGCCGAAGATCTGGCCGACGGTCACCGCCCGTGGCGACGGTCCCCGGTCAGTCTCGGCGAGGTCACTCATGACTGTTCGGTGGATTGCCCTTGAGGCGGTACACTAAGCCGGTCTTGGTCGTGCCGAGGGCCACCCAGTCACTCGCGACCTCCTGCAGCGCGCAAAAGAACTGCTCGCAACGCTTCATGGCCTTGTCGTGGAGCTCGTCCCTTCGCTGGAACTTGCACTGGAACGAGAACTCTCCCACGAGCTGCTTCTCGTCGCCGCGCGTGCGCCACACCGCGGCATTGGCCTTCGCCTCGACGCCCTTGCCGAAGTCCAACGTGCCGAGATCCTGCAGCACCTCCTCGACGGCGGTGTGGTTCACGAGTTCCATCTGCTCGGTGGGCGAGGTCTTCAGTACATTCAGCACCGGAAATGCGTGCGAGAGGATCGTCGTGGACGTGCGATCCGTCTCGTGCAGCGCGCTCAACGGGAACTCCACATTGTGTGAGAACAGCAGGCGGAGCCCGCCGGTCCGGTCCTTCAGCGGCAGCGCCTCCGCCTTGAACTTGATCCGGTAGTCGCCCGCGATGTCCGGCCGCACGTCGCACTCCGCCGCGGTCTGCAGATCCGGGTGGCGGAACTTGAGGACGATCTCCGGCTCGCCGACGAGAAACCCGTCTTCGTAGGTGATGCGCCGGCGCAGGATGAAGCCGTGATTGTAGAGCCGGAAGTCGGCGGTATCCAGAAAGAGGACTTCCCGGATCTGCGGTCGCAACCCGACGACGTCCTCCGCGGAGAAACCGACTTCGTTCTCATCAGCCGCATGCCGAACGAGCTTGCTGAAATCACGGAAGCCCTGGACCGAGGTGAAGCACTCGCCCCGGAGGATGATCTTGGGCTCGAGATAATGGACCTTATCGAGCGGATGGCCGTCGCTGTATTCTCCCGGCTCGAGATCGGCAACGTGCTTGCGCCGCAGATTGTCGTTCGACATCACCGTTCCCCCGGCGCTCCGGCGGACCCGAGCGCGTTCGTGGAATACCTTCTCTCCCGTGAGCTCATGGGCGGCTCCATTTCAGTCCCTGAGCCCAGTGACCCGCCAGCTCCGGTCGCTCACGGCGGTCCGCCCACCGTGCGCTTCACGATCGTGATCGGCTCGGGGTAGGTGATCGGCCCGAGCGCGGTGTTGATGGTCGGGACGGCGCGGATCGCGATCCTGGTGGGATGCGAGCCGACCCCCGCGACCGAGGCGGCGAGGTTCACCAGGCTCTGCGCCGGGCCGTCGAAGAACTGGCGCAGGTTGATCCGCACGGGGAGCGGGACATAGGCGGTCTCCCCGGGCGGCATCGTCACGACGGTATCGAGGACCCCGTTGACCGCCTCCTTGTCGTCCAGCAGCAGCGTCCAGACGAGTTTCACCATCGTGGCGGCCGTGCGGTTGTCGGCCGGGTTGTCGGCCCGGATCATGACCCGGAAGTCGAGCGGGACGTCACGGCGCGAGATGGCCAGCGCGATCCGCCCGATCTCCATCGGCGTGAGGTCCTCGTAGGCGGCGATGCGCCGCAGGTCCACGCCCGCGAGCCGGCCGTCCCGCACGTCCGCGATGGAGAAGTCCACCCGCTTGAGCGCCGTGAGCCGGCTCAACGTCACGCACCCGGCCAGCCCCGCCGCGAGCGCGGCCAGCCCCAGGATCCGGCGACTCAGTACCATCGCCTCCGAACATGACACGCACCCGCCGGCCAGGCAACGGCGGCGCTCGTCCGGCGCCCGCGGCTTTACACGTCAACCGATCGGAGGTATCTCCGCAGAGGGCGCACACGCCCGTGCCACAAGCGCCTGTGCCCGGTTCGCGGTCACGCGCCACGGCGATCACAGCCAGATCCATCGTGCTGATCGGAGATCACGTATGCACAGTCGCTTCGCAATCATCGGCGCCGGTTTGCTCGTCGCCACTGCCGCGCAGGGGCGCTCTCAGGGGGTGCAGCTGCGCTACAACCCGCCGGTTGGACAGGTGACGCACTACCGCACGGCGAGCCGGAGCTGGTCGTCGCCCGACACGACCACGTCCCCGACCGCGCAGGTCGCCATGTATCAAACCCAGACGGTCATGGGGATGGACTCGGGCAATTACGTCGTGAAGACCGTGAGCGACTCGACCGTGATGGAGGGCGGGCGCGGCGGTGGACGGGACATGATGCGCGGGATGGCGGTGACGGTGAAGATGGACCCGCGCGGCCACGTGCTCTCGAGTCAGGTGACGCCCCCGCCGGGCCTTCCCCCCATCATCGCCAACATGCTGACGAAGAACAGCGGCGCGAACAGCAACCCGCGCAACCGGGTGTGGCCGGAGGGCACCATCAATCCGGGAGACACCTGGACGGACTCCTTGACCATGTCGGCGGGCGGCGGGCGCCAGGCGAAGCCCGTCGTCTTCCTGGTCACCTACAAGTTTGAGCGTCTCGAGCGGCAAGCCGGCAACCGCATCGTGATCATCTCGATGAACGGCGCGCCGCAGGGCGGCGAAACCGGCACGGTCACGGGGGAAATGGCCGTGGACGTCGATGCCGGACGGATGGCGCACATGGTGTCGGACGTGACACAGGGACAGGGTCGAACCAGAATGACGATGGACATGCTGCCGTAGCCTCTCATGCGCGCTCGGCGCGCAGGAAGGAACAATGATCCACGCTCGAAGGCTCGGGTTAACCCTGCTGCTGCTCCCCGCACTCGCCGCGTGGGCGGGCGGGCCGGCTGCGGGCGCCGTCCAGCAGTCGCCCTTCGGCGACGTGACCCTGACGGCGAGCCCGTCGCGGTACGAGGGTACGTGCCCCGCCCGGATCCGCTTCGAGGGCAGAGTGGGGATCGCGGCCCATCCCATGGTCTTCAACTACGTGTTCGAGCGGAGCGACGGCGCCAAGAGTCAGCTCAAAGTGGCCCGGGCGCCGAACGCGAACACCAAGACGGTGACCGTGGTCGAGGTGTGGCAGGTCGGCGCGGCTGGTCAGCGCCTTCATGTCTGGGAGAAGCTGCGCGTGGCGTCCGGCAATACGCGGATCGAATCGAATCAGGCGGACGCAGAGATCATCTGTAGGTAGCCGGAGCCGGCCACGGCCGCGGTGATCGGATGCGGCCGCGGTCCCGCTTGACGATGGCCCAGACGCGTGCGAGTGTCCGACGCATGTGGAGTTTCCGCGTGACGCCCACCGCCCTCCGAGCGGTGACGAGGCTCGCGGCTGTGGCCGCGCTCGCGACCGCCGCGTGCCACCCGGTGCCGAGAACGACCGGCGCCCTGACGCCCGCCTACGGCCGCGAGACGTTGATCACCGAGGACGACATCGCCCACATGTCCGTCCGCACCGCCTGGGACGTGGTGCGCATGCGCGCGCCGCGCTTCAGCGCCGGCCAGGATTCGACGACCGGCGGTCACACGCACGTCAGGATCCAGGAGCCGCACAGCGTCAACGCGGACGAGACTCCGCTGCTGGTCGTGGACGGCATGCAGGCGGGAGACATCTCGTATCTCGACCAGATACCGGCGACCGACGTCCACGCGATCCACATCCTCGACTCCGACGCCGCGGAGCCGATCTACGGCCTCAGGGCCGCCGGCGGCGCGATCGTCGTCGAGACCAAGCGCGGGAAGTAGTTACACGGCCGTGACTTGACGGGCCCCGCCGCACCTTCTAGCGTTCGGCTGCACCACGAACAACGCGCCTCGACGAGGGTACGCCCTGCCTATGCACACGTGCGCCCACTGCTTCCCTGCGCCGGTCCGCCTCGCGCGCTCGCTCTGCCTGCGCGCGAATCACGGCTGCGCGATGGGACTGCTGCAGGCCGCCAATGAGTGGCCGGGCAGGTCCTAGGGAGTCGAACGGCTTGGTGGGTGTAGCAAGGCGCCCCCTCCGGAACGACTCCGGAGGGGGCGCCGGCTTAGTGGGGATCTCGAACCGTGGAGTCACAACGCATGGAAGCCCGAAGTAGCGGTGCGCCGAAGCAGTACCTGCTGGCGAGTGACTTCGACCAGACCCTGAGCTTCAACGACTCGGGCATCGTCCTGAGCGAGATGCTCGGCCTGTCGGGGTTCAAGGACAAGGTCGCCGGGCTCTCACACGTCCACCTCGTCCAGCAGGGCGCGGAGCTTGCCTACCTGCTGCTCCACGACCCCGAGTACCGCCGCGTGCGCAAGGCGGATCTGCTCGAGGTGGGAAGGCGCGTGCGCCTGAAGGCGAACATCCGCCAACTCTCGCGCCTGGTCGAGGATCTCGAGGGCCACCGCTTCGGACTCTACGTCATTTCCGCCGCGCCCGAGGAAGTCATCCAGTCGGCGCTCGAAGGGATCGTGCCGCAGGATCACATCTTCGGCACCCGCTTCGCGTACGACCCGGGGACCGGCGAGATCAAGTCCATCCTCCACGTCCCCGCCGGCTACGGGAAGGTGGCGGTGCTCGAGGAGCTGCGCGCGAAGCTCGGGCTGGGCGGCGATCGCCTGGTGTACGTTGGCGACGGCAGCTCGGACGTGCACGTGATGCTGCACGTCAACCGGCTGGGCGGGCTCACCGTGGCGGTGTCGAGGAATCCCTACCTCACCGCGATCGCGAAGCGCACCGTCCTGAGCGACGACGCCCTCAGCGTGCTCATCCCCATCCTGGAGGAGATCGTCGGCCTCGACCGCCGAGCGATCCGCGCGCACTTCGAGGCGCAGGGGTTCGTGCTGCAGGAGTGGGATAAGGTGCGGACGGATTCGCTCACGATCCGCCAGAGCGCCGAGCCGGCGAGCACCGACCGATGAGCGACGCGATCGGCTGGATGGCGACGGCGCTGACGGCCAGCTCGTACTTCACCAGGCGCCAGGCGCTGCTGCGGCGGACGCAGGCCTGCGCCGCCGCGCTCTGGCTGGTCTACGGCGCGTTCATCCACTCCATGCCCGTCATGACCGCCAACGTCATCGTCGGGGGCGTGGCGTTCTGGTCGTCGTTCCGCACGCCACCGAAGACCGTGACGGCGGCCCCGAGCCCCGAGGCCGCCGTCGGCGACGACTGACCCGACCCTCCGGGTCTACCCGCGGAAGTACAGGTACACCGCGATGATCAGCAGCACCACCAGCGCCGACAGCATCACGTCCCGGCGGTTCCAGCTCGCGCGCGACTCCGCCCGGTGCTCGGCCGTCACGGTCGCGAAGGTCAGGTTGGCCAGGCTCTCCACTGCCGGCGCGGCCGTCGCGTAGCTCACGCCGATCATCACCACCACCGACACGACGAACACGAGCAGGCTGTAGTACTGGAAGTAGATGTTGTTCACGACCCAGAGGAACGAGCCCTGGGCGTAGCCGTTCTCGTACCCCGCGAGGTGCAGCGCCACCGGCGTGTCCACCAGCAGGCGGAACGTCCCGAGGAAGAAGCCGATGAGCAGCGCCCAGATGCAGCCCTTCGTGTTGAGCCGCTTGTTGAAGATGCCGAAGAAGAAGACCGTGAAGATCGGGGGCGCGAGGTACCCCTGCACGCTCTGCAGGTACTCGTACAGCCCGCGCGCACCCTCGATCACCGGGATCCAGAGCAGCGCCACCAGCACCATCACCGCCGTCGCCATGCGTCCCATCCAGACCAGCTCGTGCTGCGACGAGTTGGGCCGGAGCTTCTGATAGAGGTCCATCGTGAACAGCGTGCTCGAGGCGTTGAAGGCGCCGGCCATCGAGCTCATCAGCGCCGCGATCAGCCCGGCGACCACGATCCCGCGGACGCCGATGGGGAGCACCGACAGCACCATCGTCGGGTACACGGACTGGGCGATCATCGGGATCACCTTCCCGTCGGGGCCCAGCATCGTCTGGAGCGCCGGCACCTGGGCGGTCCGGGCCAGCGCGAGCCCGATCATCCCCGGGATGATGAAGATGAAGACGGGAAGCAGCTTGATGTAGCTGGCGAAGATCGAGCCGCGGCGGGCGACCTGCTCGTTCGGTGCGCCGAGGGCGCGCTGCACGATGTACTGGTCGGTGCACCAGTACCACAGGCCGATGATCGGGGCACAGAACAGCATCCCCAGCCACGGGTAGTTGGTGTTGAAGTACCAGGCCTGGCGGGTCGCCTCCTTGACCGGCGCCCAGGTGGACGCCAGCCCGTGCGGGATCAGCGGCTTCCAGAGGTTGAACATGTCGGAGGGCAGCGCGGCGCGGAACGCGTGCCATCCGCCGATCTTGATCAGCCCGAAGATCAGCAGCATCGCCGAGCCGAAGACCAGCACGAAGGTCTGCATCGCCTCGGTGTACGCCACCGCCCGCATCCCGCCCAGGATCGTGTAGAGGCCGGTCAGCAGGACGATCGAGACCGACCCGATCCAGAAGGCGTTCCAGTCGTGGCCGAGGAGGGTGACGTGCAGCTCGGGCAGGAGGGCGCGGAACACCACGCCGCCGGCGAAGATGCTCACCGCGAACTTGGTGAGGACGTGCGTGAGCAGGGAGGTGATCGAGAGAATCACGCGCGCCGAGCCGGAGAAGCGGCGCTCGATGAACTCCGGCATCGTGTACACCTTGGAGCGCATGTAGAACGGCACGAACAGCCAGCCCAGCACCAGGATCGCCCAGGCGTGCAGCTCGTAGTGCGCCATCGCCACGCCCGAGGTGGCGCCGGAGCCCGCCAGCCCCACCAGGTGCTCCGAGCCGATGTTCGACGCGAAGATCGAGGCGCCGACGATGAACCAGCCGAGGTTGCGGTTCGCGAGGAAGTAGTCGTCGGCGGTGTCCTTGCCGCGGCGGAACACCCACCACGCGAGGCCCAGGATGACCGCGAAGTAGACGAGCACGACCAGCCAGTCCAGCGTCGCCATGCGCCGCCCTCTCGAAGCGGGAAAGGAGCCTTCGGAGACTACACCGCGCGCCACGCGCGTCAATCCCGTGCGGCTTGCGGGGAGACCGCGCCCCGGGCCACCTTTGCTCGGCTGCCGAACCCGCCGCCGAACCAGGAGAGAGCACCATGCCGCGCTTCACGCCCGACCAGATCCGCCACGCCCTCGCCACGAAGAGCCCGATGGGCCGCGCCGAGGCCATCCAGTTCATGAAGGCGCTGGACATCAAGATGAGCGTCGGCCACTGGTCGGCCGGCGATTTCGTGGACCGGTTCGCGCCGCCGGGCTACAACTCCGACAACCCCGCGTTCAAGAACGACTTCGAGGGCCAGTGCCGGCGCACCAAGGCGGCCGGGATCGACGCCATCGAGATCCACCAGCACGTCTTCGAGAAATCGCTGAACGGCGATCTCGACCTCAAGGCCGTGGAGCGCGCGAAGGGCGGCTTCCTGGCGGAGCTGGGGATGACCGTCGCGGCGTGCAACATCAACACCTGGACCAACCCCAAGTTCAAGCTGGGTGGGCCGTGCAACCCGAAGCCGGAGCTGCGGCGCGCCGCGCTCGAGGAGATCCTCAAGGCGGTCGAGATCAGCAAGGCGCTCAAGATCCCGGTCATCAGCGTCTGGCCGGGCTCCGACGGCGCGGACTACCACTTCCAGATCGACTACAGGCAGTCCATCGAGTGGTTCACCGAGGCGCTGATCGCGGTGAACAAGGAGTGCCTCAAGGCGGGGATCAAGCTCGCGATGGAGCCCAAGCCGTACGAGCCGCGCGAGCTGTACATGATCATCCCGACGGCCGCGGCGGCGATCCTCGTGGCCCAGCAGGTGAACAAGGCCACGGGCGGCAACAACTGCGGGCTCACGGTGGACTACGGGCACCAGAAGATGGAGGGCACGACCGCGTCCACCGCGTGCGACCTGGCGGCGTACGCCGGCGTGCCGATCCACAAGTTCGACGTCAACGACGCGCGGCAGGGGCGCAACGACCAGGACCTGATCTTCGGCACGATCTCGGTGCCCGAGGCGGTCGAGTACCTCTACACGACGTTCGTGCGCGACTACCGCGGCTGGTACAGCCAGGACCAGTTCACCTACCGCGACGATCCGACGCGCGCGATGGAGCGCAGCCTGATCAACTTCGCGAACCTCGCGCTCAAGGCGGTGAAGGTGTACGCGAAGCAGGACGAGCTGGCCAAGGCGCGCGTCGCGGGCACCGGCCCCGACGTGCTCGACGTCGTGAGCCCGATCCTGCTCGGCTGAGCATGCTGCCGGCGTACGTCCTCGGCGTGGACTTCGGCACCAACACGGCGCGGGCCGTGGTCGTGGACTGCGCCGACGGCCGCATCGCGGCCACCAGCGTCTTCGAGTACCCGTCCGGCGACCACGGCGTCATCACCGACCCCAAGGACCCGCACCTCGCGCGGCAGCATCCCGGCGACTACCTGGTGGCGCTGCGCGGCTCGGTGCGGGGCGCGCTCCGGGCGGCGAAGCGCAAGAAGGGCTTCGCGGCGGAGCGCGTCGTCGGCATCGGCGCGGACACCACCGGCTCGACGCCGATCCCGGTGGACGCGGCCTGCCGGCCGCTCGCCCTGGACAAGCGCTGGAAGAAGCACCCGGCGGCGCAGGCGTGGCTGTGGAAGGACCATACGGGGGCCGAGGAAGCCGCGGCCATCACGGAGACGGCGCGTCGGCACGCGCCGCAGTACGTCGCGCCGATCGGCGGGACGTACTCCTCCGAGTGGTTCTGGTCCAAGATCTGGAAGTGTCTCAAGGTCGCTCCCGAGGTGTTCGAGGCGGCCCGGAGCTGGGTGGAGCTGGCGGACTACGTGCCCGCCGTGCTGGCGGGGGTGACGGATCCACGCGCGATCCAGCGCTGTGTGTGCGCCGCCGGCCACAAGGCGATGTACGCGGAGGCGCACGGAGGTCTGCCCGACGCGGCGTTCCTCGCGCGGCTCGACCCACGCCTCGCGGCGCTGCGCGAGCGCCTCTATGCGAAGGCCTTCGCCGCCGACCGCCCGGCGGGGCATCTCACGCCGGGGTGGGCGAAGGAGCTGGGGCTGCCCGCCGGCATCCCGATCGCCATGGGCGGCTTCGACGCGCACTACGGCGCGGTCGGCGCGGGTGTGAAGACCGGCACCCTCGTCAAGATCATCGGCACGTCCACCTGCGACGTCGCCGTCGCGCCGCTGTCCGAGCCGATGGCCGACGTCCCGGGGATCTGCGGCATCGTCCCCGGCTCGGTGATGCCCGGCTATTACGGCCTCGAGGCGGGCCAGTCGGCGGTGGGCGACCTCCTGCACTGGTGGGTCGCCAGGGTCTGCGAGGGCGACGCGCGGCTCCACGCGCGCCTCACGGCGGAGGCCGCGCGGAGCCGGCCCGGCGCGAGCGGTCTCCTCGCGCTCGACTGGAACAACGGGAACCGCACGATCCTGGTGGACCCGCGGCTGACGGGACTGCTCGTGGGGCAGACGCTGCATACGTCGCGCGCCGAGGTGTATCGCGCGCTGATCGAGGCGACGGCGTTCGGCGCGCGTGCCATCGTCGAGCGGCTGCGGGAGCACGGCGTCCCGATCGAGCGCGTGGTCTGCTGCGGCGGGATCGCGGAGAAGAACGCGCTGTTCATGCAGATCTACGCCGACGTGCTCGGGCATCCCATGCACATCGCCGGCTCGTCCCAGACCACGGCGCTGGGCGCGGCGATCTCGGCGGCGGTGGCGGCCGGCCGGTACCACACCTTCGAGGCTGCGCAGGGGAAGATGACGTCGCTCCAGGCGAAGCGTTTCACGCCGCAGCCCAACGCGCGGGCGGTGTACGACGAGCTGTACGGGATGTACCGCGAACTGCACGATACGTTCGGCGCGGCGCCGGGAAAGGCGGACCTGCCTTCGCTCATGAAGAGACTGCTGGCCTTGCGGGAGCGCGTGGTGAAGGCCGCATGACCACTCGGGTGGATGAGCTGCGCCGCGCGGTGCTCGAGGCCAACCTGCGGCTCGCCGGGAGCGGGCTGGTGCTCGGCACCTTCGGCAACGTCTCGGGCGTGGACCGCGTCGCGGGGCTGTTCGTCATCAAGCCGAGCGGCGTGCCGTACGCCGAGCTGACGGCGGACACGATGGTGCCGGTGTCGCTCAGGACGGGCGAGGTGCTGGAGGGCAAGCTCCGCCCCTCGTCGGACACGCCGACGCATCTGGAGTTGTACCGCGTCTTCGCCTGCGGCGGCATCGCGCACTCGCACGCCGAGTGTGCCACGGCGTTCGCGCAGGCGCGCACGCCGATCCGCTGCATGGGGACCACCCACGCCGACTTCTTCCGCGGCGACGTGCCGGTCACGCGCCCGCTGAAGGAGGCGGAGGTCACGGCCGACTACGAGCTGAACACGGGTCGCGTGATCGTCGAGACGTTCCGGAAGGGAAAACTCGACCCCGCGGAGATTCCCGGCGTGCTGGTGGCCAACCACGGGCCGTTCACCTGGGGCGACGATCCGTTCGAGGCGGTCGAGCGCGCCCTGGTCCTCGAGCAGCTCGCGCGGATGGAGATCACGCAGCGCCTCGTCGCGCCCGACGCCCCGCGCCCCGACGCCTTCCTGGTCGAGAAGCACTTCGGCCGCAAGCACGGTACGGGAGCGTACTACGGTCAGAAGAAGAAGGGCGGCAAGTGACGCGGCGCCCGCGCGCCGTTCTCTGGGATCTCGACGGGACCATCGCAGACTCGAAGGAGTTCCACTGGCGCGCCTGGCGGGAGACGATGCTCCTGGGCGGCGTCGAGATCACGTACGAGCAGTTCCTCCACTCCTTCGGCCAGCGGAACGACGCGATCCTCGGCGCATGGCTGCCGGGCGCGCCCGCCGAGCGGGTGAAACGCCTCGGCGATGCGAAGGAAGAGGCGTTCCGGCGGCTCGTGGCGACCGGGCCATTGCATCCACTTCCCGGCGCGCTCGAGTGGATCGAGCGCCTGGCGCATGGCGGCTGGAAGCAGGCCATCGCCTCCTCCGCCCCGCGCGCCAACGTCGAGACGATGGCGCGGGTGCTGAAGCTCGACAAGGTGATGGGTGCGCTGGTGAGCGCGGAGGATGTGCACCGCGGGAAACCGGAGCCCGACGTCTTCCTCGCCGCTGCTCAGCGTCTCGGCGTGGAACCGGCTCGCTCGGTCGTGGTGGAGGACGCTGCGGCGGGGATCGAGGCCGCGCGCCGCGGCGGGATGCGCAGCATCGGCGTGGGCGGCGACGCTCTCCACGAAGCCGACGTTCTGGTCACCTCACTGGCGGATCTTCCTTCGGACACCTTCGATCGGCTGGTCGCGGTCTAGCGCTTCCCTGCTCCGCGTGCGAAGGCCTGGACGACCGGCGTGGGGTCCGGCCCTTTGCCGAGCGCGTGCGCCTCGCAGGCCTTGTAGGCCTTCCGCATCTCGGCGTAGACGGCGACGTGCTCCGGGATCGGATGCACGGTGCTCGCCGGCCACGGCTCGGTGAAGCCGGCGACGACTTCGTCCCACGGCATCTCGCGCCCGAGCGCCCGCTGTTCCGCGTGATACGCCCGGAGCGCCGCGCCCAGCGCCGCCGCGTTCCCGCCCCCCACCACGCACACTTCGGCGCCGAACACGTCGGCCATCACCTGGAGGATCGCCGGGTTCTGCGACGCGCCGCCCGTGGCGTGGATCCGATTCACCCTGACACCCATCCACTCGGAGTGGATCGCGAGCGAGAGCATCTGCGCCTCGACCACCGCGCGCACGTTCTCCGCTGCGTCCGTGCGGTCGAGCCCGTAACGCCGCGCTCCGGGCTCCAGCACGGTCGGCGTGATCTCGGCGTCGAACCAGGGGAGCAGTATCGCGCCGCCGTTGCCGGCCGGGCGCCGGCCCAGGGCGTCGGAGAAGCCGGGCCAGTCGAGCCCGAACTGGTTCCGCACGGCCTCGCGCGCGAGCGAGCCGTTCTTGCAGCAGATGAGCGGCATGTAGCCGCCGGTCGGCGAGCCGAAGACATGGCCCGTGAGCGACGGATCGTAGCAGGCCTCGTGCACCAGGCTGAACAGCGTGTCGCTCGTGCCGAGGGAGATCGCGATCGTCCCCTCCCGCACGATCCCGGTGCCGACCAGCGAGCAGGGGTTGTCGCCCGACCACGCCACGATCTTGGCCGCGGGAAATCCGTGCCGCGCGCGCCAGTAGGTGGCGAGCGGGCCCACCACGGTCCACGACGCCGCGATCGGCGGGAGCTTCGCCTCGAGGTCCGGCGCCGTCGCGGCCAGCGCCTCGGGTGCCCACCGCGCCCGCGCCAGGTCCATCAGGTTCATCCCCGAGCCGTCGCCCGGCTCGATCGGCGCGTCGAAGCCCACCAGCAGCGACGCCGCGTACGAGGACACGAGGTGGATCCGGGTTGCGGACCGGTAGGCAGCGGGCAGTTCCTTGAAGAACTTGCGGATCTGCGGCCCGGTGAAGCGCTCGAACGCCCGGGAGCCCGTCAGCATCGCCAGCCGCTCCGGCCCGCCCACGGCCGCGGTGATCTCGGCGCACTCGGCGGCCGTGCTCGAGTCCATCCAGATCGGCGACTCCGAGCGCACGAACACCCCACGCATCTGGGATTCCAGCGAGCGGGCCGCGTCGAGGGACGCCAGCGCCTGCGCGGCGGCGGCGCCGAAATAGACGCTGCCGTGCTGCTGCCCCGAGCCCGAGATCGCCCGGATGTCCGCCAGCGCGATCGAGCTGTCGCGCGCGATCATCTCCATCATCCGGTCGAGCGCTTCGGCCCACATCAGCGGCGAGGAGGTGGCGGTGAGGGGGTCGGTCTGCGGCAGCACGCCGTGCCGCGTGCCGTACTGCGGGAGCGCGCCGTCGAAGTCGAGGGATTCCTCGAACGCCACGCGCCGCTCCCGGCCCGACACCTCGATGGCCAGCGCCGTGAGGCTCTGCGTGCTCAGGTCGAGGCCGAGGTAGACGGGCATGGCCCGCCAAAGATGGGCCGCCCCGGTGGCGCGAGCAAGCGCCGCGCAGCATCATTCGACTTCATGCGCACCCATCCGCAACCCCCATCGCGCCGCGGCTGATGCTCGACGACCTCACCCGCCGTGACTGGGTCAAGCTGGTGGGCGCCGCCGGCGCCGGCTCGCTGATCGCGCCCAGGATGGGCGCCGCGCCGCGGCACGACCCGGCGATCCTGCCGCTGACGTCCACGAGCGAGGTCTTCGTCCCCGGCCGCGGCCGGACCTTCCAGAAGTTCTCCTTCGACTTCCCCGAGCCGAGCGTCGAGTTCGGCGGCTACCGGTTCGGCTTCCTCGTCTTCACGCGCGAGAACGTGTACGGCCTCGACGCCGCCCTGATGGTCGCGGAGGAAGCAGAGGACGCGCTCACCCTGGCCGCCTCGGGCCTGGTCTGGGCCGGCGGGCAGGCGAAGGCGCCGGGGCGCCTGGTCGCGCACTTCCGGCAGAGCGGCGACGCGATCGAGTGGGACGTCACGGCGGACATGGACCAGCCGATCAAGAGCGTGACCACGGTGATCCGCGGCATCCCGCGCGGGAAGATCTCGAGCGGCGGCGGCCGTCCGTTCGACCCGAAGGACGATGAGCTGCTGTACGGCTATCCGTTCGGCGCGGGCGACCTGTTCGGCGGGAACACGGCATGGGGCATGAGCACGCCGTTCGTCGCGGTCGAGGCCGGCGACGCCGACTTCCGGTATCTGTCATCGCTCGACGACCGGGTGCGGGCCAAGCGCTTCTTCTTCCAGCCGGGCGAGACGGGGTACCGCGTCGAGGCGGTGTTCGAAGCGGAGGGCTGGCTCGACCAGCAGCGGCTGGCGGTGCCCACCTGGCGGCTGGGGCGGACGACGACGCTCGAGGCGGCGACCGAGGCCCACTACGCGCACCTCGAGCGCGCGTACGGGATTCCGACCTGGGAATCGCGCGACGACGTGCCCGCGTGGCTCCGGGACGTGGGGCTGGTGCTGGCGCTCCACGGCATGCACTACACCGGCTACGCCTTCAACGACTTCGCGCGGATGCTGGAGATCCTGCAGTGGGCCGCGCCGCAGTTCCCCGCCGAGCGCACGCTCGTCTTCCTCCCGGCGTGGGACGGCCGCTACTACTGGAACTATCCGGCCTACCGCGCCGACGAGCGGCTGGGAGGAGAGGCGGGGCTGAAGCGGCTGGTGGACCAGGGGCACCAGCTGGGCTACCGGTTCATGCCGATGTTCGGGATGAACGCCGCGAACCGGCGGCAGCGGGAGTTCCGGAACGTCGCCGACGCCGCGACCTATCGCATCGACGGCGACCGGTTCGACCTCGATTGGGTGGACTGGGACAACGACCGCCACCAGGAGGGGTGGCTGTCGTACATGAACCTCGGCGTGGACTCGTGGCGGGAATGG
>Ga0187889_10001623_pt1 | contig 23680 bp, 20 predicted proteins | sample June2016WEW_7_10_2_FD_132992 | JGI IMG/M metagenome (GOLD analysis project Ga0187889, IMG submission 132992) | Peatland microbial communities from SPRUCE experiment site at the Marcell Experimental Forest, Minnesota, USA - June2016WEW_7_100 | ecosystem: Environmental > Terrestrial > Soil >... | reverse complement strand
GACTTTGACCAGAGGCGATACGGCCCTCAGGGAGAAGCCAGATCAGAGTCACTGACAACGAGAGTCGAGATGATCGGACTGGACAAGATCGTCGACGATCCGAGCTTCGAGAACTTCCGCCTCAAGCCCAATCCCGAGAAGGTAGAAGAACTTGCCGGGAGCATGGAGCACGAGGGATTGAAGTCCCTCATCACTGTAGTCGAGGCACCGGGTGGCAAGGGTGAGTTCTTCTTGCGAGCTGGGTTCAACCGAACCGCTGCAGCCCGCAGCCTGAAGTGGACAAAAATTCCGGCGGTCATCCTTCCACTGAATACGCCGGAGGTCGAGGAGCGATGGGCGAACCTCCTCGAGAACTCCGTGCGCAGCGAGCTGACGACGTACGAGACCGCGAACGCCGCGAAGATCATGCGAGACCGGCACGGGGTGACTGCCAGGGACTTTGCCAAGAAGATCGGGAAGTCGGAGTCCCACGTCTACAACCTGCTTCGTTGCATTGAACGCCTGCCACTGGAGATCCTTGACCAGTGGCGTGACGGTCCTGCTCCTCCCTTTGACTTGCTTACCAGGTGGTCGACCATGCACCAACAGGAGGCTCTCGAAGAGTATCACCGTGTCGTCGGCCAACGCTGCAAGATGCCCAAGGATTTCGTGCCGCCTCCCCGGAAACGCATAAGAAACTTGCCAGTGAGAATCGCCAGCGAGCATGGTTTCAAGCGGATGCACCGGCTGCGGTCTGCCATACAAGCAGCCCCGTTTGACGAAGAGACGAAGGCCACGTGGCTACAGATTGTCGACTATTGCATGGGCGGTCGCGAGACCGTCACCGGCGTGCTGGACGGCAAGAGCAAGTAGCGGAATCGCAAGGCCCGTTGCAAGGACTAGCTTTCGGCGTGGGCACATGACCTGGAAGAGAGCTAATCTTCTCCCCCCCCTACGGCGAAATGCTCGGGGAGCCTGCCTGGAGGCCCTGCTACCCACCTTCGAGCCTAGCTTTGCCGGGAACCCGATCTCCCGGGACACCTGGGACACCTGGGACACCTGGGGCGTTGAGACGGTAAATATGCCCGTGGCCGCATGTACGGCATACACTCGGCGGTGAGCAGCTGCAATGCTGTGCGGGCCTACTGCTTGGCCTTCTTGATCGACTGCGCGAGCTTCACGGCTTCGGCGACGCTATTTTTCGCTGCGGTCTTCTTCACCTTTGCCCTGTCCGCGCCTGTGAGCGACTTCAAGGCACCCAGATACTGGCCTTGTAGTTTCCGCGCCCGCGCGACCTTGGGCGTGGTCATCTTCATCTTCTTCTTTGGCGTCGCCTCATTCGTGCCGGCCGCATGCGCACCCTTGGCCACCCGCCGCTGCTCCCGGTACTTCTTGATCTTGGCCTTGGCCAGGTTCTTGTGCTCCTTGCAGACCATCCCGAAGACCGGTGCTGCCAGGTTCTTGCAGCCAGGCACCGGGCAGAGCTGTTTCTTCCGGGCCGGCGCGGACGCCACGGGCGCCACAGGTGCCACAGCCTGCTTCGGTGGCCGGCCGGGCCCGCGCTTCTGTCTAATTCCAAAGGCGCCAGCAATGGCAGCTTGGATTCGCTCGGCTGCAGCCTCCTCCACGGTGGTCACGATCTGGCGGGTGAAGGTCTCCACGAGTGCGGTGATGCCATGGTCAACGGACGGGTTCGGCATGGGGCCTCCTGTTAGGGTGTTGGCGGCCATCGTACGGGGCATGCGAGACATGGGCAACCGGATTGCAAGGGCTCTGCCTGTCGGGCAGCAATCGAGCACTACGTGGGCGTGGGGCTACTTGAGCCTGTGGGGCCACGACCAGAGGGCACCCAATGGTGCCGCGATGGACCTATTGTCACAATTGTCTCTCCGCGTGCCGCGATGGACCTATTGTCACAATTCTGCGTGGCGACAATCACTGTGATTGGGGGGGCAAACCGAGCGGACGCCGTTTTCGTCCACCTGCTGCCACGAGGGCACGATCTGCCCGAATTTCATCCTCACGCAGATCGCTGCGATCGATGTCGCTGGTCACGTGCAAGAACATGGAAATCAGTGCAGCGTCGTTTCAGGATCCTGCAATGGCAGGGTGGGTATCAATGCAGCGCAGTTGCAAACTCTCAAGGTTCGGCGGGGAACTGTTGAGTCGGACCCAGGGAAACGAGTCCGCAACAACCGACGCAGATAGAACGCCTGCTCGGCTGTTCCTGCGCAGTGCCAGGTGGGCCGCCAGCGTGCTGACATGGATCGCCTGTGCGGCATCTCGTCCGCCATGCGGCCAGGGCGAGGTATCGCGCCCCGGTGGGGACGCGACCCTATCGCAGGGCGACTCAACTCGGATCGCACGCGAGGCGATGGTGCAAGAGCAGATCGCAGCGCGAAAGGTGAAGAACGCAGCCGTGCTCGCAGCCATGCGCAGGGTACCGCGACACAAGTTCATGCCCGAAAACGTGCGCCGCTTCGCCTACGATGATCGGCCGGTGCCCATCGGGATGGCGCAGACCATCAGCCAGCCCTACATCGTGGCTCTCATGACCGAGTTGGCGGCGGTGGGACGCGGCAGCCGCGTGCTCGAGATCGGCACCGGCTCGGGGTACCAGGCCGCAGTGCTCGCCGAGCTTGGCGCGGATGTCTACTCGATCGAGATCCTGGCCCCGCTGAGGGAACGCGCGGTCGAGATTCTTGCGCAACTCGGGTACGCGCAGGTAAAGACTCGCGTGGGCGATGGCTATCTGGGCTGGCCCGAGGCCGCGCCCTTCGACGCTATCATTGTGACCGCCGCGCCTGCCCGTGTGCCGGAACTCCTCAAACAACAGCTCAAGGTCGGCGGTCGGCTCGTCTTGCCCGTGGGCAAGGTCGATCAGGAGCTGGAAATCATCACCCGGACTACGGCAGGCTTCTCCGAAGAAGGCGTCATCCCCGTGCGCTTCGTGCCCATGACCGGCAAGGCAGGCGCCGAGACTCAATAGTGCGTCTCGGCGCTGTTGTGGTCGCGCTTGCGCACGACCCTGAATCTGAACCGTGAAGCAGTAGGCGGGTCAAGCGGTCAGTCGACCATGCTGGCGCGTCCGCGATCATTTCGCGTCGGCTCGGGCTGCACCCGGAGCAAGGTCTCTTCTCCGTGACGCATCCGACCTATTGTCACAATTCTGCGGTCCGGCAATTGCTTTCCCATTCGCCGCCCAGTTGCCGGGTACCATCCGTACATTGCGCCCATGGTCCGAGAAGGAACCTGCCACAGCATTGGTTGCAGTCGCAGGTGCTGCATGCGCTGCTGAGCGCAGGCGAACGAGCGGAATGGACCCCAACAGCAGACATCTGAAATACACGCCCGGTACCATGCTCGGACGCCCCATCTTCTTCGCGTAGAATTTCGCAGAGATCCTCTCCGCGAACCTGTCGAAGCCCTTCTCGGCCAACACCTTGTTGACCACCTGATAATGCTGGTGGCGCTGCGAACGAAGCTGCTGGTGCGTGATGAACGGCTCCTCCTGCTCGCCGTCGCCGATGCCCATTGCCATGCCGCCTTCGTACACCACCGAAGATCTGCCGTCGACCTTGGACAGATGTTCGGGTCATCGACCAAGCACCAGACGCGCCCAAGCGCGTCTGGTGCCCATCCGGACTTTTGCCTAGCTGCGCCCGGTCGGCTAGCTACCGTCCCAGAGCGGCCGGTGTACCAGGTGTACCAGGTACATCGGGTGTTCGAGGGACATACCTCAAGAAGACCGGCTGCAAATCGGTCAGGTAGTATCCCCGGACGTTCCGCCGGTGTGCCTTGGGGCCCTCTCCCCACTGCCGCGGCCTGACGCCGAACGGGCGCAGGAGCAGTGACAGATGCAGCTCGGTCAACGGCCTGCCGCGGACACAGGTAGACCACGTCCTCTCGGGCATGGCCACGAGAGCTTTCACTATGGCGGCGCTGGCCATTCGCTCCGACTGCCCAATCAACCTGGCCAACTCAACCAGCAGCTGCACAGGAAGCTCCTCGTCGTCCTCATCTGCCAGTTTTGAAAGCGTCACAGCCGCGTCCCTGGCGCGACGTGGCCAGTCCTCGCCCAATATGTCGGCAATAGCCAAGAGTGGACGCCAACAATCGGCCTGCCGGTCGCCCAAAGACTCAGGAACAGCGGGATTGGCTGAGCTCAGAGCATCCAGATGTTCAGCAGCCCATCCCGCGGCCCTGGCGCGGAGATCCATATCGACCAGTTCGTCCTGGCGCAGCCTCTCCACCTTCTCGCCCGGCCCCTTGCGCTGGATGCGAATGCTGATCGCCCGATCCTGGACGGTGTCCGGCAGAGAGCCAATCAACGCTATGACCTTTGGCGCCCAGGTCGAATACGTGCCAGCAGCTCGAACTATCCGCGCCGACGATCGTGTGTGCCCACTGTTGAGTACGCTGCGCAGATCTTCCGAGCGCCGAATGAATGTATCAGCCTCGTCGACGAGCAGCGTGGGGCAGTATGCGTCAATGGCTCTAAAGAGCGCTGCCGCAGTCGCGTGACTGACCAGGAGCGGACGTGGCACCACGGCCGACAGCGCCTCTAGGAGTCTGGTCTTTGCACTTCTCTTGGTTGGGCTGCTGATGGACAAGATCGGCGAGATTACGAAAGCATCGTGAGCGTGGGCGAAGAGTACCCAGAGAACCAGGATCGCGAAATACTCCTGCAGGGGCAGAACCACGTAGCGTCTAAAGAACGCATCGAGCTCAGCAGCAATGGCCAACCCAACCGAGTCGGGACTACAGACTTCCGCCTCGATGGTTATCGGCGGCAACAGGCGCCTCGTGTCTTTATCCTTGTGTTCGGTCTGTCTTTTCTTCATGGCGGTCTCCCTCATGTTTGCCTAGGCGGTCGAAAGAGGCCGACCTCGGCCCCCTCCGGCGCCGCGTTTCTGCCAGCCGACTCCGAGCGCGTCTTTGGCAACGCGGCCGGGAGGCAAGGCTCTCCCGTCGGAATTGCGCAAAGGCGTGGTCCGCGCAGAACTGCCAGCACGCACTGTAGATGGCAGAGACTCCCCCCCCGGGGAACACAACTTCCTGGGGGGAAATTGTGGCGGCCAGCGAGACTCAGCTCTTCCGTCTAGGCTGTGACCCGCGCGGCCTGCGCGCAGATGCTCTCAGGTCGCCGTCAGAAATGAGTGGATGGGCACTCACTCACGCAGGCACGGCCACGCGTGCGTGACCCTTAAGTCCTTCAATATTTTCAAGAAGCCCGCCTTCGGTAACGACGGTTGCCTCTCGGCAGCCCGTTTGAGTTGGCTCCGGATGCTCGACGGCATGTGCCCCTCAGCGGTCTCCCCGATCCTGTCGTCATCATTCCAAAACTCGTCGAGAATCTTGGCCATCAACTGGCTCGCGTGCACAGACCTCTTCCTCTTGCGGTAGATCTCTTCTGTCCACTCAAACCCCAGCCTCTCATCCTCCTCCAGAAACTCAGTCAACACGCCCATGCCGAAGACGAGCATCGTTTCCAAGTGTTTTCGGTCGCCCACTAGGCTCTGCCCTACTCCCAAGAAAGACCGCTCTGGGCCTGGTTCGGATCGGTCCCAACGCACGCTCCCACTACGCCTGCCTTCCTTGTCGAAGTAGACCGTCGCCTCGTGATGCGCCATCGGGCACATCTTCATCATCGCCATCACCGTCCGTCCATGTTCCTCCAGTGCGTCGGTCACTTCTCCAAGGAATTTCCTGAACGCGGGAGCATCTTCATTCGTCTTGATCCAGCGGTCGACATCGTTGATTGCGCCCTTCGCAGTGCTGATCAGTTCTCCGAACTCTGGAGGGTAGGGACGCGTAAAGCATATGGCCGTGGCCAATCCATCCAGTACGGCGTCTGGCAGGCGCTTGACGTCGTCAATAGTCTTCAGCCTGGAACGGACGCCCTCCAGGGAGAGTCTCACCCACTTGTGCCTCGATGGTCGCTTGGACATCAAACTGCTCCTGTCGTAGTCCATCCAGCATAGCACTTGCACTAACCATTGTTGGGCCCCTCCACAGTGTAACGGGCCGTGACGCCCGACCCTTGTAGTAGGGTGTGTGCAATGTGACCCAGCGATGGAGCGTTTCATTGAGCGCGAGGCGACCTGCTGGGATCCCAACCCATAGCATTGATCCCCGTTGCCATTCTTGCAGACGGACTACCCGACATTGTGCTGGCCCGGGAGATGAGTTCTTCCACGCCAGATACTTCCTTGACATGGCGGTTCGCTACGGCAAGAAACCAGACGCACCGCCAAACATTTTGCCGAGCGGCTGGGCCTCGGTGTTGACCCCGTAGGGGATCCGATGACGATCGGTAGCCAGCTTCGCGAACCGGGACCTGTCTCGGCCACTGATACCGTCGACAACTGGATCGAAGCGCTCTATGGGCGGCTGGACGCAGTGGCCGAATTTCGCATATTGCCGTCGTCGATGCGAGTCCGCGCACCCCCGGACCTGATCAGAACAATTCTCACCCGGAAGGTTGTGTTGCCCCGGCAGAGCGCCGCCGTCCACCATTTGCGCTGTAGTGCCAGGAGGTCAGTCGTGATTAGCGCATACCCACTGTCGTGGCCAGCCGGTCGCCCTCGCAGCGCCATCCGCCAGCGCGCCCGCTTTCACCGTCGCATCAAGACAGCGACGCGCGAGAGCGGGTGGCAATGCAAGGTCGGAATCACAGTCCGCGATGGCGTTTCCCTCGTTTTCCAAGAGCTGGAACGCTTGGGGGCATCTGAGATTGTGATTTCCAGTGATCTGGAAACCCGGCGGGACGGACTTCCCCACGGCAACGCGCGCGAGCCGAAGGATCCGGGCGTCGCCGTATACTTCCAACTGGAGAGCGGCCTTCACTGCCTTGCTTGTGACCGCTGGGATCGCGTGGCCGACAACCTCGCCGCCATTGGACACCACATTGAGGCTATTCGAGGCATCGGACGCTGGGGAGTCGGCGACACGCTGCAGGCATTCGCGGGCTACAAGACCTTGCCGGCGGTCGATACTGAGAGAGACTGGTGGACTATCCTCGGTTTCGATCAGCCGCCGGGAACACTCGAGACGGTTCGGATACGGTGGAGGCAGCGAATCGCCGAGGCTCATCCGGACCGTGGTGGGAGCACAGACCAAGCTGCCGAGATCAACGCTGCCATGGCCGACGCCGAGAAGTTCTACAGCAGCAAATAGTAGCAGGATCACAAGGAGAGAAAGGAGACTGCGGTGGCTGACCGGCAAGGCAGATCAGAGCCGGTGGCGCTTCACGCGCCACCCTGAGCAAGGTGCCGGCGGCGCTTCTCGACCGGCCTCACGCTTCGGTCAAGGCCACGAACGATGCCTGCTCGAAGGCGGGGGACGTCGGCAAATCTGAAGAACCAGATTCCTGAATCTCGATTGGGAACGTCCCCCATCCGGCCCCTCTCTGGGCCGGCGCGCAGCATTTGGAGCCCAAGAGGGGGCCGCAAATGCGCACACAAATATGCGGGAGGTTTTCGCGTGCAGCTGGGATGTCAAGGCAAGTGTCTGTGGACTCTCTACGCTCATAGCCGCCTTCGTGCGGGGACAAGGCCCCGGCACCGATGTCATCGGCGTCGGGGCTTTCGCTTTACACCACCGCCCCCTCGCCACTCAACGCGCCTCCCAATCCGGGAAACCGTGTCCAGCCCATTACGAACATCCGTGAAAAGCTGCCGGTGGAACTACGTGAGAAACGACACCGCCCATTGCGTTGCAAGCCGAGCGCGTACAAGCCCGCTGTCCATCCTACCGTCGGAAAACACACATCGCGGACGACGTCGAGGGACACCTCCGAGTTTTCCTTGACTTCCCCTGGTTGCTCATATACCCTTTTTCTACGATTGTCTTTCAAAGGAGGTCCACGTGGCCGAGAAGGCGAAGGTAAATTTGGAGGCCATCAGCGAGCTTGAGAAATCCAAAGATGAAATTCTCAGGCGGATAGCCGAGAAGGTGAAGGCGAACGCGAACACTGGTATGGCGAAGGAGTTTGGCGCCGCTCACAACTCACATTCGTCGTCCTCCAAGCATAGCTCCTCAACATCCTAGGCGCCGTTGTCGGCGTCACCAGTGCGTTGCGCTCGACCGTGGTCGACGCTGCTGTTGCAGCCGAAGGCTGCAGGGCCGGAGTGTGCTTGTCATAAGATCGTTCTTGGCGAAAGACGGGTGCCAATCGCTGACGTGTGGAACGGTCCTCAGATGGTGCGCCTTCGTGAGGATTTCCTTGCCCACAAGACGCCTGGGGTCTGTGCAGCGTGTGCGCACTTTGCCTCCGGCACCGGCTTCCATGCCCGTCTCTCGTGCCTCGTGGGGTCCGAGCGGCAGAAGAAGAACCTCGAACAGAACCGAGCGGAATTCCTCGCCGGGAGCACTATCCTGGAATCACTGCCCCTCTGCCTATCACTCGACCTATCCTATTCTTGCAATTTCCGCTGCGTCCTTTGTAGCCTGCGGCTGCAAGCGGATGCGCTGCCTCCACGCGAGGTAGCAGAAGCCTTCGGCGAGTACTCAGCCACCGCACTTCATCTTCATGTCTCGGGTGGAGAGCCACTCCTCAGCCGCGACTTCCAACGCTACATCGAGCAGGCGACAAATCTTCCGGGAGCGCTGAGCATCACAACAAACGGCTCGCGACTGGACGCCGCCGTTCTCGAGCAGTTCGAGCGCTTCCCTCGGGTCAATCTCCACATCTCCGTCGACACCTTCGATCCACTCCTCTTCGGCCGTCTACGGGAGGGGGGAGAGTTATCGGCAATTCTTGACGCCGTCGAACTCGCAGTTCGCTTCAAGCATCGGGTCAATTCCCGCTGTGGTGAGGCGCGATGGTACATCGCCCTCAACCTCTTGCCGACTGCGTTAAATGTTGAAGAGATGCCAACCTTCCTGCGTCGGGCCGCTGAACTCGATGTCGACGGAGTGGATATCTGTGCGATCGATGGTGACCACCCAGAGCACGACTTCATGCGAAACCCGGATCTCATCGCGCATCTCGACGCCAGGTCACTCGCGACGGCGATACGCCGCACGACAGACGAACTTCCCGCTCTCGAAGTCGGTGGTCTGGAGCCGGTCGTCCGGCTTCTCGAGAGCATTGTACCGATCAGGGAGGTTAATGCATGAGTGAGGCTCCCTCCCTCCCCTCCACCGTGGCGTTGGAACTTTCGTCGGCATGCAGTCTGACATGTTCGTACTGTGACAAACGCAACTGGCCTACCTTCACTGGGGCGCGAGCAACACCCTTTCTTGATCTCAAGCTATTTCGGCGTCTCGTCGACGAACTCGCCGAACATCCCTCGACGGCCGTAACGCTGTCCTATGAGGGCGAGTCGTTGCATCACCCCGAAATCGCAGACGCCCTCCAATACCTACGAGAGAAGGCGATCAGACCCTGGATCACAACCACCCTCGCGGGCACAACCGAACTTCTTCTCGCCAACCTTCTTCAGGTCTGCAGCACGATATCGGTGTCGCTCGGCCTGTCCGAAGCAGACTTCGCACGGAGCAGAGGACCAGCGGAGGCATACAGCGAAACGGTCGCCAAGGTGGCGCGCCTGCTCGATCTTCGCCGACGGGCCGGCGGGGGCGCTGAAATAGCGGTCAACGCCACGATCCGAGCTGGCGTAGGCTTTGACGCCCCGGAAGTGATCGAATTCATCAATCGCTGGCATCCTGTCGTTGATGAGATCCAGCTTTGGTTGGAAATGGGGTTCGCCGACGACGTTCGATACCTGCACCGTGCCGGCATCGAACGGCACCTCTCACGACGAAGGGTCTGCATGCAGCCGTTTCGCTATGTAGCCGTTCTCTCCGACGGATCTTTGTCCCCCTGCTGTCAGACAAGTCGCGTCCGTTTCACTTCTATCCGCGCTGACGCCGGTCTTGCTGCAGCAGTCCAGCACCCCGAATACCAAGCCTTCCTGGAGATGCATCGCCAGCGCAACCTAGCCGGAACGCCGTGCATGCGCTGTGAAGCCTGGCTCGACGACTGGCTCGGAGACGAGACGATCTCTGTGGGACCGAAGCACACGGCGATACTTGAAGGCTACACAGCTCGGATTCCTTGCAGTAGTGCAGCAACATGAACCATCAGCAGCGCTCAGTGAACGTCCCTGAGCTCGTTCCCGCATCCTGGCCACGCCTCGAAGCGGGTGAGTGTCTCAGCTTGTTCACCGCCAAGGACGAGTCCTCGGGGCCTGCCGGCCTTCGGATTCGCTGGGCGTGGCGCGAGAATGGCGGGTTCGATCCAAGAGCACACGAGCTTGTCCGTGGCTTTGAACTCCAGGAGGCATTTCAGACCTGCGTCGAGATTGGCGACGAACTCCTGGCGCCAGCTCGGAGCCCGCGCGGACTCTTCATCAACGATTGGGATGCGCACTTCCTGGAGACGAATAGGTACGTCATCAGCGGCGGATCGCTCGGCCTCGCGTTGCTCCTCGGCCTCATCGGATACGCGAGGCGCGTGCCGCCAATCCCACGTTGTTTCGTCTGGGGAGCCATCAGACCCATCCGCAACGATAGCTTCTCGGTGGTTCCCGTAGGTGATATCGAGGGCAAGCTCCGATACGCCAGCATGTCTGCACCCAGCATGATCATTCACCCGCGTGCAGAGGCGCTCCATGTACCCAGAGAGTGCCGGGATGTCGGCATCAGCGAGCCCATCAAGGCCGCGTGGGCGGAGCTCAATGCCGTACTGCAAGACGAAGTGGTCCATGTTCACTGACATCAAGGTCGGATACAGCTGCAACAACCGTTGCGTCCACTGTGTGGTCGAGCCGTCCCGCCGAGATCGCGAGCGCGATGCTAAGCGCCTCGATTCGAGTACAGAAGAGGTACTCGCATTCATCGACGAGGCGAAGTCGCGCGGCAGTCGCTCGATTGTGCTGACAGGCGGAGAGGTGACGCTTCGCAAGGACTTCTCGCAGCTGGTCGCACATGCATGTGGCCTGGGACTCGAAATCGCTGTGCAGACGAACGGCCGCCGACTTGAGGCCCTCGCACAGACGGGCGGACTGAACAGCATGCGCGCCGCATTCACAGTGGCGGTTCATGGCCCCGACGCCGTCATTCACGACTCGATAACACGGGAGCCCGGCAGCTTCGATGAGACGATTCGTGGCATCCGAGCGTTGCGCCGTCATCCAACGCTCGTGGTGACGGGCAAGCTCGTCATCTCGAAGCGCAATCAGCAGAAGCTACGTGCGACCCTTGAGATGTTAGCCGAACTCGGGCTCCGGCACTTCAACATTGCGTTTCCACATGCCGAGAGGTTTGCGCCAGAGGAGTTCTCAGCGGTCGTACCCCGATATCGGGAGCTGCGCGACGAACTCGATCGCTGTGCCCAGTTCTTGTCCTCCGCAGGGTGTTCGGGTGAATTCGAGACCATTCCTTACTGTGTCACGCCAAGCAGCCCGGAGGTTTGGAAGCGTTCAGCCGATGCGATCCTAATCGCCGATGGCCGGGAGAACCCCGGCTTCATCCGTGCCGCAGGTGATGACCGCCTACATGATTGGGAGGCCGAGCGGAAACAGATCAAGCACAAGGGAGCCAGATGCGCGCAGTGCCTGTTCGACAAGGCATGCGAAGGCCCTTGGACCGAGTACGTTGAGACCTACGGCGACGACGAACTTCAACCCTTGTGTGACCCGGCGATCATCCCGATGTTGGAGTAGCGTTCGGTGATTACCGATGCTGACATCTCCCTCTTGACTGACTTTGTCCCCGACCTTTCTGCGTCGGGTGAGGTGCGGATCGTCGTCGAGGACATCGAGCACCGTGATGGCTCACGGGCGCTGGTGCGAAAGCTGTCGCAGGGGCGACCCTTTTCGCCGACAACGACGCTCTGGTTGGATCTAACGACTCAACCAGTAAGCGACTGGCGTGCGTTTCGCCGGACGTGGGAGGCCGTAGTCGCCAACCTCGATGAGTATCTACCTCGTCCGGCAGCACTTGGTGTCTCGGGAAGCGCCTTGCTTCTTCCGGGCAACACGGCGGGACACCTTTCGGCAGAGTTCCTTGCTGCGCTCATGCCGAAGTGGGCGCGCCAGCGTTGGGTTGGCCTGCCTGTCGATCCAGCCTGCGCCGAATACTACCTTGCTTCTCTTCACACGATAGGCTTACGAAGTCTGCGCCCACTGGAAGCGTTCAGCAGGCTGGGCTTCAGGATTCAAGGTGAGATATCGAACGCCCAATGGTCCCGCGCCGAAGAGGCCGGACTGCTTGATGCATTACCTGGACATACCAAGCAGCAGCGTCTGGCCTCGTTCCTTGCCCTCTTTCCCGAGGTTGATCGGCTTCGAGTTCAGACACAGAGCGGAGTTCACACCCTCCGCCGAACCACCGCGAGATCCAGAGTCAGAAGATCGACTGCACTTTCTCTCCCAGCGTCGCGTAGCCGCCGCCCGCCAGCGAGCCGTGGCACCCGGTCAAGCGCAGTATGGCTGGACTCGGGCACGGAAGGTGTGTTCGCCGACCTTGAGCGGATCGAGCTTCTCATGGTGGTCTCGGGACACAAGGCGGTGATGCGGACATCCGTCCGTCCCGAGCGGTGGCCGAGACTACGAGCCTTTCTTGACCGCCACGGCCTGGCGTGGGCATCTCAGGCCAACACCGCCCGGTATCTTCTCGACCGCGGGAAAGGTGGCTGGTCGAACCTTCTCGACGATACCTCGGGGAAGCGTCCCGGCCGACAGGAACTCTTCGTCTACGTCGCAAGAGAGCAGCGCCTTGCCGATCAGCTTCTCGCCCTCGAGGGGAGCGACGACGACGCATTCGGAGCGCTGCTTGGCTATCCCCAATGCTGCCGCCTCGCATTCAAGCGCATGTTCCCCGTGGCCCTTCGCCACCAGGGAGACTTGATTCCGGTCGTTGCTGACCAGACGCCCGGGCCACAGCCCTGGTCATTCCTGCTGAACATCGTAGGCCGTTACTTCGGAACGGCGCTTCTCAGCTTCTACCCATGCTCGTTTTCCTGCACGGTGGCTCGTGGTCTCGCCTCGACCGCCTTCGCGGAGATTGCTCAAGTCGCACCCAACGATGCAAGTGCGATCCGGAGCCTGCTTTCGGCTCCGTGTCTGTACACGGAGTACCAGGGCATCTACGCATTCCCGGACGCAACCTGGGACGACGGCTTTTTGCGCTACTACGACGTTCTGATGACGACACGCAACCGAATCGGCGCCGCCTTGAGAGAGGGCAGTCATCTGAATGTCGCACACGACGGTCGGCTGGAGATATCGAATCGTGGGCGCAGCGTGGGGACGATCGGGGGCGCCAACGTGCGCCTCATGGTCTTCGCAGCAGAGGAGTCAGGCGGATGACCCGGATCGATCCCTCCATGCTGCTCTCTGTCAACCACAGAGCGCTGGAGTACACGGTCCGAAACGTCTTCGAGACCATTGCAGTCTTGGACGGCTTCAAGCCCGTCATGCGGCTCGTGCTCAGCGACGAGTACATACCGCTGGTTGCGCATGAGCTGCGGGCGTTTGGCCTTGCCGTATCAGCATCTACGTGGGGGCTTCGGCCCGCGTACACGACCTCTCTTGGCGATGTCTACACGGACATTGACAGGACGGGGACCCGCCGCTGCCAGCGCGTCGTTGCTGTGGCCCGCTCCGCATCGAGCGCCGATGCCTTTCTTCAGGCAGAGACCGATGGCGACCATGAAGCCATGGGCTATATGCTGGGATACCCACGCTGCTGCATGCGCGCCTATCAGGATTTGTCGGAGGAACGGGACTGGCTCACGGAGCTGCTTGAGCACACATCGCCCCATGCGCGCTATCCGCACCAGACGAACCGGGTCGCCTATCTTTTCGACGAACACTGGCTCGGTTTCGACTACTTCCCCTGCTCGTTGCTGTGCGCAGATACCAAGAATATCTTCGAGACTGTGGCCCGGCTTGCACGCGAGTCCGGTATGCATGCCCTCGTCGACCAGATCACGACGGACCTGAGGGCACCGATTCTCCTCAAGTCCGGCGTTGTGGTGCAGCTGCGTGGGGCGTCGTGTGCTGATGGCATGGCGAAATACGACTTGAGCCGCTCGCGTCTCTATGGGTGGAGGGTTGAGGAGGGGGCGGACGAGGACCCGATCTGGACGAGTGACCAAGTCGAACGTATCAACGGCGAGCTTCGCTTCTATCGAGAACGGCGGTTGCTGGCGAGCTCGCTCGAAGACGTGTCAAGCACGCGGTTGCTCGTGTTCGAGTAGGTGGAGGCATGGACAGATCAGCCATCGACAGAGCGCTCACGTTTTACGAGGAGGTGACCCTACGCCGAAACCTCTTCACTCCCCCAACTGGGTTCTCCAGCCGCCTGCCGTTCGAATCCGCGGAACTCGTCCGCGATGCCTGGAACCTCTACATTCAGAGCGGCGCGCCCCCTCGGATCGCCCTCTATGTCCACGTCCCATTCTGCGCAGCGAGCAAGTGCGCGTTCTGCATGTACTACTCGCGACCAATGCCGTCGTCAGAGGATCTCGAATCCTATCTTCATTACCTGGAGCATGTAGCGGGGTATTTTGCCCCCGCGATCGCCAAGACGACCCTCGAGTCACTCTACGTTGGCGGGGGCACGCCGAGCATCCTCACGCTACCCCAGCTTGACCGGCTTCTAGAACGAGTGGTTGGCCAGTTCCGATTTCACCCGGAGGCGGAACGCACCTTCGAGAGCTCGTTCCAAACCTGCTCGCACGAAAAACTGCGTCTGATCCGCGACAAGGGCATCAACCGAGTGAGCTTTGGCCTCGAATCCGTGGAGGGTGCGGTCCTCGATTCTGTGGCACGGCGGCGCACCGACGAAACCATGGTGCGAGATCAGGTGGGCTTCGCGCGTGAACTTGGGTTCGCCGAAGTAAACGTCGACCTTCTGATCGGCCTTCCTCACGAAACCGCAGAGGGACTCTCTCGCGGTTTTCACCTCGCTGTCGGGGCAGGCGCCCACAGCGTGACGGTATACGTGTACCGCCATCGATCTCCGGTTCCGGCGGACGCGCTGGCGAAATACAACAGTGAGCACGTGCCGACGCTCCTCGCGGCCGCGAGGACGGCGGCGATTGCGCTGGGCTGGATCGACACAGTTCAGAACGACCACACGGAGTACCAGTTCTTCACCACGTCACGGCATCTTCGGGACTACTCACTGTTGTGCTATCGCACACGCCCAGATCCACTTTGCGGCAACAGCACGCTCGGCCTCGGGCACACAGCTACATCATTCATCGCGGATTTCTTCCGCACTGAATGCCGCGACAAGGGCGCCGCTTTCGATCCCACGGTCAAGTCCTGGGTGGTGGAGATGATCGCGACGGAGCAGCGGCGCCGGTTGTTCGTGACGGATGCGCTGAACCGCGTAGGCTTCGTTGACGAAAGGGACTTCAGCACTTTGTTCGGTCTGGACCTTCGCCAGGCTTTTCCCGAGGAAATCGCCGCGCTCGAGACCATCGGCAAAGGCACCCTGGCGCGAGGACGATTTGAGCTTATCGCCAGGGACAGACTGGAGCTGGCGACACTAAGTAAGTTCTTCTGGGATCAGCAGTACCTGCGGGATCTCGTCGGGGAGAACGCATGACGCCTGCCGGTCACATCACTATTGTCGAGCCGCCGTTTCTAGAGCCAAGTCTTGCTCGGCCCGACGCATGGCATGTTGCCGCCATGGCTTCGCAGTGTGGTGTTTCGGCGCGGGTTCTAGACCTCAACGTCGCGCTCTATCGAGGGCTACTTACCGAGGAGCAGGAAACCCTGCGGCGCCTGGACCGCGACGACCTTATCGAGTCATGCGCGAGCGCGTTCTTCGTGGACCCACAGGCACTTCGAGAATGCCTGGCGAGTCAAGCGCCGGTCCCGCCTGGCTTCCCGCCGAGCGTACGCCTCCCGCTTGCCGAGTTCGACGTCCCCCGCTTCGTGAAACTTGCTCGTGAGGCGCTGGCTCGCTTCGACGGTGCTGGCGGTCGCATGCCTAGTCACGCGGAGTATGTGCGCGACCAGGAGACGATCAATGCCCTGTTGGAGGCGCGAGTTCGTGCCCATGACCCTTCGGCGCACCTCTCGCTGTCGCGTTTCTCGTCCGCCCTGAACCCCTGGGACGCCGAGCAGGTTCTTGCGGCCATCGGTAGTGGTGGCAGCGTTCTCGATCGCCTCTATGATGCCGCCCTCCGGCGATCAGCCGAACTCGGGGAGCTCGGGCGTGTCCTCGTAGTGATAAGCCAGGAAGCACAGTTGCTCCCTGGAATAGCCTTGGCATCGTGGCTGCGCAGAACTCTTGGAGCACAGGTGACGCTCACCGGCGATCACCTGGACATCGTTTTACAGCAGCGATTCTTCCCTGAGCTACTCGAGCTGATGGACGATGTCCTCGCCTACCGCTTCGAGTACGGAGGCCGCGCCTGGTTGATTGGCGATCCCGATCCCTTTCTGCTTTCCCAGGGTGCCAAGAGGTGGCCCGAGTTTGATTGTCGTGAGAAGACACTGGAACCTGAGCGTTGCATTGTCGCTGACGGTGAAGCTCGCAGATGCCTTGGCCCGCTTCCTGTGGCTGCGATGCGCGTGACGGGACGGTGCTACTGGTCGCGTTGTGGGTTCTGTCTTGCCGCTACCGCCGCTCGCTATGCGCCGCGTCGCGCCTCGGTCGACCAGGTTGTGGCGCGCCTTGATGCGCTTCCTGGCCGAGGTTGCACCCACGTTCAATTCCTCGACTACGCGCTCCCCCCGGTGTTGGTCCGAGGCCTTGCTGGGCGTACGCGATGTGACGTGCGTTGGGCCGCGCAGCTTCGCTTCGAAAAGTCGTACAGCGATCCAGATCTATTCAGGCGCCTTCATCAAGCGGGGTGTACCCAACTGAGCTGGGGTTTTGAGACTGCGTCTCCCCGACTCCTGGCCAGCGCGAACAAGGGAGGCGAACTCCGACCGCACGAGAAGGGGCGCATCCTTCGGATGTCTGCCGAGGCGGGCATTGCGAACCACGTGTTCGTGATGACCGGGCTTCCTGGCGAGACCGATGACGACTTCCAGCAGACGATGCGTTTCTTTGAACAGTACGTGGATTGTATTGACGGCGCCGAGGTCTACGCCTTTCAACTTCGTCCGGGTACCGGATATCACAGGAACGTGAGGGCCTTCGGTCTGGCCCCAGAGCCGCCGCAGTGGGGATGGCAGTCGCGCGTCCCCTACGCCGGGACGCCAACGATGGAGGAGTCAGAGGAGAGAGTCCGCATTCTGACGGAGGCACTGCGGCCGCTGGCAGCCGCTTCTGGGTGCAACGACTTCTTGGAAGGTCACCTTGTCTTGCGCGAGGAGATGAGGACCCAATGAACGAGTTCGTCAGGTCACGCTCATTGCAAGCCACCGAGACGCACGCGGGCAGAGTGGCGCTGGTGAACATGCCCTTCGCTCTCGCCGATCGTCCATCCATTCAGTGCGGGCTTCTGAAGGCGGGCCTCCAGGCACAGGGACGGGCTGTGGACGTCTACCATCTGAACCTCGAGCTAGCCGCCGAACTTGGCGCTCGCCTCTACCACCTTCTGTCTTCGATGCGGACGGGACATCTTCTGGGCGATTGGCTGTTCGCCGAGGCAGCATTTGGGAGCCAAGGTCCAGCAGATGACTACCGTCGCGCTTGCCCGGACGTAGAAGAAACCTGCCGCGTTCTCGGGCTTGAATTCCAAGATCTGCAAGATCTGCGGGCGGTTGCCTTTCCGGCCTTGGTCAAGCTGTGGGCTCGTCGCTGGAACTGGGACGCCTATCGAGTGGTCGGATTCACCAGCACCTTCGAACAGAACGTCCCGGCGATCGCGATGGCTCGCGCCGTCAAAGATGTCGCACCCGGGGCGGTTGTGGTGATGGGAGGCGCCAACTTCGACGGAGACATGGGTCCCGAGTACGTGCGCGCGTTCCCTTGGCTTGACTACGCGATTGTCGGTGAAGCCGACCTGGTGTTTCCAGAGCTCGTTGCGCGTATCGCTTCCCGCAAGAGCGCAACCGATCTCCGCGGAGTTGTCGGTCGCGAGGCTGACCGATTCTTCAGCAACGGGCGGGCGCCCGCCGTGAGCGAGCTCGACAGCCTGCCCGAACCTGACTACTCCGAGTACTTCGCAACCTTAGCCGCTCTCGGCCGCAGCAAGGCCATTGGCGATGCGCCGATCCAACTGCCGTTTGAGGGGGCTCGTGGATGTTGGTGGGGCCAGAAGCATCCGTGCCGCTTCTGTGGCCTCAACTCGACCCGCAGAGGCTTCCGAGCAAAATCCGCTGAGCGGACGGTGTCGGAGATCGGGCGCATGGTCAGGCGCTACGAGAACCCCGACCTAGAGTTCGTCGATACGATCGTCGATCCACGACACCTCGCTGGTGTCCAAGCCCTCAGCGGTATCGGACAGCCAGTCAGCATCTTCTGCAACGTGCCCGCGACGCTGACCCCGGACGACCTGCGTTCCCTGCGTGGAGCGGGGGTCCATTCCATTCAACCCGGGATAGAGAGTCTCAGTTCTCGTCTGCTCAGACTGATGAACAAGGGAACGTCTCTCCTCACGAACCTCCGTCTTTTGAAATGGGCCAGCCACATTGGGATGGATGTGCGGTGGAATCTGCTGACGGGCGTTCCCGGGGAGCGCAGAGCGGACTACGCGGCACAACTGGACTTGTTGCCGCTGATCAGTCATCTACCTCCTCCACAGCGATGTGGTCCTATCTGGCTTTCGCGGTTCAGTCCATACTTCGAGCAGGCGTCGGAGCAGGAGCACGGGCTCCGACCGCACTCGGCGTATCGCCACATCTACCCCGAGAGCTCGGTCGACACCAGACGGATCGCCTACTTCTGGGAGTGGGATCGGCAAGACGTGCTGCCGAAAGCGGAGTTCACACCGCTTCGAGCGGCTGTTGAAGCCTGGCAGGGGGCTTGGGGACGGTCAACGCCCCCAACCCTAACGTACTTCCGAGCAGGAGATACAGTGACGGTCATTGATGGGCGGAAGGGCGACGACATGCAGCGCTTCCCCCTTCGGGGAGTCGAAGCTGAAGCCCTCCTCGCGTGTGACGACAAGCCGCGAACGGCTGCTGCCCTGGCGGCCACCTGCACTGCGCACGCGATGGATGAGGTAGGGAGCGCTCTGGCCCGCCTCTGCCAGCTCGGTTTCGTTGTCGAGGAGGCAGGACGCTTTCTGACGCTGGTTCTGCCTGGCGAAGAGGCGAAGGACGGGCAACGTGTCTGAGTTGCGGGCGCTAGCCCGCGCCATGAAATGGTAGGAGTCACTATGAAAGTAGCGGTGCCGAAGGGTGTCTATGCGAGCGAGGTCGTCATGCTGTCAGTGCAGCCCTATCTGGCAGACTACTTCGTCGCGGTATCCGAGGATGGAGACGTGCTCCGCATTTCGATGTCACCGCGCAAGAGCGACGTTCCGCCGGCAAACGAGGGCGAGTTTCTGAACCACCTACAACATGCCACGTTCCGCTGCCAGAGGCAGCGCGAGACGGCCGAACTGCGACGCATCCTCCTCGAGAGAGCGTTCTCCCACTACAGGTGAACATGGCAGCCCCACACGAGCAGGAGCCACTCGCCACGCCCCAGGCCAACGAGCAGCCGAGCGTCGTTTCATTCGAGACGCCAACGGATGCAGTCAAGACTTGGGCTCCTGGCGTATTGCTGCCAACTCTCAACTACTTTCGGTACGAGGAGTTACTCCCAGAGATCTATTTCGCATCCGTCGACAGCGGCGATTGGACCATGCTCAGCGCCACTGAACTTCATGTGCTCCGCACCAGCGCCGCCATGCCGGACGCGCTCAGAAGCAGGCTGGTTCGCGCGCACCTCCTCCTCGACGAGACCAACATCGACGAGTACTGTCGCCGACTTGCGAGTCGGCACTTCTTCCTCAATGAGGGCCCGACCCTCCATATTCTTGTAGTGACAAGGCGCTGCAACCTCGAGTGCATCTACTGCCAGGCCGCAGAGGGGCGTGATCGCCGGGGCCAGATGGGCGTGGAGACCGCAGAGAAGGCCATTGACCGCGCGCTGGAGACTCCCGCACGCTCCCTCATTGTTGAGTTTCAGGGTGGCGAACCGCTGCTCAACTTCCCTGCCGTGCGCGCCGCCGTTCTGCGTGCCGAAGAGCGCGGACGTGCCCTGGGCAAGAGGGTCGAGTTCAGCCTCATTACGAACTTCACGGAGGTGGTGACCGAGGACATCCTGCGCTTCCTACTGGGCCACAAGGTCAGTGTCTGCATTTCCCTTGACGGGCCGCGGGAGATCCATGATCGCAACCGCAATCGAGCTGGGTGCTACGACACGCTGAGAGCCAATATCAGACTCTACGAAGGCGTGTGGCGCGAGCTCAGGAGCGAAGCTGTTGTGCTCCGTGCCTTGTTGACCACAACTCGGCATTCCCTTGCCGCGGTAGCGGAGATTGTGGACACCTACGTCGACTGTGGGATTGACCACTTGGCGATCCGGCCAGTGACACCAGTTGGCCGGGGTCGGGGCGAGAGGTGTGATCTTGACTACAGCGGGGCAGAGTTCCTGGTCTTCTGGCACGGGGTGGTGGCAGAGGTGCTTCGAAGGAGGGAACTGGGCCTCGACCTCCGGGAAAGCCATCTTGAGCTGTTTCTACAGAAGCTATTTGCGAACGAAACGGGCCACATGGACATTCGGTCGCCTTGCGGCGCTGCGATCGGCCAGATCGTCTATGACACGGACGGTGGGATCTTCACTTGCGACGAAGGAAGGATGCTCGACGACGACCGCTTCATGATCGGGAATGTCGCTTCTCCCTTGAGGGATGCTCTCGCCTCGCCGAAGACGCGCGCCATCCTGGAGTCATCGATCGCAGAGCAGTACTACTGCGACTACTGCGCATGTAAGCCGTTCTGCGGGGTGTGCCCAGTGCTTCACTATATGGACGACGGGGATCTCGTCGGAGATCCCCTCAGGCAACGCCGCTGCTCGGTGTACGGCGGCATGCTGCGCCACATCCTTCGCCTGTTCGCGACGGACGGAAACGCGCGCCGGACGTTTGCCGAAATCGTTGAAACGAGTTGGGACCGATGAAGACCATCACCGCTTGTCGGTGTCGAGAATCAGGTGACATTCCATCCAGAAGCCCCGAATTGAAGCATCGGCCGTTCGTTCACGGAAGAGGTCCCTGGTGTGGCGCCAGTCGTGGCGCTCGAAGAAGCGGGCAGTCTCGGACCGCTCTCCGTCCAACTCGTCCAGCATTTGTCCCAAGGTGTGCTCGTTGAATGTCCGAAAGCCGGCAACGCCATCTAGCATGCCATGACGGACCAGGTTGCAGTCGTTGCTCTTGAGGAAGAGGACTTTCTTGTTCATGCCCATCGCCTCGAAGACAATTCGTGGGCCGACATCCGATCGCCCTGCATGGATCAAGACTTCCACGTGGCGCCACATCGCCTCCAGAAGACCTTCGCGCCCACCGGGGATCTGGACGAGCCGAACGTCGATCCATTCCTGATAGCGTTTGACCATCTCGAAAAACGCGCGGGAGTCCGCGCTTTCGTTGGGGTAGCCGTCCGGGACTTTCAACACCAAGGGTCTCTCGATACGCTGCTCTCGGAATGCCTCGAGTACCAGAGGGAGTCCCTTGGACTCGGGTGACCATCCAGCGTCCCACGCCATGAAGGTGTCGTACTTCATCGTGCCGTCTGTGATGGCGTAGTCCGCCGTCCGTCTCCGATGCATGTAGTTCTCGCACGACTCGATGAACTGCGCGTGACGTAGATACTTGAAACTCCCTGGGTCAAGGGTGACGACGAACAGAGCCATTCCGCGAGCGGCACAGATCCAGTCGATGGTCAGCAAGAGTCCGAGGGCCTTCGTCTCTGGACTGGTCATCGCTGGATGGATCACCACGTTCTTGACATGCAGGGATCCCCAGCGGTTCAGGAACAGGCAATCGAGGAGGAGGAAGTACGCAACAAGAGCGTCGTGGAAGTAAAGCGTGTCGGGAGACAGCCTGAGGAAGTATGGCTCGCTGGGTATCGCGATCTCAGAGGCGTCCCTCGGCTGGAGTCGGATGACCTCCGCTTGGCGTCGACACAGCTCCGGAAGCCCGAGCGCGTGTGCAAGCTGGGAAAGCGAAATCTGGTACGTGAAGCCGAGGTCGCTCGCGTTTCGTTCGATCACCTGTGCCCCATCAGCGAGCAGCCGAGTTCCGGCGTCTTCTTGCCAGAGGATGTGGGGGCTGTTCTTCTCGGCGCTCTGGCCGCGGCGCCGCAAAGTGTAAAGTCGGCGGTTCCACGCCGAGAACAGAACCTGTGTGCCTGGGCGCCACGGTATCGTGGTGAAGACCTCTGAGAGTGGATAGACCTCGTTGTCAGAAAGGATCTCCCAGTCGTCCAGTCGCAGGTCGGCATCCGCGACTAGAACAAAGTCGTAGAGAGCATGCATGTCAGCGCCTCCCCAACCGACAGACGAGGTAGGCATACGTATCCGGGTAGCGAAAGAGAAAGGAGCTGGATGCGCCGCGTTCGCAACTGGCTGGGACGTGAAGACATGACTCGATGATGAACGAGTCCGTCTCCCAAGGTACGGTGGGCTGGGTCGCGCTGAAATCTACCGAGACCACGTAGTGGGCGCGGCTGGCGTTGGCGAGGACCCTGGGGATTTCGCAGCCAAGAGGCGATCCGCTGACCTCGAAGAGGACGATGGCGTCGTACGTCTTGGGGTCAAGCCCGTCTGGCATCACAGGGGTCGTGCCCCGGCGCACGAGTTCGGCATGGTACTTCACATGAGGCTCGATCGCATCGGTCTTGCGAGCAGTCCCCGAGGAACGCAAAAGTTCACAGAAGAGCCCTAGCGAGTCCCCAATCACCAAGGCTCTCGTGAAGGCAACCCCTCGTGCTACCAGCGCATCGACGCTCCCCTTGAGGATCGCAGCCTCATGACTCGATTGTCGGCGGCGCCACACGTCAAGAATGCGCGCATCATGCTCGACAATCGCGGCGGCGCTCGCACCCGCCTGCCAGGCGTAGATCTGTACTACCTCCTCCAGATCTCCGATGGCGAGCAACTCCTCGCCGACGAACATCAGAAAGTCCCCCTCGAGGGCAGATGTCTCGGCAGGATAGCATTGGCAAAGGCGCTCAACCTTCTCGCGATGGTGGTCGGCTGTGAGTCGATACCCATCGCCACGATTCAGGAACCCGAGCGCGTTGTATCTGACTCGATCTCCGAAGACCAACGCGCAAGCCACCGCCGTGTCCTGGTGATGGAGATTGGCTTGGTAGTCGCCTATTGGGCTGTGGGTCCAAACTTCCGCATAGTGCTCCCCGGGAAGCCCTGAGAGCAGACCTACGAGCGCGGTGACATCAAGCCGGTGCTCATCGTCGTCCCGCTGAGAGCCGAACGACAGGACAGTGAAACCGAACAGGCCGGCGGCAGAAAATAGGCGCATGCGCCGCATCTCTGGCGGGTCACTCGCGCCCCCGTCCGTGACCACGACGACGTCATACGCGCGATCGGGCCGTTCAAGCATGCGACCGCCGAAGAAGAAGGATTCATCGTCCGGGTGAGCCACGACGACAAGAATGCGCGAGGTGGGTTGCGTGCTAGCCATTAGACCTCACCGCCCTCCGGTTGCGCATTCCGGAGGATCTGGGCAGTGATTCCGGAGCACTTGGGCAGGGAATCGGAGCGAAGCGACGGGTTCATTTCGGGCACACGGAGCGAAGCGACGGAGAGAGGGGATGTTGGGGTTAGG
>Ga0187889_10001617_pt1 | contig 23715 bp, 47 predicted proteins | sample June2016WEW_7_10_2_FD_132992 | JGI IMG/M metagenome (GOLD analysis project Ga0187889, IMG submission 132992) | Peatland microbial communities from SPRUCE experiment site at the Marcell Experimental Forest, Minnesota, USA - June2016WEW_7_100 | ecosystem: Environmental > Terrestrial > Soil >... | reverse complement strand
GGCAGGTACAGCTCCCTGGCCACAGGGACCACGATTGGCTCCTCTGTCATGTGCCCTCCTGTGCTATTATACCTTACTTGCGGCAGTACTCCGCGTACCATGGCGGGGGCCAGGGGAGGTAGTGCTTCCTCCCCCACTTGAACTCCCCGATGCCGATGCCCAGTACGGCCTCCATATGGCGGCTCCAGTCACGGGCGGTAGGCACGTGGAGCCAGTGCCGGCCGTCACGGCTCCAGCTATAGGTATTGTTCCAGGGGCAGCTACGGAAGTGGGGGAGGAGGATATCGAGGCCTGGGTCCCTCAGCATCAGGCGCACGAGGTGGTTATGCACCCTGCGGACCCCACGGTGGGCCAGTACCTTGTCCTCCTTGGACGAGCTTACACCATTGCATGCAGCGTAGGGCCTGCGGTACGAGCGAGACATGGGCTTACCTCCCCTATGTCATCGCCCTGCGCCTCCGCTTGGTGTTGGTCCTCATGGTCTCTAATATAGGGGGCTGCTAGATGCTTCTTTACCTCCCCGCCTCCTCCAGGATGACCCTCTTCCAGTAGTCCCGGATTCCGGCCTGCACGCTGTCCCTGTACAGGTCCGTCTCCGCCTCCTCCCAGGCAGAGATAGTGTCTATAATCCTATCGACCGCCCTCTCGGCCTGCTCCTCTGTCATCCCCTTCTCCATCCGGCCTAGCCAGTGGCCACAACGCCTGCACCGGCTGCCTCCCCTACGGGAGCCACCCCTATGGCCCTCAGCCACTTCTCCTCCGGCTCCGACAGCGGGGAGGGGTAGGGGTCGCCGGGCTTCCACAGGTGCCTGTGGTCCGGCAGCCTTCCCAGCTCGGGGTCCCTGACGCCCATCCACACCCATATGGACATCTGGAGGGCGTTGATGGCGTTCCAGCAGGCCTGCGAGAGGTGGGGCTGCGTCCTCTCGCCCGCTATGTGCTGGTCGAGGTGGCGCTTGCTGCTGTCGAGGAGGTCCTCGACGGGCATGCCGTGCTCCCAGTTCCTCCACCCCCTCCCCAGGCAGCCGTCCTCGTATATCCTGGATATCAGGAAGAGGGCGTCGGGGGGCATCCAGACAAGCCTGCCCTTGCCGCGCCTGGAGTCCCTGGTGGCCCCCGTGCCGTAGACGGTGTCCTTGGCCTCTATCTTCTTGAACCCTGTGTCAGGAGTCTCTTCGCCCATGCTGCCTAATACCACCCGAGAAGAGCGACTTTCCATCCTTTACATAGGGGGAGATTCCTATGCCTGACGTCACGCCTAACCTTGGCCTTGTCCTGTCCCGCTATGAGGACCAGGAGCACCTGGAGTACAATGCCAACTGGGAAACACTGGACTTGACTCCCCCGGCCAGACCGGGTATACGGGCTATACCGGCCCCCATGGGGGTGCCTCCTCCACTGGCTCGACGGGCTACTCCGGCTATTCCGGCTACTCGGGCTACACAGGATACACGGGGCCTGGGAACTTCACAGGCTACAGCGGCTATTCTGGCTACACCGGCTACACTGGCCCTGGCGGGACTGGCTATTCAGGCTACACCGGCTATACCGGCTACTCCGGGGACACAGGCTATAGCGGGTACTCAGGCTACACCGGCTACACGGGACCTGGGAACTTCACGGGCTACTCGGGCTACACAGGGTACTCTGGATACACAGGCTACTCCGGCTACACGGGAAAGAAGGGAGATACCGGGGATACAGGCTACACCGGCTACACTGGCTACACTGGTACCGGAGATACAGGCTACACCGGCTATACCGGCTACACTGGTCTGGGGGATACAGGATACACTGGCTACACAGGCTACACAGGCCCGCAGGGCGACAGGGGCGGGCTGAGGTACTTCTTCGACACGGGCACCGATACCTCGGCGATGCCTGAGGGCATGCTGCGCCTGGACAACGTGGACCCGGCCTCCGCAGCGAACGTCTACATGGAGGAGTACGATGCCTACGGCGTTGCCCATCTCAACGATATCCTAAGCTGGGGTCCCGGGACCGTAAGGATAGAGGGCAATTCCAACACGGACCCGGCCTTCATGGTCTTCACGACCACAGGTGCGACCTATCCTGGGGGTGGCGTCGCGGTCGTGGCCGTGTCCTACCTGGCTGGTGCCCTGCCGCCGAACGGCGACCAGCTCGCCATAGTCTTCAGCCCCCTGGGGCCTACCGGGCCTAGCGCTGGCCCGCAGGGTGACACGGGCTACACAGGCTATTCTGGCTACACCGGCTATTCTGGCTACACGGGCTACACAGGGTACACGGGCTACACCGGGCCGGACTTCACTGGCTATACCGGGCCCATGACGCTGGTCGGGTATGGCCAGACCAGCGTGCTCGGCTCCCCGTACTGGGTGCCGCTGTACAACTAGCCCAGGGGATGGTCGGTAAAGTACAGGGGGTCCTTAGGGTCATACCCCATAGTGCCCTGTGCTTGTGCAGGCGGGATAGCAGGCCTCAGGCTGGTGCTGGCCATGGCGATGTCCAGCAGGCGCTTGGTCTCCCTCTGCTGCCAGCACAGGAACAGGGCCAGCGCCCCAAGGGTACGCCCGTCAGTCCAGCCATATGCCTTCCCGGCCTCCAGGATGTCCCAGGGCACAGGGTCGGCCCCGAACTCCGCCGTGATCGTCCTGAGCAGCTCGGAGGTGCTTTGCCCGGCTATAAGCCGTCCTATCTCGTCCCTTGTCATACGGGCCTCCCTGTTATGCCTGGAATGCCCTGAGGACGGGGATGCTCTGTACCCTTCCCTCCTCCGCCCCCTTGCTCTCCATCTCGTAGAGGGTGTCCAGGAGCCTCTTGATGTCCTTTCCCCTCTCGGTCACGTTGGAGAACCGTATGAACACGGGGTTGCCCTTGCCCCCCCATATGTACCCTATGACACACACCCCGTAGCTCTCTGCCAGGGAGGAGAGTTGCTGGGCCATCTCCTGGAGGTCGGCGCTATGCGCCCTTGCCACCTCCCTTGCCTGCTTCTCCTGCTGGCTTTCCGGGCTGTTCTCGCTCATTGTCCTTCCCCTCCATGCTCTTGATTGCGTAGGCCGTCTCAAGGGCGCTCAGCGTGGAGACCCGCAGGGCGTTGATAAGGCTGAAGTCCTGGACCATCCCCCTGTAGTTCTCGTAGATGTTCATCAGGCCCTTCCTCTTCCACCGCCTGCCCTCCACCAGCATCAGGGAGCCGTCTATGTAGTCCCTCCACTGCTTGAGCAGTACGGCAAGGCTCCAGAGCTGGTCGGTGGTGAGCGGCTTGGCTGGCTGGCGCATACGGTCCTCCGCCCCTAGTATACCCTAGACGGCGTAGGAGAGGGTGAGGATTTTATGCTTTCCGCAGATGCAAGGCTTGCCACGGTGGACGTTCCAGCGGAGGCAGTTGGTTATAAGAGCACCGATAGGACCTCCAAGATGTCCTCCAATGGACCCTCCTGCATGTCCTCCACGGACCTTAGCCTCCCGAGGCTGGATACGAGCAGCCTCCTTACCACCACGGACTTTTGCCTCCCGAGACAGTTTACGGATAGCAGTAATCCCGCCCTTGTGGCCTCCGATAAGACCCCCGATATGGCCAATCCTAGCAAAGTAGCCTGGTTTTTCGGAGTTTACCTTTCCACCGATATGCCCCATGTCCGTATAATCTTGGGAGCCCGGCAGGGTCAGGTTCATCCCCCCTGGGTAGCCGTGCCAGGCATGGTACCTGAACATGGCCACGGTCTCGGCAAGGTTGGCGTCAAGGTGGTTATCGGCGGGCTCAGCCCACCTGACAGGGCCGGGGAGCCGTATATCTGGGAAAAGGGCCTTAAACCTACGGCCAAAGGAGGTCTTACCAGAGCGGTGCCGTGAGTCCCTGTTAACCCCCTGCCCTACATAGAGCCATTTGCATGGGTCAAAGGGATGAGGGTAGCGATAAAGGGAGATTAACTTCATACCACGTATGATAGGGTAAGCTGGTCTCGGTCAAGGATTTCAAACCCTTGAAGTTTAGAGTCAGACGGCACAGCCTCATCCTCACGAAGAGCTTCAAAAGTAGGTAAGAAGCACTCCAGGACTGGGAACACCTGCATGTGGGGGAGGAGGATGCATGCCTCCTCCACGTAGGGGGGCTGCGCACCGTACTGGGCCAGGAGCATGCTCCTGAGGTGCCTGGGCTGGGAGGTAAGGTAGCGCAGGCGCACCTTTACCCTTCCGGGCAGGGACGCGGCCAGGGGTATCTTAACCCCTCCTGCTGCTTGTGTCGAGGAACCCATCCAGTGCCTCCTCCAGGCTGCTCTTTATGCCCATCTGCCGGTAGAACTCCTGGTCCTCCGGCGTAGGGGAGGGAAGCTCTCCGGGCGGGGCAGGGGGCCTGGGGGCGGCGGGCCTCGCCGGGCTGGGCCTGGCGGGGGAGGTCCTCCTGACGGACTTGCTTATGGACATCGGCTGCCCCTTGCCCGTCCTGGCCATGTAGTCCCTGAGGCTCAGGTCGTCCTTTGCCAGGGCCGGGCTGGCAAGGTCCTTCATCGAGGCCCTGCCCCTCGTCCAGCGGGTGCTGAGGAAGCTGGCCTCCCGTATCCCCTCCCCTCCCCCGGAGGTATAGGCGAACCCCAGCCCCTCGATATGGATGCCGGACCCCAGGAGGGCATAGAGGGCATCGGAGGACAGGGGTATGGCCACTGCTATCTCGGAGAGGGCAACGTCCTCCTCGGCAAGGGTGGGGTTGCCCTCCTCGTCCCAGTAGTCCTCCGCCGAGTCTATGATGGCCTCCTTGGCGGCGGCCAGCACCCCTGGGGAGGAGGTAAGGGCGTACAGGAATATGCTAAGCTCCCCCGCCTTCTCGGCGCTCAGCCTCTCTATTATCTCCAGCCCCCCCATCAGGGAGCGGAGGCTCTGCTCGTCTGCCCAGAAGTACTCCATTGGCCCCTCTAATAAGGAGGGCGGAAGCTACCTCCTGAACAGGGCCTTGAGGAGGGCCGCTATGGCAGGGCCAATCTCCCTGTCCCGGCGTGGCTGCCCCTTGGATATCTCCACCTCCGCCACGCCTGCAATCCTTATGGTGACGGTATGCCCCTGGAGGAGCCTCTGGATGGTCGCCTCGCTCACCTGCACCCTGGCCTTGGTCATCTTGGTAGGAAGTCCTTCGGCACCCCTATCTCCAGGACCCTGCCTCCGCACTCCTGGATGTACTCCCTCGCCCCGTCATCCCCCCACCGCCTGCTCAGGGCGTCCTCGGAGGCATGGGGGCAGACGAACAGCCTGATGCCAGCCTGTATGATGATGGGGGCGCACCTGATACAGGGCATCATGGGCCAGGTGAACAGGGCATACCCTGCTACCGGCTCCCTGGCGTGGACGGTAGCGTTCACCTCGCCATGGATGATGTGGGCATACTTCCACTCCCGGTCGGCGTATAGCGCCTCGTCGTCCTTTGCCCCCCTGGGAAAGCCGTTGAACCCTAGGCTGGCCACTGTCTTGTCGGGCCGCACGATGACGGCCCCTACCTTGGTCGAGGGGTCCTTGGACCACTGTGCCACGTAGGCCGCCAGCCCCAGGAACCTCCTGTCCCACTTCTCGCTGAACATCCTACTCCTTCGGCAGCTCCACGGGCTCCAGGTCGTCGAAGATTACCGGTATGGTTTTCTTGAACTCCAGCAGCAGCGGCACCGCTATCTCCTTCATCTGGGGGTGCGCCCCAGGGTTGCACGCCCTCTTCCTGAAGAAGTTCCTCCAGCTCGTCAGGTCGAGGCTCATGATAATCTCCGTCTTCAGGCTGTTGGGGAGGACGGAGCGGGCTATCTCCGGCCTTGCCCCCAGCCTGCGAAGCTCGTTGTATGCCTTCTCGGCCTCGCTCATGGCGTACATCCAGACATCGAGCTGCGCCGGGGTCATGTGCCGGCCGATAGCGATGACCTCGATGTTCCCCGCCTTGGCATAGTCGCAGTAGCGGGTGGACTCCTGGAGGTAGGCGGCGACACGGTGCCGGACTATCTCATGGCTCACCCCCCGGTCGCAGACTATCCTGACCGTGATGATGTGGTGGTCGGCGATGCCCTCGTGCTTGAGGGTATGGAGGAGCCTCCCGACGAACGCCTTGGTCTGCTCCATGTCCCCCGTCTTGCCCTCGGACTTGTAGCAGTTGCGGGCGTACTTCTCTATCTGGCGCAGGATGAGGCTGCCGTCGTAGTCGTTCTCGATATGGGCCTCTGCCGTGCGGAGAACCATCTTTCCCTCCCTAGACAGGCACCCCGGCCACGGCACCCTCGTCGAAGGCGCTCTCGCCTTCGTCCTCCGGGGTGGGGTCGCTCAGCCCCGGCAGGGACGGGCCGCCCACGCAGGTCGGGCAGGGCCCTGGAGGGGGGGGCATTACCCCCTCGCCCTCTGTCCCTACCGGCTCGTATACAGGCTCCAGCTTCACCAGCTCGTAGGAGATGATGGCGTCCTTGATGGCCTCCCACGTCTCGTGGTTGAACGGGCCGTCCGGCAGGTCGTTGCCCCGGTGCCAGTCCTCCCCGGCCCTCGTCTTCCTGCTGTTGGCCCCGCACCCCAGGTAGGTCGGGGTGGCATGGATGTAGTAGGTATGGCTGTCGGTGCAGAGGATATAGCGCAGGTGCCCTGGCGTGGATGGCCTGCTGTCCTCCCTGACGTGCTCCTTAAGGCTGCCGTGGCGTACCGCTATCTCCTTGAGCCACTCCAGCAGCGTGTCCCTCGTCCTTTCCAGCGTCATTGTCTCGCTCATCTATCCTCCTGAACACAAGGTTCTTCTGGAAGAAAAGCCAGTCCAGAAAGCTGGCACCCCTGCTGAGGGGGACCCGTATCTCGATAAGGTCCGGCCGTCTGCGGTCTATCGTCCCGCAGTAGTCCCGCATCACCTGCCTCTGGTAGGAGTCCGACCTGCCCTCGATGGCGTACAGGGTGCCGTCCCCCGAGGGCGGTGCCATCGCCGTCCTGAAGGTCAGGAACTCTATGTGCTCGGGGTCGCTGAAGGCCACGTCGGCGTGCGGGCATACCCTTACCTGCTGCTCGAAGGAGAAGGCCTCTGTAACGTCCCTCGTCCTTACCGGGAACTTTCTTGTAAGCCATGCGGGGAGGCAGTCCCGCTTGAGCATCTGCCACCAGGAGGCGGGGACCTTTATGGCCATGGTCTTGCTCACGACCTCGTGCTGCTCCTCGTCCCTCAGCACCCATCCCGTCAGCCTCAGCACCATCCTCCCCAGGATGTAGCTGTACTCACGGCGCAGCTCCAGGCTGTTCCTGAGGCAGGGGAGCATGCCAAGCTCCTCCCTTGCCCGGCCAAGGCAGGGGTCAGCCTCCTGGGTGCCTACGCAGAGGCGCTTGAGGCTGTGGAACACCGCCTCTGCCGGGCCGAGCGCTGCTGACTGGTCTAGCCTTTGGGTCATCTAGGCTATCCCCCCGCTCAGGCCCTCGGCCCTCATCCAGCGCATGAAGTGGCTCTTGTACTCAAAGGGCACCAGGGCCTCAGTAATGCTGCCAGGCGAGCCTACTGAACGCCAGCCCTTGCACTTCCTGACTGGCCGGACCGAGAACGTCTGGAGGTCGGCCCTCTGCCTCCTGGTCATCCTGCCCACTACCTCCATGAGGACTATCATCAGTACACCTCCTGCACCGTGAAGCACCTCGCCCTCTCCCCCCTGGTGAAGGATACGGCCATGGGGATGAGCCAGCGCCCGTTGGGTACCAGGTCGAGGTCCTGCACGTCCCTGGTCTTATGGATGGATACTTCCTCGTCGGTCTGGGTACGGCACTCCCATGCGTCCCCCCTGGCCCAGAAGAACCACACTGTGGCCTCGGGGAAGTCCAGGCGGGCCAGGGGGCTCCAGTCGTCCCATGCTACCCCGGCCTCCTCCCTGAACTCCCGGCGCATGCCCTCCACCGGGGTCTCCCCGTCCTGGAGCTTGCCGCCTATCCCGTTCAGGAGGCCCCTCTGCCACTCGGGGCGCTTCTTGCGGATGAGGACCACTGCCTCCATGTAGGGGCTGAACATGAACCCGACACAGTAGAGTCTCTTCCCCTCAGGGAGTGATTCCCAGGCGTCCATGCCCCCTAATACTCTACCACCTCACGTTGGGGCCGAAGATATGATGGCCCTCGGGGTGGACGGGGCAGGATATATGCGCCCCCTCGGGGGGGATGACCATCCAGAGCGGCTTGCCGAGGGTACACTCGGCATAGTCGTCCGGCCAGGGCCTCCTCTTGGGGGGGCACCACGGGCAGGGGCGCTCCGGGGCGGGCCGGGGGCGCGGCCTCGGGATGACGGGCCTCGGGACGGCAGGCAGCGGCCTGGGCCTGGGGTAGGGATAGGGCGGAAAAGGGGGCCTCGGCCAGGGGTAGGGCACCCCTGGCGGGGGCCACATGAACATGCACATAGCGCTTCCTCCTCGGGATGGTCCTGGCGGGCCTGTTTCCAGCAGAGTCGAGCGTTACCGGTATTCTAGCCTGGCAGCTTACCATCTGCCGCTAGCGCAGGCCCGCCAAGCCTGCCTTGCCTAGATTATCTCCAGGGAGGTCCCGCATTCCTTGCAGAACTTCGTCCCGGACTTGTTGCTGGTGCCGCAGGTCTGGCACTTTGCCTTGGTCTTGACGGTGACGGCCCTGGTGACCGCCCTGCCGCCCACGGCCCCGACCAGCCTGAGCACGAGGACATGCGTCTGCGCCTCGGTCGGGAACCCGCCGGCCGAGTAGAACTCCTGGTTGCTCTGGCTGCCAGGCACGGTGATGCCCGGCTCCTCCTGCATGGCGAAGCACTGTAGCGGCGGCTCCAGTCCCTTGGCCTGGAGGCTCTCCGTGGTGTTGACGTTGACGGTAGGGGTCTCGGCGGACTTCGTGAACGACATCATCGAGGCGTTAAGGCCCCTGCCCCGCAGGACGCCGCTGCCCGAGTGCCCGCTGGCACTGGCACCGACGGCCCCGCCCCCCATGCTGTTGGCGCTGAAGGTGACGTTGTCGCCGAGGCCGCTGCTGTTGCTGGTGGTCCAGGAGCCGCTCCAGCCGGAGTAGGGGTAGTCCCAGTAGGGGTAGGGCCAGTATGGCCAGTAGGGGTAGTGGCTGTAGTGGTAGTGGTCGTAGTGGTGGGTGTGGACCTCGGGGTCGGGGAGCTTCTCGAACTTGTACTCGACGCGCACGAGCCCGTCCTCCCCCTTGATTCCCCTCGCCTCCTCAATCTTCTGGGTCCTCTTGATGAACTTGAAGCGGTTGCCGCTCTGGAGGTTCCCGTTGCGGATGAACCTCTCCAGGTCCATGCTGCTGTTGGGGGCAAGGATAAGCCACGTCCCCTCGGTCGCGTCCGTGCCGTCTATCTCGACCCTTGCCATGGCCCGGACCGATGCCAGGTTCTTGAGGTAGACCGCGTACTCGGAGCCGAACGGTACGGCCACCCTGCCCGTTGCCTCCCTCAGTATGCTGCCGTTTACCTTGACTGCTGCGACGAACTGGTGGGAATACACCATTGGTACCTCCAAGCCCACCGGCTAAGGGCTTGCCTTAGCTTAAAGCCGGTTGGATGGCCTGGCTGGGAGGCCAGGCTGGGGGATTCGTTCTCTCCCGATAATAATACTGGAAGTCAGGAAACTTAGTCTTTGGGGGGCATGGGGGTCCCAGGGGGCCAGGACCGGGGCTTGGCCCTGGCCCAGTCATGGGAGAGGAGGAAGTCGATGCTCCTTACTGCCACGAAGAGGAGGATGCCGGCCAGCAGGAGAAGCGAGGGGTGTATGTAGGGGGGATGCCTCCAGAGCCACCTTACCGCCCGGTCGGCCTCCCACATGCACCCCCATGCGACTAGGAGGGCGGCCAGGATATACCCGGCTATAAGGGCGATAATGACAGGCCTGCGCATGGCTGCCCCGTTACTTCGGCGGGACACGCCCGATGGGGGGCTCGGGGTGCGCTCTCGGCGGCCAGATAGGGTCGGGCCTGGGCGGGGGCGGGGCACTGGACGCATGCGCGGCCGGGGGCGGGGCAACGATGGTCATGACCAGGGCGGCACCGGCCGCCACTGCCATCTTGCCCAGGGCCGTGCGCCTTGACGGCGAGTCCGGGCCATAGCTGCCGGGCTCCATGAGCCCTGCCTTCTCCATCGCCTCTACGGCCCCCGATACCGTGGCGGGCTCCTGCCCGGTGCTTTCTGCAAGCTCCCCGATGGTCATGGTGCCGTCGGCCTTCTCCCAGACCGCAAGAGCACCCTTTCCAAGACAGTGGACCCTGTCGCTGGCCTTGTCATAGAGAATCGCCTCCTCGGGCAGGCGCTCCAGGAGTATGCTGCCTTTCCTCGCCGATGGGTTCATGGTTCTCCTCCTCTGGCTATAATACTCGTGCCTATATAATACCTCAGGACAGGGCGGGCACTATCTGCCCCGTGTGCCAGACGACATAGCTGTCCCCCCTGCCCTCCCACTGGTTGCGGTAGACGATGGAGTCGTACCCCCTGTCCTCTATCCACTTGCGCAGGAGGGGGTACCACTTCGGGTCGTGGCGGTCCTCCCCATGGGAGATACGCCTCATCTCCTCCCTGGTCATCAGCTTGCGGTAGTATAGCTCCAGCGCTATCCGCTGGGGGGTCCACTGCACGACGTCCGTCATGCGCAGGGGCCTGTAGGCCTTCAGGTAGACAGGGCGGATGTTGCCCCCTGGCCTGAACCCCTCCGGCGTGCCCCATGAACCTTCCCGTATCGTCCAGGCCTATGACATACTCTGCCTGCGGCAGGGTGCCGAAGTGGATGCCCATCTCCGCAAGGCCGTGCTCCTCCGGCAGCCTCCACTCGTCAAAGCTGGCACTGGTGCCGTGGTAGAGGGGCCCGACCAGGCCCGGGCGCTTGCGCAGGGCCGCTGTCTTGGGCGGGCGCGGGACGTATGCCCTGATAGCCTTGTCGCCCCGCCGCTTGGCGGCATCGACCCGGTGGTTGCCGTCCCGGATGACGAGCCTCGGCCTGGGGAGGAACTGCGGCGGCCGGCTGCTGGCCCAGTCCCAGTCATACCCTAGGACAATGGGGGGGAAGGGGGTCGGGCGCTCCGCGTACTCCCTTGAGAGCACGGGGTTATAGTCGTCCCCCGCCCTCAGCCGCCTGAGCGGGAAGTCCTCTAGGGAGTACTCGCTCCCGTACCCGTCCACGGTCAGGACTTGCAGGGCGGTCTCCTTGCTCCACCCGTTGAGCCTCATCAGGTAGCCAAGGACGTCCTTCCCGCTGATGGGCGGATTGGCGGTGACAAGGAACTCTGCCCTGGGCCGGAGCACTATGCCTCCCCTTGGGCAGGCGGCTCCCCGACCGCCCTGAGCACGGCATCGCATAGCCAGGGGTCGTGCCCGAGCCTGGAGACGATGAACTCCCTCCTTGACGCGGTCCCGAGGGGGCTGTCCATGTTCGTGGCCAGCTCGAACATGGGCTCAAGGAGCTTCTTCAGGTAGGGGACCGCATAGGAGTCCTCCGGGGCGGCCCTCTCGGCATAGTCCACCGCCAGCCGGACGAGCCTGTAGTAGAGGGCCTTCCATCCCGGGCCGTACCCCGCCGTGAAGGAGAGGTCCAGTGCGCCGGGGGATTCCCCGACCTCCTCGGTCATCGAGATGCCTATCCTCTTCCTCATTCCTTCTTCCTCTTCCTCAGGGCCTCCCTGAGGTCCGCCATCATGTCGTCCAGCTTCCTGTAGATAGGGATGTTGTAGCGCTGGGCCACAATCTCCAGGTTGCCCCTGCGGTAGAACCCCTCCTCGATGCAGAGGACGCTCTCCTTTCCGGCGAACAGCCCTATCTCCAGCATGGTCACCGGGCCCTTGCTGTCCTCCAGGAGGACGTAGACGTTCAGGTCGGCCTCCTCCTGCGCCTTAAGCTCCCACTCGACCTGCCCCCTGAACTCGGGGCTGTCGATGCTCTGCTCCCAGGAGGAGTCCCAGTCGTCCCTGCGGGGGTTGAGGACGAGGCAGTCGATGCCCTCCAGGCCCTTGACCACCTCGGACTGCCAGTCCTTGGCCTCTCCCTGGTCTATCGCCCCGCCCAGGAATATCTTGGGGCCCAGCAGCTTGTTGTACTCGTCCGGTGCCTTGACCTCGGTCGCCATATGCTCTCCCTGATTAGGATACACGTATTAGCGGCATCCAGTTCCCCTGCCGTGGCATCTTCTGGTGTATACTGTTAGCGGAGAACAATGACTATGGACAGCTTCTTCAAGGCGCTCGTCCGGTGTGCCCTATGGCTTGCCGTTGCCCTCTGCCTCCTGGGCGGGCTTGCGGCCCTCCTGGCCTGCCTGCTCCCTGGGCCAGCCCCTACCGCAAGGGCGGCCATTGCCTGGGCAGCGGCCGTGTGGTACCTGGCGTTTGCGATCTGGATATCCTGGCTGAGGCGTCCTAAAGCACAGAAAGGATAGGAGATTATGAGATTCTACTCCCGGCGCTCACGCCTTGGCAGCGACAGGGGCGTCCAGCTCTTCGAGTTCGCCATGATTCTGCCAGTCTTCTGCATGCTCCTGGTAGGGATGGTCTTCGGGGGCATCCTGCTCTACGACTACGTTACCCTTGCCGACGCAGTGGCGGCCGGGGCCAGGACCCTGGCTACCAGCCGGGGGGTCACCCTGACAGGGACCAGCACCGTCTGCACCCTGGCACAGAGCATGGTCCAGGCCTCTGTTGCCAGCCTCAACCCCCACAATGCCACGCCGTCGCCGGTCACCGTCCCGGCCCCGACATTCACCGGCACCGGGGGGTCAACCTGCTCCAAGCTCGTGGAGGGGGACTGGGGCACAATCACGGCAAGCTATGCCTGCTCTGTGCCTATCCCGTTCACTACCGTCAACCTGTGCCCGCCCACGGGCATATCATCCTCGACGACCGTGAGGATAGAATAGGACAAACCATGAAGCCTTCAAGCCTCTTCAAGCAGGACGGGGGGCAGACCCTCATGCTCCTGGCCCTTCTCCTGGTCTTGGTCGTATCGGTCACCGGGCTGGCCATCGACCTCGGCTATGCCTACCATGCGCAGCGGCAGCTACAGGCATCGGCCGATGCAGCCTCCACGGCAGGGGCGCTCGACCTGCCCAACAGCGCCGTCAGCGCCGTATCGGACGCCACCCTTGCCAGCGGCCTCACAGGCGACAAGAACGCCGTCAGTACCCTCTACAGCGTGCAGATGGTCAAGGGCTACCCCCTGGTGACCTGCTTCCAGCCCTGCTCGGCCACGGTGACGACCAACTGCGTGCCCGGCGTGGCCACGGTACCGGCATGCTCCTACAACGGCACCGCGACAGGCAATGTCGTGGTCGTGGAGGAGACAGGGAAGTCCCCTACCTTCTTCTCCAAGCTCATGGGCTTCGGCTCCCTCACCATAAACGTTACCTCCGTGGCGATGGCCAAGGGGAACGCCCCCCTGCCCATCAACATCATGATGGTGACGGACAGCACGGAGTCCATGCAGGGGACGGACTCCAACTGCGGGATAAGGGCGGCGGGGGCATGGCCGTTCTCCTCCAGCCCTACCGAGGAGGACTGCGCCAAGTGGGGCGTCAGGACGCTGCTCCTGAACCTCAACAACGCCGTGCAGAACGTGGGCCTGGTAACGTTCCCGGCGGTAAACCCGAGCAGCGACAAGAACGAGTACGACTGCTGGAACCCGCAAATCACGCCGGGCGACGAGGGCACGTCCTGCACCTCCACGAACCGCACCCTACCCTATAGCTGCCCGTCGTCCGACTTCCTTGTCGTGCCCCTGACCAACGACTACCTCAGCTCCAACGGCAGCCTGGCATCCAACTCCGACCTTGTGGGGGCCGTGTACTGGGGCGGGGCGGGGCAGTCCTGCACGGGGGGCAGCCATTACGGCATACAGGACCCAGGAGGGCAATCGACGCGCTACGGGGAGGCCATAACCGAGGCCACGGGAGTACTCCAGAAGACCCCCGACATCGCCAGCGCCATCATCGTCCTGGGGGACGGCACGGTCAACACGGGCAGCTCGCCGTGCTCAAGCGCCGTCAGTGCCGCCAGGGCGGCGGCGGCGGAGGGGATACTGGTATATGCGGTGGGGTACAACATCCCGGCGGGGAACTGCGGGGACGGGGGCTACACGTACTGCCATGTAATGCAGGACATCGCCAGCAGCCCGAGCAACTTCTACGGCGACACGGTGAGCACCAAGAACTGCTGCAACCCGGCCAGCGCTTGCCCTAACTCCGGCCTGACCGACCTGGGCAGCATCTTCAAGGGCCTTGCCGCGACGCTCGGCAACACGAGGCTCCTGCCGTCCAGCTCGTATACCCCCTAGCAGCAGGGGGCCTGGGCATGGGACCTCCACTCGTTGATGTAGGGGATGAGGGCCAGGGCACATACCTCTCCCCGTTCCCACCACGGTACACTTGCCAGCATGAACCCCTCGGCCAGTACCCTGGGGTCCTGGGAGAGCACGTCCTCTCCAGCGTGGCCCAAGCGGTCGAGGTAGGCGTTGACGTCATCCTGTGTAGGTATCATACCCCTACTATACCTCGGCCTTGCCCCTATACGGCCAATGCCTTGATGGCCAGGACAATGGAGCCTATAGTTATGGGGTGGCAGCTCCTCCCGCCGAACAGGTACCACAGGACGAGGATGAGGATGACCAGCCCGAGGCCTCCCCCGAGGCCCCTTCCGGGCTCCCACCAGCCCCAGCGGCTTCCCCCGTAGTACCCGCCCCCGCCGAAGAACAGCAGCAGCAGCAGCAGAACCAAAAGCAACGGCATGCTTCACCTCCCCTTGTTCTTCACCACGGCAGCGGCAGTCTCCTCAGCCGCCCTGAGTGCAGCGGCAGACTCCTCCTGCGCTGCTGCCTTGCCTGGCTTCTCATCATACCTTGCCTTGTCTACGGCATAGGACAGCCCGTCAGGCAGCTTTCCTGCCGCCCTCGCCTGCTTTGCCTCCTGGGTGTTGGCACCAATAGTCTTCGGGTCGTTCCACCTGGGCATAGTGTTCCCCCCTGGCTCTTAAGTGCTTTCTATATATTAGGGCTGGGAAGTCAGAATGGGGAGGAAATACTAAGGCCCTCCCGCAGGAGGGCCCATTATGCTAGGTTAGCTTGGCGGAGGGAGGAGGAGTCGAACCCCCAGGTTTTGCCCTGCCCCGGCTTTCGAGGCCGGTTGCGGACCGTCCCGCAGCACCCTCCTAAAATTTGGCGGTGAGGGGGAGACTCGAACTCCCATGGGTTTTACCCCAAGCCCCGCTTCCAACGGGGTGCGATACCAATTCCGCTCACCTCACCTTATACTGCTCAAAGGCGGCCCCCAAGTTAAAGCAGCTTCCGCTCACCGCTCCTACTGGGATTAAGTACTTAGAGCCGTCATCGCAAAGCACGAACACTAGGTCCACGGCGTTATGGTCAAAGGGTACGACACGGTTTCCATTACTACGGTTCCCTCCACAAGTCCTTAGGGAGACTTTGAATGGCCCAGTCTTTCGGTCCCTGTGGGAGGTTGTTTTAGCCTGTACCCTTTCAACTTTGTTGTTTTTCTCAACAATCAAGTCAAACTTCTGACTGTCTGTGAGGGGAACACAGACGGTGTATTCCTTGGCAGCGAAGTAATAAATTGCTGCCGCTAGACCAACATCCCCCTGCTTCCTGGAGTTCCTGTAGCCCTTCAACATACAGTGCAATACTGGCGGAAGGACGACGAGTCGAACGCCCACGGTGTCACCCGTGCCCTGGCTTTCAAGGCCAGTTGCCGCCCATGCAGCAGGTCCTTCCTGGAATGGCGGAGAGGATGGGATTCGGACCCATGACCGGGTTTCCCCGATACTGGTTTAGCAAACCAGCGCCTTAGGCCGCTCAGCCACCTCTCCGTAAGCTGTTGCAACCGGCTGTCCGATTTTCGGACATGCCGGTTATGTCCTGGTGCCGCAGGGGGGAGTCGGACCCCCACGCCTTTGACGGCGCACGGGTTTGGGCCGTGTGCGTCTGCCTGTTCCGCCACTGCGGCGAGTGCTTGCTGACGCTGCCTGTATGCAAGGCCATCTCCCTGCGCATAGGGCTGGCGGCATCGTCAGCGGGCCATGGCCTGGCCCTCGGCCGTCTAGGGGTTACCAGCGTACCCCTTCCAGCCTGAACTTGGTGCGGCCGAGAGGCATCGAACCTCCATGTGGTGTCCCACACGGGCTTCTGAGGCCCGCCCGTCTGCCAATTCCGGCACGGCCGCAACCTTGGTGCGGAAGGAGGGAGTCGAACCCTCACGGTATCTCTACCACACGGTTCTGAGCCGTGCTCGGCTGCCATTACGACACTTCCGCAGGCCTGGAGGCGGTTCTTCCGAGGTGGAAGCTGGCATCGTCTTATGCGCTTAGCCGCCTGTCTTGGTACCGGGAAGGGGATTTGGACCCCTATGCCCCTCACGGGGTGCTGGGTTCTAAGCCCAGTGCGTCTGCCTGTTCCGCCATCCCGGCGTATCTTGGTGCGGTCGGGGGGAATCGAACCCCCATGGCTGTTAACCGCAAGGCTCTCGACCTTGTGCGTCTGCCTAGTTCCGCCACGACCGCAGAGAGATTGGCATCCAGCCGGTCGGTTCATCACCACAGCGGCCCGGGCTCTCGCCGGGGCAGCCGGGCCCTTTCGGGCCATCGGGTCTCGGAGCCGAAGCTCCGGTGCTTTTCCGCCCACTCAAGGGGGTCCGCACGGACTGCCAACGTCTGGTGCCGGGCGAGGGACTCGAACCCCCATGGCTGCTAACCCAGGCGTTTTAAGTGCCCTACGTCTACCATTCCGCCAGCCCGGCTAAACCTGGTGCCAGCGGCAGGATTTGAACCTGCGAACTCCACATGGGAGGCCTGTTTTACAGACAGGTGGCTTTAGCCTCTCACCCACGCTGGCACAAACAAAAATGGCGGCTTTTCAGCCGCCTCGTCTCGTCCGATTTGGGGGCCTCTCTAGTCCCCCTCCTCGACCGACACGAGGCTGCTGCTAAGCAGGGAGCTGCTATAGCTCAAGGATGACGAGTTGTACGATAGGCTGTTCATGGCCGCTTTTCCCGAGGACAGGGCACCTGCGAATCGTGCCCCCTCCTCGTTCATCTATATAATACCACCGGTAGTCGGTTTTCTCGGGAACTTTCTTTCTAGCGCAGAGTAGGTTTAGACTACATGTCCCACCTCCTTGACAGGGAATCGGAGAGGGGGCCTGCGCCCCCTCCCTGGGCCTAGCGGTAACGGCAGGATGCCGTCCCGTCCAGTCCACCACCCGGCTCGTCCCTACCCGCAGCCGGGAGCGGGTTTGGCTAGGGTTAGCCACCACCCGGTTCTTGCCTTCCTCCGCAGCCGGGAGCGGGAGGGTGCGTCACGGTCCAGCCCGTGCCACGTCCACCACCGGGGTTTTGCGTCCGTGGCCCCCGGAAACGTCCTGCTCTCTACACTTATAGAATACCATAGTCATGCTCCTTCCCACGCAGGTTTTCACATGGCCAGACTACCGCTCCCCTTATATGAAAGGCCTTAAGGAGGCAATATGAGCGTTCCTGTCTCGCCTGCAACAGGGAGGAAGTACAGCTACCGCTATTGGGACACGAAGAAGGTCCACCAGCTCTACCAGTTCACCCACACCCAGATGACGGTGGGACAGCTCCCCCCGGAGGTCAGCCAGCTCCAGTGGATGCCCCCTGTCTATGACCAGGGCAACGAGGGCTGCTGCACCGCGTTCGGGGCCAAGGAGGTCCGGGAGTGGCTGAGCGCCCGCTACCCCGGCAAGCTCGTGCCCCTGAGCGCCCAGTTCCAGTACTACTGCGAGCTGCTGCTCAACGGCAGCCTGCCTAACGACGAGGGGTCCACGGTCGCCACGGCAATGATGTCGATGAGGATGTTCGGCATCTGCCCGGACGCTGACGAGCCCTTCACCACGCCCTTCGCCCAGAAGCCGTCCAAGAGGTCCTTCGCGGACGCCGCCCGCTACAAGATAGGGAACATCTACTCCATCAACACCCTGACGGACATGAAGAGCGCCCTGGCCGCAGGGTTCGTCTTCGAGCTGGGGTTCCTGGTCTACGAGTCCTTCGAGTCGGACTCTGTCGCCTCCACGGGCATTATGACCATGCCCGTGGCCGGCGAGCAGCTCCTAGGCGGGCACGCCACGTGCGCCTGGGGATACAACGATGACTTCGAGTTCCCCGGCCTGCCGAACGGGGCGCTGTGCCTCAGGAATAGCTGGGGTGCATGGGGGAACAACGGGAACTTCTTCATGCCCTACGGGTACATCAGCGGGGTGGACCCGAGCGGGAACGGCCCGTACGTGAGCGACTGCCACATGTGCCACCTGGGGCCTGTCTGGTCCTAGATTGGCCTGTATGCCCTTCTTGCCCTGCGGGGGCCAAAAGGCTATAGGGAGGGGGGCCTGACCGGGGACGGCTCGGCAACGGCCAGGGTCCCTGTCGGCTCCCCCTGCCAGCCTACGACCTCCTGGCTCTCCGGGGTAAGGAAGCCGCCCTTGAGCAGCTCCGCCTCTATCAAGGCGGCATCGCTGTGCCCTACCTTATGGGCCAGCCGCTCCTCCTGCGCCCTCTTGATTCCCCTGAATATGGCGTTCCTTGCCCTTGTCCAAGATGCCGGGCTCTCCATTACCGTCCTCCCGCCTTCCTCCACTCGCTGAGCCACCTGCTGGAGGCCTCCTGGAAGTGCTGCCTCACCCTGGGCTCCACGGGCACGAACTGGAAGGCATTGAAGTACCCCGTATAGTAGACAGTGGTTTCGCCGGTAGCGCCGTGGATGCCAAAGTCCCATGTGCTGCTCACGGACCCCGGACCCAGCGTTGCCTGGCAGGTGGACGGCTCAGGGCACCTCGGGCACCTCGGGGGTGCCCACGGCTCACCGAGGTACACGCCGTGCTCGAAGCACTCTGCCCTGGCACGGTGCCCTCCCTCGTGCCCCCTGGGCAGCGCACAGGGGAACCACGAGTACCCGGCGATGTGATGGCAGACGCACTCCCCGCAGGCCCCCTCTTCCCTGGCCCTGGCCATCTCGGTCATTACCTCGCCGGGGTAGTCCGCCCTTGCCTTACAGAACTCGTCTATAACCTTGGCTTGGATGTTCTGGATGTTTGACACCCCTCGTCCTCCTCCTGGAGCTGCCTGAACAGCACGTCGGCCATTACCGCAGCGCAGTAGGGCACGGCCATGCCTGGGGGTATGGGGTCCTTGGGCGGGTCGGGGCACTTGACCTCTGCCTTGGGGGGCAGCTTGCCTCCCAGCCTCCTGGCCATGAAGGCCCCGAGGCTCATGCCCTGGCCCACTACCTCGTTGCCCCCCTCGGGGGTCTCCCGGACCTCTATGTGCTCCTCCTCGCCAGAGGGGCCTGACAGGGCTATGTCTATGGTCATCCCCTGGCCCCCTCCGAGAACTCCAGGAACGGGTACGCTGCCCTCAGCCCCTCGAAGGCCCTCCTGACGCTCTCCCCCTTCTCGTCCGAGACGGTCAGGACCGAACTCATCCTGGGCAGGATGATGCATGCCTCCCTCACCACGTCATGGGCCAGGAACACCCCGTAGGCGACCCTCCTGGCGAAGAGCACCTGCTGGAGGATGTCCCCCCCGGACGTGGAGCGGAAGGGGTAGGGGATGCCCTCGGCCTGGAACGTGACGTGGTCGGAGCATGCGGCCGGTATGAACGCCATTACCGCCCCTGTCCCAGGTGCCCAGGAGATGTAGAACGCCTTCAGGCCGGGCAGGACCTTGAGGTACCTGTCCGCCCCTATGCCGAGGCTGCTGATGTTGTTGCTGTCCGCCAGGGCGGGGGTGCTGCCCTTGGGGCTGACCCTGAAGGATATCTGCGGCGTGAAGCCGGAGATTATCCTGAGGGAGCGCAGGGTGCTGAGCGTGAGGTTGTACCTCTTCTCCTCCTCGGCCGCTGCCTCCTTTATCATCCTGGCCTTCGGCTCGAAGGGCTTCAGCTTGGAGTCCTTGGGCCACTCGTCCTGTAGCTTCTGGATGTCCGCCTCGGCGTCCCTCGCCTGGTACGCCATCCCGGCGTAGCTCTGGAGGTTGAGGAGGACCTGGGTGAACAGGCTGTAGTCCAGCAGGGGGGCGAGCAGCCTGAGCACGGAGTTGCGGTCGTAGCCGGTAGGCTCCCCCTTGACTGCCGGGCCCGCCTCCAGCCAGCAGTCCCGGAACACCTTCCATATGATGCCCCCCCAGTGCTCCGTCCTGTCGAACGGCAGCTTGGGGAAGAGGGACTCGAACTGGGCCTTGAGCGTCTCCTCGGAGGCGAAGAGGGCGTCTATCCTCTCGGCGAAGAGCCGGGCCACGCGCCGGTAGATATCCTCGGCGGTATCGAATGCCGTGGCCTCATGGCTGACTATAACGCTGTAGTCTGGGTCTGTCATCCTCACTCCCTGCACCAGACAGGCTCGGGGATGCTGTCCGGCGTGCTGAGCGTAGGCTGAAGGCAGTAGTCCACGTACTCCTCGGCGGCCTCGCTTATGTCAAGCTCCTCCAGGTTCTCCTCGGGCACGGTGCCTGCATAGGCGACCGTCTGGGCGGCAACGCCGCTTTCCTTCCCGTCCTGTACCGCCCGGACCATCGCCCCTGCCGCGACCGCCAGCAGGAACACCAGCTTCTTGTCTGTCATGCTGCCTCCATTGCCTCCAGGAGAGGTATGGGGTCCAGCCCTGCCTCCATCACGTGGGTCGGCAGGTTATGGCTCAGGTACTTCCGCAGGAGCGCCTCGTCATCGACCCCGAAGTGCCGGGCGACAGGCTTGAGGAAGTACATCAGGCGCTTCTGCCACGTGTCCAGCCCTGCCTCCCGGACAAGCGGGCCCGCGCTGTCCACGAGGTGCTCCAGGGACTCGCGGGCGTTCAGCCCGTCCTCTTCCGCCCGGCAGTCCTCGGGGAAGGCCAGGCTCCTCGCATGGACGGCGAAGGCATGGCCGTGGAGCACGAGCTGCCCCTTGTAATAGCCCACGGCTACTCCTCCTGGACCTTCGTGGACGGCTTGAGGCCGTCGAGCAGCAGGCTGCCGTTTACCAGTATCTCGCAGTGCCCGCATCCGGGGCACTCCACCAGGGCATACAGCTTCTCGGTAAGCCCCCCCAGCCTCCGGAACTTGGTCAGCTTGACCGTGTAGAACTCCTTGACCTCTGTCGCGCACCTCAGGCAGTTTATGCCCATCAGTTCCCCCCCTCCGCAGGGCAGCCGTCCCCCAGGAAGGCCGCCAGGCACAGGTAGTAGGTGCCGCATGGGCACCCGCAGTCCGTGCTGCTCCTGGAGGGCTGCCTGCACCCTGCGCACACCTGTATCCCCGGCCCCCCGCACTCCGGGCAGGGCTTGCCATGGTCGGCGAACCTCTTAGGGTTAGCCCTTACCTCGTCCTTTGCCCCGCCTCTCATAGTGACGACGCGAGCAGGCACCAGAAGACGCCGGCCAGGACAAGCAGGCCCGCGAAGCTCACGAGTTCCATCCAGTCCCACAGGAAGAAGTGGTGGTTCATGTACCACGCCTCCTTGAACATGCCGAGCATGTTGGAGGCCTCGCCCTGCTCCTGGGCGGTCATCTGGCTGATAGCCTGCTGGTACTCGAAGCTCTTGACGTCCATGGCCTGTATCTCGTGCATGCGCTTCTGGAGGCTCCTGAGCGCCACGAAGTTCTGCTCCGTGGAGTTGTCAGGCGTCTTCAGCCACAGGGCGGAGCTGTCCGCCAGCCCGGCCCCCTCCAGGGCACTAACGAACTTGTCCAGGTAGTCCGCCTTCCTCTCCAGGGTGCTGGCCTTCACGCCCAGCGCCCAGTAGGACTCGATGCTGTTGGAGTAGCTGTAGTCGGCGAACACTGCATCGACTATCAGCCCGCAGAACCATACCGTGGCCAACAGGGCCAGGATAAGGAACATCCCCGATGCCTCCCTGTCTCTTGCCATGTCTCCCTCCCCCCATCTGCCTATCATTGCCTGTCCATTATCTCCCGCAGCACGACTGCCGCTGCGCCGAACAGTGCCATGGCCACGCCGTAGGGGTCCTTCCCCTCCATGTATGCCTGGGTGGAATAGGATATCCCGTCCAGGCACTCCTGGTAGCAGTCCAGGACGCAGTCCCTACCGTTGAACGTCCTGAGGCGCTGGCCGTACTTCTCCTCCCCCCAGTCGATGCGCTTCTCGTGGTCCTTGGCTATCTCCGGATGGCCGATATAGACGAGGAACTCGATGGCCTTCCTGCCTACGTCCGTCTCCTCTGTCTCCCTCCCGGTCGGCCGGGGCTGCACGAGCGTGACGTCATGTGCCTGGCCTTTCCCATAGAGGTCCCCCCCAGCTTGGTACCTCTTGTACTGGGAAGGGGAGTAAACATACTTGAGGAGGAGCTTGCCATTGAACGCAGCCTTCCCCTCCCTACACTCCTCCGGGATGGAGGATACGTCTACCTCCTTGAGCCCTCCGAACTCCCTGATTACCCCTACCGCCTCCGGCTGGTCGAAATAGGCCTGGGCCAGGGTCTCCCAGGCCTCCCTCTCGTCAGGAGCAAACACGAGCACTCTGCTACAGTAGTCTTCGCCGAGGAACGCCTTGTATCCCATGCAGCCTAATACTCGGGGAGGGTGCCGTTGGCGAAGATGGCCTGGCTGCCCTTCCTCCACTCCTCCTGTATCTCGTCATAGGTCATGGCCCGCAGGGCAAGGAGGGAGAGGGGCCTGCTGCCCAGGACAGGCACGGTGACATAGGGCTCTACCTTTGCAGCAAGCTCCTCGCTCATTCCTCCTCCTCGAACGAGAACTCCAGCGGGTCGTCCGGGCCAAGGCTGGCCTTCCAGGCATCGAAGGCAGGGCGCTTGGCGGCCATCCTCTGGATGATGTCCTCCAGGGAGTAGGGTGCCATGCTGTTGCTGTCCACGCCCACGTCGAAGGACAGGTAATGGGGAATCTCCGGCAGGTTGGTGTGGGAGTGGCCGTAGAGCATCCAGGAGCCGTGCCCGGCGTTCCTCCATGTCCTGAAGGCATAGTGGGAGAGGACGATAAGCTGCTTCTCCCCCTCGAACCACGGGGGGCCTATCCTCAGCTCCTCGTAGTGCCGCAGCCACACGAACGCCCCCTGCTTCGCCAGCTTCCTGGCGATGCTGTCATGGTTGCCCTCGATGGCGTAGATATTGCCGTTCAGGCGCTTGCGGATGCCCATCGCCTGCTCGGCCGTGCCCTTGACGAAGAGGTCCCCGAGAACGTACACCACGTCCCCGGGCCTCACCACGGCGTTATGGGCGGCGGCGAGCGCCTCGTTCATGTCCCCGGCCGAGGCAAACCCCCGCTTCCCGGCCACATAGTCATGGTTGAAGTGCCAGTCGGCGGTGACGAACAGGTTGGGATGTCCTTTTAGCGTAATCATATTTCGGACAGGGGGATTCCTTCTCGTGGGCCTTCCGCCACGCCCTTAGGTAGTATACCTCGGCCTGGGCGGCCCCGTCCTGGCTGTCCTTCACCCAGTCCTTGGACTGGTAGGAGGCCATGCCTATGCAGACTGCCATCACGACAAGGACCAGCTCTATGAACCTCTGGGCCCCCATCCCCATTGCCTACCTCCTCAGGAGGGACTGCATGTCCTCGACGGCCCTCTTGACCTCGGAGTACGCCTCCTCGAAGGTGCCGACTATGGTGTCGGAGTGGGCGATAAGCCAGGGGCTAGGCTCCGGGTCGTCGCATACCGTGATGACCCACTTGCCGTGCTCCTGGGCGTAGATTATCTCCATGGCGGTGCCCCAGCTAGGCCTGGGGCAGTAGGCAAGGACGATGTCCGAGCCGAGGATGGCCACCTTGTCCCGCTTGGTGAGCCACAGGCAGGCG
>Ga0187889_10001609_pt1 | contig 23807 bp, 19 predicted proteins | sample June2016WEW_7_10_2_FD_132992 | JGI IMG/M metagenome (GOLD analysis project Ga0187889, IMG submission 132992) | Peatland microbial communities from SPRUCE experiment site at the Marcell Experimental Forest, Minnesota, USA - June2016WEW_7_100 | ecosystem: Environmental > Terrestrial > Soil >... | reverse complement strand
TTACTGTTTGTGAAATGGTGGCACAGATCCCCTCGAGAAAATACCGCATCGAGCGGTATCTGGCCGAGGGAGGCATGGGTGCCATCTATGTCGGCAAGAAGATCGGCGCAGGCGGCTTCGAGAAGGAGGTCGTGCTCAAGCAGCTTCTGCCGGAATTCACCAGCCGGCCCGAGTTCCGCGACCTGTTTTTCCGCGAGGCCAAGATCTCGGCCACCCTCGACCACCAGAACATCGTGCGCACCTTCGATCTGGTGACCTCGGAAGAGCGGCTGTTCATCGTCATGGAGTACGTGCGGGGCGCGGATCTGCGCACCATTGCCTGGCGCGCTCGCCGGCGCAGACCGCTATCGCCCAATGCCATCGTGTATGTCGGACTCGAGATTCTGGCCGGTCTGGCGTACGCGCACGGCCGTCGCTCGCCGGCGGGCGAGCTACTCGGTATCGTCCACCGCGACCTCTCGCCGTCGAACATTCTCTGTTCCGGGGAAGGGGAGGTGAAGCTGTCCGACTTCGGCATCGCCAAGGCCGTGACCTATTCGTCTGTCTTCTACCGGGTGCGCGGCAAGGTCGGCTACATGTCGCCCGAGATGGCGCACAATCAGCCTATCGACGCGCGCAGCGATCTCTTCTCGCTCGGGGTCAGCCTCTACGAGACTCTCATCGGCGAGCGCATCTACAGCGGCGATCTGAACACGCCGCCCGATCAGATTTACGCCCAGCCGGTGCCACCGCTCGCGAGCAAGTGTCCTGGCCTGCCCCGCGAGCTGCAGGTCGTGCTCGATCGGGCGCTGGCTATTCACCCCGACGATCGCTTTCGCGACGCGGACTCGTTCGCCGTCGCGCTGCGCCAGATGGCGGCGGCCCATGGACTGCTCTATTCAGCGCCCGAGCTTGCGGCCGAGCTGCGCGAGATCATGGGGCCAAATTCGGAAAGCTGGGTTGCAGAGCCGCGCGATCATCCCCGTAACACCCGGCTCGAGCAAGCTCAGGGATTGCTGGCAGACAAGTCGGACTCGTTGGTCGAGCCCAGCTCGTCCGTTGCGAGCACGGGCGCTAACACGGGCGATACCGCTGAGCCTGCCCGCAACCCGACCCCGCCGGGGGCATGGCCTCCTGGATCTTCTGGCTGGGGTGGCGCTCCTCCGGCGTCGCCGGTAACGAGCCGGCCCGCCAGCGTCGCCCCGACGGCGCGCAACCGAACTTTCGAGGTGAATGTACCCGCTGCCATGGTCTCCGGCACTGCTGGCGCCGTGGATTCCGGTGTACACCCTGGCAATGGTCTGGACCGGGTCTTTGGCGCGGACTACCAGCACCCACATCGGGCTGCCGGCGAAGCGATGTCATCCGCGTCGGAGCGCCCCGCGGTAGCAGGCCCGGCGGCCACCGCAACCCGACGCTCGCGACGCGGGCTCTGGCTCATCGTCTTGATCGCGCTTGCGGCGTTGCTCGGGTTCGGCTTTGTGCGTCTGTGCCTGTCTTCGGCGGCAAGTAGCGGCGATAGCCGCTTCCGGTCGAGGCTGTCAGCTCTTGTGTGCTTCGAAGGGGATGCGAATGGCAACGGTAGTGCCCTGGCCGGGGTGCCCCTCTATCTCTAGGGTGCCACCCAACATGCCGACCCGCTCCTTCATCCCGAGCAGCCCGAGCGAGCCGCTGCGTCTGATCTCCTCGCCGGTGATACCCCGTCCGTTGTCCCTCACTACCAGGGAAATGCGCGTGGGCGAGCGGTCGAGTGTGACGGTCATACGCGTCGCCTGAGCGTGACGGGTGACGTTGGTCAGGGCTTCCTGACACACCCGAAAGAGCGGGGTGGCTAGCTCGGGAGAGAGCTCGAGGCCCTCGGGCACCTCGACCGTGCACTCGATGCCGGTACGCGCCTGCAGATCGTGCGCCAGCCACTCCACGGCTGCGCCCAGGCCCAGGTCGTCGAGGATGCTTGGGCGTAGCTCGGAGGAGATGCGGCGCACACATTGGATGGTATCCTTCACCAATTCCACCAAGGCCGAGACTCGGGCGAGGGCTTCTTTATTATGCGGGTCGATATGCTTGTCGAGAAATGCCAGGTCCATGCCCATGCAGGTCAGCGACTGGCCGAGCTCGTCATGGATTTCCCGTGCGATGCGCACGCGCTCCTCTTCCCGTACCGACTCGACGTGCGCGGCCAGGGCGCGCAGCTGTGCCCGTGAGCAGCGCTGTTCCTCTTGCCACAAGCGCTGCTGTGTAACGTCGCGCGCCAGGCCGGTGGTGCCTATTACACGGCCTGATGCGTCGAACACGGGCGACTTCCACGTCTCGAACCAATGGCTCTTGCCATTGACACGAATCTCTTCTTGGACCAGTTTCTTCTCCCGCTTCCCCATGACCTCCTGGTCGTCGCGGACATAGCTTTGGGCCAGCTCGTGGGGCCAGGTGGCGAAGTCGTCGAGACCTATCAGCTCAGCGGGGCTGGCTCGGCCGGCCGCTTCCGCGAACGTCCGATTCACGATCTGGAATTTCCCCTCCGTGTCCTTGAACCAAACCAGGTAGGGGAAATTGTCGAGCATCCCCGACAGGTAGGCCTCGCGCAGAGCAAGCGTGTCCAGTGCCGCTCGCCGTTCGCTGACGTCGCGGACGATACCGACCACCGCGACCACTTCACCGCTGGGGTCGCGCAAGGGAACCAGCCTGGTGTCGACCCAGACCGGGCGCCGATGCAGGTCTTGCTGATCTTCGGTCACCACCGTCTCACCGGTGCGGAATACCCTCTGGATGGCAGAGCTATGGCGCGCAGCTGACGGCGAGGCGAAGAGATCGCCTTGTCTCTGGCCCACCAACTCCTCGCTCTTGTGGCCGAGCGCGGCCGCGGCGATTTGGTTGACGAACAGGATACGCTCCTCCCGGTCGACCACGAACACCATGTCGGGCAGTATTTCGAATACCGACGTCAGGAGCGGCCCGCTCCGGGTGAGAAGCTGCTCGAGCTGGGCGATATCCGTCATGGCTGCGTAAGGGGCTATCTTACTCGTTTGCCGCCTCGCCAGCAGGTTCTCTTACCAGCCGCGCTTACACGTGCTAGCTTTTCCCCAAGATGAAAATAGCCGTCATAGGCTCGGGCTACGTCGGGTTGGTGGCGAGCGCGGGCTTCGCCGACATGGGGAACGATGTGGTATCGGCCGATATCGATCCGGCAAAAATCGCCATGCTGGCCCGGGGCGAGGTTCCTATCTACGAGCCCGGCCTGGACAAGATGATCGCGCACAACGTGAAAGAGGGTCGGCTTTCCTTCACCACCGATGTGGCCTCCGCCGCGGCTGGTGCCGAGGTGATCTTTCTGGCCGTGGGCACCCCGCCCTTGCCCGATGGCTCGGCCGATTTGAGCTACACCTTCAAGGCGGTGGAGACGGTGGCCCGCGCTCTCACGGGCTTCACCGTAATCGTGACCAAGTCTACCGTGCCGGTGGGGACTGGCGACAAGATTGAAGAGATTCTCCGCCGCCACACCCGACATGGTTATGCGGTGGCCTCCAATCCCGAGTTCCTCAAAGAGGGCGACGCGGTGAATGATTTCATGAAGCCTGATCGGATCATCGTGGGAGCCACCGACCCGCGCGCCATCGCAGCTTTGCAGGCTCTCTATGCGCCGTTTACCCGTTCGAGTGATCGCATGCTGATCATGGACCGCCGTTCAGCCGAGCTGACCAAGTATGCCGCCAACGCCATGCTCGCCACCCGCATCTCGTTCATGAACGACCTCGCCAACCTGTGCGACGCCATCGGTGCGGACATCGAGCTCGTGCGCAAAGGCATCGGCTCCGACGGCCGCATCGGTACCAAGTTCCTGTTTGCTGGCGTCGGCTTTGGCGGTAGCTGCTTCCCCAAGGACTTGCGCGCGGCCATCGGCACGGGCAAAGAAGCCGGCGTCACGCTCGAGGTTCTGGAGGCGGTGATCGCGGTGAACGAGCGGCAGAAGCACCGCCTGAGCGCCGACATTACTCGCTTCTTTCACGGTGACCTGCGCGGTAAGCGTATTGCCGTGTGGGGCCTGGCATTCAAGCCCGGTACCGACGACATTCGCGAAGCCCCGGCGCTCGTCCTGGCCGAGGATCTGTTGGCTGCGGGAGCCGAGGTGGTCGCCACCGATCCGGTGGCCATTGCCGCCACCCAGAAGCTCCTCGCTGGCAGGGTGCGTTTCATAGCATCCAACTACGCCTGCGCCGAAGGGGCTGACGCCCTGGTCTTGGTCACGGAATGGCACGACTATCGCCGCCCCAATTTCGTCCGACTCGCGGCCGCGATGCGGGGCAAGGCGATCTTCGATGGTCGTAACGTCTGGGAGCCCAGCGAAGTCGAGTCCGCTGGCCTGGTGTATCACGGTGTCGGGCGCGGTCGCCGGGTTGCTTGACCGTCAGGTTGGAGGGCGTGAACCTTCGGGGTGAGGGATGCGCCTGACGACGGTGCTCTCCGTGCAGCGCAGACCATCTGCGCGGAGGGTTGCTCCCTCGATCTGGACGAGGTCTCCACGCGCGAGGTTCGCCATCTCCTGATTGGCGGGGCTGCGCTGACGGTCGAGACGTGTCACCAGCAGTCTGCCTGCGGGACCGCAGGCGAAAAGGCCCAGCCGTCCTTTGCTCCTCAGCGGATCACTGACGATGCGAAAGCAGCCCTGCTCGCGGCAGGCCGTTCCCCGGCGGCGCAACACCAGGTAGCTGAAGTCGACGCGCGATCTGCCCGTCGCAATGGCTCCGGCGCTGGCATGGCAAAAATCGCGCTCGCGTAGCAAGGCTGGGCAGGGGCCCTGCCACAGACACGGCGCAACCACGAAGTACTGGGCGGCAACCAGTCGGTCGCGCAGGGCCAAAAGCTGGCGCGAGGTGGCGCGGAGCGCGGGCTCGATCAAGATGCAATGCCCGTCCTTCTCCATTAACTCGTCGCACCATCCAAGCACCAGGCGCGCACAACGGTCGGTGTCGAGCGCAAGCTCGCCGAGGAGATGAGCGGCGATGATCAGGTCGAAGCGGCCCTCGACCCCGGGGGGACGGCCGCTTCGCGTCAGGTCGGCTGCTATCGTGCCCGCACCCGCGATCCGGTCTACCGACGAGATGATGCTGGCAGGCCAGCGTGCCTGAGCCGCCCGGCCCGCAGCACCAGTGCCAGCTCCCAGGTCCAGTACCCTGCGGGGCGAAGGCAAGGGCGTGTGCGCGAAGAGGTGGGTGAGCGCGGCGGTGCTGCGGGGTGCAATCTCGGTCTCGTACTGACGGCGTAGCTCGGGATCGGACAGATATGGCTTGCCCACCAGCAGGCGTGCCCCGGTGAGCCCGCGATGGATGGCACTAGGCGGCTTGCGCAATCCTACCTGCTCGTCTCACGCGCCCCTCTTCAGCCGATCTTGGTGAAGAAGATGCCTTTGATATCGTTGAAGGTCACCACCACGAGCACGAGCAAGAGGACCATGATCCCGACCATGTGGATCTTGGTCTCGACGGCCGGGCTCACTTCGCGGCGGCGTACGCTGCTGATCCCGACGAATAGGATCCGGCCACCGTCCAGGCCGGGTAGCGGCAGAAGGTTGAACACGCCGAGCGCGACCGAGATCAAGATCATGATTTCGAGGAATTTGAGCGTGCCTTGCTTGGCCGCGCCAGCCATCTCCCGCGCGATACCGAGCGGCCCGGTCAGGCCGCCTTCGATCCGGCGTGTGATCAGATCCCAGATATTCTTGAGCAGCACCGCGGAAAGCCCGATGGGCATGACGAAGGCTTCCTCGACCGCTGCGAGGAGAGGACCGCGCGCGCGCACCTGGCCGAAGCGGACGCCTATCATGTAGATGCCGCTGCTGGTGTCCCTGCGCGGAGCGATGGCCAGCGTGACCGGGGCCCCTGCGCGCAACACTCTGATCTCGATGGCTTGTCCGCCCGAGGAGCGCACGGCTTGGGTCACATCGGCCGGCTTGGTCACCGGCCGACCCTTGACGGCGGCCACAATGTCGCCCGCGCGCAACCCGACCGCTTGGGCGGCGCTGCCCGGTACGACTTCGTCCACGGTGGTAGTACCGGTGTACTGGCCGTAGGCGACCAGGACCACGAAGCCGATCAGAATGGCCGTGAGGTAGTTGGCGGCCGGGCCACCCAAGAGCACCAGAAAACGCATCCAGCGCGGGCGATTAGGGTAGACGTAGGGATCGGAATGATCGAACTCCTCCTGCGGGTTCATGCCGGTCACTTGCACGAAACCGCCCAGCGGGATCGGTGCAATCTGGTATACGGTATGGCCGCGCTTGAACGAAAGCAGGGCGTTGCCAAAGCCGATGGAAAAACGCTCGACTCGCATCCCACATAGTCGAGCGGTCACGAAATGCCCGGCCTCATGCAGGACGATGAGGAGGGCGAGACCCACGATCGCGACCAGAATGGACATTGAGTCAACCTTAGCAGGATTTTGGCCGTCCCACACCGCCAGTGTGCGCGACTCATGGCGCGGGTTACGTCCGTGATCCCGGACGGCTGCGGGGTCCAGGTTGACGGCTTCGGGCTGCCGACCACGGGCGCCGGGCGGCTCACCGCGGGTATTTGGGCGATGGCTTCGGGCGACGGGCGGTAGAGCTGTGCGGCGGCGCGGCCGAGGCCCGCGGATTCCCGCGTCAGGCTAGCTTCCTCCGGACCAGCTCCGCTCCGATGGCGGCGCTCAATCCGGCTGCGTCGCCGTGCTCGAGGAGCAAGAGACCGGTCGAGCCCGCGAGCTCGCGCAGCCCACCGTTCGCGCATGCGATCACCGCGCTGCCGCAGGCGAGGGCTTCGCGGACTACCAGCGGCATGCCTTCGCTGCGGCCGTCGTCGAGCACGCGGCCGGGGTGTACGAAAAGGTCTGCGGCGATCATCGCTTCCGCCAGGGCTGACTGGCTGAGTGTGCCGGCGAAGCGTACTGCAACGCCGGTGCGCTGTGCCTGACGGACGAGCGACGGCAGCTCCGGCCCGTCGCCCGCGATCATGAGGTCGGGTCGGGTGGGGGGAGCGAGGCAGGCCAGGGCGGTGATGAGCGTGTCGAAACCCTTGATGGGGACCAAGCGACCCGCGGCCAGCACGGTCGGGCGTGCGAAGCCCAACCGTGCGCGCAGGAGCGGGCGATCGAGCGGGCGGCGATGGAAAATCGTCGTGTCAAACGGGGCTGCTCGCACCCGGCAGCGCGCACCCAGTGCTTCGGGCCGGCCGCCGATGAGGTCAGTGAAGCTTTCTTGCAGGTGCACGCTGGCAAAGACCAATTCCGGGCTCGAGCGGCACAGGCTGCGCGCCAAACTGGCACCTAATGGCAATCGGCGCAGCAGGAATAGGTCGCCGCCGTGGACATGGCTGCGGTGGGGGAGCTTGGGCAAGACGGCCGCGGTCAGGATGCCGCAGGGCACCAGCCAATGACTCTCCACCGCTTGCCAGCTCCGCCCGCGACGGCAAAGTTGGCTGAGCATGGCCAGGGAAAAGCCCGCTCCTGCCGCCCAGGCCCACAGCCGGCGCAGGCGGCTCTTGCTCTCGAGGGCGTCGGGCGCTCCGCCGGTGTAGAAGAGGCCCCAGGCTTCAATCCGGGTGACGCGTTCCTCCCCGGTGGCGCAATCGGCGGCGGTGGTGCCCGCGGGATCGCGGGCTGCCAAGATCTCGATCTGCTCTCCTTGTTGCCTGAGCTCGCGGACGCGCTGGCGGACAAAGCCGCCCGCGCCGTCGCCCGTTGCGCGGGGGTAAGACGTTGTGACGACGCCGATCACGGGGGCGGCTCGGGGACTGGTAGGCGCGAGCCGAGGATTTTGCGCTGGAGCGAGGATAACCCACGGGACCACATCGCCCGTGTCAGAAGACCCATGAGGGGCAACACCACCCTCGAGATGCGAATGCCCGAGCGCCACTCCGGGCCGTACACCGGTCTTACCGGGACGTCGACGACCCGAGCGCCCAGCCGCCCGAGCCGAGCTAGAATGTCGTTGGGATAGCCGTAGCGCGGGAAGACTTCGCCCGACAATATCATGGTCAAGGCGCGCCGGTTGGCCGCGGTATATCCACACTGCGAGTCGAAGATTTGCCCATAGCCCGAGGCTAGCCGGGTCAGCAAGGAAAGCGCAGCATTGCCTATGAGGCGCGAGGGAGGCATCGAGCGATACACGCCTGGCCACGCGAAACGGTTGCCCTTGGCATAGTCGGCGGAGCCGGCGACCACCGGGGAAATGAGCGACGCCAGATCGGCGGGGTCCATTTGCGAGTCACCCGCCATGACCGCGGTGATGTCCGCTCCAGCGCCGAGAGCCGCTGCATAGCCGGTTGCGATGGCGGCGCCCACTCCCTGGTTGTGCTCGTGCTGGAGGACCTGGAGGCCCCGGCGTTGGCTACGGCGGGCGATGCGAGCGCTGCCATCGGTGCTGGCATCGTCCACGACGAGGACGTGGTCGACGAAGCCGGGCACCGAACGCAGGGTGCGCCCGATTTTCTCGGCCTCGTTGAAAGCCGGCACGACCACGGCTATGCGATGTGCCTTGAACATGCGCTGGCGGTGGCGGAGCTACTCGAACGGCGAGGGCTTGTGCTCGTTGAGGGACGAGTCCTTCGGTTTCAGGGAATAGGCATCGGGCGCCGTCCCCTTGTGGGGGCGGGCACGGACTTTCTTCGGCTTGCTCTTCTCCGAAGTATCGCGCGGGGACGCAGCCACCGGCTCGGGCGCGCTCGGGGCGGGCGATGGCTCGGAGGGCGGCGGGGCTTGGGTGGGGGGCGGCGCAGGCGGTCGCTGCGGCTGGGGCTGGGACTGCGCCTGGGACTGGGGTTGCGGCTGCGGCTGCAGGCTGACTTCGCCGGACCAGTCAGGGCGGATTTCTTTGGTGGTCTCCTGATAGCCGGGCAAGCGGAACACCACGAAGCTCGTGCGGTCGTCGCGATACTCGACCTTGCGCCGGAACGGCGTGTGTCCGAGGTATTCGTTGCTGCCGACCACGAAGACCTCGGCCCCGATGGGAGTCGATTGAAAGGCGAGGTCGAGGAAGATAATCTTGGGGATGGGGCTTTGGCTGGGGGAAAGCACGTGCGCTCCGCGCAAGGTCCAGATAGCCCCGGCGACGAAGGCAAAGCCGAGCAGGAGAAGCCCAGAAATGAAGACCCATCCGGGTACGGCGCGCAGCACGGGAGGGCGGGGCGGGGAGGCGTCGGTCTGCGCCGGGGACTGGGCTTGGGATTGGCTCGGCGCCACGCGGTGGGAGCCGGTCGGGGCTCCCTGAACCACGGCGGGGATAGTGGGAGATCGTGGTCGCCTGGAGATACCCGAGCCGCTCGAGGCGTTGGAACGAGAGGGGCTGACCGATGACGTCTGCATGCGAGGGCGGGATTGGGAGTCGGCCCCTACGTCGACCGGGAAAAGGCTGCGCATGGCCGCGGCCAAATGGCCGGCTTGGAAGCGGGCCGCGTAAACCACGTCGTCGAGGGCATCGGCCATTTCCGACGCGGATTGGTAGCGCTGGTCGCGGTCTTTGGCCAGGGCCTGCAGTACCATCTGGTCGAGCTCGGGTGGACAGAGCGGGTTGTGGAGCGATGGCGGCAGGACCTCGCAGCGGCGTACTCGCTCGATGGTCTGCATGTCATTTTCGCCCTTGAAGAGCCGCCGGCCGGTGAGCATCTCGTGGAGAACGATGCCGGTGGCAAAGATATCGATGCGACGATCGATCTCGTTCGAAGTCGTCTGCTCCGGCGCCATGTAAGCGAACTTGCCCTTGAGCGTGCCACTCTTGGTGCCCTCGTCGGCGTCCCCGCCCAGCGCTTTGGCGATGCCGAAGTCGAGGAGCTTGACCGCGCCGTCGAACGACAACATGACGTTGGAGGGCGACACGTCACGATGGATCATGCCGAGCATCTGTCCCTCATCGGACGTGAATTCGTGCGCGTATGCAAGGGCGCGGCACATCTCGCGCCCGATGTATGCGACCATTTCGGGATGGGGGGGGCCAACGCGTGCCCACAGCGTGCGCATGGTCTCCGCCAGGTCATGCCCACGCACGTACTCCATCGACATGAAGTACTCGCCGTCCACGCTGCCCAGCTCGAAAACCTGAACGATGTTGGGATGGGTGAGCTTGGCCGCGATCTTGGCCTCGTCGATGAACATGTGCGTAAACGACTCGTCGTCCGAGAGGTGCGGCAATATGCGCTTGACCACGAAGGTGCGCTCGAAGCCGGCCGGTCCCTGGATGCGCGCCTTGAAGACGTCGGCCATGCCGCCACGCCCGATGCGTTCGAACAACGTGTACTTGCCGAATGGTATCGGCTGAGGGAGCACTACACCCACGGCTTTCCGGTAGATTGTATCCCGAAATGCTACCCGTCCGCCTGTTCCGCCTGGCGATTGTGTCGCGAGAGCACCTCAGGATATTCCAAAGCTACCTGTGAGGGGTGTGGGCACGCAAGTTCCCTTCGGCGGATAACGCCTACATGTAAGGAGCCATGATGCGCAACTCGGCCGAGCCACAAGTCATTCTCGTGGGGGGGCTCGATCCGGGGACTGGCGCGGGGGTATTGCGTGACCTGCTCACCGCGGTAGAGCTCGGGGCAGAGCCAAGAGTGGTGGTGACGGCCATCACCGAGCAGAACGCGACCCGGGTGGCCGGCATAGAGCCGCGCGATGGCGAACAGGTTGGGGGGGCGCTGCGGGCTGCGCTGGCGCAGACGCGCAGTCCAGGCGTCAAGGTCGGCATGGTCGCCACCGGAGGCGTGGCCCGTGCCCTGGCTATGACGCTCGATGCTTTTGCGGGGCCAGTGGTCTTCGATCCTGTGCTATGTGCGTCAAGCGGCGGTTCCCTCTACCGCGGCGGGCGCGCCGAGCTGTTCGAGCTGGCCGCAAGATCTACCCTGCTTACCCCGAACCTGAGCGAAGCGGCATGGCTGCTCGATCGCACGGTGGAGAGCCTGGCCGATGCCAAGCAGGCGGCCAGAGACCTCGTCGCCATGGGGCTGCCCGCGGTGCTGGTAAAGGGAGGGCATCTGCGCGGCGCGGCCTGTGACGTGTTGCTCGACCACGATCGGGAGCACATCTTTACCAGTGATCGGGTGGCCGGGGTGAGCCCGCGCGGAACCGGCTGTGCCCTGGCGACGGCGATCGCGGTGGAGCTGGTGCGTGGCCATGACCTGGCGTCTGCCGTCGCCTCGGCCAAGCTCTGGCTTACCGCCAAGATTGCCGGAGCGCGCCAGGTGGGCGACGAGTGGCACTTGTAGAGCCCATTGCTACCCGATTGGACTAAAGTGATTTCCACTTTCGTGGACCTCAAACGTCTTGGAGGAGCAATGGCAATCCACCCCGCGCGACGCTCGTCCTTTCCCATTCCTCTGCTCATCCTCTTGATCACGGCCTGCGTGCGGTCGTCAGGTGGCGGCGTTGAGGACGCCAGCCCGCGTAGAGGGGAGGGGGGCTTTAGCGAGCCCGATGTGGGAGTGACGTGGTCCGCGCCAGGGGTCGACGGGGGCGGCGGCGTTGCGGGGACCGACGGCGGCGGCGCTGCCCCAGCGCTGGACGCTGGTCCCTGGTCGCCCTCTCCTGCCTGCCTGACCCAAGCGAGCACCCTGGCGGCCGCCCTCACACCGGCGCAGCGCTATGGTCAGATGACGCAAGTGGACAGCGACGGGCTTACGGTTAGCCAGGCCTCCTCGGCCTACCTGGGAGCCGTGCTCAGCGGCGGCAATTCCTTCCCGCCGTCGGGCAACTCGGCCAGCGATTGGGTCTCTCTCGTCTCGTCGTATCTCGGCGTCGCCCAATCGTTCAATCCCCACATCGGCATGCTCTACGGCTCCGACGCCGTCCACGGCAACAACCACACCCAGGGCGCCACCATTTTCCCGCACAACATCGGGCTGGGGGCGACACGCGACGCGGGGCTGGTCGAGCAGGTGGAGCGGACCACTGCGCTCGAGATCCTGGCCGTGGGCATAAACTGGGCCTTTGCCCCGACTCTGGCGGCGGCCCAGGATATTCGTTGGGGGCGTACCTACGAATCTTTCAGTGAATCGCCGGATCTGGCCGGCGAGCTGGGGGCAGCGGCGGTGCTCGGCCTGCAAAATGGCCGGCTGGGCAGTAGCCAGAGCGTGCTCGCCTGTGCCAAGCACTATGCGGGTGACGGCGCGACCGATGGGGGCGTTAACGCCGGCAACGTCACCCTCGACGAAGCCACCTTCCGCCAGCTGGCTATTGCGCCCTACGTGCCCGCCATCGCGGCCGGGGTGGGCTCGATCATGGTCAGCTATAGTAGCTACCAGGGGCAGCAGATGGCGGGTTCACAAGAGTGGCTGACCGGGGTTCTCAAGGGCGAGCTCGGGTTCAACGGTTTCCTGGTCTCGGACTGGAATGCCGTCAATCTTCTTCCCGGTTCTTATAGCGACCAGGTCAAGACCGCCATCAACGCCGGGCTGGACATGGTCATGATCTCGCAAACCAATGGCGCCCCATCCGCCGCCGATTTCGCCAGCACCCTCGAGACTTTGGTCAGCTCCGGCGCGGTCAGCAACGATCGTATCATGGACGCCGTGGGCCGCATCCTGAGCGTGAAGTGCGAGATGGGCCTGCTGGCCAGCGATACCACCATCGATCCGGCTCTGACTGCCGCGCTCGGCTCCTCTGACCACCGGGCGATTGCTCGCCAGGCGGTACGCGAGTCGCTGGTGCTGCTCAAGAATGACGGGCTCTTGCCCCTGGCCAGCAAGCCGTCGCGCGTCCACGTGACGGGCAGCGGAGCCGATTCCTTGGCCAAGCAGTGCGGGGGCTGGACCGTGGCCTGGCAGGGACTGGGCACTGACGGTTCGTCCACCGACACCACCACCGGGACCACGGTGCTAGGCGCCATCAAGAGTCGCTTTGCCGGCACCAGCACCTCCGTCACCTCGTCGAGCGATGGTAGTGGCGCGGCGGGGGCGGATTATGCCGTGGTCGTGGTGGGGGAGCCGCCGTACGCGGAAACCCAGGGCGACAGCACGAACCCGACCCTGAGCGATGACGATTTCGCGGCCATAGCCAAGGTCAAGGCGGCAGGCGTCCCCTTCGCCGTCGTGTTGTTCTCGGGGCGGCCGCTCATCTTGACCACGAGCGGCGGAGTGTCCGCGCTGGATGAGGCCAACGCCTTCGTGGCCGCCTGGCTGCCGGGAACGGAAGGGGAGGGTATCGTCGACGTGCTGTTCGGTGATGACAAGCCCACCGGCCAGCTCAGCTTCACCTGGCCAGCCACCCTGTCGCAGCTTCCGATCCATTACGGTGACGGCCAGACCCCGCTCTTCCCCTTCGGCTTCGGGCTCAGTTATCCTTAGGGCAGCTCGCTGGCCTTGGCTACCGCCGCGCCGCGACCGGGCTGGTCGGGTGCGGGTCTGCGGGCAGGGCGCAGCCCCACCGGGCTGCGGGTCATCTCCTCGACCGCGGCACACAGGCAGGCCAGGCGCTCGCCGCCGCGTCCAGCACCCCAGGCCGGCAGCGGCGTCAGGCCGAGGCGTTGCACGCATTCTTCGATGGTCCCGGTGCGGCGGCCGAGCAGCCCGCCGGCGATAGGCCGCAGGTCTTGGCGATCGTTGGCGAGGGTCAAGCCGTCGGCGGCCAGGGTGGCGAGGGGAAAGTGGCCCCAGCCGAGAAGCAGGTCGGTGGGGCGCAGGAAAGCGCTAAAGCGGGTGACGAAGCTGGCCCAGGCCTCCCCGTTCGTGAGCGCCTCTTGGGCGAGCCTGATGTGGCGGCAGGTCGAGGGGGCGAGGCGGCCGCGCGGGGCCAGCACGGCCTCGAAGGTCTCGCCGGTGGCGAGGCGCTGGGCCAGCCAGTGGACGGTCTCGGGTGGGGTGCGTTCGGGATGCAGGTGTGGCCATGCGTTGGCTTCGCCGTGCACGCAGACCAGGTCAGCGACGCGCAATCGCAGCTCCGCCGGTATCGGGTCGCGCGGCGGCCGGGGAGCGCTGGGCCGGTGATGGCGGCCGGCCCTTACCACCCTGGCGAAGTGCAGCTGGCGCTCGACCAGGCTGGCCAGGGGACGCACGAGCTCGCGCCACCGATCGTGGTCATTTTCCAGATAGCCGAGCACGTGGGCGATGGCCTCGATGGTGGCCACGCAGTGATGGGCGGGTTCGCGGCGAATCTCCCCGTAGGGGCTGGGGCGGGGCGGGGTCAGGCGCAGGCGGGGCAGGGCGGCCAGCTCAGGATTGAGCTTGAGCAGCTTGCTCGCCTGCCACCAGGTGCCATCGAGGACGACCAGGGTGATGGGCGAGGCGAAGCTCGCGTTTTCGACATCGAGGGCATGCTCTCCGGGAAAGAGCAGCCATGCGTTGCCCGCGGCCAGACAAGCGCGTACCACGGGATCCCGGCTGAAATCGAGGTCGGTGCGCAAGATCGCGTTTTGCAGGCCCAGGCGGGCCAAGCGCGCGGTTCCGAGGGGAACGTCCCGTTCGCGGGGGTGCTGGAGGATCAGCACCTTGGTCGAGCTTGGCAGCGGGGTCAGCCCGGCGCACAGGCACTGCGAGCTCGGACGGCGGCAGCTGGGGCAGACCGGCCGGGGCGCGCGCGGCGCGGCCATCACCCCAGCGTCGGCTTGCCCCCGGTTCAATCGCCCTGTTGCTCGTTGATGAGGTACTTGGCGACCACGGATTCGACGGACTGCGCTGTTTGGCCGCGCAGTATTTGGCCGAGCGCGCTCAGGTCCGACTGCCAGGCCACATCCCCCGGAGCGAGCACGCATAGGCGGCCACTGTCGTAGGTGTCGTGGAGCTTGCCCTCTTTGAAGTAGTAGTGCGACTCGCTGGTCGCGGTGGGGTAAGGGTGCATGGCGGGGGGGATGTCGCTAGGACGGAACCAGAGCTTGATCTCGCGCTCGGCGTCGGTCGGGTTGGCCGAGGCGTGGATGAGGTTGTCCATGCGCTCACCCAGGACCTTGCCCTCCTTGTCCTTCACGATCTCCACCGTGCCCAGGGAACGGATGCAGCCCGGGCGCTCGTCGCGCGCCTTGTGCGGATTGGTCGGCCCGCACAGCTCGCGCACGCGGGCGACCGCGCCCGGCCCTTGATACACCAGGGCGATAACTCGGCGCTTTCCTGGCTCTTGCGGGTAGTGCAGGCGGCCTTGGATGTAGTCGAGCAGCGAGGGGAAGAAGAACTTGCCTCGGTGCTCGGCGTAGTGCTCGCCGGCCAGCATGGTGCTGACGTTGACGATCTTCGCCCCTGCAAAGCGCAACCCGGTGTGGAACTCGGAGAGCTGGGAGAGGACGTATCCGGTCAGGGAGTTCTTGAGGGCGTCTGGCTTGATCAAGACCAGGGTTTGCTCGATGTCTTTCTGTTCCACGTAATCAGATCCCTTCTTGGCGACGGTGCTGGCTGGGCGAATGAGCGATCGGCCGTGGCTATCCCGCTTGGGCCGCCTGGTCAACGATGGCCTTGGTCTTCTTTGCGATCATGAGCTCTTCGTTGGTGGGCACCACCCAGGCCGAGATGCGCGAACCATCGCGGGTGATGACCTTCTCCTTGGCCTCCGAGCCGTTGCGGTCAGGGTCGAGCTCGGCCCCCACGAAGGCCAGCGGCTCGAGGATGCGGGCCCGAATGGCCGTGGCGTTTTCCCCGATGCCGCCCGTGAACACGATGGCATCGGCGCCGCCCATGGCGGCGATATAAGAGCCGATGTACTTGACCACGCGGTAGACGAAGATGTCGAGCGCGAGCAGGGCGCGCGGGTTGCCCTCCGCGGCCTTCTCGGCTACCTGGCGCATGTCATTGCTGATGCCCGAGACACCCTTGACGCCGCTCTTGTTGTTGAGCAGCGTGTTCATTTCCGCCAGCGACAGCTTCTGCTTGTCCATTATGTAGAGGACAACCGCGGGATCCATGTCGCCGGCCCGCGTCCCCATGAGCACGCCTTCGAGGGGTGTGAGCCCCATCGAGGTGTCGAACGAGCGTCCGTTCTTCACCGCGGTGATGCTGGAGCCATTACCCATGTGGCAGGTGATCAGGCGCAGTTGGCTGAAGTCCTTCTTGAGCAGCTCGGCGACCCGGCGGGCTACATATTCGTGCGAGGTGCCGTGGAAGCCGTACTTGCGGATGTGGTACTTGTCGTACTGCTCGTAGGGCAAGCCGTAGAGGAAGACGTGGGGCGGCATGCTCTGATGGAAGGCGGTGTCGAAGACCGCCACCTGCGGCAGGCCGGGGAATATGGTCTCGCAGGCCGAGATGCCCGCCAGGTTGGGTGGATTGTGCAGCGGGGCGATGGCGATGCACTCCTCGATGGCGGCTCGGACGCCGGGGGTGACCAGGGCGGCCTGCGAGAATTTCTCCCCGCCATGGACGACGCGATGTCCGACGGCATCGACCTGTATCTTGTCGCGATAGAGGCCGAGCTCGGGGTGCAGGAGCGCGTCCTTCATGGCGGCCACAGCCTGGGTGTGGTCCTTGGCCACCACTTCCAGCACGGCCTTGGTCGGCGACTTGTGCGTCTTGAAGGTGAACTTGGACTTTTCCCGGCCGATTTCTTCCACCACGCCCTCGGCGAGCAGTCCTCCCGCCTCGGCCGAAGCCAGATCATAGAGCTTGAACTTGAGCGACGAGCTGCCGCAGTTGATGACCAGGATCCGCATGGCGCGCCTCCGAGCTACTTCTGCGCGTATTGCAGACGAACGACGTTGATGGCGATGACGTTGACGATGTCCGTTGCTTTGCAGCCGCGCGACAGGTCCGAGGAGGGCTTGGCCATGCCCTGCAGAACCGGGCCCAGAGCCTCGGCTTTGGCCAAGCGCTCGGTCAGCTTGTAGCTGATGTTGCCCGAATCGAGGTCAGGGAAGATGAGCACGTTGGCTTTGCCCGCCACCGGCGAGCCCTTGGCTTTGCGCTCGCCCACGGCGGGGACCAGGGCTGCGTCGCCCTGCATCTCGCCGTCGATGACCAGGTCGGGGCGGCGCTGCTTGGCCAGGTTCATGGCGGCGATGACCTTGTCGACACGCGCATGCTTGGCGCTGCCCTTGGTCGAGCAGGACAGCATGGCCACCCGGGGCGCTTCCCCCACCAAGCTGGCGAAGCTGTCCGCGGTGGCGATGGCGATGTCGGCGAGCTGCTCGACGGTGGGGTCGATGACCACGCCGCCGTCGCCGTAGAAGAGCACGCCGTCCTTGCCGAACGACTTATCGGGCAAGACCATGGCGAAGAAGCTGGACAGGGTCTTGAGCCCCGGTTGCATGCCGACAATCTGGATGCTGGCGCGACAAACGTCCGCGGTAGTATAGGTGGCGCCACCCACGAAGCTGTCGACCAGGCCTTGGCGAACCATCATGGCGCCGTAGAAGAGGGGATCCTTCATGGTCTTCTCGGCCTCGGCCGGAGTCATGCCCTTGGCCTTGCGTAGCTCGTAGTAGGTATGGGCGTAGTCGGCCAGGCTCGGCGCATTGGTCATGTCGACTATGCTCACGCTGGTCTTGGCGAGAGGCAGGCCAGCGGTGTCAGCCGTGGCTTTGATCTTCCCTGGGTCGCCGAGCAGGGTGACTTGGGCAAGACCGAGCTGGGTGGCGGTGATGGCAGCCTCGATGACGCGGGCATCTTCGCCTTCTTGCAGAACCACCTTCTTGGGGCTCTTCTTGGCTTTTGCGTGGATCTGCTCGATGAACGTGCTCATGGTCCTGACTCCTGCGCCTGGGTGGTAGCGGGCCTGCGTATTCTATTACGCATCCCCCGGCACCGCGGGCAGAGTAGACCTGCCCGTCCCCCAATTCAACCGCGATCGTGCACGGTTCGCCCGGCTACGGCTTCGCTACCTGCTATGCGCCCCGGTGCGCGAAAATTGCGCAGGACGCGGCTAGTCGTAAGCCCTCCACCAGGGACCGGACCGGACCGGAGCAACGGACCGGGTGGGTCATTAATCAAGGGGCGCCGTCGTTCGTGGTCGTTCCGGCATCCGAGCTTGCGCTGGTCGAGCCGCCCCAGGATGGATAGGGCGGGGCCTTACAGGTGCCCCACCAAGAGAGGCTTGCATAGTTCACTGCGGAGGCCGAGCCGATGAAATCGAAGTAGTAGAGACCATTGAGGGCCGGGGGCAGGATGCCGCCCGAGATGGACCCGCTACTGCAGGTCACCGGTGTGCCGTTGACGATCATGGTCCAGCCACTCGTATTGTTGCAGGACAGACCCGCTATCTGGTCCTCGGTGCGAAAGCAGAATTCCGTGGTGTTGTTGAAGTTTCCGGTTTGGCCGCCGCCGGTGGCGGCGCTGGCACACGACAGATCCTTGGGCGATGCGCAAGGCGCTGAGCCCACCCCCCATGTATAAGTGGTAGAAGTCGCCCCGACGCCGCCGGTTCCGCTCTGGGACCCGATGACACCCCCCGCGCCGCCCGTGCCGTAGGGAGAGCTCCCTACGCCACCACCCCCGCCGCTGGCGAAGGGATTGTTGTTGCCGCCGAAAGGGTTGTTGCCCGACGTTCCCCCGGCGGAGGAATTGCTGCCGCTCGCACCGGCGAAGGGACTGGTGCCGGCTGCACCGCCGTTATCGCTGGTCCCCCCGCTTTGGCTTGGGCTCGGCTTGCCACCCTCTCCTCCGCTCTGGCTTTGCGTGACGGGTGAGGATCCGGGTAGGTACGGATCGTGCGGTCCGCAAGCGACTGCCAGCAGGGCAAGGGCTAGGAAGCGTGGCTGGAGCATATCAGATCGCTAACACTTCCTGAGCTCCGGTTGGGAATTTCGTGCGCTACTGGTGGGTGGCGCAGACGGCCAACCACGGTTCGCGACAAACGTAAGCCGAGCAGGGCACGATCTCTTTGTGCGTCGACCCACCCGCGCGAGCGTCGAGCAACCCGTCGGACCGCCGGTATGGGCGAGGTGGCGAGTTACTTCGCCAACAGCAGCTGGATCCTGTCCTTGATCGCGAGCTTCTCCTTCTTGAGCTGGATGCGCTCGGCTTGCTCTTTGCTGGTCAAGGAGAGGTGGGCGTCGATTGCAGCCAGCGCCTCCTCGAGCTGCTTGTGCCTCTGTCGCAGAGAGTCTATGTCCGTCACGGTCGCGACCAAGGCTAGCTTGGCGACGCCGCGGAGTCAATCAGCCGGGGCCGGACGGGCTGGGAGGGGCCGGCCATCAGCGTTGGCCCGCTGGGTTGACTGGGCCTGGGGGCGGCTGGGTTTTCTTGGGTCGGGTGATATCGGGTGGCCGACCGTAGCGAGGTACCGCGGTTGCGATGTCGTCAGCAAGCCCTTGGGCCAGGCGCGCCAACCCCAGGCGCCCGCCCGCCAGTGCCGATGGTCCGGCCACTGCGGATAAGGCCGCGTTTCCCATTGCGTCGCGAAAAACCTGGAGGTGGCGGTCGATGCCAGTCCCACCCGCCGCCACGCGAGCGTCTGCTATATCTCGGTGGGCTACGCTCGCCCGCAGCAGGTCGACGAGTTCCGGCGGGGACAGGAGCCAATCGGCATCGTCCAAAGTGGCCGCATCAGGTGCATCGTTCGTACCAGCCGTGGCTTTGTGCACTCCGTTCTCTACGCGATAAAGGCGCGCGTAGACTTGACCCTTGCCGGCGTCCAAGCAGGGCAAAAGCAACCCAGCCTCGGGTGCGCGCAATGCCAGATCTTGCGCTAGGGCCTCCAAGGATGAGACTAGCACCAGCTTTACCCCGGTGGGCATGGCCAAGCCTTTGGCCACGGCCAGTCCCACACGCAAGCCAGTGAAGCTGCCCGGGCCTGCTCCGCACACGATTGCTCCCAGGTCGCCGACTTTGACCGAGGTCGCGCGTAGTACCTCATCACACAGTGCTAACAGATTGGCCGAATGGCGAGCTGCGGTTTGCTCCCGCGCGACCAGGCACTCCCCTGCCGGAGAAAGCATGGCAACCCGGGCTGTGGGCGTTGCGGTATCGAGAGCCAACACCGGTGTGGTCAGAGATAACGGCGCATTCATCATCATGGTCACCTCGGCAGGAAGAACCTGACCACGTCGTTCTTGAGGGCGAACAAGACCAGCAGGGCGACCACGACCACACCGATGTAGGTGGTGACCGCGCGTGCTCTGGGCGAGGGGGGCCGGCGCTTGAACAGCTCGATACTGAAGAACAAGAGCAAGCCGCCGTCGAGGATGGGGATGGGCAAGAAGTTGAGCAGGCCGATGTTGATGCTAAGCAACGCCATGAGCCAGAGGTACTGGGCCAGCCCTTGCTCGGCCGCCACCCCGGCGGCGTAGCCAATGGTCAGCGGCCCGCCCAAGGTCTTGGGCGAGATCTCGCCCCGGATGATCTGAAAGAGGCCCTGGGCGGTGAAAGTGATGATCTCCCCGGTTCGGGTCAGCGCGTGCCCCAGCGCATAGGAGAGGTGGTTGCGAATCGGCACGGGCTCGGCGGTCTTCCAGGCGGCGCGATTGCTAGCGCCAAAAACCAGGCGTTGCTCCTCCTGGCGATAGGCGTCTATCTCCGCGCGTAGCTCCTGTTTGAAGCTGGCTTGGTGCTTCACGCCTCCGGGTGAGACCCACGAAATGGCAAAGGTCTTGTCCGGCTCGGCGGCCAGCCGTTGGTGCAAAATGTTCCAGTGCAAGAGCGGCTGCCCGTCGAGCTCGATGAGCTGATCTCCACGCCGCAGGCCTATGCGATCGGCGGGACTGCCTGGCTCCACGGAGTAGACGAACAGCTCTGATGGCTCGATGCCGGTGGCATAGTGCCGGTTTCGGCCTTGATCCAGCATCGGCTGGGGCAGGACGACGGCCGAGCCCGGCTGTTGCAGCTCGACGTGGACAAAGGGCACGGCCGAGTGCGTGCCTCGTAGATAGGTGATCCGCAGAGGCGATGCGCCGATGCGGGCCACCGCGCGCTCGAACTCTGCCCAGTGCGACACGGGCGAGCCGTTGACCGAGATTATGTAGTCGAACGTGCGCAAGCCGGCCTGCGCTGCGGGTGAGGTCAGGTCGATTATGCCGATCTCGGGCAATTGGAAGCGGGGCGAAACCCCGATCCAGCCCACGGTCTCGTTCAGATTGAGGGGGCCCTTACGCGCGCTGGCGACCGCGGTCACGTCACGCTCTTCCGCAACGCTGCCGCGGCGGATGCCAAAGCGCATCGTCTTGCCCGGTGCGTCGGCGATGATTTGCTCGAGCTCTTCCCAGTAATCGATGCTCCTGCCATCCACGGTTTCGACCCGGTCGCCGGGTAGCAGGCCGGCCTTGTCGGCCGGCAATCCGGCGATGACGGTGCCTATGGTAGGGGACAGTAGCGTCTTCTGCCCCATGTAATGTACGAAGTAGATGCCGACCGGGAGCAGCAGGTTGAACAGCGGCCCGGCGATGACTATGGCGTAGCGCTGCCAGAGCGGCCGGGCCGAGAGAGCCCGCGCGAGCTCGGGCTCGGGCACGGTCTCGCTCGGATCTTCGCCCAAGATGCGCAGGTAGCCGCCGAGCGGGAACAATGACACCCGATATTCTGTCGCGCCGGCGGTGAAGCCGAACAGGCGCGGGCCGAAGCCGAGAGAGAAGCGCAGCACCTTCACTCCGAACAGCTTGGCCACCAGGAAATGGCCCAGCTCATGCGCCAAGATGAGCACGCCTAGGAGCGCAATCACGGCCGCCGCCCACAGTGTGAGCGTCATGGAAGTTGGCATTGGGGTAGGCCGATGCTATGCCCGCCGTTGCCGTGCTCGTGCGCTGGGGATGCCATGGGCGGATTTCTCTTTAGCACGCCCGGAGCCTTCCCGAACCTCGATCGCGGCTCGGCCTTACCATGCCGAAGGCGAGGAGCCCCGGGCCGCAACGCGCGACGAGTGTTAAGATTCTGGGGTGAAGAAGGGGCCCGCCTTTACCTTCGATACCTCGCGCGAGGGCATCGAAGCTCGTCTTAGCGAGATGGAGCTCAAGATTGACCGCCTGCGCTCCATGTATGAGTCGTATTTCATGGGGCAGGAGCGCATGCCTCCGGCCAGCCCGCGCCGGGAGATGAATCGCCTGATGCTGGAGATGCAGCAGGTCCCGATTGCGAACGCGTCGCTGCGCTTTCGCTTTCAGGCCCTGTCGCAAAAATGGGTCCTGCACGTCACGTACTGGAACCGGACCCTGCGCGAGATCGATGCCGGGATCTATCGCCGCGATCTGGCGCGCGCCCAGCGGCACCTGGCTGAGCGCGGCGGCGTCATCAGCGAAGAAGAGGCGCTTGCGCTCGGCATCCCCAAGAATCGCGTGAAGGCGTTCGTGGCTAGGCAGCAGCGGCTCGCTACCGGCAAGCCCGAGTCCGCCAGCGCGCCGCCGCCACCCGCGAGTGGGCGGGAGCCCGCAAGCCAGGCGCCCGTGATCGGTCCGCCCTCCCCAGGGGGACCCGCTGCCCTGGCGCCCAAGCCCAGCTCAGGGCCCCCTCCCATTCCCGCTTACGCGCGACGCTCGCCCAACCCCGATCTCGCAGTGGCGCGGCCTGCGCTGCCCGGCCTGAGCGAGCCGGATTTCGAAAGCGCCTACGCGAGCTACCTGGCCGCCCACCATGATCTCGGCACCGTGGCCGCGGCCGCCAGCAAGGAGAAGATTCGTGCTCGCCTGGGCCAACAATTGCCCAGGATTTTGGCCGAGCAAGGCTGCGAGCGCGTGCGCATCGAGGTCGCGGTCGAAGCCGGCAAGGTCCGCTTGCGCGCCTGGCCAGCTGCATCCGGAGGGTAGGCCAGGCGGCCTGCAAAAACGAAAGGGGCGTGTCAGCTCGCAGCCGACACGCCCCCTGGTGTGTTGTAAGACGGTCGGCTAGTCCGTGTAGAAGAAGAGGTTGGCCATGTACGTTATGTTGTCGATATCGAGCATAAATGTTGATGGGCCCTGCTTTTCGTATTCGAGGAGGTTGAATTGGGCGCCCACGCTCATAGCGAACCAGCGGGTGAAGAAGTGCTCGACTTGTAGCGCTACGGGAACGAAGATGCCCACCAGATTTGAGCTGGTGGTTGCTCCCGTAAGTGCTGCCGGGGCGGTAACGTTCTTGCCGAACGCCAGACCGAGGCCGGCGCCTCCCTCCAAGCGAGTCGACGCACCTTTGAGTAGGGTGAAATCGACGCGAAGCTGGGGCTCCAGCTTCCAAGCGGTGTCACTCCCAGTATTTTTGGTGATGTTGAAGTTCAACTGGGGCACGAGCGCAATGGCGTCGTTCAGCCAGTACTTCGTTATCACGGAGCCGGTGTCCGGCTTGATCAGCTCGTCGCCGGCAACTATGCCCACGCCGAAGCCGACGGTGCCGGTCAGGTCATCACCGGTCCGGGCGGGCATGATCGGGGCGGGTGCCGGCGCCTGAGCAGCCGGGGCCATGGCGGGAGCCGCCACCGGCGCGGGCACGGGGGCCTGGGCGTAGGCGGGAAGGGCCGCGCCCAGAAGGGCGAATGTCGCTGCCAAGGACAGTCTCGTATGAGTCATGTTCTCCTTCTTTCGCTTGCTGAGTTGTCGACGACGTAGTGACGCGGGCTGGTATCCCACATCGACACACACACGTATCTTTTAGCGCGATTCCGCGTTGCTGTCACGTTTCGCCTTTGCGTCGTAGTAATGCGTTCCGTCAGGCGAGGGCGCGATCCGAGCCCATCGATCGGGCCGAGCCCGGCCGAGAAGGAGCCGGGCGGAGCTGTTGCTTCAGGAGAAGCTGGTGAAGTAGCCGAGGGTGGCGGCCTTGGCTCTTACCTGGTCGGCCGCTTCCAGCAGCTCGGCGGTGGAGTCCCAGCGGCCGCTGAGGAACTGCTGGCGGACGCCTTCGGGGAGCTCGAACGGATAGCGCTTGCCACCAGCGACGATCGACCTTTCCGGCAGGCTCGCTTGGATGAGCAGCCCCGGATCGGCTTCGACCGAGCGCAACAGGGCCTCGGCCACCTCGGTGCTGACCTTGCAGCAGGGTATCCCGATGGCGACGCAGTTGCCGAAG
>Ga0187889_10001596_pt1 | contig 23872 bp, 32 predicted proteins | sample June2016WEW_7_10_2_FD_132992 | JGI IMG/M metagenome (GOLD analysis project Ga0187889, IMG submission 132992) | Peatland microbial communities from SPRUCE experiment site at the Marcell Experimental Forest, Minnesota, USA - June2016WEW_7_100 | ecosystem: Environmental > Terrestrial > Soil >... | reverse complement strand
CGGCGCTGGCGGCGGCAACTCCGGGGCTGCGGCGGGCGGATCCACCATGTCCAGCGAAACCGCCGACGGGTCCGCCGGGGACACGGCCAGCTACGCTCTACCACCACCCAACCCCTGCTCCAACCAGTTTTCCAACCAAAACTGCCGCAAGGGCGTAGCCTCGAGCGCTTGCGCCGGCGTGTGCACCAACGACTATGGCGGAACGGCGGCGAACGTCTGTGCGGGCGGCTCGTCGGGCGTTCCGGTAAACTACGCCTGCCCGAGCTGGATGCTCTACAGCGACGAGATGAACGAAGCCGCTAGCGCCGACGGCTTCGGTGGCCAGCTCAACTATGGCGTGGCTGGCCACGACGTCGACAACGCATCGGCCGGTATCGACAACGGCCTTACCGATGCCTGCTGTCAGTGCTACCAGCTCGTCTTCGATTATCCGGCCGAAAACCAGACCTGGGTCGATCCCAACTCTTCGTCGAACCCGCAGTCCGCCATAACACCGCCGCTGCCCATGGTCGTCCAGAGCTTCAACACGGCGACCAATGGCAAGGGCGACTTCGACATCTACATGGGGGGCGGAGGCTTCGGAGCAAACAACGGCTGCTTCGTCGCCGGAGGCAACTGTCCGGGCGGCCCCTGCATGTACTCCGCCTACCCGACCCAGGACGGTGGCGAGGTCAAGGCGGTGGGCAACTCCCTTAACAGCCTTTCGCCCAATCCCTGCAAGAACCAAACGCAGTGGGTCACCGAAGCTACCCTCACCTCATCGGCCTGCGCGGCCGCCGTCGCCGATATGTGCGGCGAGATCGTATCCACGAATGCGCCGATCACCACCCAGACGGTTCGTTCCTGCGTGCAATCGAATGGTGTCACTCAGGATGCGACGGGCCAGATCCCGGGCGACTATCACGTCAACTGGAACATCTGGGTCAAGCGGGTGGAGTGTCCCTCGCACATGACCGAGGTGACCGGCTGCAAGCTCGCCAGCCAAGGCCTGCCCGGCCCTGATGCCACGATCAACACCGTCGCCAAGGCGCAGGCCGCCGGCTTTCTGCAGAAGGCCTCCGACGGCACCAACTGCTCCACCACCCAGATGCAGGATTGCTGCATGCCCACATGCTCCTGGCAGAACAACGTATCGGGAGCCACCGTCAGCGGCTACAATTCCTTCTACTCTTGCGATCAGAACGGCGTCCCGTGGACGACCGCGGTCACCCGCACCAACTGACCAAGGGTTGCCTCGAGCCACGAGCGAGCCCAAGCTTACCCCATCATCCATCATGAACGGCCTAACGCTTTTTGGACTCGTCGCGGTTTCGGCGATGCTAATCTGCTACGCGCTCGAGAACCGCGCGCGCTTCTTCATCTTGGCATTCGCGCTGTCGTGCCTCTTGGCCTCCCTCTACGGATTCTTGCAAGGAGCCTGGCCTTTCGGGCTGGTGGAGGCCATCTGGTCCCTGGTCGCGCTTCGCCGCTGGCAACGCGCGCGACGGGCGCCGGTCAGCCACGCAGCCAGCGATGCAGCCAGCCATGATCGACCGATGGCTGCACCGTGATCCGCGTGTGAGGTGCCCTGGCCCGAAGGGTTGATTGCACTTCCCAGGCTACCAGGTAGCCCCGGTTTCCCGGAGGCAATAGGCAGAAGGCGCCTCGTGCACGAACCGGTTCGAGGCGCCTTCCGGACAACCAAGGAGGGAGATACTGTCCGTGCCAAGGTGCTCTCGGCAGCTAGGTCGTGTTGCTTGAGCCTGGCCGGCGGTCGGCTCATCGACGTAGCGATAGCGGAGTCGACGTAGCCTTGCCCGCGCCGAGCACGGTGCCTTGCCTTGCCGCAACAATCAGCCCCAGCGACGCCGAGTCAGATTGATGCACGAAAAAGCCCGCTCGCTCGTCGTTGTGGGTAGAGATCATGAGCGTGGCAGCCCAGGTCACTCGTACGAGCACCGCTATCGAGCAAACCTACCGGGAGCGTCGGTCGGGCTTCCTCGCTTGGGCGATAAAGCGCGTGCCTGACCCCGACACGGCCGAAGACGTCCTGCAAGACGCCTTTCTTCGAGCAGTTGCGGCGGGAAGCGCGTTCACGGTTGTCGAAGATGCGGCGGCCTGGGTCTTCTCTACCCTGAGGAATCGGCTCATCGACTTGTGGCGTGAAGGGTTTGCCCACCAGCGAGCGGGTGAAGTTGTCCTTTCCCAGGAGACGCTCGAGCGGGTTGCCGCCGACGCCGGCTTCCATCCGGAGGACAGGGCTGCACGCAACGAGCTGCTTGCGGCGCTAGAAGCCGCAGTGGCCGCCCTGCCACCCGAGCAACGCGAGGTGGTGCTCACGCAGGCCATCGAGGGAATTACGTTCGCCGAGTTGGCCAAGAAGACGGGCATATCCATCGATACGCTGATGGCAAGGAAACGCCGCGCGATGCGCAAGCTTGCCGCTGCTCTTGAGTATTGGTTCGAAGACTGAAAAACCGACGGAGGAACAAAGATGTTGCACCAACGAAGACACCACGGGCACTGGGCAGAATGGTCCACCAAGGCGAAGGTCGGCGTGGTCACAGCGGCACTGCTTGGCATCCCGGGCCTATTCGCGCTTTGCGGCGTGATCACGATGACGCTCTGGAACGCACTCATGCCTGATCTCTTCAGGCTGCCGAGCATTGGCTTCTGGCAATCCCTGGGACTGCTCGCCCTATCCCACATACTCTTCAAGGGAGTCGGTGGTCATGCAGCCCGTAGCCATTGGCGAAAGCGCGAGGTATGGCGGCGCATGCAGGAGGAGCCGCAAGCAAATCCGGAGCGCGCTTAGCTGTAGTACCACGAGCAGTCCGAAAACCCGGGTCCCGCCCAAAATGAGCAGCAGCAGCGACCGTTCTCGGGGCCATTCCATCTAATCATGATGACCCCAAGGACCATCGCGCAGATCACCAAGCCTCAGGCGACGGTGGAGGGCGCAGGCGTCCACCTGATCCGCAGCGTGGGAACGCCCCAGCTCGCCAACCTAGACCCGTTCCTCCTGCTCGACCACTTCGAGTCGACCCTACCCGCCGAGTACCGCGCCGGGTTCCCGTTTCACCCCCACCGCGGCATCGAGACCGTCACCATCTTGCGCACGGGCGAGGTTCGCCATGGCGATTCCCTCGGTCACAAGGGCACCATCAGCGCGGGCGAGGTACAGTGGATGACCTCGGGCAGCGGGATCCTTCACGAAGAGATGCCGGTGGTCCGGCCCGAGGGCATTGGCGGGCTCCAGTTGTGGCTCAACTTGCCCGCACGCGAGAAGATGACCCGACCACAGTACCGCGACCTGCGCGCCGATATGCTCGAAGAAAGGATAACGGATGACGGCGCCGCCGTGCGCGTGATCGCTGGTGCAGCCGGGAGCGGGCGCTGGGTAGGACCGGTCGCCGGACTATCGGTGGCACCCAAGCTCATCGACGTGGTCCTCCCGGCTGGCTCGCTCTTTCACGAGGATATCGATCCCGGCCACACCGTCTTCGCCTACCTCGACCGTGGCTCGGCGACCTTCGCCGACGGAGAAGCCGAAAGGATGGTCCAGGCGCCGGCACTGGTCGTGTTCGGCCGGACGGGCCCCGTCGTCGCAAAAAGTGGCAGTCAAGGTGGCCGCTTCCTGCTGGCCGCGGCCCGACCGCTGGGTGAGCCGATTGCGCGCTACGGGCCATTCGTCATGAACACCCGTGCGGAGATCGAGCAAGCTCTTGACGAGCTGCGCCTCGGACGTTTCATTCGCGAAGAGGCGACTGACCTTTGATTGCCAGCGCCTCGGCAACTACACGCTCCACGGTGAAGCCATACTCCCTGAGCACGGTGGCGCCGGGTGCCGAGGCCCCGAAGCGGTCAATGCCGATGATCGCCCCGCCGAGGCCGGTCCAGCGTTCCCAGCCGAGCGGCGAAGCCGCCTCTACTGCGAGCCGAGCCGTGACCGCCGCCGGCAGAACGCTCTCGCGGTATTCCGCCGGCTGCTCCGCGAAGAGACGCCACGACGGCATCGAGACCAAGCGCACCCGCATGCCGGCCTGGTGCAGGATGGGTTCAGCGGAAACGATGAGCGCGACTTCGGACCCGCTCGCGATCAGGATGAGGTCGGGAGTCTGCATGTCGGCCGGTGAAGGGTTGAGGACGTAGGCGCCGCGTCTGAGCAGCTCGGCCGGCGCGTAGATGGTTCGGTCCAGCGTCGACACGTGCTGGCGCGTCAGCACCAGTGCGGTCGGGCGGCCGCGCTGCTCGAGCGCAGTCTGCCACGCCCAACGCGTCTCGTTGGCATCGCAGGGACGAAGGACCAGCAGATTCGGAATCGCCCGCAGCGAAGCGAGCTGCTCGATGGGCTCATGGCTCGGTCCATCTTCGCCGAGGCCGATGCTGTCATGGGTGAACACGAAGAGCGCGCGCAGCTTTGCAAGCGCCGCCAGGCGAATCGAAGGGCGCATGTAGTCCGAGAAGACGAGAAACGTCGCCCCGAAGGGGATAAAGCCACCGTGGTAGGCTAGCCCATTGACCGCAGCGGCCATGGCGTGCTCCCGCACCCCGAAATGGATGTTGCGCCCTCCGTAGTCCCAGCCGCCGCCAACGAGCCCCTGCACCAAGCCGGGGGAGCTATGCGGCGATTCGAAGTCGCCGCCCTCCTTGAGCCACGTGTACGTCGATGGATCAAGATCGCCGGAACCGCCGACCACTTCGGGAACCGTGCGTGCGACGACTTGCATCACCGCCTCCGACGCCTTCCGCGTCGCCAGACCCTTGGCATCGGCCGGGAAGGCGGGCAGCTTATCGGCCCACCCGTCGGGAAGCTCGCCGGAGAATCGGCGCTTGACCTCTCTCGCGAGCTCGGGGAACTCTCGCCCATAGGCGTCGAGCCTGCTGTTCCATGCATCCTCTAGCTCGCGCCCGCGTTCAATTGCGCCCCTGAAACGGCCCAACGCCTCGTCCGGAAGGTAGAACGGGGGCGTTTCGGGCCAGCCGAGGTTTTGCTTCGCTTTGAGCGCCTCTTCGGCGCCTAGGGGGCTGCCGTGCGCGGCAAAGGTGCCCTGCTTGTCAGGCGCTCCGTACCCGAGCACCGTTCGCACCGATATGAGCGACGGACGGTCGCGTTCGTCCTTGGCGCTCTGGATCGAGCGCTCGATCGCGTGCAGGTCGTTGCCATCCTCGAGCTCGAGCACGTGCCAGCCGTAGGCGCGGTAGCGCATGGCGACGTCCTCGGTGAAGGCGATCGGGGTCGTCCCCGACAGCGTCACATGGTTGTTGTCGTACAAAACGATGAGACGCCCCAAGCCGAGGTGACCGGCAAGCGAGCCCGCCTCGCTCTGCACGCCCTCCATCAGGTCGCCGTCGGAGGCCAGGACGTAGGTGAAGTGATGAAAGAGCTCGTGTCCTGGTCGGTTGTAGCGCGCCGCAAGGTGGGTCTCGCCGATCGCCATGCCGAGAGCATTGCCGACGCCCTGCCCGAGCGGGCCGGTCGAGGCTTCGACTCCAGCTGTCACGTGGCTCTCCGGGTGTCCCGGCGTCTCGCTTGCCCACTGTCGGAACCGCTTGAGCTCGTCGAGCGAGAGAGCGTAGCCCGTCAAATGGAGCAGCGAGTAGAGGAGAGCCGACCCATGCCCCGCCGAAAGGACGAAGCGATCGCGATCCCACCAATCCGGGTTCTTGGGATTGTGGCGAAGAAAGCGCGTCCACAGCACGTAGGCCATGGGCGCCGCGCCCATCGGCAGACCGGGATGCCCTGACCTCGCCTTCTCGACCATGTCGACGGCTAGAAAGCGGATCGCGTTGACGCACAGTTGGTCAATTTCGTCCGAAGTCATGGCGTCCCCGTGCCGAGTGGCTTGTGCCAGCCGCAGTGCGAGCCGGGCAGTAGGCGTTCGGCCTCGCTCGGCCCCCAGCTGCCCGGCTCGTACATATGCAGCGGCGCCGCGTTGCCCAGCGCGGGCTCAACGATACGCCATTGCGCTTCGATGGCGTCCTGGCGGGCGAACAGGCTGGCGTCGCCGTGCATCGCATCCCCGAGCAGCCGCTCGTAGGGCAACATCTCGCCCAGATCGTTATCGACCGCCACGAGCTCGCTATCCCCGCCCACCATCTTCTCGCCGGGCTCCTTCACCCGCATGCCGATGGCGATCGTCACCTCGGGACCGAGACGAAACCGCACGTAGTTAGCACATCCGACGCTCTCCCCGAAGACGTCGGATGGGGGGCGCTTGAGCTGCACCATCACCTCCGTTGCCGTGACCGGCAGGCACTTGCCGGCGCGGATGAGAAATGGCACACCGGCCCAGCGCCAAGTATCGATCCGCAGGTCGATCGCCGCGAACGTCTCTACCGTCGACGAGGACGACACTCCCGGTTCATCGCGGTAGCCGCGGAATTGACCGCGCACGACGCGCCGGGGATCAACCGGCGCGATGGCCTTCAAGATGCGCGCCTTCTCGTCGCGAATGGCCTCGATGTCGCTATTGACCGGGGCATCCATCGCCAGAATCGCGGTCACTTGCAAGAGATGGTTCTGGATGACGTCCCGGATGGCGCCCGCCTCCTCGTAGAACTTGCCGCGGCCCTGCACGCCGAACTGTTCGGCCATCGTGATCTGCACATTGTCGATGCAGTCGCGATTCCACAGCGGCTCGAGGAATGCATTGGCGAAGCGAAAGTAGAGCAGGTTCTGAACCGGCTCCTTGCCGAGAAAGTGGTCCATTCGGTAGATGGCGGTCTCGGGAAAAGCCGCGAGCAGGGCCTGGTTGAGCGCTCGCGCCGAGGCGAGATCGCGCCCTAGCGGCTTCTCCGCGATGACACGTCCATCCCTCACGCAGCCGGAGCGGGCCAGTTGCCCCACCACGGTCGCAAACAGACTGCTGGGGATCGCAAGGTAGTGCAGCGGCCGCTCGGCTGAGCGCAGCTCATGTTGCAGAAGCGCGAAGGTCGCCGGATCGTTGTAGTCGCCGTCCACATAGCGGAGCAGCGACGAAAGCTTGTCGAACGCGGCAGCGTCGATGCTGTCGGCCTCGAGGCTGTCCCTTACGCGTGCTCTAAGTTGGTCGAGGTTCCAGCCCGCTTTGGCCACGCCGATGACCGGCACGTTGAGGTGGCCGCGCTTCACCATCGCCTGCAGCGCCGGGAAGACCTTCTTGTGCGCGAGGTCTCCGGTCGCGCCGAAGAACACGACGGCGTCGGACTGAGACGCTGCGACGGTTTCAGTCATCTTGGCACCACCCGGCGCTTGCGCGAGTCGCGACGATGTCGTCAGCAACGGCGGCCGGCACCGTCACGCGTCCCGCACCGAGCGGCGGTGCTCCGTCGCAAGGCACACACTTCTGCTTGGCTGGCTCCATGGCTAGTAGATGCCGCGTGCGAGGAAAGGCGACACCAGCACCTGCGCACCGGAGGTAACCAAGGATGGCGATACGGTTACGCCTATGGAGTCGGCGGCCCACCGCCACGCTGCCCCGGGCCCGCGCGCCCATGTGACGCCAACGCCGTCTTCTACTACTGGTCGCGTTCTTGCAGCGGGTTGGGCCGGAACGCGCGCGCTTGACTCCGATGAACATCGAGCCCCCTCAACGGCGGCGCGAACATGCCGGCCTACAGCGACAATGTCTCCCCGACCGAGCTTGATCAGGTCCTCGACTTCCTGGGCTCCCGCACCGGGAGCGACTACAAGTGACGCGACGACTGTTGCGCATGGAGACAGCCCCGCGCTCGCTGCTGCAAAGCGGGTCGACCCAGGATGACGATGGCGAGGATCTCTACCACGTATTGCTGGGGCTCGCGGCCGACACCACGCGGCACGGCAGGCCACCGTAGGCTGCCCCTCTACTTCGACGCGGTGGCGAGAGCGGCCCCTCTACTTCGACGCCGTGGCGAGAGCGGCCCCTCTACTTCGACGCCGTGGCGAGAGCGGGACTCTACTTCAACGCGGTGGCGAGAGCGGGGCTCATGCGAATGGCGCCGACGCCGGGTGCCTGCCCCTCCTGTTCGCTCGGCGCGTACACCAATACCAATCTGCGTATGAACCGCCAATGAATGCCCGCACCGGCGATAACAGCGAAATGAAAGACCTCGTGCGGGCCAAGCCAGCACGGAATAAGCACCGGTTTGTGAAAGGCTTCCAGCACAGCCCCGACGGAGAACACCAGGCCGGCGCTCCACAGGGGCCGCATGGCGCGAAAGCCGATATGACGACCAACTTTTATGACGGTGGCTAGCCCCGCCCAACCGAGCACCAAGTACATCAGCAACCCGACCGATCCGGTGAGGCACTTGAACCAGATCAATTGCGACGCTACCGCCGCGGCCACATATAGCCAGACGAAGGTCAACATCCAGCGTCGCCAGAAGCCACGACACATTACCCCGTGAATGGCGGTGAACGTTCCTGCTATCAGGAACCATATGGCCAGGTAGTCAGCGTGCTGCATAACGACCCGGGCAGGCCCGTTGCGCAGGGAGTGGTAGACGCCGCTAACGCTAAGCAGAGCCACGACACAAAACGCGTACACCGCCAGGGCTATCCTGCGCCCTCTATTCTTGTTAGCCAATCGCACGAGGCGAATGGCAGCCACGCACGCCAAGCCGGCGGCAATCAGGTGCGACAGGGAGCTTATCGGGTCGGAAATGCCTGATAGAGTGCAGGCATTGGGAAGAGGAGCCATTGCAGCCTGGCCAGCGTAACACCTTTTTCAGGTGCCGCGGAACCTCTTAACCTGAATGACCAGAATATGCCGGGCTATGACAGGCAGCGCCCTCTTGCCTTTGGGTGCCCATGGCACGCTCGCGCTGGGAGCACCATCGGCACCGCGCTCTGACAAGGTTAGACAGCGCCAACCTCCAGCGCTGCGCGCACAATCCCGCGGGTACGCGCTTTACCAGCGCCGTCCGCCGCCATGCCCTCCGCCGAACCCACTCCCGCCACCGCCGAACCCACTCCCACCGCCGCCCCCCCCACTACCACCACCAGTACGCTCCCGCGCCTCGCTGACCGAAATGGCGCGTCCCTGCAAGTCTTTGCCGTTCAGAGCCTCGATCGCCTTCTGCACGTCCTGCGCGTTGCTCATTTCCACGAAGGCGAAACCGCGCGGACGCCCGGTATCGCGATCGAGAATCACCTTGACCTCGGCCACTTGGTGGCCCTGCGCCGTGAACACATCGCGCAGGTCAGCCTCGGTCGTCTCATAGGACAGATTGCCAATGTAGAGCTTCTTTCCCATCTTCTTTTCCTTCTGCAATAGGGTTTCAGTCGACTACCCAGCAGCGGCCCATGCCAAAGACGGGAGACGATCAGGAGGACTACCACCGAAAGGGGCAGCCAGCACTCTGTACAATGGGCTGCGCCAGGAAAAAAGTCCAGGGGGATTAGGTGCCACGCGACGCTACCGCTCACGGAGAGCAGAATCCTCGAGGTCCGATGTAACGAGTCGCTACCGGTCCGGAGTCGCCGAAGCGCGAAAGACGTCCTCGGGCCGAAGACCGAGCTTTCTCACGGTGAGATCGTCGGGTATCCCGGTGGCGGGCAAGCCCCTATCCCGCTGGAAGTCGCGCAAGGCCTTGATGGTGCTGCCATCTATCCTGCCAGAGAGCTGCCCCTTGCCGAGGTAACCCCGCTGCATGAGCTTGTCTTGCATGCTCCCGGCTGCCCCCTCGCGCAATAAGCCCGCCGGCGAGCTGGGTAGGGGAGGGGCCGGAGCACCTGAGCCCTCATACCCTGGACTATCTGCACCGTGGCGGCTTCCTTCGCCGTGCTCGCTCTTGGTCTCCTGGTCGTGCTGGTGTTCCCTCTCCTCGGTCGGAGCTTCCTGATTTGCGACAGAGCGGGTATGGCTACATCCGAGCGCCCCAAGAAGGAAGACGATATAGTAATCGTGGCGCATGACGGTTAGCGCGTTTCACGGCGATGTTTGCCGCTAGGCTGAGCCTTGGGCGGTCCGGCATTCTTCTCGAGGGCCTGGCTGGCCTGTTCGAGCAACCCCTGCTTCTTCTTGCTCGAGGGCGGCGGCAGGTCGGCGAAGCCAGATTCGAGGCCCGCCACGAAGGCGTTGCGGATCACTCCAAGCACGGCGGGCCAAAGCTGGATATCCGGGTTGGTCAGCTCGCCTTTGATGGGCACGGTGGTCGCAACCGCATGGCGGCCGGGGATACGATCCGAGGCCAGCTCAACCGCTTTATCGGCGAGCCACGCCTTGGTGCGCGCCCATAGACCTTCATCGTCAGAGCGAAGCTCGATATTCTTGAGCACTGGCTTCACACCGCCGCTGATCACGCCCTTTTCGGAGCGGAATTCGGCGAAAATGTCGATGGTTCCGTGGGTTGGCTCGATATCGCTCTTGGCGGCCATGAACTGATACAGATCAGTGGCGCGCAATCCGCGCAAAGCGACTTCGCCGGCAAAGCTCAGCGGGTGTGCCAACGGATCGGCCGATACGAACAGCGTGAGATCGCCGCTATGGGCCACTACCCCGTGGACCGCGGTCGTAGTGGGGCGGCCGGATGCCCCTTCGCGACGCGTAGCCAGATTCTGCGCCGTCATTTGGAGCCGATGGAGCCAGATCCTAGGATGCTCGCCGCCCTCGTTGGCCAAGAATAGGATCTCGCCGTCGACCATTTCAACGCGTGCCACCTGCAGCGCGGGAACCCTTGCCAGTTGGCGGGATAGGTCGGGGGGTGGGGGTGGAGCTGAGGCTGGCGCCACCTTTTCCTGCGGCGGCTGCACGGCGGTGATCTTGGGTCGGTAGAGGCGGAGACTCGCTACCAGGTGACCCCGCACGAGCTCATGCAGTGACAGAGCCAGACGAGCCCTGTCCACGTAGAGCAGGGGCGCTTCGGCCGAGATCACATGCTGGCGGGCGGCCGGGATCTTCCATATCTTCAGATGAGTTATGGTGTAACTCGGCGGCAGCACCGTCACGTGGACGTGCTCAAAATCGCCGGCTAGGCCCTCGAGATTGCCGAGCGTGCTCCGCGTCTCACGGGTTGCGACAGGGTCCAGGAGCAAGCGCACCAGCACCGCGATGCCCACGAGCACGGCCACGATGATGAGCAGGCCGCGCAAGAAGACATGGCGACGCGGCGCCTTTGCGGCGGTAGTCGGGGCGGGCGCGCCTTTCCCTGCCGGGGCATTCATTTTAGCCATCTCCGCCGGTTGGCCCAGTCACGGCCGCCCGAGATCACCCGCAGCCGCAACCGCAACCGGGGCCGCGAGCGTAGCCCGAGTGAAACCCGCGCGGGCCACAGCCGCGCACGTCGGCCCGACAGGCCGCCCACCCGGCCGCAATCAGTAATCCCAGGATCAACACGCGTTTCATCATCTACCTCCTGCCGAGGCGATGTCGTGGCTCCACAGCCGGTTTCGCCTCAGCGCAATGCCCTGCTCATGTCTTCTCGCCGACTCCGCCGCCGACGAACGCTGGCCTCGTCGGTCTTTGCGTTGGTCGCGGACCTCTCCTTACGGGCGGTGAACGGCACAGCACTCAGTAGGTTTTGGAGGCAAGAGATGTGCCGCAGACTGCGCGATCCCTGGGGGGGGCCCGGCGGCCTGGGCTCACCGCCGTGAGCTTGCGGGCGGCGGCACCTACGGTGCCGGCCATGCCCAGTTGTCCAGAGCACGAAACCTCTGGCGCCAGCTCGTCATCTATCCCTCGGACCGATGACCAAGGAGAAGTCATGGCCGAGAGAGTGAATCCGATTCCAGAAGGCTTCCACAGCGTCACCCCCAGTCTTGTCATCAAAGAGGCGAGCAAGGCAATCGATTGGTACAAGCAGGCGCTTGGCGCTCAGGAGCTTTACCGCATGCCCGGCCCGGACGGCCGACTCATGCATGCCGAGATCAAGATCGGCAATTCGGTGCTTATGCTGACGGACGAGATGCCCGAGATGGGCGGCAAGGGACCCCAGGCCCTCGGTGGTACGCCGGTCAGCCTGATGATCTACTGCGACGACTGCGACGCCGTCTTCAACCGCGCCGTGGGTGCCGGTGCCAGCGTGCGTACGCCCCTGGAAGACGCGTTTTGGGGCGACCGCTGGGGCATGCTGACCGATCCGTTCGGTCACGTGTGGGCCGTTGCCACCCGCAGGAAGAATTTGTCCGTGCCGGAGATGAAGCGCGCCATGGACGAGTTTATGGCGAACTTCAAGCGTCCCTGAGACCGTTGGCCAAGGCAGCGCCCGTCCATAGAGAGCTCTGGAGGGCCACATGAGCAAACTGACTGCTACAGCAATGGTCTCGCTGGACGGCGTGATGCAGGCGCCGGGCGGGCCCAAAGAGGACACCAAGGGAGGATTCAAATACGGGGGATGGACATCCTCCTATGCCAGCGACGAAGGTCTCAGGAACGTCATCGAATGGTTCGCCAAAGCTGGCGGCTCGCTCGGTCGTCCAGGACCCTTTCGGGCGATCCCTTCAGTACGGACGTGCCAGCGACTGCAGGCCGGCCGCTATTTGAATCAGTAGACGGCAATCCCGGCCACGAGGCTATCCGCACCTTGCCAACCCTCACCCGAAGGGGCAACCTTGGCCGTCGTGTAGTCAAATCGCGCCATCAACGCCAGACGCGCAGTCAGGGCCAACTCGAGCATGCCGCCGCCGCCGAATGCAGCACCGTTGCGCGAGCCACCAGGGGTGTCGTCTGCGTACACCACACCCCCGTGGGCAAAGCCGCCGAGATGCAGGCGCCAGACCGAGAGCGGAAAGACCTGCGCTGCCAGCGCCAGATTGTGGCGGTAAAATGAATTGCCTCTCACGTCCGAGCCGCCCGCCGGCGACCAATCGGCCACAATGCCAACCATGCGGTGCGGGAAGTAGCCGAATTGGATGTCGGCCGCTACCCCGTCCGCGGCTAGAGCCGGCGAATGCAGCGTACCTACGCTCATCTTCCAGGTGAAGCCGCGACGATCGAGCGGAGCGCGACCCAGTCGCCGCAGCCCCCATCCCTCGTCGTCCATCACGACGGCCTCGGAGGTAGCGGCGACATCGGTGGGCGTGATCTGGACCAGCGGAGCCTCCCCCTCTCGACCCGCGGAGTCCTTGAGGTGAATGCCTTGCCACGGGTACATCGCGACCGTGCCGTCATAGCGCACGCCTTCGGCAATCAGGCCCAGCGTCGCCAACACCGCGAAGACAATCAGCAGCGCGGTAACCGAGTCTTTGCTCCCATGACTCACCTTGCCGAAGTTCCCGGCCGTCGGTCGTGGCGCTGGCGATGCCGCCCCGGCGGGCACGACCGCCGCCGGACCGCGCGGCCCTGAAACCGGCGGCCCGACCCAGCCACCCCCGCCTGCCCTAGGCGGGGGCGATGGTGCTTGCGGAACGGAAGCGGCGGTGATGCCCATGCCTACCCCGGCGGGCGGCTCGTTTTCGACGTAGCCCTCGGCTGCCGGACCTGGCGGACCGTATTCCGGCGGTGGCGGGGGCGGGGCCGACGGCTGTCCCACTTCGATCGCATCGCTTCGCCGACGGCCCAGCCGCTGCACGACGTGCACGCTCTCCCCTCGCTGCTCGGGCGGCAGCGACATTAGGCGCGCCAGCTCCGCCTTCGGGATCACGTATTCGTTGGCTAGGCATCCGCCACAGACATAGGAAAGGAAAGTGGCAAATGCTACGAGCGCCGTGCTCCTAAACCGCGCAGGAGGCCTCGATCCGGAAGCGTCGTGTCGATGCATGCGCTCTGACGCATGCAGCTTTTGTGCCCGCGCGGCAGAAGGGAAATCCCGCGTGGCTGGGGAGAATCTCGATCGTCAGGCGCCCGATCGGGCGAGCCACTGTGGCGTGAAAGCCACGGCCGTGTGCTGGGATGGCGCGCTTCCGTCTTCTTGCGACGGCGGCTCGACGAACGTGCAGCTGAAGTCGGGAACATCCGAGCCCAAAACGACCATCGAGCTGGAGCAGGCCGGGATGGCCCCGCGGTCTCAGCCAGCCCTGCTCATTCGACAGCTCCATAGCAGGTACCGGGCGTGGTGCTGTCCACATGACGTCGCGACCGCGAGCAAGACCGCCGGCCATGGACCCAAGCTAGGCGTGCAATTCACCTCTTGAGCAGATCGAGATTGTGGCAGGCGCTGGAGTATCCGCCCTGGCATGCTCTCTCGTATAGCTTCGCCGCTTGCGCATCATCTTTGGTAACCCCGCATCCTCCCTCGTAGTAGCAAACACCGAGATTGTTGCACATGTCCATCTCGCCGCCGTTGCAAGCCTTTTCGTAGTAGGCCACCGCCTGCTCGTTACTTTTCATTAGTCCGCATCCGCCCATCTCGTAGCAGACACCAAGATGCCCACATGCGCCCATATCCCCGCTGTCGCAAGCATCTCGGAACAACTCCAGTCCCCTCAGGGCGTCCTTGGGAACTCCGCACGTTCCGGTCCAATAGCATACGCCAAGGGCTTCGCACCCATCCACGTTTCCCTTGTCGCACGCCTCCTGGTAATAGGGGGCCGCCCGCGGGTCGTCGTCTGCGAATGTGGGCAATGTGTGATGGGAGAGCACCACTATGCGAAATAGAGAGAACGCGGCGACCACACCGACGCAGGTGTAGCAACAGATTCGGAAGGGCAACCACAGTTCCTTCCGCCATTGTCCAAGTATGGTCGTCAGAGCCGCCGCTCCGCACAAACCCAAGACGACTTTTCTTGCCAGCAGGACTTCGCGGAAAGTTCCGATCAGAGGAACCTTGCCGAGTGGCACAAAGCACAAAGGGGCCGCCAGCGCCAATGCAGACAGAACAGCAACGCGCTGTCGGTGAATCCGAGCCTCGTGGTCCATGGGTCAAAATGGCAACATCAGAGTGGACTGGCCCGCCGCGGCAGAGCTATTATGGCAGCGCGAGAACGGACTATCTAAACCAGTCCAATGACGGAAGACGCAAGCGAGCCGGAGAGTCTTGGTTAAGCTCCCCGTTCGATGAGTGACTTCTCGATTGCGTCTTCTACTTCTCATATCGAACTGACGGAGAAAAAACTTAGTCATAGAGTGCCGGCTTGGCCGGCTTCTCCCATGCGGCGATTTGTGCAGGAAGCTTGCCGCCGAAGTCGGGCCCTGCGTCGGCCGCGAGCGCCGATGGCGGGAAGCCAGACCCGTGCCAGCGCGCCGACGGTAACAAGGCGAACCCTCCCAGGGCAAGCGACGATAGTGGAAGCGTTGAGCACGGCGATCAGCCAAGACCCATGGCTGAGACTTCCCGACTCACGGCGATTTCACGAGGGAGACCACCATAACCTGTCCCGCGCTTCCGCCGTTTCGGTCCGCAACGGGTAGCAGGTCATGATCTCCCGGAGGCTGGCTTGTTTGTTCGTGCGAAGTCTCTGCCAGCGTGGTACGCGAAGCTCGTGAATAACCTGGTGCGAGTTGGCGGTCGCGTCCTTGCGGGACACGGCCTGCGGCCAAGCCGGACAGCCCTTACGTCCTTGATTCTGCTGCTCGCGGCCTGTGCGCACGCGCCTGCAGAAGATGCATCTCCGCCCGTACCAGCGGCTCCTGCTCCCCAGCCTCCCCTGGATCATTCCTCCATCGCCGCCGTGCTGGCCCATCGGGGCGAGCTCCATTTATCCGACGACCAGGCTCAGAGATTGGAGGAGATGGACCGGGACCTGCGCGCCAAGAACGAGGCAATTCGTGCGGAGGGAAGCGTCGTGCACAAGGCCCCCGCCACTGCATCGGCGCCTCAACAAAACGATCCCTCGATGACTCGCCCGACCACCGACCCCACCGCTTCCGGTCCTGGGAACACGGCTGGGGGGAGGGGGATGGGCAGAGGCCACCATCGTGGAGCTATGGGCAGCGCCGTGCAGAATGGCAAGCGGACCGATCCGGAGTCGCGCATGGACCAAAACGACACCGATGCCTACTTCGCCGCAGAGGCATTGCTGTCGGAAGGCCAGCGGCCACGGGCTAGGGAAATCGCCGAGGAGTACCGTGAGCAGCTCTACGACTACCGGGAGGCGGTGCGGGCAAAGCGCTCGGGCGGGGAGTCGGCCGCGCACCAGTAGTGCCGGCGCCGCTGCATCGTCGCGATTTTGCACAGCTTTTCGGGGTAACTACCCGTCATATAGGTCATCGTGGTGCGCATTTCGGTCATCGTGAACGCTCCGTGGAGCAGGACGGGGGCAACGGAGCGATTCCCGGTGCCGCACTGCCCAGATGACCGAGGGGGCGACGTGGTTAAACTCGCTCGCCCCCCTTCAGGGGGATGGCGTTCGATCGCGCATTGCGCTAACACGAACGTTCCATGAAAGGTTTAGCGCTTTCGGGAGATTAATCTGCCGTGACATCCCATCGTTTACTTGTGACGGGGCTCTTGGGCTTCCTGGTCGAGGGCGGCTGCGGGGGGACCATGAGCACGGGCACCGTCGCGCAACGGGCCAGCGACAAGCCGGACCCGAACGGTACTTGCCCGAGCGGGCAGAGTGTGTGCGGCACCGGGGTCTTCGCCGTCTGCACCGACATACAAAGTGATCCGAATCACTGCGGCTCCTGCGCCATGGCTTGCTCGCCTGGCATAGTATGTCAGACGGGTGCCTGCCAGCAGGCCGTGTGTGGCAGCTCGACCATGCCTTTCTCCAGCCAGGGGAGCATTTCAACTGGTCCTTCGTGCTCCGAGCTTGGGCCGCCGGATTCGGCGGCGCCCATTTGGCCCATTTATAATCCTTACTATTCGTGGTTGAATCAGAGCCAGGCTCTCGCCGATGTCAATGGCGACGGCCTACTGGACTTCATTTTCTGGTACGGTTTCCCGTACAGCAACAGCTGCGGCTCGAGCGAGTTTCAGGTCTCCCTGGGACAGGCGGGGGGAGGCCTCGGCCCTCCCACGGCTTACCATGCGATCGACGTCATCAGCAGAGTTTTCGTCAGCGATGCGAACGGCGACGGACTGGCCGACCTTTACGTGGCCTCCTTTACCCCGACGAGCTCTCTTACCTCGACGGGCGCCACGATCAATCACTGTCACGTGCAGTTATGGCTTGGTCAAAAGGACGGGCAGCTCCAGCTGGATGACGCGGCCGGTACCAAGAGTGTCGACTCATCAGGCTGTGGCCAGGAAATGGCCATGGGTGACGTTTCGGGTGACGGCTGGCCTGACCTTGTCATGGGGGCACCCGGAGGGGATACCTCGCTGCCAAGCTCCGAGATGAGCGTGTATCTCTCCGACGCCACGGGCGCGCTCCACTGGTCACAGACCTTCGACGGGTGGGGCCCCACAGTCATTGCGGATATGAATGGGGACGGAAGTCCGGATCTGATGATGCTGAACGATGGTATGGATTTACTATACAATGGTGGCAATGGCACGTTCGGGTCGTTGGTGGACTGCGGAATTTCGTTTTGGGGCGGCGCATTACTAACGGCCGACTTCAACCGCGACGGCTGGACGGATCTGGCATTCGCAGGCGCCTTTGCGCCGGCAGACTCTGGCGTCCAAGTCAATGTTATGCTCGGCTCCGGCGGGTGTGGATTTTCCCCTATCACTTCGTACGACATGCCGGGAGCTTCCGAGTGGTTCCTGCGGGCTGCGGATATGACTGGCGATGGCATACTGGACATCGTGAGCGTCAGCGCGGTCTTCAGCCCCGCCACACCGGGGCCGACTGGCCTCCCCACCTCCAACCCCACGATAGCGGACAACCTCCTGGCCGTGCTCCTCGGTAATGGCGACGGGACCTTCCATCTAGCGACCCCGGCGATCTCCCTCGGCCCCGACCAGGTCTTCGATGTCACCGTCGGAGCGGTCGGCGGAGACCAGCGCCCCGACATCGTGATTCAAACCGTCAACGGGCAGTCCACCCAGGTCAACTCATGGGAGAATACCTGCCAATGAGTGCGCGATATGTGGTGTCGGTCGCGCGGCTCAGCCTCCTGGCCACGCAGGTCGGGTGTAGCTCAGGGGCCCTCAGGCTCCCATCGCACTCCGACGCGGCCAGCCTGGCGCCCGGCGCAGACGCGGCGCCCCTTTCCCAGCCACCGGTGGGCTCAGTGTGCCCTGACGGCTATTCTCCGTGTGGCAGTGGCGAGGGGCTGCGCTGCTACGATCTCGGCCGGTCGTCTGCTCACTGCGGAGCCTGCGGGAAGACCTGCGCTGCCGGGATCGCTTGCCAGGCGGGAGTTTGCCAACAGTATCGGTGCAACGGGGCCTTGAGCTTCAAAACCGTGTTGTTCGCTTCGTCCGAGTCGGTCCTCGCCCTGGGTGATTTCGATGGTGACGGTGTCCTGGATCTGGTTGGTATGCTGGGCGATGATCTCGGAGGTCAGATGAGTTTGCAATATGGCGTGGGCGACGGCACCTTCTCTGCCGGTCCCATCATTGAGGATGGCCTCAGCTCGGCCAATACGGACTCCGGAATGCCCCTCATATATTATGGTGGGCAAGCGCTGGCGGCCGATTTGAATGGGGACGGCCGGCCCGACCTGACCATCATTGGCAGTGGCTTATCAGGGAATGGCTCTACCGCCGTCAGTGTACTTTTGGGGACGGGCAGCCGCAACGCTCCGCTCACCGCGCCCACGAGCTACCCGACTGCCAGCGCAGCGGCTAGCCTGCTCTTGGCCGATTTCGACGCCGATGGTTATCTTGATCTGGTGGTCAGCGAGACCCAAGGGTTGGAGTACTGGCGCGGACAAGCGGGCGGTCAATTCGAGCGCCAGGGTATGCTGAGCTCGGCAGGCGCAAGTGGGTTCCTCGTCGACATGTCGTACCCTGGCGCCGCGGTGGCCACTGATTGGAACGGCGATGGCATCCTGGATCTGGTATATGGGCTCGCGGGTGACAGTGATGGAATTGCGGTTGGCAACGGGGGCCAGCTGCTCTACCGCCTGGGTCACGGTGACGGTAGCTTCGACGCTGAGGTGGTGTGTGGCCTGGCCCCGGGCATAGTGGGTGACCTGGACCATGACGGTTTGCCCGATCTGATCAGCTCATCTTCCAGCACGGGCGCCACGGCGATCTTGCTGGGAATCAAAGGTTGCAGCCCTAGCAGGGTTGGCTCCACCTATTGGACCAAAGGCGGTGGTATTGCCTTGGCCGACCTCAACGGCGACGGCAATCTGGACGCCATCGTCAATGACAGCGAGGCCATCATGATCCATGTGGGGGACGGCCAAGGTGGCTTCCCCGAAGCGTTGACCATTCCGGCATCCGGGATCACGGAGGGCATCTGGCCGGTCAGCACATTTCTGGTGGGAGATCTGAACGGGGACGGCAAGCCGGATATCGTCTTTGACGGCATGGGAGAGAGCGGCAGCACATGGGGAGCCCTCCTCAACACCTGTCCTTAACCGACCCGAGGAAAGGGGATACACAGATAAGGACGCCCTCTGCTACCGAGTTGCGGCAGATGGCGGCAGACGCTCAGCGTTAAGGAGCTCCGAGATGACGATGACACAGAGGTACTCACAGATTATTGCCGTGCTACTCCTGGTTGGGCTGAGCAGCTGCGGGGCCAACCAGGGAGACGCTAGCGTTCTGGACACAGCCGTCCCGGTTGGCTTTCCCTGCCGAGGTGACCCCGACTGTTGCATTAAGATCGATGACTGCAGGAATATCTCCTACCTCTACAGCATCGCGCCGGGTGCGGCACCGGCTACCTCCATCCCCCCAGATAGCGGTATGTGCACGGCGTGCATGCCCCCGCCCATTCAGGTCCGTTGCGTGTCCAGCCAATGTGTGGGGTACAGACTCTCATCCTTTACGGATGCCTTGCTTGTCGACCACTGCGGCTATGTCACCCTTCCGGACGGCGGCGCGACCGCGCTCGAAGAGGCCGCGGGCGACATTGGCGGGACGACGACGTCCGCCTGGGCATGCGGCGGATAGTGGTAAAGGCGAAGTTCGCGGGGTGCAGCCCCATGCGACATTGGTTAGGCCTTCTGTACCGGCTGACGAGATACTCGCCAACAACGTGGCCATCGTGCCGCCCAGCAACGGCCACCGCACCCTGCCGGCCACGGTCACGAGCCGAATTGCTCGGGCTGGCCCAACTCCGAGCCTTTCGACGAGAGCACGGTCATTCCCAGGGAGGCCCGCCTCGGCAGGTTCATCCAGGCCGAAGGGCGGAGCAGGCGATCATCAGCACGGGCATGGGCATCAGCGCCAGGGTGGCACCCAGTCCGGTCCAGCCCCGGACCATCTGAAGATATGGGTAGAGCAGCACAAAAACCCCAGTCGGCACGCCAAAGACGGCTAGCAGCGTCATGGATCCGACAGCCAGGCCAGGCCTGCGTAACAGCCTCGGATCCAGCAAGGGCCACGGCCGGCCCAGCTCGACCGCAACGAAGCCGATCACCCCAGCAGCACCGAGCAGCAGACCCGCCCAAGCCGCCGGTGAAGTCCAGCCCTTTTCTGGGCCTTGGCTGAGACCCAGGATGAGCCCCACCACGCCGGCCAGGGAAGTCAGTGCGCCGGCTAAGTCGTAGCCGCGAGGGAAAGGCTCAGACGTATTGGGGATGCCTCGCAGGCCCAGAGGCAGCGCGACCATGACCAGCAACACCGGTAGGGCGAAGAACCAGCGCCAGCCCACCAGGTCGACCAAAGCTGCGGACACGAGCATACCCAGGACGCCGCCGCCCCCGGCCGCTGCCGTCCATATGCCGACAGCCTCGGAGCGCTGGGCAGGGGGAAAAGTCGAGGTGATGATCGCCAGAGTGGCAGGCATGATCAGCGCGGCGCCCACGCCAGCGACGAGGCGAGCTGCGAGCATGGTCACAGTACCGTTGGCCAGACCCGAAGCCATGCTCGCCGCGCCGAACACTGCCAGGCCCGCCAGCAAAGCCGGCTTGCGCCCCAAGCCGTCGCCCAGCGCACCCAGCGGCAGCAGCAGGGCGGCCAAGGTGGACCGTGTATAGGTTGATCATCCACAGCACCTGGCCTTGGGACGCATCCAGGGCCAGGGCCAGCTGCGGCTGGGCCACGTTCAAGGCCGACACGGAGGCTGTGACCGCCACCAGGCCGAGGCACACTGCCGTCAGGACCGCGCGGCGCCGGCGCGGGTCGTGGAGCAATAGCCCGGCGGTCATGGGTTCAGGAAACCCTGATGCCGTCGAGGAAGACCACACCGCTGGGGCCGTCAGCCGGGAAAGTCGCGGCCCAGGCGACCCAGCGTCTGGGTCGGTGAGGTCCAGCCGCAGCCCTTCGGCGCTATAACCCTCGCGCCGCAGCAGGTCCGCCTGCGCTTTGGCCTGGGCCCTGTCACGGGCGGTGACGATCACATGGAAGCCCAGCCCAGCCAGCACGCGCGCCACGGCGAACCCCAGGCCGATGGGGCGGCTGGCGCCTGTAATAAGCGCGATTGGGTGCTCACGCATGGTCTGAGAAGCTTGAGGGTGGAGGGTTCAAGGGCGCGTTCACAGTGGGGGTATGGAGATGACGATTTTGCCGGCGGCGTGCCCTGTGGCGCAGCGTCGGTAGGCTTCTGCAGCCTGGGCGAGCGCGAATACCGCCGCCACGGGCACGCGAAACGAGCCTTCCGCCAGCAGACGGGCGGCGTGTGCCAAGGTCCGCTCCGGGTGCGCCTGGGGCGCGAGGGACAGTCGCACGCCGTGCTCAGGCGCCTTGAAATCGGCGATGGAGACCACACGGCTGGGGTCGCCCACTAGCTCGACAAGATCGGGCACGACCCCTGAACCGGCGATATCCAGCGCTGCCTGGACCCCCTGGGGCGCGAGCGCCCGCACCCTCTCCACCAATCCGGGCCCGTACACCGTAGGGATGGCGCCCAGCAACCGCAGCTGGTCGTGGTTCCGGGCACTGGCGGTTCCGATCACAACGGCCCCGCGGAGACGGGCGAACTGGACCACGGCCAAGCCGACGCCGCCGGCGGCGCCACTCACCAACAGCGTCTCACCCGGGGTCAGGCCCACCAGGTCGAGGATCCGGGTGGACGTCTCCACGACCACCGGGGCTGAGCCGGCCTCCTCGAACGAGAGGCCCTGGGGCTTTAGGGCTGGCTTTAGGGCCCAGATTCCGGGCCGCATGACGGCGTGCTCGGCCAGCATGTCGAAGCCGCACCCGAAGATGGCGTCGCCCAAGGCTACGCCAGTGACACCCGCGCCCAGCTCGTCAACAATGCCGGCGCCCTCGACCCCGACGCCGGAAGGCAGGGGGATGGGCCGGCCCTTCCAGTGGCCAGTGCTGACCTTCATGAGGTCGGACCGGTTGATCCCGGCAGCCCGGACAGCCATCCGCACCTGACCCGGGCCAGCGTGGGGTTCCTCGGTATCGCTCAGCTGCAAGACCTCGGGGCCCCCGAAACGGTGGAATCGGATCGCCTTCATGGGATGCTCCTAAAAACGCGGCGCCTCACGGCTTTAGGGACTGGTACAATGCGTTCCACAGATGCAAGGTCTCCGCCTGCCGCGAGCGGCCGCCCTCCTTGAGCATGGACGTAACGCTCACACCATCCGGCACGGCCATGAAGATCTTGGCCAAGTCGGCGGCATCCAGGCCGCGGCGGATCTCACCCCGCCGCACGGCCGACTTGATCGCCCCCACCCAAGCCGCGTGCTCAATTCCGTTGGACGCCTCCATGGCGGCCCGGAACCCCGGCAGAATGCGCACCGCATCCCACAGCAGATTGTGGACATTGATCCCGAATGCGGGCAGATGAGCTGCGCGTGCGCGCTCCTCGCGCGCCCCGATCACCTCGGCTAACGCCCTGTAGAACCTCTGAAGAGAATCATCCGGCAAGCTGGAGAATTCCACCTGAGCGCTCCCCACCAGGGTGTGGGCTACCTCCTGAAACAGCTGCTCCTTGCCCGTGAAGTAGTGGTAGAGGGCGCCTTTGGTCACCCCGGCGGCCTGCGTGATGTCCTGGATCGAGACACCGTCATAGTTGCGCTGAAGGAAGAGCCTACTGGCGATTTGGATTATGTGTCCACGCGTATCGGTCATGGAGCCCGGTGGTTTCAATACCAACCGGTCGGTATGTTTGTACGCCCGTCACATCGTCATGTCAAGATCGACGCGCTGGACGCCGCTCCTGCGAACCACTCCGGAAGCCTGCTTGGTGCGGGAAGGGGGACTCGAACCCCCACGTCTTTCGACACCAGATCCTAAGTCTGGCGCGTCTACCAGTTCCGCCATCCCCGCGTAATGATTTCAATAGGTTAGCGTGCTAATAGTGTAAGGGATGCTACGTTTGGTACCAATTGGTACCACTTTGGTACCAATCTTATGCCCCTCTGGCCAGCAAACTAGCCTACTGCCAGAATGGATTCTACCCGGCGCTGTTTGGCGGCTTGATCCGCTGCAGGCCGAATGTAGTGGGCTAAGGTGACCCCGGTGGATGCATGACCAAGAGCGTGGCTGACCGCATCTACGGTGCTACCAGACTCACGGGCCAGCGACGAATGCGTTCCTCGCAAGCCGTGGGGCGGTACGAGAGGAACCTGGGCGAGTCGGCAAATCCTGCTCACCCATCTCCGCAGTCCGTGTCGGTCAGACAAACGATCGAACAATTTGTCATGACCCTTCTTGCCCTCGGCGAGTTGTCTTAGCAGCGGCTGGAGCTGAGTGGGGACGAGTAGTCGCCGCACGCCGGCTGCGGTCTTGGCCTCTGGGATGATCAGGACGGAGCCGTTGCAATCCAGGTCGCGTACCACGCGATCGGCAACCTCGGATGCCCGAGGCCCCAACCAAAGGCAGCACGCCGATGCGACAGCCCCCTCGAGCTGGTTAATGGTGCGCATACGGCGACCCGTATGACCGCCGACTATCGCCTCTTCAGCGAGTTCAAGCGCCTTTCCGAGAAAGCGAACCCCTTCGTCAGCGGTGAGCTGCGGCTTGCCACGATGACGCTTGCCTACTATTTGCACACCGCTCAAGGGATTCTCCTTCAGCAGCTCTTTGCCGATGCACCACTTGAGGAAGGTCCGGCCCTGGTTGACCAAGTTGTGCTTGGAGTCCACGG
>Ga0187889_10001590_pt1 | contig 23903 bp, 19 predicted proteins | sample June2016WEW_7_10_2_FD_132992 | JGI IMG/M metagenome (GOLD analysis project Ga0187889, IMG submission 132992) | Peatland microbial communities from SPRUCE experiment site at the Marcell Experimental Forest, Minnesota, USA - June2016WEW_7_100 | ecosystem: Environmental > Terrestrial > Soil >... | reverse complement strand
CGACCCCTTGCCATTGGTTCCAGCGATATGCAGCGCGGGCACTCTGGCTTCGGGACTTCCGACCCGCTCGAGCGCCAGACGCACGCGATCGAGGCCGAGCGCCACCCCCTGCCTCCGGATCTGAGCCAGCCGGGCCAAGAACCTTCGATAGGCCTCTCCCGGGCCGGACAGCGGTGAGGAAGGAGACATTCTTTGGGGCAAGAACCTATTCTTGCAGGGTGACCGGTCGTGCGCCAAAGCCTAACCATCGCAGGCTATAGGCGATGGTGGACTTGAGATCCTTGCGCGCCACGATCAAATCGACGAAACCGTGACTCTGCAGGAACTCGGAGCGTTGAAAACCCGGTGGCAGGCTTTGCCGAATAGTGTTCTGGATCACGCGCGGCCCGGCAAAGCCAACCAGAGCCTTGGGTTCCGCGATGTGCAAGTCGCCCAGCATCGAGAAGCTGGCCGCCACTCCCCCCGTGGTCGGATGCAGCAAGATCGACAGGTAGGGAACGCACGCCTCCCGCAAGCGGGCAACGGCAGCGCTGGTCTTGGCCATCTGCATGAGCGAGAGTATGCCTTCTTGCATCCGTGCTCCCCCGGACGCCGCGCAAATAAGGGCCGGCACATGTCTCGCGAGGGCGCGCTCAAACACCCGTGTCACCTTCTCTCCCACCACCGAGCCCATCGAGCCGCCCATGAACTCGAACACGAAGAAGCCAGCCTCGACCGCGATGCCTTCGATATAGCCGGCCAACGCAATGAGGGCCTCCACCTCACCGCTCGACTTGCGCGACGACTTGATGCGGTCGCTATAGCGCTTGGCATCGCGAAAGCCGAGCGGATCGAGACTCTCGATGCCATGGTCGAACTCGACCGCGCTACCTTCGTCGATGAGCATGGCAATGCGGTCGCGCGTGGCCATGGCGAAGTGGTGGTCACACGCGGGACAAACATCCAGGTTGCGGTGCAAATCGACGGTAAGCTGGGCCGAATTGCAGCCCGGGCAGCGGGTGAAAACGCCGGCAGGTATGCTGCGCTTTTCCAGTGGGGTTTCTTCGACGGGGCTCTTGCTACGCTTGTACCAGGCCATGGCGGGTGACTGATGATGATGGAATGATGATGAGTGATGAACGCTGCCAGGGCAGCGGATTCGCCAATTTCGACTGCCCGGGCCGGCATGTCAACCCAAAGGGCAGCGGGCGTACCGGCTAGCATTGCTTGTTGACTCGCTTGCCCCAACTCCTCGAGACTCCTCTCCTTCGTGGATACCAACTACTACGACGTCCTGGTTTACGGCCCGGATCTCACGGGAATCATTGCCGCCAGCCTGCTCGGCCGACGCGGCCTGCGCGTGCTCGTGTGCGGTCACGACCAGATTCCGGCTAGCTTCCAGGCCGGGCCATACACCTTGGCGCGTGAGGCCGGCACCCTACCGCCCCCTGATTCGGAACCCGTGGCGCGTGTCCTGCGCGAGCTCGGGCACACGCAGATCATCCGCCGGAGAGCGCCGCAGGTCCAACCCTCGCTGCAGCTCATCTTTCCCGGGCACCGCGTAGAATTCTCGTCTGGGGTTGACGCTGTCGCGGCCGAGCTGGCGCGCGAGTTCCCCGCCGACCACGAGACCATCGAGCCCGCCTTGGCGCGCCTACGCTCGAGCAGCGCCGTCCTCGATCCCCTGTTGGGCTCTGACGTCACGCTGCCACCGCAAGGTTTCTGGGAGCGACGCGATGTGAGCCGCATCCAAGCTCAGCTCCCACCCCCCGACCTCGATCTGCTGGCGCCCCTGGCTCCTGAGCATCCCATCCGCGCCGGGCTCACTGCGCTGTCCGCCCTATCCACGGCCTGTGCCCCATCCGAGATAGCCGCACTGGTACAGGCGCGCACATACGACATTGCCCGCAAGGGATTTCATCGCCTCGCCAGCGAAGCTGACCTGCGGTCGCTCTTCCTGGACAAGCTGAGCACCTTCTCGGGCGAGCTGCGCGAGCGCGTGGTGCCTACCGAGCTGGTATGGCGGCGCGGCAACATGAACGGGCTGCGGGTGCGACCGCGCAACGAGACCATCGGCTTCGGGCATCTGATCTGGTCCACCTCCTCGACCGCCCTGGTCGCCCTGGCGGGCAGCGAATCGCCGCGCCGGCTACGTGAAACCGCTTCGTCGATTCGGCCGGTTTACTATCGCTACACCCTGTGCATGCTGGTCAATCCCGAGGCTCTGCCCGAAGGCATGGGCCGCCGCCTGGTCGCGGTGCGCGACCCGAGCAAGCCCAAGGTGGAGGAGAACGCGATGAGCATAACGGTTGGCTTGGCCCCGCCGCGACATCCGAGCCAAGTTCCCCTTTGGATCGATTGCCTGGTCACCGCCTCTGCGAGTGAGAGCCTTGGCTACCTAGCGGTGGTGCGCGCGCGGCTGCGCGAAGAGCTTTTGCGCATCATGCCATTTTACGACCAACACCTCTTGGTGGTGGCATCCCCACACGACGGATTGCCGCCTGAGCTGGGTCCCGCCCATCGCCCGGCGCCAACCGAGCGCCTCGCCAATCTCGTGCCCAGCCCCATGGCGCCGGTTTTGAGCTGCGATTCCCAGCGTGTCCTCGGCCTGGCGGGCGCCGCTCACGCAACCGGTTTCAAGAACGTATACCTGGCCAGTCAAGAGAATCTGCCCGGCCTGGGCCGCGAAGGCCAGTTCGTATCCGCGTGGGGGGTGGCGCGCATGATAGCCGAGCCCGTCCACCACCGGACCGGCCGCCGCCGGGAAATCGTCATAGAGGAGATATAGCTCAGCGCTGCTCCGCGTTCGCCCGACACTCACGCGGCCCGCCTGCCTCCGCTAGCTCCACACGGGCATCGCGGCGTAGCAGGCCTTCCGGTCCGCCTAACCCTCTAGTGGCCGTGCGTCTTCGATGATCAAATCCGGAATGTCGTCCACAACCGCGTAGGCAAGGCGGCAAGACAGGCACAAAAGCGCCGACCCATCAGTCTTGGTCTGCAATGGCCCCTTGCACTTCGGACAGGCCAGGATCTCGAGCAAGGCTGGTTCCAGAGGCATGCTCACCTTATACACCGCCCGGCAATACTGGTCACGGGAGCCTCCTCCCGCAATGCGGGCCACAAGCGCCGATTGGCGCCCGCCTACCCCGTCAGCTGCCACTGGAAGGGCATGGGGGCGCCCTGGGCCTCGGACCATTCCTCGACCACGTTCGTGACGCGGGCGCCGGGAGGACCATGGCGCATGTAGTCAGCGAGTTGTTGCAGCTTCGTGCGTGGTCCTTCGGCTAGTACTTCTACCGTACCGTCGTAGCGATTGCGCACCCAGCCGGCCAGCTGCAGCCGGCGCGCTTCGTCCAAGGTCGTGGCGCGGTAGCCGACCCCCTGCACCCGCCCGTGGACCACGGCATGCAGACGGTGCTCGGCCGAGGACGGCTCATCGGACGGCACCGCCGTCAACCCTCAGAGCGGCCCTTCGGTGACGCCGAAGCCGACCAAGCTATTCGGCACCAAGGGCAACTCCTCGAACCGCGCTAACACCTGGCCGCGAGAACCAAGGACCTCGGCTTTCGATAGCACGACGTACTCCACCGCGCCCTCGGTGGGCGCACAGGCGGCGAGATAACCTATGACCCTGGCCCCCGTGTCGAACTCGAAGGTGACCCGGTGGCTGACCATATCGCGAATGCTCGTGTAGTCTGGCATCTTGGGCAATTTTCCAGGCAAAACTGCGAGAGTCAACTGGTGAAGCCATTCTCCCTTGTCCTGCCTGTCCCTGTTCGCGTCGGAGTAAGATAGTGGTGATGCGGACCACCCCGGCCCTCCTCGTTCTCGCCGCCTCGTGGCTTGCGGCGTGCCAGAACCCGCGACCGAGGCTCACGGCGCTAATCCCGAGCCAAGGCTGCCCGGGGTGGCAAGGCACCTTCACCATCGTGGGGGACAACTTCATTCCGGCCACCATCCTCAACCCCGAAACCGGAGAGCTCACCACCAGCTTAGAGGGATTCCAGACTAGCCTGGGCACGGACCAGGATTGGTGGCCGCTCACCGGCACCTCCTGGCTGTCGGTGACGCAGGTATCGGCCTTGCCCCCGGGCTCCGGCCCCATGCTCTTCGCGGAGGGCGCCCTCCTCGACTTGAAGCTCATCGATCCACGCGGCCAAGCGGCCACTCTGGGTGGCGCCTACCAGCAGCTAACCTACGCTGACTGCGCCGCCTCCACCAGCGCGGCGAATCTCGACGCCGGCTCGACGGCAGAAGGCGGATCGCCCTTTGACGCCGGCTACCTGCCCGAGGGCGGTCGGCCCGGGAGCATACCGTGAAGCTGCTGCCCAAGCTGGCGCTGCTCTCCATCGGCGTGGCTGCCGTCCCGCTGGCCATCGCCGGATACTCGTCGATACGAGTCAGCCAGGCTGCGCTGCGCGAGGCTATCGAAGGGAATGAGGTCTTGCTCGCCCGGCAAATCGCCGAGTACGTGTCGAGCCAACTCGGCAATCTCCACTCGACCATGGCGGTCGAGACGCGCATCCTCGACCTCACTCGGGTGGGCGACCAGATCCCGCATCCAGAGGCGCTGCGCAAGTTCCTGCAGCTGGTCTACCATCAAAACGACGATTTCAGCATCGTCGCCCTGCTCGACAAAGAGGGGCGGTCGCTGGTTCCTCCGGCCTTTCAGTCGGTGGCGCCGCGCAACGACTCGTACGGTGACCACGAGATTATCGACCGGGCCGACCCGGACAAGTTGCCAGCATCCGTCCCGATCGAGCAGGTACTGCGCGACGGCGCGGCGGTGGGTGCGATCTTCATCGCCGGGCAGGTGCCGCGTCCCCACGTCGTCCTTGCCGTGCGCTACGACGATCCCAGCGCCAACGTACCCCGCATCATAGCGGCGGCCGTGTCCCTGCACCGCATCGCCGACCATCTGGCCACCCTGTCGACCAGAGACCGCGACATCATGCTCCTGGACAGCCAGGCACGCGTCATCCTATCCGGGCGTTCGGTCGGGGCACCTTCATTCGAAGCCAAGCTCTTCCCGGGGCAAAGGGCGCATCACTTGCCCGAGAACTGGTTCGTGAGTGGCTACGAAAGCGGTGGGCACGCCGTGATCGGGGCCTATATCCCCGCACCTACCTTCATGCTGGGTGTGGTGGTCGAACGCTGGGAGGAGGCCGCGTTGCGCCCTGCGAGGCGGCTAGGATGGACCACCGCCTACTGGGTGGGCGTGGCGGCATTCGTCGCAGCTCTGGTGGGTGCTGCCTTCGCCCGCTCGCTCTCCGGCCAGGTGAAGTCGCTTCTGCGCGGGTCCCAAGACATCGCCCGGGGACGACTGGATGCGCGCCTCGAGGTTTCCTCCAACGACGAGCTGGGCGAGCTCGCCAAGTCGTTCAATGCCATGGCCAGCTCGCTCGACGCGGCCCGCAGTGAGATTACCCAGCAGACGCGCGAGATCATGGATTGGAACGAGTCCCTGGAGAAGCGGGTAGAGGCAAAGACCCAGGAGCTGCGCGACGCGCAGGACGTGCTCTTGCGCTCGCGCGCCCTGACCGCGATCGGATCGCTCGGTGCCGGGGTAGCCCACGAGATCAATAACCCGCTCACTGGCGTCCTGGGATTGGCCCAACTGGCACTCGGCGATCTGCCTGGAGATCATCCCATATTCCCGATGGTGCGCGACATCGAGGAGCAGGCCTTGCGCATACAGGGCATCGTGGCCAACCTATTGCGCTTCTCGCAACGCCAGAGCGGTGAGGGGTTCAAAGTCGTCAACATCGCGACCATCCTCGACGACGCCCTCGAGCTGTGCGGAACCCAGAATTTGGCGGCGGCCAAGATCGAAGTCGTCAAGCGGGTAGCGGCCAACAGCGCTCCCGTGCTGGGCAATGATTTGCAGCTGCAGGCCGCGTTCATCCAACTCATCCAGAACGCGATGACTGCCATGGAGGGCGGCGGCACGCTGACCCTGGAGACCACCCTGCCCGAGGCCAAGTTATTCCGAGTGAAGGTGTGCGACACCGGGCGCGGCATTCGCCCGGAGCACCTGTCGCGCATCTTCGACCCGTTCTTCACCACCAAGACGCAACGGACTGACATGGGCATCGGCCTTTCCGTGGTCCACCAGATCATCGAAGACCACGGTGGCACCATCCGGGTGGACAGCGCGGTCGGCCGCGGAACAACTTTCTGGGTCACCTTCCCCATCTATCTCAAGGCCAGCCCTCTCGAATGACGAGCTCGAAGCAGCGCAAGGCATTGCGTTTTCAGGTCGGCATCGTGATCATGGTGGTCACGGTGCTGGTGCTGGCCACCCTGCTGTCGCGCCGGTTCTTCGAACAGCGCACACCCGAGATGCCGGCCGGACTCACCCCCGTGCCGCCGGTGATACCCGATGGCGATGCCACTCTCTTCCACGTCATCGCCTTGCAAGGGGTGGTCGAAGCCTACCAAAATGGACAATGGTACCTGGTCCGGCCCGGACACCTGCTGTCGGCCAAAGACGTGGTGCGCACCGGAGTGGGGTCGCGCGCCATGCTCAGGCGCGGGGGAGTGGAGCTCGAGCTACGCGACAACGTGGACGTCCGCCTCGACGACTTGGAAAAGGAGACGGCCAAGATTGGCCTACTACGCGGGGGCAGAGTCTCGGCCCGAGTCCACGCCAACGAGCACCTGGAGATCGTTGCCCGCCACACCAGGACAGCCAACGTGGGAGCGGCTCACTTCGTGGTCTCGGTCTCACCCTCGGGCAAAGTCAACGTGGCCAGCTCCGAGGGCTCGGTACGATTCTCCGCCCAAGACAAGGAGGTCGTGGTCGCGAGCGGGAGCGAGAGCACCGCCATGCCCGACGAAGCGCCCTCGGAGCCGGAGCCCATCCCGCGCCAGCTCTTGCTATCGGTAATCTGGCCCGACGACGACCGTCTGGATAGCCAGGGCGCCATCAAGGGACGGGCCCAGCCCTCGTCCCGAGTCAGCGTGAACGGAGTCGACACCGAAGTGGGTGCCGACGGCAACTTCCACGCCCAGGTTCCGCTCAAGGTCGGCAAGAACTACATCCAGGTCGAAGCCGAGGACATCCTCGGCCGCAACAAGGCCGTGGACAAGGTCGTCACCCGCGCGGCACCGGCACCCAGCCTCGAGCCGACCGAGCAGGAGATCTGGAATCCATGATCATGACGGGCCGGATGAGCCCGCTGCCCGCCGCTCTCATGGCCCTGGCCGGGATTTCGGCGTGGCCTGCGCCAGTCCACGCCGCCGACTCTGTGGCAGCAGACCAGGGCACGGTGGCCGCAAAGGCCGGCTCCGGGGGGGCAGACCAGGGCTCAACCCAAGGCTCGGCCGACCGTCCCCGAGTGGTGCTCACCCTGGTGGAACAATCACCGGTAATCGGCCTCACCGGCGAGACGGTGCTCGACATCACCGTGGTCAACGCCTCCGTGCCGCTGCCCATGCCGCGGGTGCTGTGCAGCGTGGGCAAGATAGCAGACCTGGCACGCCAAGGTCCGGCCCGTTTCAGTGCGCGCTACATTCTGCCCTCTGCCCGCTACCCTCAGCCGGCCATTCTGGCCGCCGAGTTTCCTGGTCCTGGCTGGCCCATACGCGGCATGGCTGCCGTTCGCCTGCGCGCCACAGCTACACCATCGTTCCACACTGCCCCCGGGGCACGCGTCACCCTACGCGTTGCCGATCGCGAGTTCGGTCCCCGCGTCGCCGATGCCCAGGGCAAGGTGCTCATTCCCATCGTGGTCCCGCCCGGCGTCGGCTTCGCGGTAGCACGGTCGGTCAGCCAGCAAGGGAGCGCAACTGAACAGGTGGTCGACCTGCACGTACCCTACGCGCAGAGGGTGCTGCTGGTGGCCCCGGAGAGGCTGGTGGCAGGATCGGTGGGTGAGGTGGCCGCTTATGCCGTCGATCCCTCCGGTAGCCCGGCAAGCGGCGCGGAGTTGGTGCTGCGCTCCGGGCGCCGGCGCGTGCAATCACTGGGCGGCGAGGCGCCGGGCGAGGCACGCTTCCTGGTTTCCGCTCCCACCGTGCTCAGGCAGAACAGCATGCGTGTCGAAGCCCAGCTCGCCGGTCAGAGCACAACCATGGTCGCGGCCCGGATAGCACTGGTCCCGGGGCGAGCGGCTGGCCTCGTGCTCGAGCCGGACGGCACCCGCCTTGGCAGGGGGGCTACGCCCCTGCGCGTTTACCTTGGGGCCCAGGATAGCTATGGCAACCCAGTGCCGGCCGGCCATGCCGCCGTGCTCGTCGATGGCATCCCCGCATCTGCTAGCGCGGACGCCGACGGCCTCCCTTGGATCAGCGTCCCGACTCCGGCCGAGGCACGCGAGGCGGTGGCGCTAGAAGCGATCTTGGACGATGCCCACGCCGTCCTCGCCTTGCCCGTCGAGGCTCCGGCCCCGCAGGCTCCCAGCGGACCACCCCGGTTCCTGGCCCTGCCCCACTACTCGCTCACGCCCAGGCTCGGAGTGCTGACCAACTTTGGGCCCCTGGTCGGCGCCACCTTCTTCGTCGATGGCTTCGTCTATCCCAGCTCCTACCGACCCGCCCTGGGTCTGGGCGTGGCCGTCGGGCTCATCGAGTCGCGGTTCTATGCGACAAGCGCGGCCGTGGTCAGCCGGGTCGATCTGTCCACCATTCCAGTATCGTTTCAGGTTCGCCAGCAGCTCACGCTCGCGCATACCTTCTTCGCCGTCACCGCCGGGGCGGGCTTCGCGGTGGGGGTGGGCCACGTGCACACCTACGGCGCCACCACCGTGGGCTCGAGCGTGGGCGCCGTCGCCGACGCCAGCGCCGAGGCCGGCCTGATCTTGCCCAAGGCGCATCTCGTGCTCGCCCTGCGCTACCTGGGCCTCTTCCTCTCTGATCTATCGAGCGGCGATCGGATAGCAGCCAATGCCGGCGGAGCCATCGCCGAGCTGGGTTACCGTCGCGTCTGGTGAGCCGCCCGCTGCCGCACAGCTTCGTAGAGCAAGATCGCCCCGGCCACCGAGGCGTTGAGCGATGCGATCTGGCCTCGACAGGGAATCTGAAGCAAGCCCGAGCATCTCCGGGCCACCGCCATCCGCAAGCCGCGCCCTTCGCCGCCAATCACGATGGCCACCGGGCCCCGCAGATCGACCACGCCAAGCGGCGTGGCCGTCGCCTCGGCAGCGCCACCCCAGACGGCGACGCCTTGTTCGCGCAACCCGTCGATGGTCGCGAGCAGGTTGGACACGCGGGCGATGCGCATGCGCTCGCTGGCGCCGGCGGAAGCCTTCACTACCGCGCCCGTGACCGGAGCCGCGTGCTTGTCGGGGACGATCACGCCGTGCGCCCCCAGGACTTCTGCGCTGCGCACCAGAGCGCCGAAATTCTGTGGATCGGTGATGCAGTCGAGGATGAGAAGGAGCGGCACCTCGCTGGCGTCCTTGGCCGCGCCCAGCATTGCTGGCAGCGCTGCGTACGCGAACTCTCCCGCGATGGCAACCAGACCTTGGTGATGGGAGGAGGCGGCCAGATCGGCCACCAGGGCGCGCGATCTGAGCTCGACGGCGACGCCGCGATCCTTGGCGGCAGCAACCGCGGTATCGATCTCTGGCGAGCGATAGCCGTCGGCCACATAGACCACGGCGACCTCGCGGGGACGGGCTCGGCACAGCTCGAGCACCGGCCTTATGCCGAAAACCACGCGCGACATGCTCAGCACGCCGCCAGCGCGGCCTCAACCTCCGCGACCACGGCGGCAAAGGCGGCCGCCGGACTTGCTGCGTCGCGGATCGGGCGACCCACTACCAAGTAATCTGCCCCAGCCGCGATCGCGCTGGCTGGCGTAGCCACCCTTTTCTGGTCACCCGGGGCAGTGCCAGCGGGGCGCACACCGGGAACTACCAGGCGCAAGCCTCTGCTGGCCGCGCGCACGTCCGCCACCTCTTGCGGCGAGCACACGATGCCCCATGCTCCGGCCATTTCGGCCAGCCGCGCTCGACGCAGCACCGCTTCACGCATGGTCCCACTGACGCCATCCGCTAGCAGATCGTCCTGGGACAGGCTGGTCAATACCGTAACCCCCAAAATCGCCGGCTTGCCCTGGGCTACCGCGACCGCCCGTTGCATCATCTCCAGCCCCCCAGCGCTGTGCAAGGTGAGCAACTCGGCCCCCAAGCTCTGCGCAGAGGCCACCGCCCTGGCCACGGTTTCCGGTATATCGTGCAGCTTGAGATCGAGAAAGACCCGACCACCTCGACTCTGCACCGCGCGCACCGCCGCCGCTCCCGCAGCCAGGAACAGCTCCAACCCAACCTTGTAGAAAATCGGTCGGCCCTGCAGACGGTCGAGTAGGCCTTCGAGCGTGACCAGATCGGGCACGTCCAAGGCAACGATGACCCGCTCGGCGGCAGAAAGGCCCGGCCTGCTCATCGCAAAGTCCCAGCTCGCTCGACCATGACCTTGTCCGCCACCGTGCGCACGACGTCGCCTATCTCCACCTTAACAACTTCAGGCGAGCGACGCGCCTTCACCTCGACCACGCCCTCGGCGAGCCCCTTCTTGCCCACCGCGATCCGGTAGGGCAGACCGATCAGGTCGGCATCCTTGAATTTCACCCCCGGACGCTCGTCGCGATCGTCAAAGAGCACCTCGATGCCGGCTTGCTCGAGCTCCAGGTACAAGCGCTCGGCCAGGGCGCTCACCTGTGGGTCGCCGGGCTGCAGAGCAAGGAGCGCGACCTCGAAGGGGGCTATGGCCAAGGGCCACACGATGCCGGCATCGTCGTGGTTCTGTTCGATGGCCGCGGCGGCGATGCGAGTGACGCCGATGCCGTAGGTCCCCATGATCATCGGCCGCTCCTTGCCCTCGACGTCGAGAAAATTGCATTTCATCGGCGCCGAATACTTGGTGCCCAGGAAGAAGACCTGCCCCACTTCGATGCCGCGGTAGCCAAGGAAGTGTCCTTTGTCGCAACGCGGGCACGCATCACCCACGGCCGCATTGCGGAAGTCGCCGCAGGCCACCGGGGTCAGATCACGCTGGGCTACCACGTTCTTGATGTGAGCGTCGGCGGCGTTGGCGCCGCACACGAATGAGGACATGGCCCACACCTCGGCATCGCAATAGTATGGGATCTTGAGGCCCATAGGACCCGCGAAGCCCACCGGGGCCGAAGTCACCTCTTCCACGACCTTGTCGCCTGCGAGCACGAGCTCGCGCACCCCCAGCTGGCGCTTGAGCTTGATCTCGTTGAGGCTGCGATCGCCGCGCACCAACACGCCGATCGGCTTGCCATCGGCTAGGTAGACCAGGGTCTTGACCAGGTCCTGCGGGCCCAATCCGAGGAAAGCCGACACCTCCAAGATGGTGCGCTTGCCCGGCGTGGCCACCCTTTCCTGCGCTGCCGCCGACGGTGCGCCCGCCACCGGTGCCCGTCCCCTGGCTTCCTCGACGTTGGCGGCGTACGAGCACGCGTCGCAGGCCAAGAGCGCATCCTCGCCGGTCTCCGTCAACACCTGGAACTCATGCGACTGCGAGCCGCCGATGGCGCCAGTATCGGCTTCGACGGCCCGAAAGGCGAGACCGCAGCGGGCGAATATCCGCGTGTAGGCGTCGTACATGTTGCGGTATTCGCGCTGGGCGTCTTCCTCGCTGACGTGGAACGAATAGGCATCCTTCATGATGAACTCGCGTCCCCGCATGAGGCCGGCGCGCGCGCGCAGCTCGTCGCGAAACTTGGTCTGGATCTGGAAGAGATTCAGGGGTAGCTGGCGATAACTGCGCACATCGCCCCGCACCAGATCGACCATGACCTCCTCATGGGTGGGCCCGAGGACGAAGTCGGCGCCCTTACGGTCCTTGAAGCGCAAGAGCTGCTCGCCGTATTGGTCCCACCGTCCCGATTCTTGCCACAGCTCGCCAGGAACCACGGCGGGCAGGAACACCTCCTGCGCCCCGGCACGCTTCATTTCTTCCCGGATAATTTTCGATATCTTCTGGATGACCCGCCACCCGAGCGGCAAGAAGGAATAGATTCCAGCGGCTACCTTGCGCAGGTAGCCCCCGCGGACCATAAGGACATGAGATGGGACCTCCGCTTCGGCGGGGGCTTCTTTGAGAGTGGGGACCAGGGCTTTCGAGAGTCGCATGGCGGAAAAGCTTCTAGCACAGAGGTGCGCAGGGAAGTCATCCCTAGCGCCTGCCACGGGGCGGGAGCTGGCTGCCCCGGCCCATCATGGGGAGGAGGAAGAGGAAGGACGAAAAGCGAGCCCAACGCCGGGCGTTGGTCGATTTTTCGAGCACCCGCTTTGGCAATCTGGAAATATATTCTCGTGGGAATTCTTTCTCATTGCGGATGGTTGCAGGGGGGAGCAAGCGAGACTGCCGAGCGAGATTGGCTCCGGGCTACTCGCCTTGGGGCCTTTGCTCAGCACGGCACTAATGGGCAGAGATCGGCATGAATCGGTGTGAGATCGGTATGAATCGGATTAAAGCGCAGGAGGGAACGATGCAGCTACGTCATATCCGTCCCGGTTCGCTGGAGTGGCAAGACGCGAAGGCCGGCGAGATCGAAGAGGGGATCGAGCAACTTACTCCGGAAGAGGTGGGGCGCTTGCGCAAGCTCGCTAGCCGTCCCGGCGGTGCGCACAAGGAAGATGAGCTCAGACGGACTCAGGTCCAGTAGACTCAGGTCCAGTGGAAGAAGGCTGCGGCGGAGGCGGAGGTGGAGACTGAGGTGAAGGTGGAGACGGAGGTGGGGGTGCCGCAGCCCCCGCAGGGCGGGCAGGCCCGCGCGACACCGCAATGCGGCGGCTAGTAGCAGAGATACGTACCTAGCCCGCACATGCAGACCGTTCCGGCGCCTGTGCAGGTCGCGAGCGGGCTGGCACACGCGGTGCCGCTGCCAACCGCGGCGGGACAGACCTGGGGTCCCGCGGTGGTGTCAGTCGGGCAAAAATAGGCGGAGCCCACGCAGACGCAGGCGCCGCCGCCACTGCGCAGTACGCAACCCGGGAGGCTACTCGAGCAGGTGGCGCCCGACTTCACTGTCGGGCCGCACAGTAGTTGACCGACTGCGCTATCCGCGGAAGCGTCGGCAACACTCTCCCATAGCCCTCCGTCGGCGAAGATCGACGACAATCCGTTGCCACCGAGAAGGCTCGCCAGCCCGCCATCGCCCAGCACGGCTGCAAGCCCGCTGTTGCCCAGCAACCCCAGCACTCCCCCGTCCGGAAGGTTGAAGAAGAGCCCAGTGCTGCCGCCAGCACCCGGGCCACCACTGCCCGGCCCAAGCGCGCCGCCCGCCCCCCCTACACCGCCCAGGCTCCCTGCGTCCGCGGGCAAGTCTAGCCCGCCATTACTACAAGCCACCAACACACAAAACCCGAGCAAAAGGGGAGCTCTATTCCGCATGTCCATGCCTCCGGGACGACCAATGACGCAGTCTACCGCGTCACTCTACCTCACCTCGGCTAGCCCGGCTAGCGCCCACGTAGCTTCTCAGGAATTGCGGAGAGGGGGAGATTCGAACTCCCGATACAGGTTTTAGCCCGTATAACGGTTTAGCAAACCGCCGCCTTCGGCCCCTCGGCCACCTCTCCAGAGGTGGATAGGTACTACTTGAGATCGCGGCGGATCTCAAGCCCGGAAAGGAGGAGGAGGAGGAGGAGGGATTCGAACCCCCGGCGCTTGCGCGCTACGGTTTTCAAGACCGTCGCCTTCGACCGCTCGGCCACTCCTCCGCTGATGCTGATCTACCTCAAAATTACCCGTGGTTGACAACGGTTTTGCCGATCAGCTGCCCGCTCTGGGAGCGGTGGAGACTGCCGCGTCGGTACCCGGCGGCGAGGGCGGGAGGGCGCTTGCCACCACGAGCGCAGCACCCCTGCGCTCGCCGGAGCGACGATCAGCCGAGATGCGCCAATCAACGGCCACCGATGGCTCTTTGAGCAGCTCTCCCACGTCATCCCAGGCCAGCGCGGCGCGTAAGACATCGTCCATGTGCCCCACCGGTACGAGCCGCATGCTCTTCAGCACCCGCTTGGGAATGTCGCGCAAATCCTTGGCGTTTTCCCTGGGGAAGACCACGGTCGCAATGCCGCCCCGATGAGCGGCCAGGATCTTTTCCTTGAGACCGCCGATGGGCAGCACGCGCCCGCGCAAAGTGATTTCTCCGGTCATGGCCACGTCGCGCCTAACTTTGGCCCGTAACAGCGCTGACACGATGGCCGTGCAGATGGTGATGCCGGCCGAGGGACCATCCTTTGGGATCGCGCCCTCGGGCAGGTGGACGTGAATGTCGGCATGCGAGTAGAAATCGCGGTCGAGGCCAAGGGAAGGCGCGCGCGAGCGAATGTAGCTCATAGCCGCCTGGGCGGATTCCTGCATCACATCGCCGAGCTGACCGGTGAGCACCAGCTTGCCCTTACCCGCCACGATGGACACCTCGGTGATCAGCAGATCGCCCCCGTGGGAAGTGACGGCAAGGCCATTGCACACCCCCACCTCGTCGCGCTCCTGCTGCCGACCTACCCGGAAGCGTTGAGCGCCCAGATACTTGGCTAGCCGTCGCGAAGTGACGCGCCAGGACTTGCCATTGCGGTCGACCACGTACTCGCGCGCGATCTTGCGACAAACCGAGGCGATTTCCCGTTCGAGGCCACGCACACCCGCCTCCTTGGTATAGCCGTTGATCAGAGCTCTCAGGGTTTCCTCGGGGAGCACGACGTCGAGCCCGTCGATACCGTGCTCGCGCTTCTGCTTGGGCACGAGATACTGCTCGGCGATGGCCAATTTCTCGAACTCGCTGTAGCCGGGTATCTGCACGACCTCCATGCGATCCTGCAGCGGCACGGGTATACCGTTCATGAAATTGGCGGTGGTGATGAACATGACATCGGACAGGTCGTAGTCGAGATCCAGGTAGTGGTCACAGAAGGAGCAGTTTTGCTCAGGATCCAGGACCTCCAGCAGAGCAGCCGCGGGGTCGCCCCGGAAATCGGCCGACATCTTGTCGACCTCGTCGAGAAGGAAGACGGGATTGCTGCTACCCGCCTTCTTGAGCGACTGGATGATCTTGCCCGGCAGCGCGCCGATGTAAGTCCGCCGGTGTCCCCTGATCTCGGCCTCATCGCGCACTCCGCCCAGGGCGAGACGAACGAAGTTGCGCCCGGTGGCGCTGGCAATCGAGCGCGCCAGCGACGTTTTGCCCAGCCCGGGCGGCCCGACCAGGCAAAGGATGGGGCCCTTCTGCTTCTTCACCAAGGACTGCACGGCCAGATACTCGAGAATCCGCTCCTTGACCTTGGCCAGGCCGAAGTGGTCGTGGTCGAGCACGCTCTCGGCACCCGCCACGTCGAGACGATCATCGGTGCGCACTGCCCAGGGCAAGGCCAAGATCCAGTCGATATAGCCGCGCACCACCGCGGCTTCCGCCGACATGGGAGCCATGAGCCGCAGCTTCTTGATCTCTTTGCGCACCTTGGCCGCCGCTTCAGCCGACAACTTTACCGACGCCGCCTTCTCCTCGAGCTCGGCCAGCTCATTTTTGAGCTCGTCACGCTCGGGCTCTTTGCCCGGCCCGTCCGCCAGGAGGGATGGATCGCTCGCAAGCAATTCGTCCCGGCGTTTGTCCGGTCGGCGCGGCCGGGTACGCAGCTTGCGCTCGCCCTGCAGCACTTCGATCTCGGCCTTGAGTAGCCCGGAGAGCTTGAGCAAGCGGTCCAGGGGATGCAGCATCTCCAAGAGCTCCTGCTTGGTCGCGAGCTTGAGCTGGAGCTGCCCAGCCACGGTATCGGCCAGCTCGCCAGGTGATTCGATGGAACCCACCGAATCGAGCAACTCGGGCGCCAGCCCCTTGGCGAGCTTGACATAGCTCTCGAACGTCGCCACGAGGGCGCGAGCGGCGGCGCCTGCCTCGGGTGACACCTCGTCGACCTCTATTGTCGGCTCCACCTCCACGGCGAAGAAACCTTCGCTAGCCACGAAGCGCTGGATGGTCGCCCGCCGCTTGCCCTCGACCAGGACCTTCACGGTTCCGTCAGGGAGGCGCAGAACCTGGATGAGGTTGGCCAACGTACCCATCGGGTAGATGTCTTCCGGATTCGGCTCGCGCGTTTCCGGCCAACGTTGGGCGGAGAGAAAGATTTCCTGGCTGGCCTCACCGTGGGCGGTGGCCTCGCCCAACGCCCCGAGCGACTTTTCGCGCCCCACGAATAGAGGCACCACCATGTGAGGAAAGATCACGATGTCGCGCAAGGGCAAGAGCGGAACACGCCTGAGAGTGGCTATATCTTCGCGGTGGTCTGACAAGTGAGTCCCTTCTCGGCAGCCCGCTGGCACCGAAGAGCTGACTCCGATCGTAGCCATGGGCTCCCGGAAGAAGCAATTTTCCGCACCGTTGTCACGGGAGCGGATGGCGCGCGGGGCTCGTACTCTGGGAGGGTCCTTTAGATCTCCCGCGACGAGCTCAGCCGGGCAAAGCCCGCCTGCGCTCACGCGTTATTGTAAAAAGGACCCTGGGATGGTCCTTTAGATCTCCCGCGACGAGCTCAGCCGGGCAAAGCCCGCCTGCGCTCACGCGTTATGCCTTTTCACCCCCGGCCGCCGCGACCCCCTTCTGGTAGAGCAAGAGGGGCTGTGCGCCATTCTGGATGGTCTCTTCGCTGATGACGACTTCCTTGATGGCCGGCGACGCGGTCGGGATCTCGAACATCATGTCGAGCATGGTCTGCTCGAGTATGGAGCGCAGGCCACGTGCCCCGGCCTTGTGCCTCTGCGCGTCCTGGGCAACGGCCGACAGGGCACCCTTGGTAAAGCGCAGCTTCACGCCGTCCATCTCGAACAAGCGCTGATATTGCCGGGTAAGCGCGTTCTTCGGCTTGGTGAGAATGTCGATGAGACTGGCCTCGTCGAGCTCGTGCAAGGGCGCGATGACCGGCAAGCGCCCCACGAACTCGGGTATCATGCCGTACTTGAGCAGATCTTCGGGTTGCACCTCGCGCAAGAGCTCCCAGATACGGCGCTCCTTGCGCGACTGCACCTTGGCTCCGAAGCCGATTTGCTTCGGCCCGGTGCGCTGTTCGATGATGTCCTCCAGACCCACGAAGGCGCCGCCACAAATGAACAGGATGTGGGTGGTATCGACCTGGAGAAACTCTTGCTGCGGGTGCTTGCGCCCCCCTTTGGGGGGTACGTTGCACACGGTACCCTCGAGAATCTTGAGCAGTGCCTGCTGGACACCCTCGCCCGAAACATCGCGCGTGATGGAAGGGTTTTCCCCCTTGCGCGCGATCTTGTCGATCTCGTCGATGTAGACGATCCCACGCTCGGCTTTCTCGATGTCGTGGTCGGCATTCTGGAGCAGGCTGACGATGATGTTCTCGACGTCCTCACCCACGTAGCCGGCCTCGGTCAAATTGGTCGCGTCGGCGATGGCGAAGGGCACGTTCAGTATCTTGGCCAACGTCTGGGCCAGCAGAGTCTTGCCCGAGCCCGTCGGCCCGAGCAGCAAGATATTGGATTTGCCCAGCTCGACGTCATCGGCCCCCACCTTGGCATCAATCCGTTTGTAGTGATTGTGTATGGCCACGGAAAGGATCTTCTTCGCGCGATCCTGGCCGATGACGTAGTCGTCCAGGATGGCCTTTATGTCAGCCGGCTTGGGAACCGATGTCAGCCCGAAGCTATCCCCGTCCTTTTCAATCTCCTCGGCTATGATGTCGTTGCACAGGCCGATGCACTCGTCACAGATATAGACCGTGGGGCCAGCGATGAGCTTCTTGACCTCCTTCTGTCCCTTCCCGCAAAAGGAGCAGGACAGGCTGGTTTGGTCTTCGCGTCGCGTGGGTGACACAGAGCTAAACTAGCACCTGCCCAACCTGCTCGCCACTGCCTGGAGCAGCGAACCCATGGAAGGCGGCAAGTCCGGCGATCGTCGACCAAACCCAACCCCGCCCGCGGCCAGCCTGGCGACCGCACGGCGACCAACCCGGCGGGCAATCTGCCGATCTTGCGACAATCTACCGATCTTGGCCGTGTACCTTGTGCTCGATGACCTCGTCAACGATCCCGTATTCCTTGGCCTCGCTCGCGCTCATGAAGTAGTCGCGCTCGGTATCGTTCTTGATGCGCTCGATGGGCTGGCCGGTGTGCTTCACCAGCAGATGGTTCAAGTTGTCGCGCGTGCGCAAAATCTCGCGAGCATGAATGTCGACGTCGGTGGCCTGCCCGGAGAATCCGCCGAGCGGCTGATGGATCAAGATGCGCGAGTGGGGCAAGCTGTAGCGCTTGCCCTTCGCGCCGGCGGCCAGTAAGAAGGCGCCCATCGAAGCGGCCTGACCCATGCAGAAGGTCGCGACGTCAGGCCGTACGTACTGCATGGTATCGTAAATGGCCATGCCAGCCGTGACCATGCCCCCGGGCGAGTTGATGTAGAGCATGATGTCTTTGTCTGGATCCTCAGACTCGAGAAACAGCAGCTGGGCTATCACGATGTTAGCGATCTGATCGTCGACCGCGGTACCAAGGAAGACGATACGGTCCTTGAGCAAGCGGGAAAAGATATCCCAACCGCGCTCGCCCCGATGGGTCTGCTCGATGACCGTGGGGATGATGAAGTTACCAATGATGGGAGTCTCGGAGGCGGTCTTGGGATCTAGCATGTCTACTTCCTTTGCCCTCGCGCGGCGGCCTCGGCGGCCGCCTCCTCGGGCGTGAGCACCAAGCGCTCGCCACCCACCTGATCGGGCCGGATGATGAGACCTGGGTCTTCATCCACGATCTTAGCCTGCCCCATCAACATATCAACCGTCTTCTCGTGCACTATCTGGGCTTTCACCCCAGCGATGCGCCCGTTGTGCTCGAGCTCGGCACGTAGCCTTTTCACGTTTTCTCCGCGCTGCACGGCGATCTCGGCGATGCGCTTCTGCACGTCGCCCTCGCTGGCTTCAATGCCTTCCCGTGCCCCGATCGCCTGCACCAGTATGCTGGCCCGGGCATCGATCTCGGCGTCGCCCCGCACCTCCTTCAGCATCTCGGCCTCGTTCCACCCCCCGCCCTCGACGTCGATGCCTATCATCATCAGCTGGGCTCTAGCGCGAGCCACCATGTCTTGCGCGTAGCGATCCACCAGGGAAGGTGCGACCTGGAATTCATTGGCCTTCACAATCTCCTTGACCAAGGCGCTGGCCATCTCCTGCTTGATGCGTTGGTTCTCCGCCTCGAGCAGGCGCTCGCGCACCTTCCGGCGCAGATCATCCAGGGTGTCGGCCTCGCCGGTATCTTTGGCCAGCTCGTCGTCGAGAGCCGGAACCTTGCGACTGCTCACCTCCTTGACGGTAACGCGCAAGCTCACGTCCTTGCCCGCGAAGGCCTTGATCGGCGAGTCCGCCGGCACCTGGTAGCGCACGTCGAGCGCCTGTGCGTCGATCGGCACCCCACGCAAACGCTCGCCCAAACCGGGCAGCCCACCCGCGTTCTCGTCCGCCAAGTCGATGACCACGGTGCGAGTCTTGATCTTGTGCTCTCCCACCTTGCCGTGGATGTCGACCGTGAGCCTATCGCCTTCCTCCGTGTGCCGGCGATCCTCTACCGGCTGGAATTTGGTGAGACGACGTTGGTAGCCCTCGAGCGTCTTCTGCACCTGCTCTTCCGTCACTTTGGCCGGTCGTCGCACCACGCGAATACCCGAGTAGTCCTTGGGGGTGACCTGCGATCTGACCTCGACCCGGACGGAAAACCTGAGGGGCTCGCCCAGCTTCAACTCCAGCCTGTCCACGGTAGGCGGCGCGATGGGGGCGAGTTGCTTTTCCTGGATCGCCTGGGCTAGCGCGTTCTCGACCACTTCGCGAGCAACATCGCCCTCCACCTGGGCCCGGTAGAGCTTTTCTACGACCTGACGCGGCACCCGGCCCGGGCGAAACCCCTTGAGCCTGACCTCCCGCCGGAGCTTGTCGTAGGCCTTGTCGAGCTTGCCGGCCACATCGGGCCAGGGCACCTCGAAATCGGCACGTTTTTCCACGGGAGAAATGTCTTCGATCGTTATCTGCATGGCGAGCGCCCAAGGATGAAGACTGCATGCCCACCACGTCAACTCGAATCTGCTGCCGGCCCCGCCCTCGCGAAGAAGTGCGTCATCAGCCGCCGTAACCAGAATTGCCGCTTGCCTTGTCGAAGGGTTGTTGCCACGATACGAAACCTCGGATGGCTGCCGGAAAATTTACACTCGCAGATAGGCTTGGCGCCAAATCGGTGCCGTGCCGGGTACCCGGGTGCACGCGCACTTGGCTTCAACTCTCCAGCAAGGCGTTTGCGCTCGGCGCGGGCGCCAGCAACGACGATCCCGCTACCTCTGGCATGTGTGAGCCATGCCGGGACAAGTCTCGCCGCTTGCAGGACGTGGAGCGCAAGTGTGACCGACCTGGATGTACTAACACCTGGCTCTGGAGCGCCGAGTCGCAGCTCGAGAGTTTTGCCAGCGAGCGCCCGGCGCCGAAGCGCCTGTGCGGGAGCTGCCAGACGCTGCTCGACAGTCTGGAAGATAAGGAGATTCCCTGTGCCGTGCCGGGCTGCCAACGCACGGTCCGCTTGACCAGGCAGGCTCAGCTCCTGGCCCAAGGTCAGCCTGACGTGCCGGCGGAGCCGCCCAAGCCGGGCGCCGTCACCCTCACCGGATTTCTTTGCGATCCTTGCGAGGACGTATCACATCGCATCAAGGACCGCGAGGTTTCCTGCGGCATCAGTGGGTGCTCGCGCAAGTGGGTCTGGAAGGCCGACGAGCAGATTGTCGCTTTTGCGGCGGGCAAGCCGAACGAAGCGCCGCGCCGCATGTGTGACTCATGCCGCGCAACGTTCGGCAAACTGTCCGACCGGGAGGTCCGCTGCCGTACCTCGGGCTGCAAGAACACCTGGACATGGGGCCGCTTCGACCAGCTCGACGCTTGTCAGGCGGATAAGCCTGTTCCCAAAGCACCCTCGCACATGTGCCAGCGCTGCTTCGACCTATGGAGCGGTTTCAAGGATATCGAGCGACCGTGCCGGCGGGCAGGGTGCAAGGGTACATGGCTGGACAAACGCGGCGCCCAGCTCGCGCGGGCGGTGCGTGGTAAGGGCGACCCCTATCCCCACCTCTGTCCGAGCTGCGAGAGAGAGCTGGGCGAGCTCGAGGATCGCGAGATTCCCTGCCGGACCGATAACTGTCCCGGCACCTTCACGTGGACGCGCGAGCAGCAGCTGGCCGCGGGTGTGCGGCCCAAGCTGAAGGACGAGCACGACAGCAACGAAGGTCAAGCCGATCAAGCCGTCGGCCAGGCCGAGAGCCCAGCAGACGGTCAAGCCATTGGCCGGGCCGAAAGTCAGGCAGACGCTCAGGCCGCGGCCATTTCCGATCAGGCCCGGCCAGCGCCCGGCCAGGCCGACGGCCAAGCGGGTGCTGCTCTACCAGCCCAACCCAGCAACGGCGAGGTGATCCCGAGCGAAGCCGAGGATGGCATCGCGTCCTCGGAGGCATCCGCGGCGGAAGTTGCGAGCACTGGCGAGGAAGCCGTCTCCAGCGCCGCAACGAATACAGCGAATACCACGATCGCGGATGCGACCGACGGCGGGGCAGCCAGGGCCGGCATCGGTCAACCGAGCGAAGCCGCGAAAACCCCATCTGTCCCCAAACGCAAGAAGACCAAGCATAGGCGCAGACGCGAGATTCAACCCCCCGAACGTCGCTGCGCGGCCTGTGCCGAATTCCTGGCTAACCGCAAAACGCAGGAGATACCGTGCGCGCAATGTGCCACGCCAATCTTCTGGCCCCCGGAAAGTCAGCTGCAGACCCACCTTGGCAACTGGGCTGCCCCCATGCTGTGTGGCGCTTGCAAGCTGGCGCAGGTGCAGGCGGCCCGCGAAGCAGCGCGAGAAGTGTTGCGCCACTCCCACCCGCAACCGGGCGGCGGCAGCCCCGTCCCTTCCCCGCCGGTCGCCCCGCCCGTGGCTACAGAGTAGCCAGCCCAGTCGTGGGCCCAATCTCTGGCAAGCCCGCGACCATCGGACACGATCATCCGGCTTGACCATGAGAGATCCAGCCGCAGTCTACACTCCGCCCATCAATCCGGCCGACATCCGCGGCCCCAGCCAGGAAATCTACGCATGCATGGGGCGCGACAACATTTACCGCATGCTCGAGGATTTCTACCGCGAGCTCGGCGCATCCCCCATCCGGGGGATGTTCCCGGACGACCTGACCCGAGCCGCGCACAAGTCAGCCGCATTCTTCGTGCAGCTCCTGGGCGGCCCGCCGGAGTATAGTGAACACTTCGGGCCGCCGCGCCTGCGCGCTCGTCATATGCCATTTCAAATCACCAACGAGGCGCGGAGGCAATGGCTGGCCTGCTTCGAGCGGGTGCTGGAGCACGCCATAACCGGATACGGCTTCCCGGCCCAGCACCTCACCGATTTCAGACGATTCCTCCAGGATTTCTCCCTGTGGATGGTGAACACGGCCGATGGAGATCCATCCCCCGACCCAACCTAACCGACGGATCGCTCTTGCCCGTCCCCCGACGCAACCCGGCCAACGGGGCCGCGCTTGCCCAGCCCGGGCTTGGCGCGCGAGCCCGGCGATACTGCACGCGGCGAGCCGGCCGGGCTAATCCGAACAAGGAACCGTAGCCGTGCCGACCTCGCCACCTTGCTCCGCACGTCGCCGCACGGCGCTCGTAGTCGCGCTCTTCGCCCTCGGGATCGTTCTGCGCGCCCCCGCCTTCCTTCGCCCGCTGTTGTCGGACGATGAAGCCATCTACGCCGTGACCGGCGACGCGGTTGCGCGCGGGGCACTGTTGTATCGCGACGTCGTCGATCACAAACCGCCGCTCATATATCACCTCTACCAGGCGGGCTTTGCCCTCTGCGGTCCCTATAACACGCAGGGCGTTCACGCCGCGGTCGTGCTCGCCGTGCTACTGACCGCCGGCTTCCTCATGGCCGCACGGTCTGCTGGCAAGGAGAAGACCATCGGTGGGGCGATGGCGGGCGGGGCGATGTTCCTGATCTTCTCGACCACCTGGCACGACTACGACGCGCTAGCCGCCAATTGCGAGCTGTTCCTGCTGGCGCCGCAAGCGATGGCCGCGTGGTTGCTGGTGCGAGACCGCGCGACCAACCGGGTCATGAGACACTTTGCCATCGGCTGCCTGATCGGATTGGCAGCGTTGTGCAAATACCAGGGCCTGACCTTGCTCGGCGCCTCGGTCGGGGTCCTGTTGTGGGAGCTCTTGCTGGGCCAGTGCTCGCGCGGACAGGTCGCTCTGCTCGCCGCTTGCCAGATCGCGGGGGCAGGCTTGCCAGCCGCGCTTTATCTGGCCGCTTGCGCCCTGGCTGGCAATGCCGAAGCCGCCCTGTATTGGTTTCGCTTCAATTTCTCCTACGTCAAGGCGGGTCTGGGAGGAACAGCAGCGCTTGTGCGCGGGCTCTACCGGACCGCCATGATAGGAGGGACAGCCTTCGTCCCCTACGCTCTCGGATGCTCCGCGGGAGCCCAAGTGGCGGCCGGGCTCGTGCGCACTGTCCACGCACGGCTTCTGGGCCGCAGTGGGAGCGATTGTCCCTCCCGGGCCTCGATCGTGGGTCTCTTCTGGCTCATCGCCTCCGTCCTCGCCCTGGTCCCGGGCGGACGCTTCTTCGGACATTACTTTCACCTCACGCTGGCCCCCCTTTGCCTCCTGGCAGGACCCGGGTTCGCTGCTCTGTGGCAGCGCGGCAAGCGAGTACGTGCAGGGCTCCTGCTCATGACCGCGGCGCCGGCGCTGATCTTCTTCGCCCTGGCCAGCTTCGCCCGCCCGCTGGCCATGGCTCTGGACGAGGGCGAGGGCGAGCCCCCCTACCCAGCGGTGGCCGCGCGCCTTTCCGCCCTAACCGCGCCGGACGAGCGCATTTTCGTGTGGGGGAACTCACCCCAGCTCTACGTGCTGGCCCGCCGGCTT
>Ga0187889_10001580_pt1 | contig 23984 bp, 22 predicted proteins | sample June2016WEW_7_10_2_FD_132992 | JGI IMG/M metagenome (GOLD analysis project Ga0187889, IMG submission 132992) | Peatland microbial communities from SPRUCE experiment site at the Marcell Experimental Forest, Minnesota, USA - June2016WEW_7_100 | ecosystem: Environmental > Terrestrial > Soil >... | reverse complement strand
GCACAAGTTTCATATCGTGGACGTTCTACAGAGCCGTGGTCACATCGTTGGCATGACGGGCGACGGGGTGAATGATGCTCCCGCTCTCAAGAAGGCCGACTGCGGCATCGCCGTTTCGGGCGCCACGGATGCGGCGCGCGCGGCAGCAGCCATCGTGCTGATGACCCCCGGACTGTCGGTGATCATCGACGCGATCAAGGAGAGCCGCAGAATTTTCCAGCGGATGAACAGCTACGCTATCTACCGCATTGCCGAGACGCTGCGCGTCCTGTTCTTCATGACGCTTGCGATTCTGATCTTCAATTTCTATCCGCTGACGGCGGTGATGATCGTGATGCTGGCGTTGCTCAACGACGGCGCGATTCTGTCCATCGCCTATGACAATGTTCATTACAAGAACAAGCCAGAGGCTTGGAACATGCGCATGGTGCTGGGGATTTCCACGGCCCTTGGCGTTATTGGAGTCGTCGCTGCCTTCGGCCTGTTCTACCTCGGCGAGCGGGTTTTTCATCTCGACCGCCCACATATCCAGACCCTGATGTATCTGAAGCTGTCCGTGGCAGGACACCTGACGATCTTCCTTACTCGGACGCGCGGCGCGTTCTGGTCCATACGTCCGGCGAAGATTCTGTGGATGGCGGTGCTCGGCACGCAAACCGTGGCCACGTTGATCGCGGTCTATGGGTTGTTCATGACGCCACTTGGTTGGGGCTGGGCCGGGTTCGTGTGGGGCTACGCGTTGCTGTGGTTTCTCCTGAACGATCGCGTCAAGCTGCTCGCGTACCGGATTTTCGATCCAGTCAAAGGCGAGCCCAAGGCCAAGGTCGAACCGGAAGCGGAGACCAAACCAGCGGCCGCATTGGAGTCAGAGCCAAGAACAAAGGGGCAACCTGGTCCTGACGCCAGTTCAAAACCGGGCGCCAAGGTTGAGCCGACCGCAGCAACCAAGGTCGAGCCGAAATCTGACGTTAAGCCCGAGGCGACGCTCGAAGCTAAACCGGAGGCCAAGACCGAGCCCGCGCCTGAAGCCAAAGTCCCGGCCGGACAGCCGCCGAAAGCGGTGCCATCCGCCAGCAAAGCAGAGCAGAAAGCCGACGCCAAACCCGACGTCAAACCGACCGGCAGAGTAGGCCCGAAGCCTGCTGGCCAAGAGGAACCCAAGCCGGAACCAGCCGCGAAGCCAGTGGTCGAGATATCACCCCAGCTCGCCGATAAGGTGCATAAATTCTACGAGCAACTAGGGCGCGAGGATGTTCGCGCGGTCGAGGAAGCGGACGAGGCGAAGCAGAGGACTCCAGAAGGGCACCTCCCCAAATGAGGCACCGCAACCCAACGCAGCTGTCATGCCCGAAGGAAGAAGTATGAAGATCGATTCAAGAGAGTTCCAGGTGCGGCCTGGAGCCAAGGTCAAGCTCAAAGAGTGGCCGACAACGGTGAAGCCGTTTTACAAGTCGAAGAAGAGGTATCGAGAACTACTGGAGGAACACGTAAAGGCGCTGAGCGCGTTGCAACATCTGCACTACGCGTCGGGTCGGCAGGCGTTGCTGCTGATTTTTCAGGGGATGGATGCTGGCGGCAAGGACGGCGCCATCCGGCACGTCATGTCCGGGGTCAATCCACAAGGATGCGAGGTCTTCAGTTTCAAAGAGCCGAGCGCCGAGGAGCTGAAACATGATTTTCTGTGGCGGACGACCCGTCATCTGCCGGAACGCGGGCGGATTGGCATCTTCAATCGTTCCTATTACGAGGAAGTGCTGGTTGTCCGGGTGCATCCACAGATTCTTCGCACTCAGGGCCTTTCGGAGGAGCTGAGCGACCCGGAAGCCCTCTGGAACGAGCGGTATCGTTCCATTACAGATTTGGAGAGCCACCTTTACCGTAACGGCACGCGGGTGGTCAAATTCTTCCTGCACCTCTCGAAAGGCGAACAGCGGGATCGGTTCCTGGCACGTATTGATGAGCCCGAAAAGAACTGGAAATTCAGCCTGGCCGACATTCACGAGCGGAAATACTGGAACCAGTACATGCAGGCTTATGAGGCTTGCCTGACTGCGACCAGTATGGCACATGCACCCTGGTATGTGATCCCCGCCGATGACAAGGAGAATGCCCGGTTGATTGTTTCCCAGATCGTCATGGATGCGCTCAATGATCTCAAACTGGCCTATCCGAAGACCACCAAGAAACGCCACCAGGAATTGAAGGAAATCCGTCACCAGCTCTAACCGATGAAATGCGCTTCGAAACCGCGCCCAGTAAAGGTTTGGTACGAGGTTCGGGTGCTTGCGCAAGTCGAAGGTCTCTCGCTGTTCTTCCAGCAACGCGAGGCCGCGCCGAAGACCCAGGGCGCACCCAGGGCGGGACGACATGAAACGGAAGAAGAGTCAGCCACCTGACGCGTCCGGTCTTCGCCGGCGTGCCGAGGAGCGGCTCAAGGAGCGCAAGAAGGAGACGGTTCCGCGCGGTGAGGCGGAGCAGTGCCGGCTCGTTCATGAGCTGGAGGTTCATCAGATCGAGCTGGAGATGCAGAACGAAGAGTTGCAGGTGGCCCGAACCGAGTTGGAAGCGGGGTTGAAGCGCTACACCGATCTCTACGATTTCGGCCCCGTCGGGTACGTAACAGTCGACCGAGAAGGTACCATACGACGGGCTAACCTCGCCGCGGCGCGCCTCTTTGGTAGGGAGCGTTCTCGAGTGGTCGGGGCGCGCCTCGCGGTCTTCATTGCCACGGCGCACCTCCGCACAGTCAATGCCTTTCTCGAGAAAGCCTTTGCGAGCCGGGCCAAGGAAGTCTGTGAGGTTGCGCTGGGCACGGACAAGAGCATCTGGCCATGGGTGCACATTGAAGCCGCCGCCTCCGACAACGGCGGGTGGGAGTGCCGGATTGCATTGGTGGACATTACCGAGCGCCGGCGGATGGAGGAGGCCATGCGCATCCGCATGGCGTTGGTCGATTACGCAGCAGAGCACTCCGTCGAGGATATGCTCAGGGAGGTGTTGGACGGGGTGGGGGCGTTGACCGGCAGCCCTATCGGTTTCTACCACTTCGTTGAGCCTGATCAGCAAACTCTTTCGCTCCAGGCGTGGTCCACGCGCACCGTTAGGGAATTCCATGCGGGGGAGGGACATGGGCGGCACTACCCGCTGAGCGAGGCGGATCTCTGGGCGAGGAGTGTGCGTCAGCGGCGACCGGTGGTCCGCAACGACAGCATCTCGCTACCGCATCGGCATGGGTTGCCGGAGAGGCACGCCGCCGTCAATCGCGAGCTGGCTGTGCCGATCATGAGATCGGACCGAGTCGTTGCCGTCGTCGGCATGGGCAACAAATCCGCGGACTACACTGACCAGGACGTCCAGATCACTTCCAACCTCGGCGAGTTCGCGTGGGTGATCGTCGAGCGCAAGGTGGCCGAGCAGGCCCGGGGAGAGAGTGAGAGACGTTACCGCGAAGCCGCAGACGCGCTGAGCGAGGTGGATCGCAACCGAAGCAAGTTCCTGGCGATGCTCTCCCACGAGCTGCGCAATCCGCTCGCGCCCATCATGAACAGCCTCTACATCCTGGAGCGAGCGGTGCCCGGCGGCGACCAGGCCCAGCGGGCGCAAGCGGTGATCAACCGGCAAGTGGGGCTGCTCGGCCGGCTCATTGACGACCTCCTCGACACCACGCGCATCTCGAGCGGCAAGGTGCAACTCAAGCTCGAGCGACTCGACCTGAACGAAGTCGTGCGGCGGACCATTGAGGACCACCGGTCTCTCTTCGAGAAAAACGGCGTGCATCTGGCAGAGACGTTGGCCGAAGGGCCCGTGGTCGTGATGGCGGATTGGGCGCGAATCGCACAGGCGATCGGGAATCTTCTCAGCAACGCCGCCAAGTACACTAGGCGCGGTGGCGGCGCGCGGGTCTCGGTGGCTCGCGATGAGGAGAAGCGGCATGCGGTGGTCTGCGTTGCCGATACAGGCGCAGGGATGTCTCGCGAGATTCTTGGCCGCCTGTTCGAACGGTTCACGCAAGCCGATCGGACGCTCGACCTTAGCAAGGGCGGACTTGGCCTCGGCCTGGCGCTGGTGAAGGGCCTCGTCGAGCTGCATTGCGGCAATGTGAGCGCGCACAGCCCAGGGCCCGGCCAGGGATCCGAATTTATCCTCCGGCTACCGCTCGGTGTTGATCAGGTTGATCAAGGAGAGGTCAAGGGCGAGCCCTCGGCTGAGCGTCGCGCACAGCGCATACTCATCATCGAGGATGACGCCGATACCGCCGACAGCCTGCGCGAGGCGCTCGAGCTCAACGACCACGAGGTCGACGTCGCTCGTTCTGGACCCGAGGGCCTCGAAAAGGCAAACCGGCTCAGGCCGGACATCGTGCTTTGCGACATCGGGCTTCCGGGGATGGACGGCTACGAGGTCGCGCGTGCCTTGCGTTCCGACGAGGCGCTCAAGGGGACCTTCCTCGTGGCCATCTCTGGCTATGCCCTGCCGGAGGATCTTGAACGCGCGGCCAACGCTGGGTTCCATCGGCACCTCGCGAAGCCGCCCAGCGTCGAAAAGCTGGAGGAGCTCCTTCTGGAGGCGCCGCAGCGCCCACCCGACCAGGGTTCGGCCTCGGAACAGCCGCCGTCTGACCCAGTGCGCTGAGTTCGGGGTAGTCGAAAGTGACTTTAGCGACGTCCACCGCCGTGGCCCTCGCCGAAGCTGCCACGCCCAATAGAGCGAGGTTACCAGGGTGACCTGATCCAGGCCCACGGGCATGCGTAAGGTGAGCCCGGTGGCTGACAACGCTAGCTTAGGGACGGGCTAGCAAACGCCGGGTCGAGATCGATATCGAACACGAGGCGCACGATCGAATCCACAGGCCACGGTTGGCCGGCCAGGTTGGCATGGTGCTTGCTTGCGATTTGGTGGTGACGAAGTACGCGAGCGCAGGATGCGCCTATTCGTGCAACCGGATCGGACCATTTTGAAAGTGGTCGGGACGGCGGGATGGAATCTGTAGCTGCCGCGATGACCGGGGTGAGCGGGCTGTCTAGCGATGAAGCCCGGAGCCGTCTGCAGCAGGGCGGCCCGAACTCCATACCCGACACCTCGGTCCATGCCATCCGAAGTGCGCTGGGGAAGTTCTGGGGCCCGATTCCTTGGATGCTCGAAACGGTAATTGTGGTCGAGCTTGGCCTCCATGAGGACGTTGAGGCGTTGGTGATCGCGGTTCTCCTGATCTTCAATGCATCTCTTGCCTTCTTTCAGGAAAGCCATGCCCAGGGCACCCTGAATGCCCTAAAGGCGCGACTGGCGCTGGTGGCTTCCGCTCGCAGAGATGGGACCTGGAGCACCATTCCCGCAGCCGATCTGGTAGTCGGAGACGTTGTGAAGCTGTCGCTCGGCGGGGTCGTACCGACTGACGTGGACGTTCTCGAGGGGTCCGTTCTAGTCGATCAGTCCATGCTCACGGGGGAGTCGGTTCCGGTCGAGGTCGGGCCTGGTCTGCCAACCTACGCCGGAGCCCTGGTGTGCCGAGGTGAGGCGGTTGCGACCGTCACGGCGACGGGAGCTCGGACTAAGTTTGGACGCACGGCCGAGCTGGTCCGGAGTGCCAGCGTCGTGAGCACCCAGCAGAGAGTCGTCTTTCGCATAGTGCGCAATATCGCTTTGTTCAATGGCGGCGTCATTGCGCTACTCGTGACCTATGCCTTTGTCCATTCGATGCCGCTGCGGGAGGTCGTGCCCTTGCTCCTGACAGCGGTTCTCTCATCCATCCCGGTCGGACTACCCGTAACATTCACTTTAGCCGCCGCCATCGGCGCAAAGGCGTTGGCCAAGGTCGGCGTCCTTCCCACGCGTCTTTCGGCGGTGGACGAGGCCGCTACGATGGATGTCTTGTGCGTCGACAAGACAGGCACGCTGACACAGAATCAGTTGATTGTGACGGTGGTCAGGGCGATGGCCGGCTTTGACGAAGCGCAAGTTCTGGGGCTGGCGGCCCTGGCCAGCTCCGACGGCGGGCGGGATTCGGTGGATGCGGCGATTCGCTCGGCTGCTACGCGCCAAAGCGCATCTGGTCTGCCGAAGCTCATCCGGTTCGTTCCGTTTGATCCGGACAGCAAGATGTCTGGGGCATCGGGCGCGTTCGGCGATGGGACCGCATGGCGGATCGTGAAGGGAGCGCTCAGCGTCGTCAAGGGTCTTGCGCAAGCCACAGCCAGTGGGTCAGACGTCGCGGAGGAGCTCGAGAAGAAGGGATTCCGTGTTCTGGCCGTTGCAGCAGGCCCGGAGCGGGTGATGCGACTCGCCGGCTTCATTGCGTTAAGCGATCCCCCGCGACCCGATTCCTCCGCCCTCGTCGCGCAGCTCCGTGAACTGGGCGTCCGCACGATCATGGTGACGGGTGACGCGCCGACAACCGCCGCCATCGTTGCCCACGCGGTGGGCCTGGAGGGCGGGGTCTGTCCGTCAGGCAAACTTCCCGACGGTGTACATCCGGAGACCTTCGGGGTGTTCGCTGGGGTTGTTCCAGAAGACAAATACCATCTGGTTCAGGAGTTTCAGAAGGCCGGTCACACCGTGGGAATGTGCGGTGACGGCGCCAACGACGCCCCCGCGTTGCGCCAGGCGCAGATGGGCATCGCAGTCTTCACGGCAACGGATGTCGCCAAGGCGGCCGCCGGGATCGTTCTGACCGAGGCGGGGCTGGGCGGTATCGTCGCGTCGGTGAAGGAAGGGCGGATCATCTTCCAGCGAATCCTGACCTATATCCTGAAATCTGTAACTCACAAATTTGTGGGAGCGCTATTCCTTCTGGTCGGGATTTTCATGACCGGGCACGCCGTCCTCAACCCGCTTCTGCTCGTAATTTCGATGATCACAGGAGACTTTCTGTCCATGCTCGCCACCACGGACAACGTGCACCCGTCTAGCTCGCCCAATGTCTGGCATGTCCGAGGCATAACGGCAGGTGGCATTCTTCTGGGTTTCTGCGACCTCGCCTTGTGTACCGGCGCGCTGGCCGTCGGGAAATACGTCCTGGAGCTCCAGATCGAAACCTTACAGACGCTGTCCCTCGTAGCGCTGATCTTCGGCGGCCAGGCCACTTTGTATGTCGTTCGGGAGAGGCGCCATCTCTGGAGTTCGCGGCCCAGTACGTGGCTAATGGTCGCATCCGCCGCCGACATCCTGATCATCGCGACTTTGGCCATCTTCGGGGTTCTCATGCATCCTCTACCGGCCCCTGTGGTAGCCCTTGTGTTTGCGGCCGCCGTTGCCTTTGCTTTTCTGTTGGATCTAATCAAAGTTCCCCTGTTCCGCCGCCTGCACCTCTAGCATCACTTTACCGGAAGAGGGGTGACGGGCGCCCGCGGGCCACACTCTCTTCGGTCGGGAATGAAGGATGTACCAACCACGTGCCAGCGGGGGCAATTCGGTGGGATCGCCAGGTTTCGTGTGCGATCATGACCGTCGGAGGTGTGCCTGTTTGTGCGGGTCTACATCGCGCCACTTGCTACGAGCAGGGCAACACGCGGAGGATCTTGATCGTGGTTGCGGCGCCGGGGGCGGCATAGGCTGCGCTGCCGTCGGGGAACGCGCGGAAGTCCTGGTAGCGGCTGCCGAGCACATTGGGCGACAGCTTCAGCGGACCCGCCGAGGCGGTGGTCGACCCAGTCGGGGCGGTACCCTTGGTACTGTCCAGGATCTGCAGGTACATCTGGCGGCGGCTGTCGTTTTGCGCCAGATCGCCGGGCGCGGTTGACTCCTCCCACGCCGCCAGCACCATATTGCTGCCGTAGGCCGCGAGGTGCGGCGCTCGGTCGTTTTCGCTGTCGCTCACCAGCAGGGTGTCGTTGTCAGGCGTCGGGGCGCTGGTGCTAGCCACGTGCAGGAGGTGCACGTCCGCGAGCCCATCGGTATTAGGAGTCTGTCCCGCGCGAATGTCGCTGCTGATGATCCAATAGCCACCGCCTCCGGCCATCATCACGCTGCCCAGGTCGGAATAGTAAAGGTCGATGGGGTAGATGGTCGTTATGTCGGGAGCAAAGGCCAGTTGTCCCGACTTTCCGCCGGTGGGCGCATCGTTCTTGCAAACCGGAACGAATTTCTTCCCCGTCGGATCCCACACCACGCGTTCGTACCCGCTGTGGCTGCAGCCCCAGTCGAAGCCGCTCGGTTGCAAGGCCCCGTTTTCGTTGACCAGCTTCATGCGGTCACCCTGGTGGATGTTCACCCCCGTGGTGAGGGTGCTCGAGCCAACGCAGGCTTGGTTGGGCACCGTGATGGCGGCCCCGAAATAGGCCGCGTAGTTCGAGCCGTCGAAGGCGATTCGCCCGTTGTGCGCATATTCTGACCAGATGAATATGACGTTGCTCTCGCTGGTGGCGCCGAGGCCGTAGGCGGGCAGGGACGCGGTTGTGTCGGTCAGTTTCGTGGCCCACGTTTCCGTAGAGCCGTCGAATCGCACCATGTACATGTCGTAGCATGACGCTGCCGTCGGATAGGCGCTCACCAGCCCGCACAGGTTGTTGATGTCGCCGCAGTTGTTGTTGGCGGTGGAGCCGAGCGCGTTCCGACTGACGAGCAGCACCCCCCCACTGGCGTCGGCGTAGATGTCTTGTACGTCGTAGCCGGTAAGTCCGATGAGCGAGCCAGCCACCATATGATCGTTGGCGTCCAGGGTGACGACATGGACCAAGTTGTCGTTCTGGCCCAGGAAGGCCACCCGCGTGCCGCCGCCTGGCACGGGCGAAAGCGCCAGCGGCGTCAGCCCTAGCGCTGCACCGTTGTTGTCGACTTCGTTGTAGGCATACGCGACGCCCACGTCGGTCTCAGTGATGCGCACGCGGCTCGAAAGGTCGGACGAGCAAGACGCAGGTGGGCCGGCATCGGCGGCGGCTCCACCCGAAGTGGCTCCGCCTGCCGCGTTTGTTCCACCCGCGGCCACTCCACCTGTTGTGACGGTTTCTGCTGAGCCCGAAGCGGCGCCTGCCGCGTTAGACCCGCCCGATCTAGGCTCGCCAGCGCTCGAGATTGCACCCCCCCTACCGGTCAATCCGCCGCCACTTTGGTCGCTGCTGCCACCGCCCGAGAGCACGCCACCGCTTCTGGTACTCCCACCATTGCTCTGGCCGCTGCTCTGGCCGCTGGCGCCGCCAGACGTGCCGCCGCTGGGTTTGCTTCCGTCGTTTGGCGTACCCGAGCCACTGCACCCCGCCAAGAGGGCGACCGCGAGAATGGTCGATTGCAACAAGGCCGCTTTGTGCATGTGGCTTTCTCCGATTGACGGTTTCGACTGTCTCCTCCTGCGCATTGGCATGCGCGTTGTGTTATACCTCCGGCCACCAGGTCTCGCCAGGCTGGGCGTCATTGCGATGGGCGATGTGGCTCGATGGGACGATGAGGCCCCACATGCGTCTCATCGATGCGTCATCTTATCCAACTCGATGCGCTGAACGCATTCTCCGACGCAAGGCTATGATCTGCTGGCGCAGAACGACATTCTCCGCGAGGAGGGCGGCGCGGGAGTGGAAGGCCGAACGCAGTGCGCCCAGCACGGTCTTGAAGATTTCGATGAGCATCGTTGCGCAAAGGCTACCAAAAGCGGATCACTCTAGAAATCGCGGTGGAAACTCGACGCTGGTTCGACCTGGCACGGGATTCCGCGGCGGACAGGGCTTGTGTGTAGCGGAGTCGCTCTTTGGGGTAGACTGCTAAATCGATGCCACTAGGGTCTGCAAAAGCACGCGCAGCTAGCTACGAAGACATTCTTCGGCTGCCGGAGAATGTGGTCGGCGAGATCATCGGCGGAGAACTGGTTGTCTCTCCGCGTCCTGGACCTAAGCATGCACTCGCGAGCTCGTCCCTCGGTGTCGAAATCGGTGGTCCGTTCAGCCGTGGGCGGGGGGGGCCTGGCGGCTGGATCATCCTGGATGAACCCGAGCTTCACTTCGGCTCCCAGGTACTCGTCCCTGACTTGGCCGGTTGGCGTCGCGAGCGCATGTCGTCCCTTCCTGAAACCCCCTGGTTCACCCTGGCGCCCGACTGGGTATGTGAGGTTCTGTCGCCTTCTACAGCCGTCGTGGATCGCACGGGAAAGCAGGACATCTATCGCCAGCAAGGTGTCCCATGGCTGTGGTTCGTGGATCCCTCGGCCCGCACTATCGAGGTTCTCAGTCGTGCCGAGCAGCACTGGATCCTTGCCGGGTCGTTCGGCGGCGATGGCGAGATGCGCATTCCGCCGTTCGATGCAGTTCCCATCGATGTCGGTGCCCTCTGGGAAGCTCGTGGGTCGGCTCAGAGCACTTAGTACGGCTCCTTATACCTCAGCTACGAATCATGACCATCTCTCTTCCGTGAGCATCTGCTGGTGGGCCCCCTGGGTAGCCAGCATGGCTGCATGCATCGCCCGCCCTGACTCGCAAGGTCAACCAAGAGCGCAATGATATTAGGGGCACCGACGTGGCGTACACGAAAATGCGGAATGTCTGCGCACACAGCCGCGCACAGCACGGGTGCCGACAGCGCATCCTCTTACTTGGGTATTCTCACGGGGCGGAAGCCAAGGCCGATGTCGCGGTAATAGGCGTAGCCCCAGCTGTGCACCGAGGCACGGCAATACCGGGAGCTGCCATACCAGCCCCCTCCGCAAATGACACGACCGGCTGGGACAGCACTGACGGTGTGGGTCCACTCCCACACGTTGCCGAGCATATGCATCAGTCCGAAGGAGTTAGCGCAGTATCCGGGCTCATCAGTCTCTCTGACATGGTCCGGACAGGATCGCACATCCTGGGCGTGGGGCAGATCTGACCTGTCACAATATGCATAGCTCGAATGTTGCAACCCAGTGGTCGTGAAGTTATCCCCCCAGTAGAATTCCGTCGTGGTCTCGCCCCGGGCGGCATTTTCCCATTCGTCTTCGGTAGGCAGGCGGTATAGCGCGGTGTTGTCCAGCTGGCTCAGCTGATGGGCAAACATTTCCGCATCGTCGTTGGTCAAATAGACCGCGGGATTGTAGTCCGCCGCCTCGATACCATGTTCTCCCTTCTCTCCTGTCATCCCCTTCCACGCTCTCCATGGTTCTTCATGCATCACCGTCCGGTACTGTAACTGCGTCACCTCGAACTGGGCTATCTGGAAGGAGCCCAGGCCGTACATAGCGGGTATGCTGCAGAATACTATCGAGACATTCTTCTTGAGGGTGATGGCCGCCGGGTTCTTACAGTCCTTCATCGACGAGTAGGCCAGCGTCGGTGAAAACATGAGAAACAATAGACATGCGGGAGAGAGATTTTTTGCTGACATTGGCTGCCTTCGCAAGACCAGCGTTCGGGGAGGAGACGGTGGAAACTGCCGGGCAGGTACCCAGCCAGTCCGTGAGAGCGACCTCCCGTTCGAGGACTAGGCGGTCACGAAGCCGCTGGAGGTACGCCCGGGTAATCCCGGCGGCGGCCGAGTCTCGTGCTCGTACCGGCCCTTTCAGGGCAAGGCGAAGAAGCGGGGCGGTGCTGTTTGACGTTGATGGCAGCACGATATTGTATGCCTACCCCTGACGGGACCTACCTACATTTTGTATCACGTGGAAATGGGCCGTTCAAGGTCGCGTGGTAAAGGTGAAGGCGTCCTGTCCCGAAACTTCGCGTGCCACCGCTGCTCGGTGGAAACAGCCCAGCCTATCGGCACGGGCGTCGGTGAAGGCGCCCGTTCGTGGCCAAATATCTCGGCCACGGCTAGGTGGGCCGGGAGCGCGCCGATAGACGCCCTCAAACCGTACCTGGCGTCGATATTCACGAAGTAGCGACGGCGAGAATACCAAGACGCCCGCCCAGGAGCTCGCCTGGCGCGACGAAGGGCTCGGGCGAGCAGCCGGCGTTCGGAGGAGCTTCCCCTCTGGCCACCGCAGCGAGGCGACGATACGACCCACATACGCCTCATCGATGCGTCATCCTTCCGGTGTAATGGCGCGTAGCTCCACCATCTCGATGGATTCGCGGTGTCACCAACGGACGACGAGATCGAGATCGTCGCCATCGCTCACCTGAAGCGTCGACAAGGCTACTGGGCGCAGCGGTAGTCCATCGCCGGCCACGCATACCCGCGCATTCTCGCCAGTTCGCCGCTTGCTCGCTGGAGATGGGCTTGGCGCCTCACGGTATTAGGACTTCGCTGGACGACGGCGAGCAGGCTGGCAATACGACGGGCAGCGCTGCGTTATGCTCACAACTGGCGGTTCAAGTGCAAATGTTGTGGTATCGCTATGGGACAAGCTGGTAGCGAGGGTGCGATGAGTATTCAACAATGGTCCCATAAGGCAGGAACGTCTCCCTCCGGGAGATTTCCGGAGATAGTCCTGCCAATCGGAGCCGCCAAGCTGGACTCGCCGCCCTTGAAGGTGTTTCTCAGGACTGCCCGCGGCGACGACCGGATGCCGATGCCGAACCGGACGACCGGCATGCCTGCCCTGGTCGCGACCCATCGCCATTGTTTCGGCGAGGTGTATCGCCATCCCTGTTCCGAGGACAGCGACCTGCTTTCCTGCCACCGCTGCCACTTGTCGACGGTCATTCCCAGAACGATTGAGACCTACGACAACCTGGACGCGTACCTGCGCGGGGCGCGCCAGCGCGTGGACGAATTCCGGGCGCAAGTCGGGTCGCTGACGGCGAGCAAGACCGTCCACGAAGCGTGAAGATCTACCCAGCTACGAATCATGACATTCTGGGATTAGGTGTGCACAAATGGGTTCCGTGGGTCGGAGGCAGTGTGACTTGGGCTGGGAATTGCTGCAGCGCAGAGGGCTAATAGGTCAGGCGGGTACCGGGGTATGCAGGGATAGCCTATTTAGCTGCCCGAGGAATTATAGGACAGCAGGGGAAGGTAGCCAGCATGGGCATACGAATATGCTAGATTCATATGCATGAGAACAACCGTCGATCTTGATGAGGATCTTGTCAGGGACGCGCTCGCGGCAAGCGGAGCCCGGACCAAGACCCAGGTGTTGGAGTTAGGGCTGAAGGCGGTGATCGAGCGGCAGGCAAAGCGTCGGCTTATCGCGTTGCGAGGCCAGCTCGCGATCGGTCAGCCTCCCCGACGGCGGCGCGCGTGATCCTCGTCGACACGGCAGTCTGGATCGACTTCTGGAAGAAGCGATCGCGCACGGATGCGCTTGTGGAGCTGCTTGAGGACGACCAGGTTCTCGCCCACGATCTCGTGATGGCGGAGCTGGCGGTTGCCAACCTGGGACCAGCTCATGTACGCGACGAGATCCTCTCGGGTGTGCTCGCGTTGCCGCGGGCGCCGCTCGCCAGCTTGGACGAGGTGCTCACCCTGATTCGGACGCAGCGTTTGGAGCGGCGGGGACTCGGGGCCGTGGATGCGCATCTCCTGGCAAGCGCACGTCTAGCAGCTGCCCAGCTCTGGACTACTGACAAGGCACTTGCCTTCGCCGCCGAGGAATGCGGGGTTCTGTTCGTTGTCTAGCAGCGCCGATGGCATGACCGGCTGTCGGCCGACTATGAAGTGGCTGGCCGGTCAAGAGCAGATCTTCCCACGGCCTACGAAAGACAGCGAGATCAGCGCTGGGTGAGCCCGTCCATCTTTCGCCTTCACCGACGGAGCGGAAGGAAGCGGGGTTGGAGGCAGGCCTCGAATCCCTGCGTCAGGGCCAGCGCCTGCGCTGCAGTGGTGTGATAGACGAGCCCCAGTTGGCAGGCGAAGCGGATGCGGTCGCGCGGAGCAAACGACTCGATCCGGATATCGGCCAGCTTGCCATTGGGATCGTGATGATGGTGCGGTCGAGGGTACGAATTCTTGTCGAGCGGAGGCCGATGGCTTCGACAGTGCCGGCGAAGTCATCGATCTTGACGAAGTCCCCCTCACGGAACGGCTGGTCGGCAGCGATCGAGAAGGCTCCGAACAGGTTCTCCAGCGTGCTGCGCGCGGCGAGCGCGACCGCCAGCCCGCCGATGCCGAGCCCGGCGGCCAACCTGACCTCGGTAAGGGGCATTCCTTGGAGTCGTCGAAAGCAGAGGAGGCCGGGGCAATTCGCCCGGGCCTCCTGTTGAGCGCTGCCAGTTAACTGCCGTGCATCCGACGCACGGTCAGCGTCCAGCCTCCGGCCTACCGAAGGCCCGGAAGGATCCGCGTGCCCTCGATCTGGACGGCCGTCAGCGCGTTCGGGCTGAGCCCCAGGAGAGCGAGGATCGTCGGTGCAACCTGGGTGGTCTCCACGGGGGTGGACTCGACCTGAACCGGTATGCTCGGGCCGCTGACGACCATCAGGACGTGTCGGTCGCCGGTGTTCATACCGCCGTGCTCGGCCAGCTTGGTCGGCTTCGCGTAGACGATGCCGACCTGGACTTTGCCGAAGACGTCCGGGTAGTGACCGTTGTCGACCGGGACGCCGAAGAAGTGGGCGGCTTCCGCCCCGGCCCAGATCTCGGCGAGGCCCGAGTGCTGGACGGTGACGGGGTTCTTATTGACGTCGAAGCCATCAGCGGTGTGGTTCCACAGGTAGCTCTTGACGAAGTCGCAAGCGGCCTGCGAGTTGTCCGACAGGTACGACTGCCACAGGTCGTCGTTGGTTCCGGCAACGATCAGGCTCGTGTTGCTCGGGTGCAGCTGGGCCCAGGCTGCGTTGATCGCGCTGGCGATCGGGCCGTCCTGGACGGTGATGAGCTTGTTCGGATCCTGCGGCGACTGGCCGTGCTTTGCCGTGACTATGATCGCCGTCGAGCCCGCCAGGCCGTCCTTGTGGATCGTGGAAACCATGCGGCCCAGTTGAGCGTCGACGTAGTCGAACGCGCTCGAGAGGACGGGGCCGGGAACGAGCTGACCGTTGACCCACTGGTAACCACCGGCCTCCGGATCGCTGGTGGTGTAATTTCCACTGGCGTCCGGACCGATCAACGTCGTCGGAGTCGAGCGGATCTTCTCCGCGACCGAGACGGTCTGGAAGTTCATGCCGAAGATCGCGGGGGTGCCGACGTGGGTCTTGCCCGAGTGGTCGAGACCGTCGATCTCGTTCAGGATGGCCTGGACCTTGTAGCCATCGTACTGCTTGGTGGCGGCGTCGATGTGCGCCCAGTCGTCGTCCTGCGGGTAAGGAACACCGTTCGGCATGACAGCCTGCGAGTCGATCTCCGGCGAGAAGAGGTCGTCGATGCTCCGGCCGTTCGAGCCAGGACCATTGAACGATGCGTAGACCTCGTGCTTGTCAGACCAGGCGGTGCGCAGCCCGGCGTCGTGGATGATCTGGAAGATCGTGTTGACGCCCAGGTAGTCCCACGGGGTGATCGGCTTGCAGGTCTTCGGGTCGACCGGGAACGTGCCCGGGTTGAGCGACGTCTCCGGGTCGAACTTTAGGTCCATGATCGCGCCCGGGTTGGTGTCAACGCCGTTTGCGAAGATAGAACCGTTCTCGTCGAACGCCGGGAAAGTGTTGCCGCTCCCGTTATGCAGCAGGTCCTGCACGGCGGGAAGAGCGTCGTCCGGCGAGTCATAGATGACGTCACCGCCGGTGGCCGGCTGGCCAGGGGTGCAGGCAGCGCCCGCCTCGTCGACCTTGTGGCTGTACTCGACGTCATAGAAGACGCCGGTCGATTTGGGGTTACCGCCGGTCATTAGCGCGGTGCCCCCCGGGTCGGAGTCCGACGGGTTGGAGGTCGCCGCGTTGGCGTACTCGGTGCCGGAGTGAACCAACTTGGCAAGCGTCGAGTCTGGGTGGTTGGCGACGTACCAGTCAAGGTCACTCTGGTGCATGCCATCGACGCTGATGAGGAGGACGTGATCAATATCTCGCTTTCCCTGGTCATGGTCACCCTGGCCATAGTCGACGTGGCCGGCGAAAGCCGCCGAGACGAGGGTGGCGTTGTCGGTGGAACCGGGCTGTTTGGTTCCGCATGCGGTCAAGATGGACAAGGCAAACAACGAGGCGTTCTTCTTGTTGTGGGTCATCGAACATCTCCTTTGGAGCAGATGCCGATGCCGATACCGCAAACCTTTCGGTGTTGCCCGTGTCGGTCTCGCAACTTTTTGGTCACGGCGGCCGATACGGTGGAGGGTCGGTCCCGTATCCCGGAAGAAGAGGGCTCCGAAGGAAATGCCGTTGGCTCCTGCGCCGGCGGAAATCCTGAAGGAACATCGGCAATCAGTTCATCAACATTATCCGTCCCGCGACCGAGGGGCCGCTACCCCCGCCAATCCCTCGCGCGAAATCGAAGGGCATGGGCGACGCCGAAATCTTCGCCGGCCGAGGATGGCCAATGCCTGCTCCCCTCGCGGACTTGACGGCCAGCCCGCTGCCAGGCGAGGTAGGAGGCGGCGGACGTGGTGCCAGGGAACCCCTTCCGGCGCTTGGCCAGCGTCAGCGGCAGTGGCCGCGGCTGGGATCTTGGATGGACAGGCGAGCTCGTGATGATCCGTGTTCCAGCACTTCGCTCACCCTGGCCGCCAGGTCCTTCTTGGAGAATGGTTTTTGGATGAAAGGCACCCCTTCGTCCAGTACACCATGGCGGGCGATCACGTCGGCCGTGTGGCCTGACATAAACAGGCGCTGGAGGGCCGGGTAGGAAGTCAGCAGGATCTTGGCAAGGTCGCGTCCATTTATCTCGGGCATGACAACGTCGGTCAAGAGCAAGTGAATCACGCCCGTGTACGCGCCGGCCAGTCGGATGGCCTCCCGTGCAGTGTTCGCGGTCAGTACGGTGTAGCCTAGCCGTTCTAGCATCGTCTTGGTCATGTCAAGTATGCTTGGCTCGTCTTCCACCACGAGGATGGTCTCGCGACCTCGCACGACTGGCACGCTAATTGGCACCGCCTGCGCGGTCCCCGTCTCGGCCGTCACATGCCGGGGTAGCCAGATCTCGAACGTCGTTCCTTTGTGGGGTTCGCTGGTGACACTGACAAAACCGTTGTTTTGTTTGACGATGCCGTAGACGGTGGCCAATCCCAGGCCGGTCCCCTTGCCCACCCCCTTGGTGGTGAAGAACGGCTCGAAGATTCTCTCTTGCGTCGCCTTGTCCATACCGCAGCCATCGTCGGTAACTGCAAGCTTCACATACTCACCGGGAACAACCTCCGCGTGTGCGGCGCAGTAATCGTCGTCAAAGCGGCTGTTTGCCGTCTCGATTGTCAACCTGCCAACGCCGTCGATGGCGTCTCGGGCATTGACACACAGGTTGGCAAGGATCTGGTCGACTTGCGACGGGTCCACCTTGACCTGGTACAGTTCGGCACCGGGCAACCACACAAGATTAACGTCCTCACCGACGAGGCGCCGCAGCATCTTGAGCATGCTCGCCACGGTCGCGTTCAAGTCCAGCACCTTGGGGGCGACGGTCTGCTTGCGGGCGAAGGCAAGCAACTGTCGCGTAAGGTTGGCCGACCGTTCGGCCGCCTTGCGGATTTCCTCTAAGTTGCCACGGAGCAGCGCCTCGGCCGGGTCCATGTTCTCGATGGCCATTTCGGCGTGGCCGAGAATCACGCCAAGCATGTTGTTGAAGTCATGCGCCACGCCACCTGCCAGACGGCCCACGGATTCCATCTTCTGGGCGTGTGCAAGTTGTTCTTCGAGCTTGCTCTTCTCCTCCTCTGCCTTCTTGCTTACCGTGATGTCTAGAGCGACTCCAACGAGTCCACTAAAGCCTCCGTCAGACGTACAATAGGGCACGCATATATTGGAGTGAGACGCTCCACCCACACGTGATTCGAACGTGGCGGTGTTCCCGGCAAGTGCCTCGCGAAGGGCGCTCGTGATCACCGGGAAGTCTCTGTAGATCTCAAAGGCGGACGAACCACACACCTGATTCTGTTCGAGCCCAAGTCCTTTCAGTCCTGCACCTATGGAGAGTCTGAAGATGCCCTCGCTATCTATCACGTAAAAGATCAACGGAAGGTTTTCTATCGCCGTTCTCATCAGAGCCTCGCTCCGCATCAGCTCGGCTTCTGCATGCTTGCGTTCCGTGATGTCGGTCGAGATGCCACCCTCCGCGTTGTTGGATAGGCTGCGGTATTTCTCCTCGCTTTCACGAAGGGCGGCCGTATGCGCCCTCCCGCTACTTGCCTCAAGCTCTGCAACCCTAAGCCGAAGGGCTTCGACTTCTTTTCGAAGATCAACCGCCTCCGCGGGCGCGTCATCTGGCCGGTCCATTGCTCGCCTCCGTGCAGCAATACGATAACATCACAGCAAGCGATCTGCGAGTGCCGCTGCGCGCTGTCCCGGCGTTGCGCTGCACAGGTTAGCGAAGTCTATGGAAACGTCCAGGCCGCTTGCTCGGGACACACCTCGTTCCGGTGCCGCGCAGCGCCATCCAACGGCGGTTCAGGCACACGGACGGTTATCGGCTAGAGGCAGGTCTTCTCCTCGGCCGTCGCCCAGAGTGGATCTGCTCCGCTGATGACGAGCGGGCGAAGGAGAGCTAAAGTCACGACGTGTTTCCGCACGAAGCGATCAGCGAGGCAGCGCGAGGGGCCGGCATAAAGATGCTGGTTCTCTTCGGTTCGCGTGTGAGCGGCCGCGTGCATCCGCATTCGGACTGGGACTTTGGCTACTTGTCCGGCGAACGCGGCAACATCGAGCTCCTGCGCACTAGGATGGCTCAACTCCTGGCCACGGACCGGATTGATCTGGTGAACCTCGCAAGGGGCAGTGCGTTACTTCGAATGCAGGTCGGCACCGAGGGCAGGCTCATCTTCGAGAGCGAGCCGGGACTATTCGTGCGCTTCCAGGATGAGGTCGCGCTGTTCTGGTGCGATGTTGAGCCGGTGCTGAGTCACGTGTACGCGCACATCCTGGAGGAAGCGAGGTCCGCGTGAGCCCGCGAGCCGCAGTGCTGGCCGAGAAGATCACCACAGTCGAGCGGCACCTGCGCCGAGTGGCAGAACGTCTTCCCCAAGCGCCAAACGGGCTCCAGCCCATGACCGACACTTCGTATGCTGTAATCCTGCACCTGTGGCAAGCGGTCCAGGTGGTCATCGATCTTGCGGTTTCAAGTTGCGTGCAAATGGGGCTGGGAGCGCCCGCGAACTACGGTGACGCCTTTGGAAAACTCGCCGACGCACAAGTGATTGAAGGTGCACTCGCGGAGCGCCTGACTCGCGCAGCGGGTTTTCGCAACGTTGTTGCGCATGCCTACGAGGCGCTCGACATGGGCCGCGTGTTTGCGGCCGCAGTCGAAGGCCCGACCGATCTGCGAGCCTTTCTCGGTGCCCTCGCCCGGATTGCCGGGAAAGCCTGACCTGCGTGAATCGCGTGCGGAGCAGGCCCGTGCTCGGTGGGCTCCACCACGAGTACGCCGTCGGCGTCTGAGCAGAGCGCGAGACCGGGCGCCGTCGGTGGGCGCACGACGCGACGCCCAGCGCAGGGGCATTCACGCCGGTGTCGTGAAGGGCTCGGTGGTGGTCACGCTGGCGTGGTGGCCATCCTCTGCGCCGGCGGCCAGCGTCACTTGCTCGCGAGCTTCGTCGCGTCGATCGCCGCGAGAATCTGCGCCGTGCTCGGCCGGACCTTGATATCCGGGTCGGAGTGCGCCCAACGTACCACACCCGTGCGATCGATGAGGAAGAGCGACGGGATCGCGATCTCGTGGTGCGTCTTGCCCGAATAGCTCTCCAGGTCCACGCCGAAACCCTTCATCTTCGCGAGCGTCTGGTCACCCACCTTGTTGACGACGTGGAACGCCTCGATCATCGTGGCGTCGCTGTCGCTGAGCACCGGGAACGGGATGGCGTATGTGGCCTTGGTTTTCGCCTCGGCGTCCGGCTTGTCAACGCTGACCGTCACTGGCGTGACTCCGCGCTTCTGGTACTCGGGAAACGCGGTTGCGAGCGCGTGGTTCTCCGAGCTGCAGTAGGGGCACCAGCCGCCCCGGTAGAACGCGAGCAGGATGGGACCCTTCGAGTAGAGCGACGACAGCGACACGTCCTTGCCGTCGAGATCGCGAGCGTGGACATCGGGCACCTTCTGTCCGATCGGGATCCCGGTACCGGGTGCGAGCACCCCTATCCGATCGGCGGGCGGATCGGTGTAGGGCAGCATCGTGGGTGCCGCGGGTTTTGCGGAGGGGGAGGTCGACGCGGCCATCGTGGCCGATGGAGCGCCCACCATGGACGAGGCGCTCGCGGCCGGTACCGACGCCGTGCCGCTCGACGTCTTCGAGCAGCCCGCTACGGCAGAAATCGCCAGCACGAGCGCACCCGAACGCGACGAGGGCCTCATGACCGCACCGCTAGCAACGCGTCGAGGATAACTGCCGGTTCCAGTCGCTTCATGTAGTCTGGTTCCACTTGCGCAAGACGCACGACGCAGGCCCGGTCCAGCACGAACGTTCCCGGGCACAGCACTGCCATGATCGAGCGCGATACTGCGGCCGCGGGCCGTAGAACGGTCTCGCCGCCGACCATCTTGATGAACTGAACGATGCCGCTGACCGAGCCGGCCAAGCCCAGCAGGCCAATCAGGGCTGCCCCATGCATGGCGTGCATGCGCAACTTCGGGTTGCGCGCCAGCAACCCAAAGACGATCAGAAGAACACCCGCCGCGGCCGGAAGCAGTTCCGTAGGGTGCTCTGCGCCGGTGGCGAATAAGCCTCCAGCTCCAAGCAGAATCAGGGCTGTGCCAAAAGCGATAGATGCATTTGCCATCCGAGGCTCTCCGCTGCCCTTGGGATGACCGAGAGCACCCGGCTGATTCAACAAATCACGGGCGCTTCGATCGGCCTTGAGACCGACCAGGAGCTACTACTCTATCCGCCGAGTGGCTCATACACCTCGATCAGGCAGGTGGCTTCGAGGAATTCGGAATCTGAGTGGATGGCGGCGTCGTGTGCTGGGGAGTCGACCGGTACAGCCATGACCCGCTGGCGCCCAAGGCATCGTTTTCCGCGATCCTCGAAAGCTGGGAAGCCGCCAACATTTCCATTGCCGAGTACATCGACGGGTTCTACAACCTCCATCGTCGCCATTCGGCGCTCAACTACAACAGCCCAATCGAATTCGAGCTGATACATTCCGTGAACAAGAAAGCAGCGTAACGAAACCGTCCACCAAATCGGGTCAACCCCAGTGAGGGCTGCTGGCGCCCAGGGTGACGACAAACTCGTCTAGCTGCTCGAGGGTCTCGGACATCCCACCCTCCATCCCGGCGAGGGAGCCGTCGAGAGCTTCCTTCGAGGGATAGAGGTCATGCATGACCAGCAGGGTCTTGCCAGCCTTCTCCTCGAAGGTCACCGTGGTCACGGCCCCACCGTCCTCACCTTCGTCATTGGTCCAGACGAGGCGCGAATACGGTGTTACTTCGAGGTACCTACCGAAGAATTCCATTGGCTTTGGGGAGGCCTCGTGGCCGAAAACCAAACGGTACCTGCCCCCGACACGAACATCCGCCTCGCAGGAAAGCAGGGACACGCCAGTCGACTTCGGCGCCCACCACTGCTTGAGCAGGTCGGGCTTGGTAAACGCCTCGAACACGATGCGCGCCGGGCCGTTGATGGTTCGTGTGATGACTAGCTCGCGGTCGGACTTCCGTTCCACCGTTGTACGGTTCTTGGTGGAAGTGGGCTCATGCTCTCTTTTTGCGTCCATCGATTTTCTCCTTCCGTGTCAGTTCTTCGACAACCTTGTCCAGCTCGTCGAAACGTAAGTCCCAGAACTGGCGGTACCTCTCGAGCCATGCGGTCTCTTCCTCCAATCGGCGCTTGCCGAGCTTGCAGGTCCGCACGCGCCCGACCTTCTTTGTGGTGACGAGCCCGGCCTGCTCCAAGACGCCGACGTGCTTCTTCATGCCCGTGAGGGTCATGTGGAACCTCTTGGCAAGGTCTGTGATCGAAGCGTCGGAACATCCGAGCTGCTCCAGAACGCCCCGTCGCGTGGCATCCGAGAGCGCGGCGAACGAGGCATCGAGGCGGGTGTGCGCATACTGAACCATGAGGTTCAGTATGTGACACGCAAACTGGTGGCATGCAAGGGCAGGCCGAGCGCACGCTCAGCCAGACACCCCGCAGCAAATAGATAGGACCGCTGACCGCCAGGGCTAGGCCTGGCCAAAGCCTGGCCAAGCCGTCGATGTCTTATACGCCTGACGGGCTTTTCTCACCGCAGAGCCTTCTTGCGGATCCCCGCGAAGACCCAGATCCACTCGATTCCAGGGTCATCGATGATGGTGAGCTGAATTTCGGAAAAGCCAATTTTGTATTTCTTCCAGGATGGTCTCGGTTTCTTCATGGCGACTCCGATGGCGCGATGCATCTCGTCACGAAGCGCACCGAGCAAGGCTTGGACGACTTCACGAAGCATGGCGCCAGGGTACCAGGGGACGCCAGGATTCGGAGCGTGAGCGCACCTGGCAGCAGCGCGCCCCGGAACCGACGACCGGGAGGAGACGGCTTTCCCGGGGGGCCATCCCGGCCAGCTGCGGAAACCTGCGCTCACTCGCGCAATCGTGGCATTTCATGGCCCGTACGGAGTTTTTGCGGCGGACAGGTCAGGCTGAGCTTCCGATCAGCAGCAGTTTACGGATTGGTCTTGACCAATCCGCATTTCATTGCAGAATGGTCGGGACGTGGAACGAGCTCAAGCCCAGGCCATTCGTAGCGATCTCGACAAGAAGATGGTGCTCCTGTCGGGGCCCAGGCAGGTGGGCAAGTCATATTTGGCCCGGGCGCTGATGGCGGGTTTCCGCGCGCCACGTTACCTCAACTACGACAATGCCCAGGACCGCGCGGTGATCAAGGACGAGGCGTGGAGCGGGGACACGGATCTGCTGATCCTCGATGAGCTTCACAAGTTGCCCCGCTGGAAAAACTACCTGAAAGGGATCTACGACACACGACGACCGCAGCTCCGCATCCTGGTTACAGGCAGCGCACGGCTCGAGACTTTCCGTCAATCGGGCGACAGCCTAGCAGGCAGATACTTCCTGCACCGTTTGCAGCCGGTCTCACCGGCCGAGGCCACCCGAGCGGGCATCGCCGCCGGGCTCGAACAGTTCCTCGATAGCGGCGGCTTCCCCGAACCATTCCTAGCCGAGGATCCGCGCGATGTGGGACGGTGGCGGCGTCAGTATCTCGATGGCCTGATTCGCGAGGACATTCTCAACTTCGAAAATGTCCACGAGCTGCGCGCCATCTCGCTTCTGGTCGACCTCCTACGCGAGCGGGTTGCGTCGCCGCTCAGCTACCAGAGCCTGGCCGAGGACCTCGGCATCGCGCCGAACACGGTCAAACGCTACATCGAAATCCTGGAGGCGCTCTACATCGTCTTTTGCGTGCAGCCCTACACGAGCTCGATTGCGCGTTCGCTCCGGCGACAACCGAAGCTCTACTTATACGACACCGGACTGGTGAAGGGCGACCAAGGGCAACGCCTGGAAAATCTTGTGGCGGTATGTCTGCAGAAGAGCCTCTTCTATCTCGAGGATCGCGACGGCAAACGGCGTTCGCTCGACTACCTGCGGACCAAGGAAGGCAAAAAGGTTGATTTCGTCACGGTCGAGAGCGGACGGCCCGTGCTTATGGTCGAGGTCAAAGCGAGTGATCGTTCTCTCAGCGCAGGATTGCACTACTTCCACGATCGGTACGGCGTGCCTGGCGTGCAGCTCGTGGGTGATCTCCGCGTGGAGAACGAGCAGGAAGGTCTCTCCGTCCGCCAGGCGCTGCCGTGGTTGCAGGGGCTGGAGATCTGACGGGTGAACGTGTGCGCAACATCGCCCTCTTCGACCACATGGACCAGGATGCTTGGCTGCGGACGGGCACCGTCAACCAGAACCCCGTCTCGACGCGCGGCTTGGCCTACATCCTGGTCGGCCACGCGCAACACCACGCGGGTGTACTTAAGGAACGCTACGCCGCCGTACTGGGCAGGTAGCGTTCGCCTCGTTGGAGCTGCGCGAGGCCAAGCAGGCCCGCTTGACCGATGAAGCTACCTTGTCGTCAGAGGCCGCACTTGCCGTTTCGCGCCACAACGACATGCGTTTGCTGCTGTTATGGGTGTCATCGGCAACTATGATGGAGATG
>Ga0187889_10001558_pt1 | contig 24177 bp, 22 predicted proteins | sample June2016WEW_7_10_2_FD_132992 | JGI IMG/M metagenome (GOLD analysis project Ga0187889, IMG submission 132992) | Peatland microbial communities from SPRUCE experiment site at the Marcell Experimental Forest, Minnesota, USA - June2016WEW_7_100 | ecosystem: Environmental > Terrestrial > Soil >... | reverse complement strand
GTCGCCCACAACTTGATTTTGTAGCCATCCCGACGGGGAAAGGGGCCTCCTTGCCCATCTGACGCATCCCTCCCACTCGGAAGCTCGCGGTGGTCTGCCGCCACGAACTTCTGGGCACCCCTGAGGGGATAGCGGCCAGGCTTGACGGGGAAGAGCAAGCCTCGTAGGTTTCGCGGTCTCATGACTGAATTCAAGATCGCGGATCCCAAATTGGCCGAGGCAGGTCGGCTGCGCATCGAGTGGGCGGAAAGCCGGATGCCGGTGCTGATGAAGCTACGCGAAGAGGGCAAGAAGACCCAGCCGCTCAAGGGCATGAAAGTCGCCGGGTGCCTGCACGTCACCAAGGAGACCGCCGTCCTCATCCGGACCATCCGCGGAGCGGGCGCCCAGGTGTCGTGGTCAGGGTGCAATCCCCTGTCCACCCAGGACGACGTGGCGGCTGCCCTGGCCGGAGAAGGCACGTCGATCTACGCCTGGCACGGGCTCAGCAAAGACGAGTTTTACTGGTGCATCGACAAGACCCTGGAGATGATCCCTTCGCTGACCCTGGACGACGGCGCCGACTTGATCTTCAGCGTGCATGACCGGCACCGCGAGCTGGCCAAGTCGGTCATCGGGGGCACGGAAGAAACCACCACCGGCGTCCATCGCTTGCGCTCGATGGCCAAAGCGGGCCGGCTCCTTTATCCCGTCATCGCGGTCAACGACAGCGAAACCAAGTGGGACTTCGATAACGTATACGGCACCGGACAGTCATCGCTCGACGGCATCTTGCGCGCCTCATCCGTGCTCATCGCGGGCAAGACCTTCGTGGTCGCGGGTTACGGTCATTGTGGCAAGGGCGTGGCCATGCGCGCCCGCGGGCTAGGTGCCAACGTGATCGTAACCGAGATCAAGCCCACCGCCGCGCTCAAGGCCATTCTCGACGGCTTCCGCGTGATGGAGATGGACGAGGCCGCCAAGCACGGGGACATCTTCATAACCGCCACCGGCATGAAAGACGTCATCGTCGGACGCCACTTCGAGGTCATGAAGGAAGGGGCGCTGGTGTGCAACACCGGCCACTACGATTGCGAGATCAATTTGGTCGATCTGCAAGCGCGCAGCAAGGGCAAGCGGGAAATTCGGCAGGCCAACGAGGAATACACGCTCAAGGACGGTCGCCGCATCTATGTGCTGGCGCAGGGGAGGCTGGTCAACCTGGCGGCCGCCGAGGGGCATCCCTCGGAGGTCATGGACATGTCATTCGCGAACCAGTACCTGGCCCTGTGCAAGCTGGCCAAAGAAGGCAGGACCATGCAGCCTGGCGTATACGAGCTGCCGGCCGCACAAGACCAGGAGCTTGCCCTCATCAAGCTCGGCACCCAGGGCGTTGCCATCGACCGGTTGACCCCAGAACAAGTGAAGTACCAGGACGACTACGCCGCGGGCACCTAAGACCGCATAACGGGTCGGCTTTACCTGGCCAAGTGGCCAGGTAAAGCCACGGGTGTGCTAGAGTGGATCGCGGGCCGGGTTCAGTTTGTAAGCCGGGCCAACGATAGATACGGAGGCGAATGCCCAGGCGGCGGCCGAAAGTGCTGATTCTCGACGGCGACAGCGAGAGTTGCCTCGCCCTCCATCGCGCGCTCTTCGACGGCGACGCCTACTACGACATCTTGCTGGCCACCACTGCCGACGTCGCGCGCGCAATCATGCGCGACATCGGCGTGGACGTACTGGTCATCGACGTCGACATTCCGCGCGCGGGCGGGGTCGACTTCGTGTGCTGGGCGGCCTTGGAATTTCCCGAGGCAGTCTACGTGGTGCAGACCAGGTCAAGAGTGGATGACCTGGAGCCACGCATGGGAGGGCTCGGCTGTCTCCGCCTGATCAAGAAGCCTTGCCCCGCTGGCGAGCTGCTAAAGATAATTCACGAAGCGCTCGATTGCATACATCGCCTGTCTGGCTGCTTCTCGACCCTTTCTGCAGCAGACCTAATTCAAATGCTATGTTTGGCCCAAAGAACTGCCGCTTTACGCATCACGGCGAGCGGCGTCGCCGGCTCGGTCATGATCCGGGAAGGGCAGCTCGTGCACGCCACCTGGGGCAACGTCTCCGGACCGGAAGCGCTCTGCGCCATCCTGGATGCCCGAGATGGCGTCTTCCGCACTGCGCCTTTGCCGGAGGCGGTCGAGCAGAGCATTCACCTGGACTGGCAACACGCGCTCATGGAAGCGGTACGTACCCTGGACGAGCGCGCGAGCTCGACACGCCACAACACCGGGTCGCTGCCGGCCATCCGCATCGAGGATCCTCTGCTCGACAAGATAGCGGCTGCGCCATTGCCGGAGCGGCAGGAGCGCAAGAGCTCGAGCAAGATCGACGATGCGCGAGGCAATAACAGCAACAACAAGGCCGGTGACACGCGCAAGAGTCCACGCCCGGGCGGCGTAGCCTCGTCTCTGGTCGATAGGGGCTTCGCCGCACTGAGGGCCGGCGACAAGGAGCAGGCGCGGCAATGCTGGCTCGCCGCAAAGCAACTCGATCCCGAGAATCGCGCGATTGATCTGAATTTGAGGAAGCTCGAGAGCAAGGCAGTCCGCTAGGCCGAGAGCTGGGCCGCAGGTTACGAAAGGTTGCCTGCACTGGAGGATAGAGATGGCAAGTCGCACAAAAGGGGAATTGCAGGGCCTCTTAGCTGTTATGGCATCCCTGTCCCATGGCCTGGAGAAGGTGCTGGGACGCGGGGCCGAGACCGTGACTTTCCGCGCCGGGAAGACGGTGGGGCTGAAGGCGAGCGCGGGGGCGCGGGAAGGCGATGTCTTGCAAGCCTTGGTCCGCGTGGGGCAGGCCCTGAAGGCGAGTGGCGTCGAATGGCCCTTCGAGGCCTGGAAGCCGGCGGCCGAGTCGAGCTTCGTTTACGACAAGGATGGCGGACAGGCAGTCAAATTGGTGTTTCGCAACTGCATGGTCCGTTGCGCACTGTTTCACTACGGACATGAGCAAAGGCAGTCGCTGTGCATGATGAACCACGGCCTGTTCTGCGGCTACGTGCAGAAGATCACGGGTAAGCGCGCCGAGCTCGATATCTTGCACGCCGGAGAAAACGCCTGCCTCAAGGAGCTCCTGCTCGCCGGCTAGCAAGGGGGACGCCATGGCCAAGGTCACGGTTTCGTTCGATTGGTTGTCGGGTTGCTCGGGCTGCGAGCTGTCGATAGTCGATCTGCACGAGCGGCTGCTCGCCGTGCTCGAGCGCATCGACATCGTCCGCTTGCCCATCCTCATGGACGTGAAGGACTACCCCAAAGCGGCCCTGGGCATCATCACCGGAGCGCTGCGCACCGACCACGACGTGGCCTGCGCGAAGAAGATGCGCGCCAGCTGTGACGCAATACTGGCTTTCGGTACGTGCGCCGTGTACGGCGGTCCGCAGGGGTCTGGCTATGCCCATGCCCAAGGCGAGCTCGCCCAGACCGCGTTCGTGGACAACCCGACCACGTCGACCCACTTTCTGCCCAGCCAGGGTGTGCCGGCCCTGCTCGCCGAGGGCGTGCAGCCCCTCGACGCCGCCATAGCAGTGGATCTGTACCTGCCCGGGTGCCCTCCCCACGCCTACTACGTGTTCGAGGCGCTCAAAGCCGTACTGGACAAGCGGCCCCCTGAGTTCGGCGATCAGAACGTGTGCTACCACTGCAACCGTCACATGAAGCACAGCCCGACCAGCGCCCTGCGCCGCCTGCACGAGGGCCCCATCGACGCGGAGGACTGCTTCTTGTCACAGGGCATTCTCTGCATGGGCAGCGCAACCCTGGACCGCTGCCGCGGCGCTTGCCCGACGCGGGGCATGCCCTGTTCCGGCTGCACCGGCCCGTCGGAAAGCGTGGTCCTCGAACCCAATCGCGACATTCGCACCGAGGTCGCCACCCGCATGGCGATGATGACCAAGATCCCCAAGGCCAGCGTGGTCACGGAGATCGAAAAGCGCGCGAAGACCTACTACGCTTATGCCATGGCCTCGCCGGTGTTCCGGCAGAAACCCACCTTCTTGCTCAGGCGTTGGGTCGCGCAGCCAGGAGGTGCCCGATGAGTCGCAAGCTCACCATCGACCCCGTAACTCGCATCGAAGGCCACGCCAAGGTCCACATCGACATAGACGACGACGGCAAAGTGAGCGCGGCCACCTTGCACGTCCTGGAATTCCGGGGCTTCGAGCGCTTCCTCCAGGGCATGCAGGCCGAGCTGATGCCCACCATAACCACCCGCATCTGCGGCACCTGCCCGCACGCGCACCACCTGGTCGCGGCCAAGTGCCTCGACACCATGTTCTCGGCGCCGCCGCCCAAGACGGCGCTCCTTCTGCGTCAGATCCTCAACTGCGGGAGCATGATCCACTCCCATGCCATTCACTTCTTCGCCCTGGCTGGCCCCGACCTTTTCTTGGGCCAGACCAGCCCGGTGGCCAAGCGCAACTTGGTCGGCCTCCTGGAAGCGGCACCCGATCTGACCAAGAAGGCCCTGCGCCTGCGCAGCATTGGACAGATCATGGTGGAGATCGTAGGCGGGCGCGGCACCCACCCGGTAACCGCGGTAGCGGGAGGGATGGCGAGCGGGCTTAGCCATGATAGTCTGACCAATCTCAGAGCATTGGCGGCCGAGGCGCTGGAGCTAGCCAAGGCCGTGCTCGCGGCCGGGGTGCAGGCGCTACGCCGGGATGAAACCCTCCTCGCGCGCTTTCCCCTGGTGACCAGCGACATGGGAACCGTGCAAGGAGACGCGCTCGATCTGTACGATGGCAAGCTGCGCGTGCGCCAGCCCGATGGCAAGATCGGGCTCGAGCTCGCGGCGGCGGACTACGCTGCCCACATGGTCGAGGAAGCGCTCCCCCACAGCTACGGCAAGCAGATCTTGCTCAAGGGGCCGGGCGGAGCCCGAGAGCCCTATCGTGTCGGTCCCCTGGCCCGGCTCAATTGCGCCGAGACCACCGGTACTCCGCTCGCCGATGCGGCCCTGGCCGAGTTCAGGCAGGTCTGTGGCCATCCCTCCCACCACATGATGGCGGCACACTGGGCCAGGCTGGTTGAGCTGCTTCATTGCGCGGAGAAGGCCGGACTCTTGCTCGCGGACGAGGCGATCTCGTCGCCCGAGATCCGCAGCAAGCCGGGCACTCTTAAGCGCCGTGCCATCGCGCACGTCGAGGCGCCGCGAGGAGTCCTGATCCACGACTACCAGGTCGACGGCAATGCCCTCATCGAGACCGCCAACTTCTTGGTCGCCACCCAGCACAATCTGGCCAGCATCAACAGCACCATCAAAGATGCCGCGGCCAAGCTGGTCGACAAGAGCGACGCCGAGCTCCTGGACGGAGTCGAGCTCGCCATTCGTTGCTATGACCCATGCCTGTCCTGTTCCACCCATCGGGTCGGGCAAATGCCACTGCGCGTGGACTGCTGGCAAGGCGGCAAACCGATGCGCAGCGCAACGAGGTAGCCATGGCCACGGTTCACATCGAAGAAACCGGTTGCCGCGATTGCGGCCTGTGCGTTGAGATCTGCCCGACCAAGGTCTTCGACCAAGACAGTGAGCACAAGCTGGCCCGAGTGGCGCGCCAAGATGACTGCATAGGCTGCACCTCGTGCGTTTATCTGTGCCCCTCCCGTTGCCTGTCGGTCGCGCAGGCCCAGCTGCAGCGGCCATTCCATCGCCTCGAGCACAACGCCGCGTTGGCGTCGCGCTTCCTGCAGCAGGTCCCGGCGACCGAGCAATTGACCGAGGCCGACTACCACGAGGCGCTGGCCGATACCCAGGTCCGCATCAAGGCCCTGGCCGCCGCCCTGCAGGAGATCATGGGGCGCGGCTACAAAGCGGTGGCACGCTCGGCGGGCAACTTGGCCGCCACCCACATGCCTGAGATGTACGAGACCCCGCGCCTCGAGGACTTGCTGGCCGGGCTCCGCCGCCGCTTCGCGCAGGGTTTCGACTTCGAGGCCAAGGTCGCGGAAGACGGGGCGGTCGCCCTAACCTTCTCCTCATGCGCTCTGCACCAGGTGGTGGCCTCGCAAGGCGAAGTCGTAGGCAGCGCCACCCTATGCGAGCTGTTTCACGAATATTTTGCGGGTCTGATAAGCGCGTTTTCCGGCAAGAACTACGCCGTGGCCACCCTGGGCACGGTTGGGCAATGCACGATGAGATTCCAGGCACGAACTTGAACCCCAAGAGGAGGACGACATGGCTTCCCGAACCGAAAGAATGCAGGACATCTTGCGCGGCCTACGCGGCGCTTCCCCAGAGATCATCGGTGCCGCCGTGGTCAGCATCGACGGCTTCATCGTGGCGTCGGTCTTACCGAGCGAGGTCGACGAGGAGTTGGTCTCGGGCATGGCGGCGGCCATGCTCGGCGTCGGTGAAAGGATATCGTCCGAGCTCATGGCCTCCACCATGGAGCAGGTCTACGTGCGCAGCGAAAAGGGCTACGTCGTGCTCAATGCCGTCGGCGGCGATTCGGTATTAGTCGTGCTTACCAGCAAGGATGCCAAGCTCGGCCTCGTCTTCATAGAGGTCAAGCGCCGCTGTGCCGAGTTGGCCAAGGCCGTCGCCGCCGCGGCCTAGCCCTGGGGCGGCCCATGCTCGCGCTAGCACCAGGGCGGCAGGCGGTTGGGGCAGCCCACCCGGTAGCGCCGGGCCTGCGCACGGCGGTCGCCATCGGGCTCCTGGTCATGGCTACCCTGGACCTGGCCGCCATCGACGCAATCTTGCTGCCCCGCTACCTTGGCGGCCGCGGCCGCGCCGCCAACCTGGTGACGATCCGGGCACCGGCCCATCCGGAGCTGGGCTCGCGGCCCATCCAGGTGACGCCGACGCCGGCCAACCCCCCCTCCGCACCGCTGACGGTAGCCGCTCCGGCGCCGCTGCCCAGCCCACCATCGCGGCCCGCAGCAGCGGCGGCGCGGCCCGCACCAACGGCGGCGCGGCCCGCACCAGCGGAGATGGTCTGGCCGAAGCTGCAGTTCGCCCCTAGCCAGGCGGGGCTTTCGGCCGCGGCGCGGGCCACGCTGGCCAGCTTGGCAGCCCGCCTCGAACGGGAAGGCAAGCTGCGGGTGCGCCTCGACGGGCACACCGACGACTCGGGCACGGCCGAGCTAAACCGCTCCCTTTCACTCGAGCGCGCTCTACGGGCCCGCGCGTGGCTCGTCGCGCATGGGGTGGAGTCCGCCCAGCTCACAGTGCGCGGTCACGGCTCGAGCAAGCCCCTGGCTCAAGGTCGGTCGGCGAGCGCCCGAGAGCAGAACCGCAGGGTGGAGATCACCTTGCAAGAAGGTGAAAAATGATGTCGCTCTTGCCCCTGCTGGTAGTCGCCAGCGCGGTGGCCGCGCTGGCGTTCTTCATGGCCGGCTGGCTACTAAAGCGGCCGGGGATTGATCAGTCGGCGGTTGGGGAAAGGGAGCGGGCCCAGCTCGTTGCGCTACAGGGAGAGCTGGCCGGCCGCCAGGCTGAAGAGCAGCAGAACATCGCCGCCCTGAGCGAAGCCCGCGCCGCTCTGAGCGAAGCCCGCGCCGCCCTGGGCGAGGCTCAGCGCCAGCGGGACGCGGAGAAGCAGGCCAGGGCCAAGGCCGATGATGCCCGGAGCGCCGCCGAGCAGGAACGCGATCAGATGCGGGCCCAGGCCGCCCGCTTGGCGGAAAAAGAGAAGACCCTGGCCGACCGATTGCGCGATGCCGAAGCACACACCAGCGCAACGCTCGAGCAGATCGAGACCAATGCCGCCGCCTGGGACGCCCAATGCCGGGCGAGCAAGGCCGAGCAGCAACGCTGCGAAGACAAGCTTCGCCAGCAGCTCGAGGAGCTACGCGCGTCCGCCGCGGCGGACGCGGCGAGCCTGCGCCAAGAGCTGGAGGACCTGGGCAGGGTCCACGCCTCGGAGCGGGCGACCTGGCAAGGCGAGCTGGCGGCTGCCCAAGCGGAGGGGCGGAGCAGCCGGGCGGCGGTGGAAGAGCAGCGGTCCGACGCGGCAGCGACGCTCGCTGCCGAACGGCAACAGAGCGCACGCGAGCTCGAAAAGCTACGTCGGGAGCGAGACCTCGAGCGAGACAAGGATCGGCAACAGAGCCAACACCTAACGCTGGCCCTGCAAACCGCCGAGAGCGCCCTGGCGGCCGAGCGCACCCATGCCCAGGCAGTGAACGAAGCGCTCCGCACAGCGGAAAGCCGCCTGGCGGAGCTGGACCGGCTGGTGCGTGAAAACGCCGAGCTGCGTGACGAGCAGGCTCAGGTGGCCGGCCAGGCCGCGCGGGAGTCCGCCCGGGATGCCGAGGTGAAGGACGCCAAGGTCACCCTGGCCGCGGCCCAGGCCAAGTTGGCCGAGCTGGCGCAAGTCCTGGACGAGAACCGCAAGCTGCGCGACGAGATCGCTGAGTTGCGCGCCCACCAGGGCGACAGCGCCGAGCTCGAGCGAGTGAGCACGGCGCACAGGCAGATTCGCCTCGATGCTGAGCTCATGGCGCGCCGCCTGCAGGAGCTGCAGCATCTAGAGGGCGAGATCATTCCCTTGCGCACCCAGGCCGCCGAGGCGGCATCGCTCCTCGAGGAGGTGAGATACCTGCGCCGGCGCGAGAAAGACCTCGAGGCCCAGATCTACGCCGCCGGCCTACGCGCCAGCCGAGAAATTCCGCAAGCCAGCGAGGAGCCCTCGGCGCGCACGCCGGTGACCAACATGGAGGCCAATCTCGACGCCCTGGTCGGCGAAGGGGGGCCGCGCACCGCGGTGCTGGCCGACGCGCAGGGGTTCCTGATCGCGGGCGCGGGTGAATCATTTGCCCAGGAGGGCTTGGCCGCCTTCGCCGCGGTGGCAACCGACCTGGTCGGTCGCGCGCGCATGTTGCTGCCGCTAGCCGACGTGCGATCGGTGCGGGTCACCGACGCCAACGCCATGATCGTCACCTGTCACTTGTTCGATAGCGACGGCCAAGGCCTGGGCGTCGCGACGCTGGGACCTGGGGAGGCGACCGCGGAGAAGACCCAGCAAGCCATCGTGGAGCTAGATGCCATCGTGTCGTGCGGAACGGACGCGGGTGGCACTGCCAGCCTCGACCACGGCCTCAGTCCCGAGTGAGGGCAGCGGCCTTCCCCACAACCTCCGCGGCGCCGATGAGGTGCAGGATCGCCGCCACCGCCACCGGGATGGCGGCCGCAACGGCGGGGCTCAGCTCGGTGCCGAGCTCACAAAAGGCAGCGCCCTCGACGCCCACGAAATGCAGGGTGGCCGGAGGGCGCTCGGGCGCCAGCCGGTGGGCCAGCTCCATGAGCTCGGCGATGCCCAGGGTGTGCGAAAGCGCGGCGCCGACGCGATAACGCTCGATGGAGCGACCGTCAAGCGTCACGCAGGTGCCCACCGGGCGCCCCGTGGTCATGGCATCGACGAGAATGATCCTGTCTGCGCTGGCTACCACGTCGAGCAGATCGAAGCCCAGGTGCGGCGCCAGCTCGACACTCACCCCGTCGGGCAGGGATAGCCGGCTCAAGAGATGACCGATATGGATGCCCACGCCGTCGTCGCGCATGAGATCGTTGCCGATGCAGATGATGCGAGTGTTCATCCGTCTCGCCTCTTGCAAGAGCCTTGCTCAGGGCCGCCAGGCGGGAAACCACAGACGCAGGTTCGCCGCGCTCGAGGTGAGAGAGAATTCGCCCCAAACCGGGGCGAAAAAGATGGCCATGGCCAAGGCCAGGCCGAGGTAGCTGGTCACCAGCCAGGGATATCTGCGCTCGAGCTTCGCCATGAGCCCGGCCAGGAGAACGAGTAGAAAGGCGTAGCACGGCAGGTAGTAGTGACTGAAGGTGTAGTTGCCACGCGTGCTGCGCGTGGCCAGCCAGGGCGCCATGAAGGCGAACCAACCCAGCAGCATGAGCCAGACCCCGCGCATGGTCTGCCGATCCAGGATGGCCAGCCAGTAGCGACGGAAGCGGGTGCGAAGCGCGATTACCAGGGTGGTGACGGGGATGGCGACGAGGAGCAGGTCGGTTGTCGCCCAGAGGACGAGGTTGCCGACGCTCGACGAGTAGCGCGACTTGAGGCCCGAGGTCGAGGCCTTGATCACAACAGGATGCATCAATATGGGCCAGCCGTACCAGGGCGAGCAAAGGTCGTTCTTGTAGTGGCCCAGGTCGAGGTGGTGTTTGTAGAGGCCGATGATCACGCGCCAGGTGGCCACCGGATCGCTCGGCTTCCCCGTAAGCCGCAGCGCCCCCATCCAGATCAGGGTATGGACGACGGGCACCACGCCGAGCCACAAGACGGAGAAGATCGAAACCCGGCGCAAGATCAGGATGCCCACCGCGGCGGGAATGGCGGTCATGGCGCCGCTCCACTTGATCGAGGTCGACAGGCCGATGAGCACGCCAGCAGCCAGAACGCCCCGCCAGGTGCGCGCGGCCAAGGCCGCCACCATGCCCCAGAGCATGAACGAGATCATCATGCCGTCGAGCAACCCGGAACGGGAATACGAGATGAAGAAGCCGTCCGCCGCCATGAAGGCCGCCGCCATGAAACCCGCGCGCCGGCTGTCGAACAGGACGCGCCCCAGCCAGTAGGCGAGGCATATCGACTGCAGGCCGAACAGCAGGGGGATGAAGCGCCAGCCCAAGGAATTGTAGCCGAACACGAGCATCCCCACCGCGATCAGCATCTTGCCCAGTGGGGGATGGTCGTTGTTGTCAGCTATAGCCAACGGATAGCTATGCGCATTCTTGACGAACGGCTCCTCGTCGAAGGTGAACCAGGTCGGCCAGGCCAGATCCTGTATGCGCAGCACGACGCCTCCCACAACCATGGCCGCCAGGAAGACGGAAGCCATCCGCTCGGCGAACGACATGGTCTGCCAGGTCAAGCGCAGCTGACGAGCCCGGTCGGCCAGGCCTCGGGTCATCCAACTCTTGATGCCACCCGCCAGCGTCGCCACGGTCGCGCTCATTGCGGAATCACGCAATCAGTCAGCGTACCCACCGCCACACTCTGATCGACGGGAGTGAAGCTCCCGGTTGGCGACCAGCGCAGGGACACGTTCTTCAGCACTCCTGTCACGTGATAATTGCAGACAACGGTGAAGCGGCTCGACGGCAGCGGGTCGCGCAACACCTGGGCAAACCACAGCCCGGACGCCAAGAAGAGCTCGTTTCTGACCGTGTTGAAGGGCTGCAGGGTATTGACGTCGCGGTCCGGTCCCGGGCCCCACGGCACGATATTGGCGTGAAAGCCGCAATGGGTGCCAGCGAAGCTCCGATCGGAGGCACAAGCCAGGTTCTTCTTGTCGTCGCGCACCAGGGTGATCTCGATCATCTTGGTCGCGCCCAGGTGCCACCCCTCGCTGTGCTGGGAATAACGGTCTTTGTAGCCGGTCCAGGCAAAGACCAGCCAGAGCGCGACCCCCATACACAGAAAGCCGAACACGGTATAGAGGACGACCGGCGGCCCGGAGCGCGTGGCTGCCGCAACCGGGGGCGTGGCGGTGGTGGCCGCGGGCTCCGGGCCCGCTGCCTGACCGGGCGCAGGGTGAAGGGACTCGGGAGCCGGAGCCGGCGGTGCCATCGCGGGGTCCATTGACCGACTATTGTATCTCACGCGAGTCCCGTCAACCGCTACTACATCTGCATGGTCAGGGCGGGGTGGCGCAGCAGCCACAGCCACTGTGGGGCAAAGCTATCTTTGAATACGATGGTCACCACGGTGACCAGAAAGGCCAAACGCACTCCCGCCACCACCTGCCGCCGGGCGGGCGCCACTAGCCACGACATCGCGATCAAAAGGTGCCAGGGATAAAACTCACGCAAGCCGAAGATGGCGAGGGCCAGCCAACCCAGGGTGGCAAGGTCGAACCATGCCCGCTGGCTCAGAAAGGTCAGGGCGCAGACCAAGGCCACGACGCGGCAACTCCAGGTCATGGCCTTGTCCGCGCCCAAGCCCGCATGATGCAAGGGGTTGTTGATGGCCACCAAGCCGAGGGTTGGCCAATCGAGCGCGAAGACGTAAAGCGAGAGCACCGCGCATAGCCCAGCCACCCCAAGGGCGAGCACGCGGCGCCAGCACAGATGGCGCCAGAAGCGGTCGCGCATCGCCTGTGCGGCGGCCCATAAGACCCAGGGTGCCTGCAAGAAGACACGGAAGTGCAGCACGGTACCCACGCAATAGGCGACCACGGCCGCGAGCCCGCGCCGGCGCGCCGAGTAACGCACGCATAGGATGAGGGGGACCATGGCGATGGGGTCGTAAAAGCCATCCAAGGTCCAGCGCATTACCTGCGCATAAGCGAAGAAGCAGATGAGCCATGCGATCGCGCTGCCCTGTTCGAAGTAGGTGAGGAAGAACAGAAATAGGGCGAGGTGGGCCGTGACAATGAAGAGGCCGATGAGCAAGCGGCAGGCGCCGGAAAACGAGAGGCCGGTGTAGTGGTAGAGCAAAGCCACCGGCGCTACCAGGAGCATGTCGCCGGGAGGATACATGCGCGGCTTGTTGGGCCAGCTCGTCAGCAAGGGTTTGTCGGCCGGCCACCCGGGCACCTCGAAAAACCCGCCGCCCAGACCGCCGAAGCGCTTGAGATCTCGAGGCAGGCGGGCCATCTCGGCGCTAGTCAGCCGGGGGAATAGCGCATCGATAGGCCGGCGCCAGATGTCGCGCCCTACCCGGGGAAAGACACGTGCGGCGTTCATGTGGGAAAAGTGGTCCGAGAACTGCCCGCGCGAGAGGTCACCCCAGGGATGGTCGAAATCGCGCAACCCGTTCCACAGCGACCAGCCCACGAGAGAGAGCAGGGTGCACAACAGCGCCTTGCGCTGCGCCCGGCTTAGCCGGCGCAGCCAGGGGGCCGCCGCAGCCGCGAGGTCGGCCCGGGCGTTCCGCGTGAAGCCGCCGAGCATATGACAAACATAGACCAAGCCACGGCCCGTGCGCGGCTTTGCGCGAGCCGGCACTAAAGGACCACGTCCTTAACGAAATGTGTCAGGCCAGGGGAATAGCGGCTGTAGCCACCGCGCAGCAGCTCGTCCATTGCCCAAAGAGCCCGCTTTCCGCGGGATCGGCACTCGGCGATAGCCAGCCGGCGGCGCTGGTGCTCGACCTTGCGGTCGATCATGGCCAGAAAGCTCGGACTGCGTAGCTCTCCGGCCAGCGCGTGCAGCCGACTTTGGGCGGCTTCGAAGCGCCTGAGCGCCAAGCTGAAGTAGGCCGGTCCCAGCGTCCTGGCCTTCTGGTAGAGCTCGCCCAGGCTCAGCTTGCGCCCGCCAATTTGCTGGGCCCCGTGTTGCCGGTAGCGCACGGTCTTCTCGGCCAGGAGCTCTACCGGAGCCACGGCGCTGACCATGAGAGCAATCCAGCCGTCATGGACCCAATATTCCGGTATGGGCAGGATATGGGTCCGGTAGGCGGCACGAAACATCATAGTGGTCCCCGACACGATCCAGGTGCGGAGCAAGGTTTCGAAAGATTGTCCGCGGCGCATGCGCTCTTGCCTGGTCCGCCCGAACGCGATGGCCTGCCAAACGGTATGCCCGCGCGGGCGCAGGCCGTCGTCCACAACCTCGGCATCGGTGAAGACCAGGCCACAGGTCGGGTTCGCCTCCAAGATGGCCGCACAGGCCTCGAGCTTGGCCGGCATCCAGACATCATCCTGATCGGAGGTGGCAATGAAGTCGCCGGCACAGATGCCTATGGCCTTCTCGAAGTTCTTGGTGGAGCCCAGGCGGGTGGGGTTGTGAACGATCTGCACATTAAACGGCGCCCGGCGGGCAAAGTCGTCGAGGATGGCGCAGGTGGCATCGCTGGAACCGTCGTCACAGACCACCACCTCGTCGGGCGGGCGAGTCTGGGCCAGATAGCTGTCGAGCTGCTCGGCCAGGAAGTGGGCGCCGTTATAGGTGCACAGCGCGATGGATATGCGACCCGCGGGCGGGCGGGCGGGCAGGCGCTTGGGCCCGAGCTCGGCGGCGAGCGTGGGACAGGACTCGGTCATTGCCCAGGTAAGCCCCTACTGTCCGGAGCGCTATCGGGCTTGCGCGCGAGCAGCACGAATTCGTTGTGCCGGAAAAAGCGACCCACGAATTGCGGGAAGGGAAAGGAGTAGTGCCTCTCCACCGTGAGCTCGAGCAAGCCGGCCAGGCGAGTCAGCGCGGCGAAGTCGAAAAACTCCACGTGGGTCGGATCGGAACGGAAGCCGGCAATCTGGGGCGTGATCAGAACCACCCGCCCGCCCGGCCTCAGAAAGGGCAAGTAGCTGCGCATCAACGCGAGTGCGTCGGCAAACGGCATGTGCTCGAGCACATGCGAGGTCAGGAGAGCATCGAAGCGGCCGGGGACGCCATACTCCGAGCCGGGCAGCTCGTCCGATAGGAAAGCCTTGAAGCCACGCGCGCGCGCCGAAGCAACGAGATTGGGGTTGTTGTCGACGCCGACGCCACGGCCGCCCAGATTATTGAGATTTCTCCCCAATCCACAACCGATGTCGAGCACGAAGCCAAGATCGAGCGAGCGCAAGTGGCGCCGGTAGGGCCGCTGCACGTCGAGCAGCCGCTTCCACCAGATCGACTCGTGATACTTGAGCCACTCGACATACTTCGCGTCGCGCGTGGTGGTCGGCCGGGGCTTCATGAGCCGACCCTAGCAGCGCCCCCGTTGCCTGTCCATGCGCCCCATACCCCGCACCCCATACCCCATACCCCAGCGTCACTCTCGGCCACCCCCGCTGCCGTTGGTCCTCGATCACGGCGTGGTCGGCCGATCAGGCACGGCCGTCAAACCGCGCGCCTCGGCCAGCCAGGTCGGCACGAACACCACCGCCACCGCATCCGCGAACACGCAGCGCCAGCGCGGGTCTGCGGCCAGGGTGTAGGCGGCTCGTATGAGAGGCCCACGCTCGACCAGCAGCGCGGGCAGCTCGTCAGGTCGCCCGTAATCGATACCCAGGGGCGACTCCCAGTCGGCATCACCATGCCAAAGCCGGCGAAACCCTTGCAGATAGTGCTCGAAGGTCGCCCGGGTATTGACCTCGAGACGCGGATCCAGGAACAGGCGATGGGCCGGCGACACGTGGGCGATGCAAACGGCCGCCTGGCTCATGTTGAAGGCCACGATGCGCTCGGGCAGGTCTGGCCTGGCCAAAAAGGCGCAGGCGCCGTGGGCGTACCACTGCCGGCGCTCGCCCAAGCCCACGGTCCGCCCTTCGCCGCCCCACGCGTACAGGGCACCGGAGGCGACGAACAGCCCGAAGAGCACGAGGCAAGCGAACAACCATCCGATCCGGCGACGGCGAGGGGAGCCGGACGAAGCCGTACGAGCTACCTTGCCCGGTGCCCGGGGCACGGCCGCCCGGGACCGTAGCACGACATCGTCGAGATTCCAGCAGGTGACCGTGGCCACCATCAGGGCAAAGAGGGCGCTGTTGCGTGTCGCTTGCCAGCCCAGATAGGAGGCAGCCGCGAAGAGGATGAGGCGAAACGGGCTTATGCGAGGGCCGAGGCGGGGACCGCGACGGCGGAGCTGCAGCGCGAAGCTGACCAGGCCCAGGCCGAAGAGCGCGAACAAGGACAAGAGGTAGGGATTGGTGAAGCCATTGCCCGCGATGAAGTCACCCAAGGTGGCGAGCTCACCCACAGAAGTGCGATAGAGGCCAGCATCTCCGAGCTTATGGAATTGCTCGATAGGCAGAGCGAGCGCGCCCCAGCCATAGGGGCTGGCGAGGCAGGCAGCCAGCGTGGCTAGGCTGGTCCACGTCAGGGTGCGAAGCGGCGGTGTTCCCGCCTGCCCGGCCTGTCCATCCGCCTGGCCAGCCAGCTGCCCCGCGGATTGGCCCCGGATTTCTCTGCCACGCCACAGCAGACGATAGAGAGCCTCGGTCCAATAGGCCAGGAGCAAGAAGGGACCGAGCACGAAGAAGCCGTGACAATTGACCCAGATCACCTCTAGCACCGGCAGAAGCCATAGCCCTCGCGGCCGGGTTGCCGCGTGCGCCAGAAGCAGGAGAAATGCCGCCACCAGCACCAGCGAGATCAGCTCGGGTCGCTCGCACAGGCGTCCCGACAGGGCCACCACCGCGGGTAGCCACACCAGCACCGCCGGCCAGAGCGGCGCCCGAGCGGCCCGGGCGCGCAGCGCCAAGGCGACCACGAGCGTGCCCGCGCTGGCCTTGAACAAGACCAGGGCGTTAACCCCCCCGAGCCGATAGAGCGAGGCGATCGCGATCTGGAACAGCCAGTACAGATCGATCCAGGGTCGTCCGGCATTGGTGTAGGTGAGCATGTCCACCCGGGGAAGATGTCTGCTCGCCAGGATCAGCTGCCCGGTACGCAGGTGCCACCAGACGTCGAAATCCGACATCGGGAAGCAGCCGAGCAGGAAGGTGATGGCCAGCAGCGTGGCCACGACCAGCTTGTCCCCCCGCTGGCGCGGAGCCCCCTCCTGCTGGCAAGTCTTCCCCTGCGGGCGGGAAGCCTTGTGCCGCCGGGACGAGCCCTTCACCGTACCCGCCGCTCCAGGCGAATGCGGAGCAGCACCCAGAGCGCCCGCAGCCCGTCCCGAGCCCGCACCTTCTTGCCTTGACTGAAGGTGCGCGGCTGGTAGCGCGCGGGTATCTCGTGGATGGCGTGCCCGGCCTGCAAGAGACGGGCGGTCAGCTCGGGATCGAAGTCGAATCCCTTCGCCCGCAAGGCGAGCCCGTCCAAGGCCCGGCGCCGAAACGACTTGAGCCCGGTCGGCTCGTCGGTGATGCTGCTGCCGAAGAGCAAGTTGGTCCACAAGCTGAGCAGACGGCCTCCCAGGTAGTAATGCCAGTATATGCAGCGAGCCTGGTCGCCGAGCAATCGCGAAGCGAAGACCGCCGCGACCCCGGGATCGACATAGGGCGAAAGCAGCGCGCGGTAGTCGGCGGGATCCCATTCCAGATCAGCATCCTGGATGACGATGATCTCACCCTCGGCCACCGCCAGGCCGGCCCGCACCGCCGCACCCTTGCCCTGGTTGTGAGGCAGCGTAACCAGACGCGCCATTCCCTGATGGGAGAGGACAAAGCCGGCGGCCGCATCATGCGATCCGTCACGCGAGCCGTCGTCGACCAGCACCATCTCGCGGCTCATACCCGCTGGCAAAGGGGCGCCCGACGCGCGGTCGAGCAAGGTCGAGAGGGTCGCGACCTCGTCGTAGAAGGGGCAAACGATCGACACCAGCGTCATGGCGGCGGCGCCATACTGCCCCAGGCCTGATTCGCCCAGCAAACCCAAAGGTAGCAGGACAAAACCCGCGCCCCGATCGGCTCAACGGCAATTGTGCCACCAGCGGTGACACTCTTGCCGTCCCCACCGGGAGTTCGGCCGCGTCCCCGGCCTACGCGCGACCGATTGGGAGGCTTGAGCCGAGCTGCTGGTTCAGGTCGGCAGCAGAGCCAGGAGCTCGGACCAGCGTTGATAGAGGGCGTCGACCGCGGCGGTGTCCTCGGCGATCGCGGTTTCCAGCTCGAGCAAGCGGCTCGCGTCGCAGGCCACCTCGGGGCGCGCCTGCTCCGCGCGCAGGGCCGCCATACGTGCCTCGACCTCGGCGATGCGACTCTCGATGGTGCCGTACTCGCGCTGGTCCTGGTAGCTGAGCTTGCGCCGTGGCCCCGGCTGGCCCGGGGCGACCGGCGCCTTCGCGCGGTCGCTAGCCTCGGCTTGGGCCGCGCTCTGCTCGGCCTGAAAGGTCTCCCATTGCGCGAGACCCACGAGCGGAGTTATGCGGCCCCGCTCCAAGGGCGCAGTGTGAAAGGCGAGCAGCTGGCTGGTCACGCGGTCAAGGAAGTAACGATCGTGGGTCACCAGCAGAACCGCCCCGGGAAATTCGAGCAAGGATTCCTCCAGCACCTCCAGCGTGGCCAGATCGAGATCGTTGGTGGGCTCGTCGAGAACCAACACGTTCGCGGGCCGCAACATGAGGCGCGCGATGGCCAGCCGGCTCTGCTCACCGCCCGAGAGCTGCCCAACCTTGAGGGCGTGGTGCTCGACGCGAAAGAGAAAGCGCGCCAGGTAGCCGCTGACGTGAACGCGCACGCCGCGAAAATCGACGTGGTCGCCGCCCGGGCAGAGGGTATCGACGACGGTCAGCTCGGGGTCGAGCGCCTCGCGGTGCTGCGCGAAGAAAGCGACCTCGACGCCGTCAGCGTGAAAAATCTCGCCGGCCTCGGGTGCCTCCTGGCCGACCAGGACGCGCAGCAGCGTGGACTTGCCACATCCATTGGGGCCGATGAGACCGACCCGGCTGCCCGGACCGAGGAAGAGATTCAGGTCGCGGAAGATGCACCGGCCGTCGTAGAATTTCGCGATGCCGCGCGCCTCGATGATGCGGCGCGGATTGCGGCCAGTGCCGACGAAATCGATGCTCGCGGTGCGGACCGTGTTGCGCAAGGCGAGCTCGTCCACTTCGTTGGCGAGAGCCTCGGTGCGCTGGATACGCGCCTGCTGCTTGGTCGAACGGGCAGGTGGGCCGCGGCGCAGCCACTCGGTCTCGCGGCGCAGGGTATTGCGCCGTGCCGACTCGCGTTGCTCCTGCGCGGCCATGAGGGCGGCCTTGCGCTCGACGAAAGTGGCGTAATCGGCGTTAATGGACAAAAGTCCACCTGCGTTGCGCTGGTCCAGCTCCAGGATGCGGTTGGCCACGCGCTGCAGGAATAGGCGGTCGTGGGTTACGGTCAGGGTGGCGAAGCGCGCGCCGGCTAGCAGCTTCTCCAGCCACAGAACGCTGTCCACGTCCAGGTGGTTGGTGGGCTCGTCGAGCAAGAGCAGGTCGGGCTCGCACAGGAGCTCGCGCGCCAGCGCGACCCGCTTGCGCCAGCCGCCCGACAGGCTCGCGACGAGAGCCTCGGAACCTGCCTCGGGCCCAGCGAGATCGAGGCGCGAGATCAGCTCGTCCGCCCGGCCGGCGGCTCGCCAGTGCAGCTCGGGATCGGCGAGGTGGCTGGCGCTAGCGAGCACTGCCTGGCGTACGTTCAGTCCTGCCGCGAACGTCGGCACTTGCTCGAGGTGCCCCACGCGCAGGCCGCGACGGGCCGAGATCTCGCCCGCGTCGGGCATGTCCGCTCCGGCGAGCAGGCGCAAGAGCGTCGTCTTGCCCGCACCGTTAGGCCCGATGAGCCCGACCCGCTCGCCCTCGGCCAAGGTGAACGACACCCCCTCGAACAGGGGCCGGCTGCCGAACGACTTCGACAGAGCGCGGGCAGTAACCAGAATGGCCATGGAGTCGGCAGTATAGGGCATGGCTGGGGGTAGCGGGGCGATGGCCGACGGCGAGCCCGTGCGCAGCTCGCTGATGGTGAGCCCGGACAGGGAAGCAACGGCCCGGTAAGATAGGGAGCATGCGCAAAAGTACCATCGGCGATCCGGGCACGCTCGTCGTGCTCGACCACACCTCCAAGGTGCTCAAGAACAATCCACTCCGGGATGCGCACGTGCGCAAACTGGTGGTTTGGCTTCCCCCGCAGTACGAGGTCGAGCAGCAGCGCCGATTTCCCGTCCTCTACGACTTGGTCGGATTCACCGGCTCGGGTCTGGCGCACGTCGGCTGGAAGCCCTTCGGCGACAACGTGCCCGAGCGGGCCGCCCGCCTGATCCGGCAGCGCAAGATGGGCCCGGTGATCATCGTCTTCCCCGATTGCTTCACGGCCTTGGGCGGAAACCAGTACATCAACTCGTCTGCCCTGGGCAACTATGCCGACTACCTCACACGCGAGCTGATCCCACTTGTCGACGCGCGCTTTCGGACCCTCCCGCGCCGCGAGCACCGCGGCTGCTTCGGCAAATCCTCGGGTGGCTACGGCGCCATCCTCCACGCGATGAAGCATGCGGAATACTGGGGCGCGGTCGCCGACCACTCCGGCGACGCTTGCTTCGAGCTCGTCTATGGTCACGATTGGCCCAACACGCTCAACCAGCTGGCCAAGCACCGCCGCCCGAAACGAAGGGCCGGGGCGTACGATGCTCGCCGCGAGGCGAGCCGGCCGGGCCTCGAGCAAGGCTTGGATGACGGGCGCATCCGGCGCTTTCTCACCCACGTGTGGAAGAAGGAGAAGCTCACGGCTGGCGAGGGCCACGCCATCATGAATCTGTGCATGGCCGCCAGCTACGATCCGGATCCGCAGGCACCGCTCGGCTTCCGCGTGCCGTTCAACCTGGAATCGGGCGAGCTGCTCGGGCCGCGCTGGAAGAAGTGGCGCGAGCACGACCCTGTCCATCTAGTGGACAGGTACCGGGATAACCTGCGCTCCCTCAAGGGCATCTACCTCGATTGCGGCTGGAATGACCAGTATCACATTCACTACGGTATGCGCATGCTATCCGGGCGTCTGGCCGCCGCCGGCATACGCCATCGCTATGAAGAGTTCGAGGACGACCATTCCGACATCGACTACCGCATGGACCGCAGTCTGCCGTTCTTGTGGAGGGCGCTCGCGCCACGTGATAGGGCGAGATAGCACCGACGCAGCGCGGTCGCATGCCATCTCGCGCCGACACCAAATTGGCACTTGCCCTCCGCGTCCCGGTGTAGGTATCTGTATGCATCTGCCATGCGGTCTCACACATGGGTTCACCTGCTCTGGCGGGCGGTTCGCGACGGAATAGTGCAAGACGTTCCGTCCGACCTCGACGCCTGCGAGTCCTGCCGAGTGCCGGATTGCGACGGCAAGCGCAGACTGGTCTGCATATCGCTTCATCCGCGCGCGGCCCAGGCGACGGAAAGCGAGGGCACGAACCACCCGGGGTGATTTTCCGTATACTGCGGGCAGCAGAAGATGCCAACTGTGGTCGCTCAGGCCCCGGCCGCGATCATCCACCTCGACATGGACGCGTTCTACGCATCGGTCGAGCAGCGCGATTCGCCTGCCCTGCGCGGCAAGCCGGTCATCGTGGGTGGTCATCCCCAACGCGGCGTCGTCCTGGCGGCTTCCTACGAAGTGCGACCGTTCGGCGTGCGCTCGGCCATGCCCATGGCGCTGGCCACGCGCCGGGCACCCCAGGCCATCGTGGTGCCGCCACGGATGGAGGCCTACGCAGCCGCCAGTGAACGGATCTTCGCCATACTGGCCGACGTCACGCCCCTGGTCGAGCCCCTCTCGCTAGACGAGGCCTTTCTCGACGTGACGGCCTCGACCTCGCTTTTCGGCTCGGCCGCCCAGATAGGGACCAGTCTGCGCGCGCGCATCGCGGCCGAGATCGGCCTTCCCTGCTCAGTCGGCATCGCCGCGGTGAAATTCGCGGCCAAGATCGCGTCGGATCTAGCCAAGCCCAATGGCCAGCGTGAAATCCCGGCCGCACAAACGCGCGCCTTCCTTGCCCCGCTTCCGGTCGGGCGCCTGTGGGGCGTAGGCCACAAGACCGAGGCGCGGCTCAACCATCTCGGCCTGCACCAAATCGGTGACATCGCCGCCGCCGATCCCGGCTGGCTGGCCGCTCAGCTGGCCGGTGGCCGCGATCTGTGGGAACTGGCGTGTGGAGTCGATCCTCGCCCGGTGATTCCCGACCGCGCCGCGAAGAGCATTGGCGCGGAGAGCACTTTCGACGAAGATTTGCTCGGCAAGGATGTGCTGCTACCCCACCTGCATGCGCAGGCCTGGCGGGTGGGACGGCGACTGCGTCTAGCCGAACGCAAGGCCAGGGTGGTCCAGCTCAAGCTCAAGCTGGCCGACTTCACCACCCTCACGCGGCAGACCACTCTCCCTGACCCCAGCGACGACGGTCAGGAGATCTACCAGGCCGCGGCGACCTTGCTGGCGCGCGAGAAGCTCTCGGGCAAGGTCAGGCTCACGGGGGTCTCCGCCCAAGGACTGACCGCCAGCGGGAAGCAACTATCGCTATTTCATTCCGACTCCAGGGGTCGCCTCAACCGGGCGCTCGACGGTATCGCGGAGAAGTACGGGGAGGGTTTCGTGACCACCGGTGACTTGCTCGGCGCGCCCCACCGACGATAGCCTCGGCTACCGACGAGATCGCGCGACGAACGACCACGCGCGGCGGCGAGAGTGCTAAGCTATCCGGGTTTCGGTCCACCACTGCAATGCGCCTACCACTCCCTGGGTTAAGCATGCCGGTCGCGTTTGGCCTGTGCTGGTATGCCTGCGCGAAGCAGGGACCGGCGACCCGTGACGGCGCGGCCGTGGTCGATACCGCGCTCGGCGGGCAACCCGCGAATAGCTCGACCAACTATGCACACGCCGGGGATGCAACCGGCAACGGCGGCAACAGCGGCAACGGCGGCAACGGCGGCAACGGCGGCGAGGGCGGCAGCGGCAACGGCGGCAGCGCTGCCGACACCCCGGCTGACGTCAGCGATGCCCGGGGCAGGCCGAGCTCTCCCGACTACTCGGAGGCGGGACCCGTGGCCGATGCGAGCGGACAAGCGGGTGGGCTCGGCGACGCGGGCGGGGACGCGGGTAGGCTCGACAGTGCGGCGGGAGAGGTCGCGCTATGCCCCGGCGCGACCCAGATCCTCACGGTAGGGGTCGGCCAACAATACGCCACGGTGCAAGCCGCGGTAGATGCCGTGCCGAGCAGCAACCGTAGCCCGGTGCAAATCGCCGTCAAGGCCGGGACCTACCAGGAGCAGGTCACCATCAGCCAACCTTTCATCTGCCTGACGGGAGAAGGCGCGACCACCACCACCATCACCAACGCGCTCGGCACCAACATCGACACCGGGGGCACCGTGATCGTCACCGGTAACGACTTCTCGTCGGCCAACATCGCTTTCGCCAATACCGGCGGCTACGGCTCGGGCCAGGCCGTGGCCTTGATGGCGGAGGGCCAGAGGCAGCAGTTTTACAGCTGCCGCTTCGTGAGCTACCAGGATACTCTGTATGTCAACACGGGCACTCAGTATTTCCGGTCGTGTTACATACAGGGCGACACGGACTACGTCTTCGGTGATGCGACGGCGGTGTTCGAGGATTGCACCATGAACAACGTCGCGGCCGGGACCGCGGTGGCCGCGCCGCGCACGCCGCAGAACAATCCCTACGGCCTGGTCTTTCTGGGTGGCTCGCTCACGGCCAATGCGACCACTTCGACGGTGGGCACGGGCTCGGTGTACCTGGCCCGACCCTGGGGCCCCTACGGAGCCGCCGCCTATCTGAATGTAGCCATGGGCGGACATATCGCGGCCGACGGCTGGACGACCATGAGCTCGAACACCTTGGCGGCGGCCCGCTTCTGGGAGTACCACAGCACGGGGCCGGGGGCGAATCCGACCAATCCGACCCGAGCCACGCGCCAGTTGACTGCCGCCCAGGCCGCCGACTACACGGTGGCTAACGTGCTGGCGCCCTGGGTGCCTGGGTACAGCCCGTAGCTTGCTCAGATGCGATCAGGGTGCGCACGTGGCTGGCGAGCTGGGAAGAGGTGAGGTCCGCGGCCTCGGCGGCGGTGACGATGGCTAGCTGACGTAGGTCGATCTGGCGGTCGGCCGTGGTGTCGAAGGTCAGGCGCCCACGCGCGAAGACGTGGTGGGTGCCGTCAATCCGGAGAACAAGAATCGGCGCGCGGAGGTGCCTGGCCAGGTAGAAGGCTCCCTTCTTGAAGGGCCCCAACTCGCCGTCGCGGCTGCGCGTGCCTTCAGGGAAAATCAGCAGGTTGCCGCCACGGCGGAGATGGCAAGCTACCCGGTCGAGCCAGGGTCGGCCCTGCGCGAACAGGTCGGGGCCGAGAAAGCCCGCGCTGCGCAAGAGCCAGCCGAAAACGGGGATGCGCAGAAAGTCGGGCCGCACAATGGTGATAAGGTCAGGCAGCCGCGCGAGCAAGAGCAGCGGATCGAGAAAGGAAAGGTGGTTGCACACCACCACCATGCCGCGTGAGCGCCGCAGCTCGGCGCGCGCGGGCAGGTTGAGCCGCAGCCCGGGAATCACCCTGCGCAAAACTCCGATGAAGGCGCGGGTGCTGATAGCCAGGGCCCAGCCCAGCCCGCGCCGGCCCCGCGACAGGCCGGCGACGAGAAAGAGCAGCCAACCGCCCAAGCAGAAGCCGCCGAGGAAGCAAAACCACAGGAAGAGCGTGGTGACGGCTGGGCGCACGAAAGCCATGGCTCTGCTCATGCCGCGGTCCAGGCTGCAGTCATGCGCTGGTCAAGCTCCGGTCGTGGTCGGGTCGGGGCTCGAGCGAGGAAAGCGGGACGCAGGTGAGCTGAGCTCTGGCTGCGTAGGCGAGGAT
>Ga0187889_10001557_pt1 | contig 24193 bp, 18 predicted proteins | sample June2016WEW_7_10_2_FD_132992 | JGI IMG/M metagenome (GOLD analysis project Ga0187889, IMG submission 132992) | Peatland microbial communities from SPRUCE experiment site at the Marcell Experimental Forest, Minnesota, USA - June2016WEW_7_100 | ecosystem: Environmental > Terrestrial > Soil >... | reverse complement strand
TACCTCCGGCACCGCGCGCACCAGCAGGCGGTGAGGTAGGCCAGCGGTGGCGCTTTCGTCAGGTGGGATGCGGGCTAGCCGTCCTTCGGCCAGGAGCTGACTCACGTGCTCGGCCACCAGGCCTTCTGGAAGGCCGAGCAGGAAGGCCAGGGTGGTGGTGTCGAACGCACGGTCGGCCAGGCGCGCCAGGATGGCAGTGCGCGCCTGGCCGTCGTCAACCCGTCGGTCTTTACTCGACGACCGGCGTTTTACCGCGAAGACGGCGAGCGGCTGGAGCTGGGCTTGGATGCGAGCCAGCAGCTCATCGGACGCCTGCCTTACCCAGGGGAAGATCCCTGGGCGGTCGAGGCGGTTTAGCTGAACCGCTTCGGGCTTGATGCGCAAGGCGGCCGCGCGCAGGGCGCTGACTTCTTGCTCGCAGTCGTTGACCCCCGGCACGACGAAGACCTCGAGCACGAGAGTACCAGTGTATTCCTGACGCAGGGCCACCAGCCCGTCGATGACGGCGGCGACGTCGATGCTTGGGGCGGGCCGGTCGATCTTTTGGAACGACGCGGTCGTGGCACCGTCGAGGGAGGGAATCAGGAGGTCGGCCTGCCGGACGGCAGCCCGCGTCTCCGCCTGCCCGAACAGGGTGCCGTTGCTCAGCACGGCCACCTTGTAGCGGGCATGTCTGCGCTTGAGGTGGGCTATCAGCTCACCCAGATCGGCGTGCAGGGTGGGCTCTCCCGAGCCGGCAAAGGTGATGAAGTCGAGCGCGGGCTCGCGGTCGAGGAAGTCATCGAGCTCGGCCAGCACGTCGGCCGTGGGGACGTGGCGGACGATCCGGGTAGTGAGGTCGGTAGTGGCGCCGCATTCGCAGTAGACGCAATCGAGGGAACAGGTCTTATAGGGCAGAAGGTCCACGCCCAGGGAACGACCGAGCCGGCGGGAAGAGACCGGGCCGAAGAGGTAGCGGCAACCGAGAGCACTGGCAGAGTGATCCATGGTGGATATGGGGAGTCTTTCCCTTATCTCATGGAAAGCTAGCGCCTGTCCCGGGCGGTTTGCGGTCGGGCGAGCCGTCAGTCAGCGCCGACGGCGTAATCTATCGCGCGCGAGAACGAAAATCACGGCGGCCAGCCCGGCCAGCAGCCAGACCAGTCCAGGCGATGGCGTTCCTCCCGCCAGCACACTACACCCGCCTGTGTTGCCAGAGGCCGGGGGAGAGTAAGGCGCGCAGGTTGGTTCAACCGGCGGTGAGATGCCAGATAAATCGGGAGCGCCTGATCCGTAGAGCTGGTCCGTGATCGAGCCCGGGACCGGCGGCGCGCTCGCACTCTTGGTGCGGCACCACACCTGCGACTCGCCACCGGAGGCGTCGCAAACCTCCACAAAGCAATAGGGTGACAAGAGGACGTCGCAGCGGTCGAAGTTGGCAAGGCCCGCGTAAGTGGCCTGGCATCCCACGCACTCGGAGCTCGGGGTTTGCTCCTTCGCCACTGTGCACTGAACGACGTAACCTCCCGGGGGCGCCACGTCGGCAATGGCTACTCGGGCATATCCCCATCCGAATGCAAGGGTGAGAGCGATAGCCAGCGGAGTGGAAGTGGAAGTGGAAGACATGCGCAAGGTCCGCCTGAGAACACACCAACGCCGTCCATCCTACGCCGTCCCGGGGTCAAATGAAAATGCTCGTGGGGGCTGGCGGGGTGCGGAGAGCTTGCTCCACCGCAACTGCGGTGCTTGCTCGTGCCGCTGCCAGTGAGGCTTTCTCGCGCTTAGCCGGACATACATGTCACACCCAGCACGAATTTCCATCGACCGGATGGCGTGGTTCAGTTCGTGACAATCGAAGTCGACTTGGATTGAATTTTGCTGGAATAATGATGCTGTGTTTGGTCTTGCTCGCTTTGGCAGAGGGAGTCACATTGCTACCGTGCAGGGTGCTGCGTGGCTGGGAGCGGCACACTTCGCCGTAGACGCGGCGTGCGTAACGTCAGTCTTGCGTGCCCTGTCACCCAAGGGTGCGGCGAGCGCCCTCTTCTTCGTGCTCGGCTACGATTTGCTGGCTTTTGCTGGCCAAGCTCCCTTGGGCTGGATGGTCGACCGATTACAGCTTCGCCGCGGCGCAGCTCTGGCGGGCCTCGGGTTGACCGCGGTGGCCCTGCTAGCCGGTCGCGCCACCAGTGTTGCTGTCACCGCTGGGCTCGGCAACGCACTTTTTCACGTGGGAGCAGGTGCCATGGTGCTCGCCGGTTGGCGAGGCAGGGCTGCACCGGCAGGCGTTTTCGTCGCGCCCGGCGCGCTGGGACTGGGACTCGGGGTCATCTTGGGTCGCAAGCTGTTGGCCGTGCCGCTGTGGCCATGGCTCTTCGTGCTCGCCGCTGCAAGTGTGATGGTGTGGATGGCCTCTTGTTCCGTTCGAGGCGAAAGAGCGGCCGCCGCTCCCTCCCTCGGCCCGCGCCGCCTCGAGGTCGCCCCCATCGTCATGTTGCTTGCGCTTTCCGTGGCTATCCGCTCCCTGGTCGGCACCGTGGGGTGTGATCGCTGCGAGCGCGGCTTCTTGCTCATGGTTGCCATCCCGGTAGTGGGCTTTGCCGGCAAGTTGGTGGGCGGCTTCTTCGCCGACCGTTTCGGCTGGATCGACCTCTCGATGGTGGCTCTCCTGGCGTCGGGGCCCCTCTTGGCTTTCAGCGGCGGCGATCTGTGGCTGGCGCTGCCGGGATTATTGATCTTCCAGGCGACTATGCCGGTCACCCTCGCGGCGATGATGCATCTTTTTCCCACGCGGCCCGGGCTTGGGTTTGGCATATTGTGCGTGGCCTTGGTGTCCGGTTCGCTACCCGCCTATCTGCCCGGCGGTTGGCGCCCGCAGGGGTTGGCCGTCCTGCTCCTGGTGCTCGGCTCCGCTGCCGCCCTTTATGTCGCTCTTAGCTGGCTATTGCTCCGCCCCGCAACGACCCTCAGCTCATCCGCCACCTCAAGCCCCCAAGCCGGCCCATCCACCTTGTGCAGAGGCCAACCATGAGACTAGCGATCAACTCAGCCGCCACCCTCCTTTCCGCTTTCTCGCTTTTCGCCAGTAACGCCCGTGCTGACGTGCTCCCGCCGGAGGTCGGCGCATGTCAGGGCAAGCCGGCGGGAGGCACGTGCTCCTATGTCAGCTCGGGAGTGTGCCAGAACCAGACCTGTTCGCAGGTCGACTACTCCAATTGGTATCCCGATGCCTCCAGCGCTCCTCCCACTATTACCTACGCGTGCGTGTGGTGCGCCACTGACACGCATACTGGCACGGTGAGCACGACCAGCACGGGCACATCCACCGGCACCAGCACCGCTACCGCTACCGGCACCGGCACCGTGGACAGTGGCACATCAGGCCCGGTCGATTCCGGAATGCCCACCGCGCTCGACAGCGGGGTAAAGCCCGCCGTGGACGCAGCTCAACTGCTCACCAAGGACGCGGCCTTGCCGCTCACCCCTGATGCCGACACCACCGCCTACCCGCCTCCCACGGCATCCGACGCTGCGACGACGACGAAGGATAGCTCCTCGTCTCAGCCTGCTGCCGACGCCGGCGCGCTCTCGACCAGCGGGGCAGGACCGGCGGCCCCGACGGCCGACCACGGATCCTCGTGCTCCGTGGCGAGGCAAACTGTCGCCAAACGGGTGGCCCCCTGGCTGGTCGCCGGAGTCTTCTCGACCCTGTTCCTGTTCGGCCGCCGGCGGCGCCGCTAGTCACCGTGCCAGGCCGTGGCCTACTTTCGCGCTTGGCTTTGGGCATTCCTCTTCACCCAGATGGTCGAGGTGCCCATCTACTCGGTCGGGTTGCGAGTTGGCGTGCTTGCCGCTTTCGGGGCCAGCGCCATCACCCATCCCATTCTTTGGTTCGTCCTGTTTCCCCACCTGCATCTCCCCTACTTTTGGCTGATCGTCCTTGGTGAAGGCTTTGCCTTTCTGGTCGAGGCCGCCTACTTTGCCTTCCTGTTCCGGCGCCGGCGCGCCCTGGCCTGGTCGGCGTTGGCAAACGGTGCCAGCTTCACCATGGGGATGCTCTGTCGCTGGTTCTTCGGCATGCCCTGAGTATGGCATGCCGGTGTGCCGCAAAAATCGGCTGGTCCTGCCCGGCCCTACTCCTCCATATTCGCTGCCATGGCCACGGCCTCGATGGCGATGGCGGTGAGGGCGGCAGTGTAGTCCAGATCGATGTTTGCCATGGTGTCGTGCGTGTCGTGGTAGCCGGAGCGGTTGATGTCGTAGTTCTCCATGAACAGGACCACCGGCACGCCCACGTCGGAAAAGATCTGTCCGTCGGTGTTGTAGAGGGCCGAGCGGGGCTCCCACTCGGCGCGGATCTCGCCGCGCAAAGGCAGGTGGGCGAAGGGCGGTGGCACCCGCCCGTCTTCCCGGCGTTCGGCACGGGGCAAGCCGGCCCGCTCCGGCCGCCGGTTGCGCTGGGCTGCGACCTCGTTCCATCGCCGGTTTGCCATGTGCGCCGCGCGGGCCAGGCGGGCCGAGGCCGCGCCCTCGCCACACGCGATCTGGAATACGTCACGGTCTCGGCCATTGTTGTGCCCAATCATATCGAGCACGAAGATCCCGGCGGCGCGCACCCGGGAAACGTCGATCAGGCTGCCATCCTCGGCGGTGAGGCGAAGGTTGCGTTCGACGAGGGCACGTGCCAGCGCCCGTGCGCCAAGGCAGTCGGCGGGAAACTCTTCGCCGGTGAGATGCACCAGCCAGACGTCGCGTCGCAGCTGCCCTGCGTGCGCCAGCGGCAAGAGGATATCCGCCGCGGCCAGCAACGCCGAGGTTGCGGAGGCGTTGTCGTCGGCGCCGGCGGCCGCGGCACGCAGGCCGTCGCCACCTCGCTCCTTCTCGTACACGTCCTCCATGTACGCAGTGTCGTAGTGATCGGCCATGATCACGACCTCGCCGCGCTCACGGCCGGGGATCATGACCACGACATTGCGCTCGTTGGCCTGGCGTAGCTGGTTCTTTACCCAGGCATCCGACCACGACATCGCGAGCTCGGTATGCCAGCGAAAAGTGTGGTCCACGACCTGGGCGCGGCCGGTCAGCCCGTGCCCGTCGATGAGCGCGCGGTGGCGCTCGTGCAGGCGATCGCCGGCCCGGTCGAGATCGCGGTGGGCCCCCAGCCGCAGTGAGGCCGCGCGTGCGGCCGGCCCGCCCGTCCTTCCCCGATTCGTGACCACGGTGTCGGCGCTGTCGCGCATGGGCAGATCTCCGGTCGACAGCTCGGCGATGGTGCGCCAGATCTGCTCCTCGAAGGCGCGCGTAGCGCTCATCTCTAGGGTGAGCGGAGTCCCGGCCGCAACCTCCGGCCCGATGAGCTCGTTTACCAAGGCTGCGGCGCGCTCGCCCCCGGTTGCTTCGCTGGCTATCTGGGGCAGCCGCGTTTGCCATCCGTCCAGGTCCACGTCATGGGCTGCACGCAACAACGCCCGAGCGAGCTCTGGGTCGAGACGCGCGCCGAGGTAGGCGCGGAATTCCAGGAGCCTTCGCATATTGTTGCAGGTCTCGTGGCGCTGGTGGCCCTGTTCGCGCCGGAACAGAGTCGCGGCCTCGTGATGCCCGGGTCGCTGCAAGAGGCGCGGCACCAGGCGTATCGGTTCCAGGTGACTGTCTTCAGGCAGCGGCTCCGCACTGACATAGCCGAGCGGAGCAGCGCAGGTCATGATCTGAGGCTCGTCTGTCCCGGCTGGTAGGCGCGCGACTAGCGGGAGGTGCCAATAGAGCTCGCGGCGGCCGGCACGCATGGGCGGGAAGAAGAGGCGGAAGCCGAAGCGGCCTCCCTGGTCGACGACGCGCGCGGCGTTGTCGATCTCGAGACTGCTGGCCCGTGGCCCGTCGAGCAACAGTTGGTAGCTCGAACGCCAGATCTGCGCGTTGCGGGCCATGGGCTTGCCGTACAGGCCCAGGTGGTCTGGATTGGCTGAGAAGAGCGCGATGCTGATAGGATCCGAGAAGGCGTCGTCTGCTTCGTGCTGTTGATCGCGCGAGCTGCGCTGCCAGCGGTGAGGGCGCGCGATCCGATGCACCACGCGCTCGCCATGGGTGCCAGCCTCGTGCGGCGCTGCGTGCATTTCGTCGAGCCAGCCCGACTGGGGAATGCGCAGGGCGTAGCCGCCCTCGACGTGGGGGAAGAGGTGGAGGAGGGAGAGCTGGATGGCGCGCGGCAGGCTGGCGGCAAGCTTGCGGAAGTGGGGGTGCTCGTGAAACACCAGGCTCGACGGAGTGGGCAGGATGCGCAGGTCACCGGCGAGGTAGGCTTGCCTAACCGACGGCGGCAGAGCTGACCACGGCCGGAAGGTTAGCACGGTGCCGATCCCGGCCAGCGCGGGTGCGCTCTCATCGAGCAGCTGCGAGCGCAGAAAGCCCGGAACTTCCTCGGCAGTGGCCAGCACGCGGACAGCGCCCAGGGAGCTCGCCGCCCCGCCGCACAGGAAGGCCAGCACACGTAGCCAGCGCCGGCCGTCGTCGTCGTGGAAACTACGCCAGAACGCTGCCGCCGCGCCGTCGTGGCTGGCCCCGAACAGGGTCCACCGCACGTTGCCTTTGTCGTCCTGGGTGCGCGACAGGGCCAGGGGCAGGGCGATGGCGATGTCGCGCTCGCCGAGACGCCCCTTGGCCGCCGCCTCGGCCAGCTCGGCCGTCCAGGCCGGGTTTCCTTCGAGCATCGATCGCGGCAAGCCATGCCCGCTCGCTGTTTGTAGCTTGCGCAGCTCGGCCAGCACGCGCCCGGCCACCTGGACCAGGCCCGGTCCGAGCTCCTGGGCCTGCTCGTACTCCGTGATGTCGAGGGTGTCCTCGGCCCCGGCCATTGCGGTCGCCGCAGCACTGCGCCGGTGGGGTTGGTAGGGTTTGATGCCCACCCAAGGCGGTGGCATCAGCTCCGAGTAGGCCGGGAGAGGGAACCGTCCGTCGCCAGCAAAAGCGTGCCGTGCCTCGGCCTCTATGGTTGACCAGCCCCGGTTTGGGTATGCCATGGCGACCATGATACATGCGGCGTCCGTCGTTGCGCATGCCTGGCGGCCTGCGCTAGCATCAGCCCATGTGCGCGCCGGAACGCTGGTCGATTACCTGGAGCACGCCCGAGGGCCAGCTCGAGGCGCGCGAACCGACTCGGGCCGAAGTCGAGGTGGTCGCGGCGTATCTGTCGGCCTGGTACAACGACGACCATAACCGCGCGATGATGTCGAACGAGGAGGCGATGGCCTCCGATGAGGTCCGCGCCCACTACGACAGCGTGTGGGAAGAAGGCGGGCGCAACTTCCTCCTCTACGCCGGCGGAAGCCTGGTGGGCGACGCGGATCTGCGCCATGTCGCACCCGAAGCGCACACCGCTGAATTCGCGATTCTCATCGGTGTGCGCGACCTCCAGGGGCGCGGGTTCGGCACCCGCTTCGCACTGATGCTCCACGCTCTGGCGTTCGGCGAGCTCGGCCTCGATCGCATATACGTCTCGATTGTTCCGGCCAACCGCGGGTCGCTGCGCTTGTTCGAGAAGCTAGGCTACCAGCGCGACGACAGCCCCATCGCGCGGGCGTACATTGACGAAGACGACGATGTCACGCTGTCGCTCGAGCGCCAGGACTTCCTGCGCAGGCACGGCGAGAAGCTCCATGCCCTGAGCGCGGCCAGGCTGGGATGAATTCTGCCACACCCGGACGACTTATCGGCGAAGCACCGCTCTCGCGGCCCAGTGCCCTAGCTCTTGGCCGACGCGATCGAGGTACCCCTCCCGGCGTACGACCTCCTGGTAGCCTGGGACGGCGCCCACCCAAGTGCCCAGTCGGGGATTGGGCAGATCGGTAAGGTACATCGTCGCCAGGCCCATCAGGGCAGGGCCATCCATGCCCGCGGTGGTGACTCCCAGCTGGCCGACCAGGCGGTGGGCGGTTTTGAGGTGCTCGAAGCAGTGAAGCTGAGCGCGCCGCATATCGATGCCCTGGAAGACGGGCTCCCTCCAGAAGAGTGTCATGTCGACGGTTCCGACCGTGGCTGCTTCGCGCGGGATGGCGTCCCCTACCAGGATGGGCACCAATCCGGTGGAGAGCACCAGCCGAACCAGGTCGCCGAGCTCGGAGTGGTTGGTGTTGCGCGCGGGCTGGTGTCTGCCGTGGCGGATCCAGAGGAGGACTTTGCCCTCCGGGGGGGCGCCCGCCAGTCGCGTGTCCACCCAGGTGCGGACGCCCGGAAGGACGGGCCCGCCGCCGAGCAGCGCGGCGCGCAGCCTGCGCTGTGCGCCGAATGGATCGGCGCGGAAAGCGCTCGCGACGATCTCGGGCAGGTGCTTGTTGGCGCGCGGGCGGGAGCGGTACGGGCGCAGCTGGGGTCCCAAGCCGGCGTTGCGCAAGAAATGCTCGGCCTGCGCCGTCTGGGGCCGGCCAGGCTCGATCTGGATCGCAACTCCGGCGACAATGGCCGCCGCTGCAAGGTACCAGCCCTCTCCAAACGAGAACCCTGGGTCGGCGTGGAATGTGTAGGCGTGGTTGCGCTGGGCGACGATGCGGCGGGCGTCTCGCGCCGCAGCTTGGGCAACGCGAGCCGCTTTCCATCCCGACTCGCTGGCGAGATCTGCGGCCACGCGCTGCGCGACCGCGGCTGCGGATTCTGCGCCGGCCACGATCTCCTCGACGCGCTGCCAGCCGTCGTCGCAGTCGGCGCGCGTCGGGGCGCGCTGAGCACCGAGGGAAAGCTGACCCGCTCCGTGACGTGCGTCCTGGGCGAGTGCGGTATTGGCCGCGAGCAGGGTGTAGCGGGCATGGCTTCTCACCTCTACGCTATCGGTTTCGGGTGTGGCGAGGGCGCGATGCGCGAGCTCGATTGCGCGCGCGAGCCGTCGCCGGTGGAGCGCTCTTCTGCCTGGTAAGTGCAGCGAGGCCGCCTGGGCCAGAGCTGCGTTCAGGGTGGCGGCCGCGCTGTCCGCGAGGGTGAGCGCATCGGGCGAGGCCGCAGGATCGATCATGGGCGTCAGGGCTCGGTCTAGCGTTTCCAGGCAGCGGCGTCCAGCGAGGTGACCCGTGCTCAAAGACCAAATATATGCCTTGGCGGCTAGGATGGAGCCAAGGCCTAGGATGGCGTCAATCAGGGGGGCCAACGAGAGCGGTGGTGAGCCCGCGGCTACGACCCCGAGCTGGCTCCTGCTGCGTTGGGCTGCTGCCGTCCCAGGTGCTCTTGCTAGCCCCGCTGGGAAGATATAGGAAAGGAAGGAGCCAGCGAGCGAAAATCGCGGTAAATTCCTGTCGCGACACCGGATCGATGCCGGTGTGCGGTGCTATGAGGCGCGCTGGCCAGGCAGGCCTTGCCAGTGCAGAGCAATACACCCACTTCGGATGAGCGAGCTTGTCAACGCAGATGTCTCCAGTCCCTGCTACCCGCTGTACCTGGCCCGTCTCTTGCCCCAGGGTGAGCCATGGCGGCCATTGATTCTCTCCTGTCCCTCATCGACGCGCAGCAAGCGACGGGGGTGGTGTTGCGGGTGCGCGAGGCGCCCGCGCTGATCGGCGGGAATGGGCGCGGGCTCACCATGCCGCCCATAAGTGCTCTCACTCTCGACACTTTCGTGTCCGAGGTGCTGACCCAGCCGGAGCGGGACGCTCTCAACAAATCAGGCGTCTGCGACACGGTTTATCGCGCGGGAGAGGGTGCCCCTTTCTTGGTCGAGGCGCGCAAGAGCGGTGACAATTTGTCGCTCAAGCTGCGGCGGGGTGCTCCGGTCTTGGCAAGGCCCGCCCCGGCCGCGCGCAGGCCCAACTCCGCGCCGCCGAGCCCGCCAGCGCCCGAGGCCGTCAGGGCTACGCCCGCTCCCGCTCTCGCCGCGATCGCGGCGCCGGTGACACCGGCCTCGGCAGCGGCGCCGCCGCCCGACCCGGCCAGGGAGGCTCTCGCGCGCCGCTTGGCCGCGACCATCGCCCGCGCCGCCAGCTCGGATGTCTCGGATTTGGTGCTGTCGGCCGGGCAGCCGCTGTGGATCCGCTCCGCGGCCGGGTTTGCCGCCGTGTCGGCCACCGCCATCTCCGAGATGGAGATCAGGGCCTTCGTGGACACCCTGCTCGACGAGAAGCGCCGGAAGACGCTGGAGAGCGCGGGCAGCGTGGACGCCCCCTGGGTGGCGCCTGAGGTGGACGACGAGGGAGCGCAACGCTTTCGCGTGAACGTGTTCACCCAGAGCCACGGCTTGGCCGTTGCCTTGCGCCCGATCAACCGGCGCGCGCCTTCCCTGACCGACCTAAACTTACCAGAGAGCCTGGGCCGCTTGGCCAACGCCAGCGGTGGCATGGTCTTGGTGGTGGGGCCGGTCGGTTCGGGCAAGTCGACCACGCTGGCTGCGCTGCTCGAACGGGTGAATCGCTCGCGGTCGGGGCATGTCATCACCCTGGAGGACCCCATCGAGCTGGTGTACCAGCCCCGCCGCTGCCTCATTCACCAGCGCGAGGTCGGCACCCACGTGGAGAGCTTCGCTGCCGGCCTGCGCGCGGCTTTGCGGGAATGCCCGGACATCATTCTCGTCGGCGAGATGCGCGACCGCGAGACTGCGGCGCTGGCGCTGACGGCGGCGGAGACCGGACATCTGGTGCTATCGACTTTGCATAGCGGCAGCGCTGCCATGGCCATCGATCGCATCATCGACATCTTCCCCGAGCACCAGCAGGCGCAAATTCGCCAGCAGGTGGCGGGCTCGCTGCGGGCGGTGCTCACCCAGCAGCTCTTGCCCGGCATTGCTCCGGCCACGCGTTTTCCCGCGGTCGAGCTCTTGACCGTGAACTATGCCGTGGCCGCGCTGATCCGCGAAGGCAAGAGCCACCAGCTCACCACGCAGATCCAGACTGGCCGTGACGATGGCATGATCACCTTCGAAGCCTCGCTGTTCGATCTGGTGCGTGGTGGTCACATTGCCCTCGAAACCGCGGTCGGCAGTGCTCGTGATGCGGGCGAGCTGCAGCGCCGGCTGCGCGAGGCCCGCCTGGCCTGAGCGCTGCGGGTATTTCGATTGTCGGTCACGGGCTCGTTCTCGCATTGCGATTTCTGACCCGATAGTCCCATCAGGCACCGTCTACTCCGCGCAAGCTAGTGTAGTTCTTTGCGGCGGAGCTTGCGCCGAGCACCTGAACCCATCGGAGCAGCACCATGTCTAGTGACAGGACAGCTATCCCACGACCGCTAAACAGGGCGGCGTGGCTGATCACCATACTCACCGCGGGCTTGCCTCTGGCCGAGTGCGGGGGCGGCAGCGGGTCAGGGGGCGGGAGCGGCGGTTCCAATACGGGCGGTCCCAATGCGGGCGGCGCTAGCACGATGGGCGGCGCTAGCGCGACCGGTGGGGCGAAGGGGGGCGGGGGTGTGTCGGGGAGCGGCGGGAGCTCGAGCGCCAGTCAGACGGGTGGCGCCGTGGGGGCGTGCACCAGCGTAGCGTCATGTGGCAACGGAAGCTTGGTGGGCGCTTGGAGCGTTGAGTCTTCTTGTCTGACGGTGTCAGGCACACTGGACCCCTCTGCCGTCAATTTGAGTTGCTCGTCGGCGCCGGTCACCGGCTCGCTCGCGGTGACGGGGACGCTAACTGTCAATTCCGACGGCAGCTACAGCGATCACACGGTCATCTCGGGTACCGAGCAGTTCACTCTGGCGGCGTCGTGTCTGGTGATTTCATCGACGCCCGTCGGTTGCGATCAGGCGGGCAACATCGTGCAGAACCTCGGGTTCCATAGCGCCAGTTGCACGGCGGCGCAGGGCGGTGGCTGCTCGTGCGCGGGCACTGTGCAGCAGCCAGGTGGAGTGGGGATAGTCTCCGGCGACGTTTCTGCGACCGGCAGCTACACCACCGCCAATCAGACCCTCACTCTCGCGGGGACGACCAGCTCGACCGATCTGAGCTATTCGTACTGCGTTGCGGGCGCGACCCTGAGCATGACCCCGCAGAGCACGTCGCCGATATTGACGGGTACCATAGCCTTCACCAAGCAAAGCGGCGGCGGCTCGGGAGGCGCCGGCGGGATGCCCGGTTCCGGCGAGGGCGGGAGCGGGGCCAGCGGGGGCGGGAGCGGGGCCAGCGGGGGCGCCGGCTCCGGCGGGGCGCCGGGGGCGGGCGGGGCCAGCTCGGCGGGCGGGGGCACCGGCTCCGGGGGGAGTAGCGCGCTGGACGGCGGGGCGGGCAACAGCACTGGCCCCTGCGACATTCTCGCCGCCGCCAACACGCCGTGTGTGGCAGCGCACAGCACGGTGAGAGCTCTGTTCGGGAGCTATAGCAAGCCGCTCTATCAGGTCAGGCGAGCGTCGGATGGTACCACCCAGGACATCTCCTTGCTCGCAGGCACCGGTATCGCCGATGCTGCCGCCCAGGACGCGTTCTGCGGTACCACCTCCAAGGCCTGCACTATCTCGACCATCTATGACCAGACCGGCAATGGCAACGATCTGACCGCGGCCCAGATGTGCTCGACCTGCTCCGGCTGCCCCGGGAACAGTAGCAAGACCGGGCAACCCGATATCGAGGCCTACGCGGACCTGGCCAAGATCTCGATTAGCGGTCATCCCGCTTACGGTGTACACATCCTGCCCTGCGGGAACGGCATCCCCAACCAAACCGGCTATCGTTGTGACACGACCAAGAAGACGGCCACCGGTGACCAGCCCGAGAGCGTGTATGCCGTGCTCGATGGCACCGCCTCCAATTCGGGCTGCTGCTTCGACTACGGGAATGCCTCGACCACCAACACGGCCAGCGGCAACATGGACGCGGTCGAGTTCTCCTCTAACAAGTACTGGGGCTTCGGCGCCGGCTCCGGCCCCTGGGTGGGGGCGGATCTGGAAGCCGGAATATATACCTGGAACGGCGCGTCTGGAAACTGGGAGAACCCGAATAGCACATCGCTGGCCTATCCCTTCGTCACGGCCATCTTGAAGAACAATCAGAATGGTCAGACCGGCGGTCCTTTCGTGCTCGAGGGCGGCGATGCTCGGTCGGGCACTCTCACCACGATGTGGAACGGAGCACGTCCCAATGGCTACTCCACCCTCAATAAGGGGGGTGGCATCGTCCTGGGCATGGGCGGTGACGGCGCCGCCGGCGCATCGGGCAACTTCTTCGAGGGCGCCATGACCGCCAGCTTCAACTCGAGCACGACCGACGCCGCTCTCCAGGCCAACATCGTCGCCGCCGGCTACGGCAAGTAGCGGCACCTGGCCCGCCACCGGTGGCGAAAATTGGGGCCTCGGGCGGCTAGTTCACCCGCTTCCAGGACGGCCTGAAGCCCTCGCTCTTGAGCTGGGGCGGGTCGTCGGACAGGATGTAGTCGGCGCGGCGGTTGCGGGGCTCGTCGGTCTGGTCGGGCGTCGCCACCAGGAGAGCGCTTTCCCCAAAACCCTCGAAGGCAATAGGTATCAGCACCCCTTTCTGCCTGAACCAGCGTGCCAAGGACTGGGCGCGCGCTTGGGACAGCTTGAGGTTGTGGCTCGTGCTGCCCACCGTGTCGGTGTGGCCGGCGATGTAGAGCGTCAAGCTCTTGTGCTCGCGTGCCTTGTCCTTGGCCAACACCTCCTGCACCTTGGCGAATGCGGTATCGAGCTTGGCCACCTCGGAGGGGTCGATCTGGGCAGAGTCGGTACGGAAATTGACGTCTTCGTGCGGAATGGGGACGTACCAAGCCGAGTATTGCTGCTCGATGTAGTGCCCGTTGCGGTCTTCCATGCGCAGGTGAATTTCCCCGATGGGACGATCCTTATCCTGGTCCCAGGCCATGATCAGCTCTTCCCCGGCCGAGCGGCCGGTGAAGTCACGCTCGACATCGGCGATGATCTGACCTTCCTCGGTCAAGACTGTGAGACGCACGGCGCCAGGAGGGCGCGACATCTTGATGCCCATCCGGTGATCGGTCAGGGCGTGCGACTTGTCGACCTCCACCCGGAAAAGCGCGCCGGCGGGTCCGGCGGGCCTGGTAGCCGGAGCGCAGGCGGTGCGTCCCGCTAGCGCGGGCGAGCTCGCGAGCAGAGCCGCCACCAGCATCGCACCGCCCAGGGGTAGTGCTCTCCAGCACCGGCGCGGACAAAGCGCTGAACGACACATGGCTTCCAGGCTGGCGATTCTGAGCGCTTGCCCCGGCAAAAGCAACCGTGTCAACAATGGAGCCATGGCGGCAGGGGCCATCTCGTCGACCCAAGGTGCGCGCGCTCGCGCGCCGGTGCCGCTCGTGCTGCTCGGGCTCGGCCTTGCCCTGCTGGGCTCGCCCCAACTCGGCTGCGCCAGCTCCGATCTGCGGGCCGGACGACTGGGCGCGAGCGAAGACGGGGTGGCCACCTACTATTCCCGCCGCCTGGCCGGGCACCTCACGGCCAGCGGCGAGCGCTATGACCCGAGTCGTTTCACCGCTGCTCATCCCGAGATCCCCTTCGGCACCCGGGTGCGCGTCGTTCGCGCCGACGGTGGCCAACGCGTCGTGGTACGCATCAACGATCGCTGCGCTCGGGGGGGCAAGATAATCGATCTGTCCGAAGCGGCCGCGCGCCAGCTGGACATGATCGGTGTCGGCCGAGCCCCGGTGCATCTGCGCATCGTGATGCCGCCGCCGCGCTGAGGCGGCTCAAGGGTAGAAGTTGAGGGGACGCCCGTCGGCGGCCAGGGCGGCCTCGTGCACTGTCTCGGCCAGCGAGGGGTGGGCGTGGATGGTCCTTTGCAGGTCCTCGGCGCTCGCTCCCAGCTCCATGGCCAACACCGCCTCGGCGATCACCTCCGAGGCCATGGGGGCCATCATGTGTATGCCCAGGATGCGGTCACTGCGCTTATCGGCCAGGATCTTGGTGAGCCCCACCGAGGCGCCCATGGCCCAGGCCCGACCGTTGCCCGAGACCGGGAAGACCCCGACCTTGTAGTCACGCGCCTGCGCGCGTAGCTGGCGCTCGCTCTTACCGACCCAGGCGATTTCGGGCGAGGTGTAGATCACCCAAGGGATGGTGTCGTAGTTTACCCGCGTTTCCTGGCCCGCTATTCTTTCCACCACCATGATGCCCTCTTCGGACGCCTTGTGGGCGAGCATGGGGCCGCGCACCACATCGCCGATAGCATAAATATGCGGCAGGTTGGTCCGGCAATAGTCGTCGACGTGGACGCAGCCACGCTCGTCGAGCAAGAGTCCCACCTCGTTCACCCCCAGGGCGCTGGTGTTGGGCTTGCGGCCGACCGCTATCACCAGTTTCGCCACCTCCAGCGTCTGCCGGCCGGTGCCGTTCTCGTAGCTGACCTCGATCCCGTCACGGCCAGGTTTGCTGCCCGTGACTCGCGCGCCCAGGCGGATGTCGAGCCCTTGCCTGGTCATTTCCCGTAACGCCGCCAGGGCGATCTGATCGTCGGCCCCGGCCAAGAAGGTGTCCATGGCCTCGAGCAAGACCACTTTGCTGCCTAGCCGGCGCCACACCGAGCCCAGCTCGAGCGCTATCACCCCCGCGCCGACTATGCCCAGCTTTTCCGGCACGGCGTCGAAGTCGAGCGCCCCGGCCGAATCGACGATGGTCCTGCCGTCGACGGGTAGGGCGTCGATATCGCGGGGTGACGAGCCGGTGGCGATGACGATGTTCTTGGACTCGAGAGTTTCCGGCTGGCCGCCCGCCGAGGGGGTGATCTCGACGCGCGTGCCGCCAAGCAAGCGGCCGGTGCCGCTGATGGCCACCACTTTGTTCTGCGCGAACAGGGTGGCCACGCCCGCCGCCAAGCCGCGCACGATCTTGTTCTTGCGCGCGATCATGGCCGGCACATTCATGGCTACCGTGCCTGTGCCTATGCCGTGCTCGGAGAGCCCGTGACGGCAGCGCGCAAAATGCTCCGAAGATTCGAGCAGGGCTTTGGAGGGAATGCAGCCGACGTTGAGACAGGTGCCTCCCAGTGTCGGCTTGCCGGCTGCGTCCAGGTTGTTGTCGACGGATGCCACGCTCATGCCCAGCTGGGCGGCGCGGATAGCGGTTATGTAGCCGCCCGGACCCGCGCCGAGCACGATCAGATCGAACGCGCGCACGCTCATACCTCCAGGACAAAACGCAAGGGATCTTCAATCATGTTCTTGATCCCGACCAAGAACAACACCGCCTCGCGTCCATCTAGAATGCGGTGGTCGTACGAAAGGGCCACATACATCATGGGCCTCACCACTACTCGGTCGCCGTCGACCACCGGGCGTGGTTCGATCCGATGCAGACCCAAAATGGCACTTTGAGGAGGATTCAAGATGGGGGTGGAGAGCATCGAGCCGAAGACTCCGCCGTTGGAAATGGTGAAGGTACCTCCCGTGATCTCGTGGATGGCGAGCTTGCCCGCCTCACCCCGGCTGGCAAAGCCCGCGATTTCTCGCTCGATCTCCCCCAGTCCCATATGGTCGGCGTCGCGCAGTACCGGGACTACCAGCCCGCGCGTCGTGCTGACCGCGACCCCGATGTCATAATAGCCATGATAGACGATCTCGTCGCCGTCGAGTGACGCGTTGGCGATGGGATAGCGCTTGAGCGACTCGATGGCAGCGCGTACGAAGAAGCTCATTATCCCCAGCTTGACGCCGTGCCGGGTCTGAAATGCCTCCTGATGCTTGCGGCGCAGGTCCATCAGGGTTTGCATGTTGATCTCGGCGAAGGTGGTGAGGATGGCGGCGTTGCGCTGGGCCTCGAGCATGCGCTCGGCGATGCGGGCGCGCAGACGAGTCATCTTTACCCGCGTGGTTGGGCGAGCGAGGGTGAGGTCGGCCTCGCCCGCCGGCGTGGCCGGGGGGGTCAGCTCGACCTCGATCGGCGTCTCTCCGATGTTGGCGGCGAGCTGGGGTGAGTTCTCGAGGTGACGGATGACGTCCTCCTTGGTGATGCGTCCGCGCGGACCGGTGGCGAAGATCTCGCCAGGCAGGAGCTTGTGCTCTTGCAGCAGGCGCCGGACCGACGGCGAAAGTCCCTCGTAGCTGTCGGGGATCGGGGTAGGGGTCACGGCCGGTGCGGGCGCCGGTCCGGGAGAAGGGGGCGGGGCGGAGCCCAAGGTGACGGCAGCTGCAGGCGCGGTGGGCGGTTCCGGCGCCCGCGCAACCGGCGGGGCGGCGGGCGCGGGCGCACGCCCTCGGGTCGCGGCGGGGGCGGCGGGCGGCGCGGGTCCGGGCCGCGGGGCGGCGGCCGGGGCGGTTGGGGAACCGGCCGACGTTTGGGACGGTGCCTTGACTGCCGCCCGGGGCGGGCTCGCGGACTGGCTAGCGCTGTCCCCGGCTGGCTCGAGGGTAGCGATCACGTCACCGCGCTTTACGGTTTCGCCTTGTTGGCGCAGTTGCTCGCGCAAGATCCCAGGCCCAGGCGCCGCAATCTCCAGCACCACCTTGTCGGTCTCGATTTCGGCCAGGGTCTCCTCGGCCTTCACGACGTCACCCGGGCGCTTGTGCCACACCGCCAACGTTCCGGCAGCCACCGATTCTGGCAGCTCATTGACCTTGATCTCGATCGACATTGTGCATGACCTCCGAGTCTGGTCGGTCTTCCGCCACGCCGGCTCCGCCCGGCGCGCGAAAACCGCCCTCGTCTCTATGCCACCGCTGCGGGTTGATGGTGTTCGGGCAGAGCGAGCGCCGCCTCGACTAGCAGTTTCTGCCGCTCGAGGTGTCGGTGGTAATCCCCGCCCGAAGGAGCGGCCATGTCCGGCCGCCCGGCATAGACCAGCGTCTGTCCCGGTCTTAGCGCCGTTTGCAGCCGATCGCGCATGAAATACCAGGCGCCCTGGTTCTGCGGCTCCTCTTGCGTCCACACCACGGTGTCCAGGCGGGGGTAGCGCGCGAGCTCGGCGGCTATGGCCTTGTCGGGGTAGGGATAGAGCTGCTCGATGCGCGCCAGCGCGACGGCGCTGCCCGGCCGCTCGTGGCGGGCCTCCCAGACGTCGAAGTAGACCTTGCCGCAGCACAGGACCAGGCGGTCGATAGCGGCGTCGGGCGCGCGCTCTTCGGCGCCGGCGGTCTCGGCGATGACTTCCTGGAAGCCGCCTTGCGCCAGCTCAGTGAGCGGGGAAAAGGATAGCTTGCGGCGCAGGGTGCTCTTGGGGCTGAAAATGATCAGCGGCTTGCGGTAGGGGCGCAGCACCTGCCGGCGTAGGAGGTGGAACATCTGGGCCGGTGTGCTCGGGTAGCAGATCTGGATGTTGTCCTGGGCCGCCAGCTGCAGGAAGCGCTCGATGCGCGCGGAGGTGTGCTCGGGGCCCTGGCCTTCGTAGCCGTGGGGTAGCATGAGCACCAGCCCGCACAGCAGGTTCCACTTCTGTTCGGCCGAGACGATGAATTGATCGATCACCACCTGCGCGCCGTTGGCAAAGTCGCCGAATTGAGCCTCCCATATCACTAGGGTGTCGGGACTGGCGGCGGAGAACCCGTACTCGAAGCCCAGGGCGGCCTCCTCGGAAAGGATGGAATTGATGACGGTGAAGCGCGCCTGGTTCTCGGCCACGTGCTGGAGGGGGATGTGCTCGTCGCCGTTGCGCTGGTTGAGCAGGACGGCCTGACGGTGGAAGAAGGTGCCGCGGCCGGTGTCCTGGCCCGAGAGACGGACCGGATGCCCTTCCTCCACCAAGGTGGCGTAGGCCATGGTCTCGGCGAATCCCCAATCGACTGGCATCGCCCCTACCGCCATCATGCGGCGGTCCTCGACGATTTTCGCCACGCGCGGGTGGAGCTCGAAGTCCTCGGGCAAGGTGGCGAGTCGCGCGCCCAGTCGTTTGAGGTCGGCCATGGACACGGCGGTGTTGGCGGGAGTGGTCCAGGGGTTCTTGCGAATCTGCTCGAAGATGTGTGGCTTACGATCCACGAGCGGGCACACGATGCTGGGCGCGACCTGGTGGCCCTCCTTGAGAGCGGTGCGGTATTCGGCGGCCAGCGCCGCCGCTTCTCCGGGCCTCACCACCCCGGCGCGCTCGAGAGCCTCGGCATAGCTGTGCGCGACGGTAGCCTGCGCGCGGATCTTCTTGTACATCATGGGCTGGGTGGCCGCTGGCTCGTCGGCTTCGTTGTGGCCGTAGCGCCGGTAACAGACCAGGTCGATGATGACGTCCTTCTTGAAGGTCATGCGGAAGTCGACGGCCAGGCCGGCGACGTAGGCGACCGCTTCCGGATCCTCGCCGTTGACGTGGAAAATGGGCGCTTGCACTACCTTGCCCACGTCGGTGCAGTAGAGGGTAGAGCGGGTGTCGAGGGGATGGCTGGTGGTGAAGCCGATGCGGTTGTTGACCACGATGTGGATGGTGCCGCCCGTCGTGTAGCCGCGCGTCTGCGACAGGTTTAGGGTCTCGTAGACCACGCCTTGTCCGGCGAAGGAAGCGTCGCCGTGGAGGAGTACTGCCATGACCTTGCGCCGCTCAAGGTCATTGCGCTTGTCCTGGCGCGCGCGCACCGAGCCCTCGGTGACCGGATCGGTGATCTCGAGATGCGACGGATTATAGCCCAGCGCCACGTGCACGGTGCCGCCCCGGGTGGCTATGTCGGTCGAGGTGCCTTGATGGTACTTCACGTCGCCGGAGATGCCCTTCCAGTTGTGCAGACCCTCGAATTCCTGGAACAGCTCCTTGGGCGACTTGCCCATGATATTGACCAGTACGTTGAGTCGCCCGCGGTGGGCCATGCCAATTACCATTTCCTGTACGCCGTGCGCCCCGGCGGACTGGACCATGGTATCGAGCGCAGTGATGGTGGTTTCGCCGCCCTCGAGGGAGAAGCGCTTCTGGCCGGCGTAGGCGGTGTGCAGGTAGTGTTCGAGACCCTCGGCCGCCACCAGTCGCGCCAAGAACTGGAAACGCTCGGCGGGGGAGAAGCTGGGGCGCCCCTGCGTGGCTTCCAGTCTGGTCTGCAGCCAGCGCTTCTGTTCGACCTCGGAAATGTGCAGGAACTCCGTGCCAATCGCGCCGGTGTATGTCTGGCGCACCATGTCCACGATCTCGTGCAGGGCCATCTCCGAGCGGCCGCCCAGGCTGCCGGTGTGAAAGACGGTGTGGAAATCGGCCTCGGTCAGGCCATGGAAGGATGGCTCGAGATCGGGAATGTTGGGCTGGGCGCGCAGACGGATGGGGTCTACCGCGGCGCGAAAATGGCCCAGGCCACGGTGGGCCTGGATGAGCCGCATGACTGCTATTTGCTTGGCCACCGGCGTCTGACCGTCGCGTTGCGGCTGCCTGCCGCTGACCTGGCGCTGTTCGCGCTCGGCAAAAAGCTGACGGATTTGCTCCGCGATCACGGCGCGCATGGGCGAGTCCGCGCCCTTGAAGCTGGCAAAGAGCTGATGCCACTCCTCGGATACCGATCCGGGTTGGGTGAGGAAGCGCTCGTAGAGGTCCTCGATGAACTCGGCGTTTCCGGCATAGACAGGCGAAGTCGCAAGCATAGGTGTGGTCATGGCAGATCCCGGTCCCTGGTCACTAGACCGTGCGTCAATTAGATGCATGGATGCGCCAATAGTCGCGCCCAAGAGCGCTGTTCTCGGTTACGGGCGGTGGCCCTGGCGGTGGCCAGCGGTGGTCCTGGCGGCCGTGGCCGCTGCCCTTGGCTTGACGAGGCCGTGGGGTCGTGCTCCGATCATGCGCTTCGCGCAGAAGGCCGCCTCATCGTGCAGCTCGACAATACCGTCGAAGTGGAAACCCCCGAGCACCTGGGTCTCCGCTTCCATGTCGCCGGCCCGACGCGGCGAGGGTGGGCCTACCTCATCGATCTGTTGCTGCGGCTTGCCGCGCTGGTGCTGTTCGAAATGGTCAGCGTGCTGGCCACCGGGTCCAGCTTGCACTGGCCACGCCGGCTGGCGAGCGGCGTTACGCTGCTCGCGCTCTTTGTGGTCGAGTGGGGTTACTTCGTCCTGTTCGAGACGGTGGGCAATGGGCGCACGCCGGGCAAGCGTCTGCTCAGGTTGCGGGTGGTCAGGGAGGACGGGTATCCGTTGTCTTTTGCTGATGCTGTATTGCGCAATTTGTTGCGCGCGGCCGACTTCCTCCCTGTCGGCTATCTGCTCGGTCTCGTGGTCATGAGCTGGAACGTTCGCTTTGCTCGGCTGGGCGACCGGGCCGCTGGTACCATGGTGGTCAGTGAAGATGCCGCGAAGGCGGTGCCGGTCGTGGCCATCGATCCGCAGCCCACCGCGGCGGAGCTAGGGCAGCTGGCCCATGCCCTTTCGCCCAGCGTGGCCGAGCGCAATGCCATCGAGCTCTTGCTCGGACGGCGTGACCTGTCGCCGGCGCGACGGAGGGAGCTTGCCGATATGCTGGCGCCTTGCCTGGCCGCGCCCCGTTCGGGCAAGCCCGGGCCCGAGCCCGACGACCCGGTTCGCTTCCTGGCCCTGGTCCATCTCACGTCGAGCCGGAGCCCGGCTCGCTTCGGCGAGGACGTGGCCCGGCCTCGCTGGGAGAGGGCACGCTCGTGATGCGGTCGCAAAACGACTTAGTGGCCGCGCGCAAGCCGGCCTGGGACGAGCTCGACACCCTGCTCGCCCGCAGGCCGGTCATGTACCAGCTGGCGCCGGCGGAGATTGCGCGGGCGGCGAGTCTTTACCGCGGGATCTGCGCCGACCTCATGCGCGCGCGGGCGGCCGGCTACTCGGCCGACCTCGTCGAGTCGCTGGATGCTCTTGCCACGCGTGGCGCTGCCGCCTTGTATAGTGTCCCGCCTTATCGGCTGTCCGGTATCGGACGGCTAGTCGCGGTAGGGTTCCCGTGCGCCGTCCGGCGACACGCTCGCTTTGTCGCGATCGCGGCCACGCTCTTCGTGTTGCCTGGCATACTGGGCTTTGTCGGCGCCTCGCGATCACGCGGCTTCGCTATTGGGCTCATGTCGCAAGCCATGGTCGAGCAGATGGAGGAGAGCTACCGGACCGCGAGGACGGGCACGGAGCGGAGCCTGGGCACGGGCTCGGCCACGACCACGACCACGACCACGGAGCGACGGGACCCGGGGGCGGAAAGCACGATGGCGGCCTTTTATGTCTACAACAACGTCGGCATCGCGTTTCGCTGCTTCGCCACTGGGATCCTGTTCGGCTTGGGCAGCGTCTTCTTCCTGGCCTATAACGGGCTCCTCATCGGGGCAGTGGCGGGGTTGGTTACCGCCGCCGGTCACGGGCGCAACCTCCTGACTTTCATGGTGAGCCACGGCGCCTTCGAGCTGACTGCCATCGTGATCTCAGGCGCGGCGGGCTTGGTCATGGGCTACGCCCTGGTCGACGCGGGATCGCTTACCCGGTGGGCGTCATTACGCGCGCGCGCGGGCGATCTGTTCCGCATGATCATGGGCGCGGCCCTGCTGTTGCTCTTGGCTGCCGCCGTCGAAGGCTACTGGTCGCCGGCGCCCATCCCGCCGGCAGTGAAGCTGGGCGTGGCGCCGCTGCTCTATGCCCTGGTGGTGGGCTACCTGCTGTTCGCCGGACGCCAGGGTGAGGCGCGTGTTGGACGCCAGGGCGGGCGTGGGGACGAGACGTGAACCTGCTCGAGGCCCGGGTGGTGCTACGACCCCGCTCGCTATCCGACATTCTGGACTTGGCCGCGCCATTTTGTGCGGTCAATCCTCGGGTGATGCTCCCGCTCGCCCTGGTCACCTCGGCGCTCGGCGGCGCGCTAGCTGTCCTGGCCCGCGGGCTGGGCTGGGCGTGGCCGGTCGTGTGGCTCCTCGTCGCCACCTATACCAGCCTCAGCAAGGGTCTCTTCACCCAGGCCGCGGGCGAGTTGCTCTTCCGGCCTCCGGCGGAGGTATCCCCGGGGGGAGTGGCGGCACGCTTTCTGCGCCAGCTGCCTCGCTACCTCATGGCTCGGGCTCTGCAGGCGCTGCTGCTCTTGCTGTCGGCCTTGGCCGTGCTGCCCTTGCCGGTCGTGGCGGCCCGCCTGCTCTTCGTGGGCGAAGCCGTGCTGCTCGAGTCGGGATCGCCGATGGCGGCTCTGTCACGCAGCAGGAGCCTGGTTCGCTGGCGCAGCTGGCCGGGTTTCGCGCTGGCCTTGGCCTGCGTATTTGCGCCGGTTTTCTTGGCCGCGGCCGCCGATGTCGCGGGCGACGCCGTAGTGAATCTGGTGTTCGAGATGGGCCGTCCTCTGGGCTCGCTGTGGACCTCGGGGGGATCGGGCTTTGCCGTGCTAGGAGTGCTGCTCTCGGCGCCGCTAGTGGCCAGCGCCAGCTTTCTCGGCTACGTAGATCTACGTACGCGTAAGGAAGGTTGGGACATACAGCTGCGTTTCATGGCGCTCGCCCAGGCGCGCAAGGACACGAGGATCGCGTGAGCAGGGTTGTCGCTCGGTTGGGCGTGGCCATCGCCTTTATGCTGGGGTTCGGGCTCACCGCGGGGGCCCCGGGCAATGACGCTTTCGCGGCCCCGTTGCTCTCCCCAAGCTCCTCCCGCCCACTCGTCCGGGCTATCTTTGCCAGGAAGGAATTTCGCTTCTGCCACGAGCCTGACTATCCTCTGACCCCGGCCGAGAAGGAATGGTGCGGCCTGGCCGCCGATGGCGACCAGGTCTGTCCCGCCCTGCGTGAGCTATGTGGCAAGGCAGCTTCGGCCCGGCAATTCGAGGGGAACGAATCCTTTACCATCAGATGGCCCGCGCTCGGAGCCACGGGGCGAGTAGCGCTCCTGGGGCTGGTGGTGCTCGGGATGGCGCTGCTGGGCTTGGCGCTGGTTCGGCAAGTGCACAACTACCGCTCCCCGCGTCGGACAGCGATCGTGCGCTCGACAGCCGACCCGGCCGGGGTGCCCCACGCGCGCTCGAAGAGCGCCGAGGTGGCGCTCCTGCTCGCGCGTTCGCGGCAAGCGGAACGGGCGGGCGATCTGCGCGCTGCCATTAGCCACGCGTATGCTGCTCTGCTAGGGCGGCTGGAAGTCGCGGGCGTGCTGAGCATAACTCCTGACCAGACCAACGGTGACTACTTGCGCGCCATCGCCAAGAGGCGGCCTGTCCTCGCCGCGTCGGTGGCCGAGCTGGTGAGCGATGTCGAGGCAAGCCAATTCTCCGGTCAGGCTCAGCCCGCGCCGGAGCGGTGCGAGCGAGTGTTGGCACGGGTAATGACAATTGTCGACCGTGTAGGCGAAGGACCATGACTAACCGCGAGACTGTCGTCATATCGCTGTTGGCGGGCTGTACGCTCGTGGGGGGCGGCGGCTGCCAGTCGCGCGCGGATTGGGACCACTCGCCCTCCGGGCGAGTGGCGGTCATGGACTATTTGGCCCAGCGGGGCTTCGAGCT
>Ga0187889_10001555_pt1 | contig 24198 bp, 20 predicted proteins | sample June2016WEW_7_10_2_FD_132992 | JGI IMG/M metagenome (GOLD analysis project Ga0187889, IMG submission 132992) | Peatland microbial communities from SPRUCE experiment site at the Marcell Experimental Forest, Minnesota, USA - June2016WEW_7_100 | ecosystem: Environmental > Terrestrial > Soil >... | reverse complement strand
GGATCGATGGCCACCGTGAACGGCAGGGAAGCGGCGGCGAGCCAAGCCGAGAAAGCGACGATGGCCTTGCCGACGAGAAGCATGCGTCTTACCCGGTGATACTAGCCATAGGTGCGGGTTATCTCATCGAGGACCTGGTCGGGCAAGAGCGACAGTCGGCCCAGGGCGCGCGCATCCACCAGGGAGCGCGCGGTGAGCTCGGCCACCTCCAGGCGATCGAGGACCGCGAAGGGCGACGACCCGGTGACCACGACACAGGCGTTTTCGACCAGCGCGACTGGCGACTTTTGCAAGCTCTCCGCCACCCAGGCGCCTTGGAAACGGGCTGGGAAAGGCAAAGTGGGCACCGCCTTGAGGAGCAAGTAGGCTTCCGGGATGGTACGCGCATCGAAGGGTGTACCAGTAGCCGCGAAAGCCATCAGGTGGCGCGGCAGAGCCGTGGCGATGGCCTGGACATGGGCGCAGGCCTGGTAGAGCGCAAGGTGGAGCGAGGCCATGGCATCAGGGGTCTTGCCAGCTTGCGCAGCAGATGGACGATCAGCAGCGACGTAGACCAAGTCCGCCGGTCCGAGGGTGGCGTTGTCGCCGCGCTCGGGCGCCACCAGGAAGCCGCGGTCGCAGCGACAAGAAAAGGCGCCTACCCTCCCCCCCACCAGACCACGACCGTGCGCCCGCCGTATGTGCTCGGCCAGATCGGTGCGCAAGGCGAGCTGAGACTCCACATCCACCGCCATGGCTTCCCAACCAACCTCCATGCGGCTCTGCGCCTCGCGCATGCATGCTTGATCGAGAGGCCGCAGAGCTCCCAAGCGAGCACCGGCCAGCAGAATGCCGGCCAGGTGCTCCAGCACGTCGAGCCGGTGGAAGGCTTCGGGCAGGTCGCGCCCACAGGTCACGACCCCGTGATTGTCTAGCAGCGCGGCGTCGCAGCCCCGGGCAAAAACCGGACGCAGGGTTTCGCCCAGCGCGCTCGAACCCGGGGTGGCATAGGGCGCAGAGGCCACCTGACTCACCCACCGGCACAAGTCGGGAAAGTGAAGGAGGGGTAGTGGCTGGCCCGCCAGACTGAAGGCCACCAATGACGCCGGATGAGCGTGCGCGACGGCGCGGCAATCGGGGCGAGCTTGCAGGATGGCCCGATGGAACGGCCATTCCGAGGTCGGCTTGCACCCCGCCGTGGCGGACGACCACGATCCGTCGGGCGCCATCCGGACCATGTGCTCCGGCCCGAGGGTGCCCTTGTCTACCTGACTGGGGGTCACCCATAGTGCGCCGTCGCGGTCGAGCAGCGAGAGGTTGCCGCCCGAAGCAGTGGTGAGGCCCTCGCCGTAGATGCGCGCCATGACCGCCGCCAGCTGTTCGGGACAGGTGAGGAGGGGAGCGCTGGTCATCGGTGCGAGCCTTTCCGCCACAGGATCTCGGTGCGACCCGGACAGACCAAGTCGGGAAGACGGGCCAACCGGGCAAAGCCCAGCTTGCGATAGAAGCGCGCGGCCGGGCGATTTTGGGAGTCCGAGGAAACGTAGAGCCAGCGCCGGGCGCGAAAGCAATCCGCCTCGATCCGCCCGACCAGGGCGCGCCCAACGCCGGTGCCGGCCGCATCCGGGCGCACCGCCAGAAGCGCGATGAACTGACCCAGCAAAAAATCGGGCTGATGGACGGCTATGCCCACCACGCTACGGCCGCGCAGCACCACCAGTGCTCGCCCGCCGCGCGCCATGCGCGCGAGGTAGCGGCCAAGCGGCGCCGACGCGTACCCGAGCGACAGCCACGGCTCCATGGCCGCGATCCACGATGCCTGCGCCCGAGCCTCGGAGGGCAGCGCCCGACGAGCTCTCACCTTTACTTGCGCTCCGGTTGGTCGTGAGTGGGAGGCGCGCTCACCAGGATAGCGTCGGGCAGGGACAGCAATTGCGACACGGTCACGAAGCGGAAGCCCTTGGCGCGCAGCCCGGTGATTATGTCGGACAGAACCTCCTTGGTGAAGGGCCCGCGACCGTTGATGTGGAAGATGACTATGGCGCCCCGCTCGGTTTGTGCCAGCACCAAACGACGCATGCGCTCAGCGGGCACGTGCCCACCGGCATCGCCCGAGACCACCGTCCACAGCACCACGGGGAGATGCGCGCGGGCAGCGGCGAGCAAGACCTGCCGATTCCAGGCGCCCGCCGGTGGGCGCAGGCTCAAGGGCGGCCGTCCGAGCGCACCGGACAAGATTTGATTGGTGTCGTCTATCTGGGCGCGCAAGCGGTCGGGCGGTAACAAGCTGAGCCGGGCGTGGGAGTAGCTGTGGTTGCCGATTTCGATATAGCTGGCAGCCGCGATCTGGCGGACGGCGGCGGGGTGCGTTTCCGCCCAGGTGCCCGTCATGTATATGGTGGCCGGGATCTTCTCCCGGGTCAGGATGTCGAAGACTTGCTGGTCGAATCCGTTGGCCTGCTTGGAAGTAGCGCAGGCGTCGAAGGTAAGGGCAACCACGGGCGCGTGGGTCCTAACCCCGGCGATGGGGGCAGAAGCGACGGGTTGGGCCAAGTCGCTGCGCAGCGCGAGCGACATCAGCCAGAGCAGGAGTGACATGAAAGGCGTTCTTTATGGCGTGAGCAGATCAGGGGGTGAGCAGCAGGTCCATCAGTACCGCGTCTTCGTGGTTGTTAGCGTAATATTGCGGCCGGGTCCCCACCTCGCGAAATCCGAACTTCTGGTAGAGCGAGCGGGCGGCACGGTTCGAGACGCGCACCTCGAGCGCAAGCAAGCGCACCGCGTGCTCGCGTGCCACCGCCACAACGTGGCCTACCAGCTGGGAGGCCCCGCCCTGTCCGCGCCGATCGGGATGCACGGCAATATTGAGGAGGTGAAGCTCGTCCGCGACCAGCCAGTAGTCGCAAAAGCCGATCACGCGGCCGTCCTCCCCCTCGCGCAGCACGTCGAGATGGGCCCAGGGACGGTCGAGCTCGTCGGCGAAGGCCTGCCTCAGCCAGGGGCCGGCAAACGATAGCCGATCGATCTCCATGATGGCATCGATATCGGCCTCGCCTGCCTCGGCTACCCAGAAAGCTGAGGCTGGCTCTGGCTGTCCCAGGATGGTCACGATACCTGATGCTAACCCGATCCGAGGGCGGCGTCGCCTTTACCTTTCCCGGCGTTCCCGGCGCGCCTCGAGCGCCGCTGCCATGCCGGCCCACAGCGCGTCCACACCCTCGCCGGTCTCGCCCGAGACCATGAACAACGACGCAACTATATCTTTGGCCTGCTGGCGCAGAGCGTGCCGCAGAGCTCCGCGCTCGGCGGCGCCCAATTTGTCGGACTTGGTCACCACCAGGCAGCAGGGGATCGCCAGGTCTTGCAACCAGCTCATCAGCTGCAGCTCTTCCTGGGCCAGGCCGCGACGAGCGTCGACCAGCACCAGGAGCAAGACGAGGTTGGCCCGACCTTTGATGTAGCCCTCCACCATCTCCTGCCACGCCTGGCGCTCGTCCCGGGAAACCTTGGCATAGCCGTAGCCAGGCAGGTCCACCAGGCGCAGGGGCTCGGCCGCGGACACGTCAGGCAAGCGCACGACGAGGTCGAACACGACCAGCCCACGGGTGCGGCCGGGCGTCTTGGACACATGGGCGAGCCCTTTGCGCGCGGCCAGCCGATTGAGCAGGGTCGACTTGCCCACGTTGGAGCGGCCGGCGATGGCGATTTCGGGCGGCCCGGCGACGGGCATGCGCGCGAGGCTGCGCGACTCGGCCAAGAAAGCGGCTTCCATCACCACCACTTTGGCGCTGGCCGTGGCTCGCTTGGGAGGGTCAGGTTGGGGCATGGCACATGCAAGTGTAGACTAAGTTGCGCATCATGAAGGTAATCGCTGGCACATCATGAAGGTCATCGGCCTTACCGGCGGCATCGGGTCGGGCAAATCGACGGTGGCAGCACTGCTGGCCGGCCATGGCCGGCCGGTCATCGATGCCGACGTCATCGCGCGTGAGATCAGCGGGCCCGGCCAGCCGGCCCAGATTGAGATTGCTCGTGCCTGGCCGGTGGTCGATGACCGGGGCGTAATCGACCGCAAGAAGCTTGCCGCCATCGTATTCTCCGACGAGCAGAGCCGTAAGCGCCTCGAGGCGATCACGCATCCCCACATCCGAGCCAGGGTGGCCGAGCAGGCCGCCGCGCTCGCCAAGGCCGGCCATCCGCTGGCCTTCCTGGAGGCGGCCCTGCTGGTCGAGACGGGTTTTTACCGCAGCCTGCAGGGGCTCGTGCTCGTCACCGCCGGGGAGGAGACACGCATCGCGCGGGTCATGCAGAGAGACGGCTGCAGCCGCGCCAGCGTGCTCAGCCGCATGGCCGCCCAGGCCCCCCTGGCGACCAAGCTGGCCCTCGCGGATTACGTGGTCGACAACGATGGCACGCCCGAAGCGACCGCCCGCGAGGTTGCGCGGATGTTGGCGAAGCTGGCCTGAGCTCGCAGGAGGCTGCGGGCCAGCTCGTCCAGCATCAGGGCTCTTCGCTTTCGAGCAGCGCGGTCAACGCCGACAGGGCGGGAGGGCCTCCCTCCGCCGTGAGCTTGGCGACCGCGCGCAGGTGGTTAGCCAAGAGGGCGCGGTTGTCTTCCACCGACAGATTCTGCATCTCCAGAGCGCCGATGCGGTCGTCCGGGGAGAAGGCGCTCTTCACCTTTTCCATGGACAGCTTCTCGGGCCCGTAGGCCATGTGGGGAGCACGAGTATCGACGATGGTGTAGTCATCGCCCCGCCGGAGCTCGAGGGTGACCTGGCCCGTGATACTGGGGGCGACCCATTGCACGAGAGCAGTCTTCAGCATCATGGCTTCGGGATCGAACCACTTGCCTTCATAGAGCAGGCGCCCCAAACGGCGACCCAAGGCATGGTAGAGGTCGATGGTTTCTTCGTTGTGGATGGCGGAGAGCAGACGCTCGTACACCAGGTGGAGCAGGGCCATGGCGGGAGCCTCGTAGATCCCGCGGCTCTTGGCGTTGATAACGCGGTTCTCGATCTGGTCGCTCATGCCAAAGCCGTGGCGACCGCCGAGGGCGTTGCAGGCCATGAAGAGCTCGAAGGGCGAGGGCAAAGCGCGCCCGTTGAGAGCCACCGGCGTGCCTCGCTCGAAGGTCACCGTGACCTCTTCGGTGGCGATGGCGGTACCTGACTGCCAGAAGGCAACACCCATGATGGGGCTAACCGTACGCATGCCCTTGTCGAGGTATTCGAGGTCCTTCGCCTCGTGGGTGGCTCCCAGGCAGTTGGCGTCGGTGCTATACGCCTTCTCCGTGCCCATGCGGTAGGGCAACCCTAGCCCGTCGAGGTACTCGCTCATCTCTTTGCGCCCGCCAAAGCGATCCACGAAGACCTGGTCCAGCCAGGGCTTGTAGATGGTGAGCGCCGGATTAGTCAGCACCCCGTAGCGGTAGAAGCGCTGGATGTCGTTGCCCTTGTGAGTGCTGCCGTCACTCCAGATCTCCACCCCGTCCTGCTTCATGGCGTGCACGATGGCGGTGGCGGTCACGGCGCGTCCGAGCGGCGTCGTATTGTAGTATTTGCGGCCCGCGGTGCCGATATGAAAGGCGCCGCATTGGATGGCGATGAGACCCTCGCGCACCAGCGCCTCTCGGCAATCGAGCAAGCGGGCGACCTTGGCCCCATGGACGAGGGCGCTCGGGGGAATGTTCGCCGGATCGCTCTCGTCCGGCTGCGCCAGATTCGCGGTGTAGGCGTACACCTCGAGACCGTTGCGCGCAAACCAGGCTACCGCGCAGCGAGTGTCGAGGCCGCCCGAATACGCGAGGCCTATGCGCGAGCCCCGCGCGGGAAGACTGCGGTGAATTCTCATGAGCAAGCGATAGCATGGGGGGGGGCGCGGGCGCTAGGGTCTGGCGTTGGGGGTGGGCGCGGCGACGACCACGACCACGGCCAGGGCCACGGCGGCGACCACGGCCAAGGACCACGGCCACGAGCGTGGCTGGAGCGTCAGAGGTGCTTGGCGTCGGGGACGCAACCGAGATAGATTCGGCAGCTCATGATTCTTGCCGGCCGCTCCTCGCTCAGCGCACAACAGGACAAGCAGGCCCGGATTTATGAGGAGGAGGTCTATCCGCTGGTCGGGCAGAGGCTAGCCGACCTGCTCACCGAGAAGCTTTGCTTGCCCCCGCGGGCTCATGCCCTGCAGATTGGCTGCGGGCTCGGTACCACCACCACCCGACTGGTCCAGCGTCTCGACTCGGAAAGCCAGTTGGTGGTGAGCGAGCGCACGCCCGCTCTTCTCGAACGCGCGCGCGCGGCGGCCCTGGCCCTTGGCGATGCCAGGGTTCTGTTCCAGGCGTACGAGCCGGGCCAGCATTTGCCTTTCGCCGACGGGGCCTTCGACTGCACTTTGGCCAATACCATATTGGCGGAGCTGGCGGCACCGGTCGCCTTCCTGGCCGAGGGTGTCCGCGTGACCAAACCCGGAGGCACGCTGCATCTGGCCACGCTATTGCGAGGAAGCTGGTGCGAATTCCTGGACGTGTTCGCCGACGTGCTGGTCCGTTTGGGCAAGACGGAAATGGCGGACGCGCTGGCGCGGGACACGGCGGGCTTTCCCGAGCCCGAGGCGCTGGCGCAAGAGCTCGAAGCGGCCGGATTGACCGGGGTTGCGGTCGAGACCACGCGCTGGGAGCTGATCTTCCGCACCAGCCGGGAATTCTTCTACGCCCCCGTCATCGAGCGCGGGCCACTCGGACGATGGAAAGCCGTGGCCGGCAAGGGACCCGAGATGCAGGACATCTTCTTGGCGGTGAAAGAGGCCATCGACACCTACTATGGCGGAAGCGCGTTTGCCGTGACCTTGGTGGGCGGGGTCTTCGCCGGCACGGCGCGCACGCCGGGCAGAGCTGGCTCATAGGCCAGGACCACGAGCGCTACAGCGGGGGTAGCAGGTCGATGGCCCTGGCACGACGCAAGGCCGCGAGCAGACGGACGGCATCGAATGGTGTCATGCCCGAGCTGTCGATCAGCTCCGCCAGGCTGGTCATGCCGTCTAGCCTGGACATGAAGAACGCAGCTCGCTCGTCGAGCCCCAGATCGGAGATGCTATAGGTGGCCACGGAGCGAATCGGACAAGCGTGGGGATTGCCGGCAAAAGCGCGAAAGGCGCGCTCGAACAAGGCGCGCGAGGGATTGATCAAGTCATCTAGCCCCGGCGGAGCCGCACGCTCCCCCAGCTGCAGCGCCATCTCGGCTGCAAGCGCCGCGGGACTTGCCCGGTTGTCGTTGAGCGCGGCGCGGCATTCACCAATAAGCTCGACGGCGCTGGCCCGCAGGCGCTCCGCTTCCACCGGGAGGTCCTCGAGGGTATCGGGGGCGGCCGTGGCCGCCCCGGCCGAGGTAGATGGTGCTCGGCCTCGGCCGCGCTTTGCGGCCGGGCCGCGCAAATTGCCCTCATCGGAGTGCCCGTCAGCGCCTGCGCCCGGTCCAGCCTGCTCCGCTCCGGCAGCCACCTGCCGCGGGTTCCCCTCGGTCAGGGCCGCCAGGAAGCGTGGTATCGGGGATTCCACCGTATTGCGCCGCGATGACACGCTGTGCTCGTCAGCCGCGAGCTCGCGCTCGCGCTGGTGGGCAAACTCGACCAAACGTTTGACCTGACGGTCCTGGGGATCGAGCTTGAGCGCGGTCTCCCAGTCAGCCAGAGCATCAAGGCGGCGCCCATGCTCGTAGTGAGCGAATCCGCGGGCAACCAGCTGGCGGAGCTCGGCTAGATCTTTGGCCACATTATCTCCTAGCGCATGCGGCCGCTATCGACCACGCCGCGGAACATGTTCAGGGTGCGCACCAGCGGTTCGGCAACCTGCTCGAGCCCGCCGGCATCGCGTCGTTCCACGGCCGTGCGCGCGTCGTCCAGGATCAGCCTGACGTTATCGAGGCTGTCCTCGGCGAAGGGCGTTTCGGCCAGGATCTCCTCCACCTTGGGCAAGAGCTCCTCGGCCTCGTCGACCAGGCGCTCGATGCGCTGGCGTTCCTTTTCCACCTCCTCCTCGGCGCGCGCCGCCACCAGGTGGTCTTGATTTTCATTGGCCATGCGTGCGATTTCGTTTTCCGTCAGGCTGCTGGCCGCGGTGACCACGATGGACTGCTCGACACCCGTCTCCATGTCCTGCGCCGATACACTGACGATGCCGTCGGCGGAGATCTCGAAGGTGACCTCCACCTCGACCTCGCCCTTGCTGGCTTTGCGCAAACCCGAGAGGACGAATTCGCCCAAGAGCTCATTGTCTTCGGCCCTATCCGATTCGCCCTGAAACACGACGATCTTGACCGAGGTCTGAGCATCGCGGACGGTGGTGAAGATGTGGCTCTTGGCCGTGGGCACGGTGGTGTTGCGGTCGATTAGGCGGTGGAAGTGCCCGCCCGCCACCATGATGCCCAAAGAGTGAGGCGTCACATCCAAGAGGAGCATGTCCGGGGCCGCCGCCGCGTCGACCAGAGCCGCGCCTTGAATGGCCGCCCCCATGGCAACCACCTCGTCGGGATGCACCCCTTTGCAGGGCTCGCGGCCGAAGAATTCACCCACCAGCTCTTGCACCTTGCACATCCGCGTCATTCCACCGACCAGCACCACCTCGGCCAGCTCTCCGGGCTTGATGCCCGCATCTTCCATGGTGAGCCGGCAAATCTGAATAGTGCGCTCGGTGAGATCCATGGTCAGCTCCTCCAGTTGGGTCCGACTCACGGTCCGAGTGAGGTGGTAGGCCTGGTTGTGACTGGTGGAGATGATGAAGGGCAGGTTGATCTCGGTTTCGCGCACCGACGACAGGTCACACTTGCCCTTTTCCGCCGCGTCCTTGAGCCGCTGCAGCGCCATGGTGTCGCCGCGCAGATCGACCTTGTGCTCCTTGGTAAATCCCTGCGCCAGCCAGTCGACCAAGCGCTTGTCGTAGTCTTCTCCGCCCAAGAAGGTGTCGCCGGCGGTGGCCACGACCTCGAAGACGCCGTTGGTTATGTCCAGGATAGAAACGTCGAAGGTGCCCCCGCCCAGATCGAAAACCGCGATCTTGCCGTCAATCTTCTTGCCGAAACCGTAGGCCAAGGCGGCGGCGGTGGGCTCATTGATGATGCGGATTACGTCGAGTCCGGCGATGCGCCCGGCGTCCTTCGTCGCTTGCCGCTGCCCGTCGTTGAAATAAGCGGGCACGGTAACCACCGCCTTGGCAACGGGCTGTGCGAGATACTCCTCGGCAATGGCGCGCATTTCCTGCAGCACGTAGGCGGAGATCTCGGGCACGGAAAAGGCCTGATCGCGCAGCTTCACCCGCACGTCGCCATGCGGCCCCTCGGCCAGAAGATAGGGAACCGCGGCCTTGACGGCCTGCACTGCGGGCGAGGTCCATGGGCGGCCGATGAGGCGCTTGACCGCCCACGCCGTGTTCTCGGCATTGGTCACCGCCTGGCGCTTCGCGATGTGCCCGACCAGGCGCTTGCCGCTTTCCGACAGGGCTACCACGGAAGGGGTGGTCTTGTATCCACCTCGGTTCGCGATGACTACCGGCGCTTTGCCGTCGAGGACGGCCACGCAGGAGTTCGTGGTTCCCAAGTCTATTCCGATTACTGGCTCTGGCATGCTCATCCACGAAACGGGCGGAACTGCCCAGTGGAAAATGTATCATGAAGCCGGAGGCGCCGATACCAAGCGCGGCGCGCTAGCAGGCACTTCAGTCAGGCGCTTATCCCGGGAGCTTGTCTCAGGCGCTCATCAGGCGCTTATCGGGCGCGGGTGAGCTGGCGGTTTCCCGCTAGGCTTTGCCGCGATGGCGGGAGAAAGCAGCGGGCTCGGTGCCCACGGTCAAACGATAGGCTTCGTCCCAGGCGAAGGCTGCCTGGGCATCCATGATCAGGTCGGGCGTCACCGGCGCCGGTAGCCAGGCCCCGGCGCTGATCTCGGCCTCGAGCTGCCCGGGCGCCCAGCCTGCGCATCCCAGCAACATACGAAAGTCAGCCGGCCCCTGCCCGCTGATCACTGCGCCAAACGCGGCAAGCTCGCCGGTCACGGCTAGCTCGGGTCCCAGCGCGACCTCGCCCGGCAGCGGACCGGCCATCCGCCGGTAGAGCAGCCAGCCCGCCGCCGGAGCGACCGGCCCGCCCAGGCGTACCGCCGAGACGAAGGCGGGCGTGTCGGGAATGGGTTGGCCGGCCTCGACCAGCTCCGAGGAGGTCAAGAGCTCCCGCACCGTCATGAGCTCGCGGCCATTGATGATCCAGCCCAGGGCGCCCTCGTCTCCGGCACGGCCAAGCAGCACCACGCTGTGCAGGAAGTTGGGGTCGCGTAGGCTCGGTGCGGCCAGGAGCATTCCCGGCGCTAGGTCTTCAGCGGGCATTGCGGCCATCTTATGCCTATCTGGTGTCGGTCTTGCGCCTATCTTGCGCCTGTTCTTGGGCTCAGGCGGAGCGCTCGCTGTGCTCGCCGCCGTCGTAACGGAGGGCGCGTGCCTTGCCTTCGACGAGGGTGAGCACGCATATCGGGCGGTGCCAGATGCGGTACAGAGCCTCCATGGTCGCTCGCCCATGATCCAGGTGCAAGTCGACGCCCTCGTGGCGGTGGCGCAGCAGCAGCTCGCCCCGGTTTTCGTGGTTGGCGTCCTCGACCAGCATGACTGGCTCGCCGAAGTTCGTGAGCTGATAGAGCAGCTTGCTCCTGATCTTGTGGAATTCGCGCGAGTCGATTTCGTAGCTGCCCGAGCTGGCGTTGCGCGAGAACGAGAAGAACTGGTTCTCGTGGCAGAAATCCTCGGTGAAGAACTCGTCGATGAACGTGAGATCGTTGTAGAGCTTGCGCACCTCGAAGATCTTTTGCCGCCCCAGCCCGAGCTTGCGGTCCCAGCTGCGCCGCGCATCATCGTCATCGCATTCGTTCCAGCTCTTGCCGAAACGTCCCTTATCCCAACGCTCCTCCACATAGCGAAGCAGCGCGAGCCCTACTTTATAGGGGTTGAATTGCCCTGGCGCAGCAGCCAAGACGCCGGCGTTGTGGTCGGCATAGTCGATGAGCTCGGAGGCGTCGATGATCTTCTCCGTCATTAGCTTGCTGTGCCAGTAAGCGGCCCAGCCTTCGTTGAGGATCTTGGTCTGCCGCTGGGGAGCAAAGTAATAGGCCTCGTCGCGAACGATCTCGAGAATGTCGCGTTCCCAACTTTCGAGAGGCGCTTGCTGCAAGAGGAAGAGCAGGACGTCACGCTCCGGCTCGGGCGGATTGTGCCTGGGCTTGTCGCGCTCCTCCTGCATCCGCTTGCGCCGCTCGTCGAGGTAGTCGGGCGGGTTGATGAATTTCTCCATGTACGACTTCGCGCGCAAACGCGGCACCTCGACCGGCGGCTTCTCCTGGTCCGCGAGCGCGGGCAGATCGTGCCGCACGATGAACGGCGACATCGGGTCGATTAGGTTGTCGAGCGACAGGCAAACGTCGATGAAATCCTCGACCTTGTCCAGGCCCTGGCGCTCGACATGGCGACGGACGCGGGTGGCGTGGTTGGCCATGCTGTCGACCATTTTTCGGTTGGTCTTGGAGAAGTAGTAGTTGTTCTTGAAGAAGTCGACGTGACCCAGCACGTGGGCGATGACCATCTTCTGGTCGACCAAGGAATTGCCCTCGAGCAGATAGGCGTAGGCCGGGTTGTTGTTGATCACCATTTCGTAGATTTGCGAAAGCCCGTAGATGTGGCTCTTGCTCAGGTGATCGAACTCCATGCCAAAGCGCCAATGCGGGTAGCGCACAGGGAAGCCACCGAAAGCCGCCACCTCCTGCATGCGCTTGTAGTCGAGCACCTCGAAGCTGGTCTCCCAGAAATCGAGGCCGTAGCCTCGCGCCTCCTCTTCTATGGTGCGCTGGATGGCGAGCAAGTCCTGTGGCAAGGAGGAATTACGATGAGGCATCATCTGCCCTTGCCCAGGAACGAGCGGATCGAGTCCGCGATGTCGTCCTTGTTCTCGATTTCCGAAGTCACGACGTTGCCTTCGTCGGGGAAGGAGGCACGCAGGTCGGCAACGAACTGTCCCGAGCCGTAGGGACTTTCCACCTGGCCGTAACAGAACAAGTTCACCTTGGGCAAGATGTCGCGCTTGAGCACCTCCATGCACACCGACGTGTCATCGGCCGACCAATTGTCGCCGTCGGAGAACTGGAAGGGATAGATGTTCCACTCCGCGGGCGGGAATTCCTCGTCGATGATCTTGGCGCATAGCTTGTAGGCGCTCGAGATCATCGTGCCGCCCGACTCGCGCGTGCGAAAAAAGGTGTCGCGATCGACCAGGCGCGCCGTGGCATCGTGAACAATGAAGCGCGCCTCCAGGCCGTCGTATTGCGAGCGCAGCCAGGTGTCGAGCCAGAATGACGCTATGCGAACGATCTCCTTTTGCTCGTCCCCCATCGAGCCCGACACATCCATTATGAAGATCATGACGGCATTGGACTGCGGCATCGGGATGGTCCGCCAGGAGCGGTAACGCTTGTCTTCGCGCGTGGGGACAACCACCGGCTTACGCGGATCGTAGTTGCCCATCATGATTTGGCGACGCAAGGCCTGGCGAAAGGTGCGCTTGAAGTGGCGCAACGATTCCGGCCCCACCCGCCTGATGCCCACATAACGATCCTTCTGCGTGATCAGGCGCTCCTTGCCGCGCGGTTCAATGCGCGGCAGCTCGAGCTCCTCGCCCAGAATCCCGGCGAGCTCCTGGATGGACACCTCCACCTCGAGAGCGTGCTCACCCGGCTCGGAGCCGGCCTTGCCCTGACCCGACTGCCCGGGGCCCGCCGGTCCCAGACCGTCACCCACCTTGCCCGGACCTTGCCCGACCCCGCCCTGGCCCTGATCGTCGAAGCGAAAGCGGGGCATTTCGATCTGCGGCACCGGAATCGAGACCACATCCTTGCCCCGCCGGGCCAGCCATTCACCGTTCGAGATGTACTTGCGCAGGTTCTGCTTGATCTTACCCCGCACGATATCGCGGAAGCGGTTGTGGGCGGCATCGATACGCAGAGCCATGATTACCCCGGACCGGCTAGCCGCTAGTCCTTGGCGTCCCCGCGGGCAAAAATGGAGGCGACGAAGTTGAGCACGTCGGTGGCGCAGATCTCGCAGTAGCCATGGTTGCGGATGAGGCGGTTCTTGACCACGTCAATCTTCTCCTGGGTGTCGCGGTCGATGACCTGGGACACCAGGGAGGTCAGCTTGATGGAATCCTTCTGATCCTCGAAGAGCTTGAGCTCGAGCGCCTTCTGCAAGCGCTCGTTGGTGCGAAAATCGAAGTGACGGCCCTCGATGGCCAGGGCACCGATGTAATTCATGATCTCACGCCGGAACTCTTCCTTGCGCGATTCGGGTATGTCGATCTTCTCTTCGATCGAGCGCATCAGCCGTTCGTCGGGTTCCTCGTAGTGCCCGGTGTAGCGGTTCTTCACCTTCTCGCGTTGGGTGTAAGCCTTTATGTTGTCGATGTAGTTCGCACACAGCTTGGCAATGGCTTCCTCATCGGCACTGATGGCGCGCTGGACCTCGTTCTTCACCATGTCCTCGTACTCCTGCTTCACCAGGCCGAGCAGGGAGGTGTAAGTCTTGCGCTCCTCCTCGGTGGTGATGAGCGAGTGGTGCCGCAGCCCGGATTCCAGCTCGTTCATCACCATGAAGGGATTCACGCATCCTTCGCCGCGGTCGCTCACCAGCGCGTTCGAGATCTTGTCCTGGATGTAGCGGGGCGAGATACCGTCCATGCCTTCGCGCTGTGCCTCCTTGCGCAGCTCCTTGATGTTGTCCTGGGTGAAGCCAGGCAGGGTCTTGCCATCGTAGAGCTTCATCTTCTGCACCGGCGAGAGCTGGTGCTTCTTCGGGTCTTCGAGCCGGGTAAGCACCGCCCACATGGCAGCGGTCTCGAGAGTGTGGGGAGCGATATGCTTGCCGCGTATCTTCTGCGCGTTGTAGTCCTTCTCGTAGATCTTGCGCTCTTCCGAGACGCGCGTGATGTAGGGGATGTCGATCTTGACCGTGCGATCGCGAAGCGCTTCCATGAACTCGTTGGACAAGAGCTTCTTGTATTCGGCCTCGTTGGTATGGCCCAAGATGACCTCGTCGATGTCGGTCTGGGCAAACTTCTTGGGCTTGATCTTGTGCTCCTGCGAAGCGCCGAGCAGATCGTAAAGAAACGCGACGTCCAGCTTCAAAACCTCGATGAACTCGATCACGCCGCGGTTGGCGATGTTGAATTCGCCATCGAAGTTGAAAGCGCGCGGATCGCTGTCCGAGCCGAATTCGGCAATCTTGCGGTAGTTGATGTCACCCGACAGCTCGGTCGAGTCCTGGTTCTTCTCATCCTTGGGCTGGAACGTCCCGATGCCCACGCGGTCTTGCTCGGACAGCACCAGACGCCGCACCCGCACGTGCTCGATCACCTTCGACCAGTCTCCGCGGTGATGCGCCATTAGCTCGCGGAAGATGAGGCGACACGCCGGATCCAGGTCGCCGTCGACGCGCACCCGCTCATGGTCAGGGGTGTTCACCCCTAAACTGATGAGGGCCCGCTCGCGCCAATCGACGGGTATGAGGTGCAAGGGCTCCTCATGCATCGGGCAGCGAAAGACCTGCTGTCCGCCGGCGATCGCGGCCAGCTCGGCTGGCAATACCCAATCGAAGGTGTAAAGCGCCCCCTCGGGGGTGCGCGAATACTCCTCCAAGCCGCGCTTGACCAGCCGGGCAATGGTCGACTTGGAGCTGCCGACCGGCCCATGTAGCAAGATCACGCGCTTTTCCGTGCCATAGCGCTCAGCAGCGCTCTTGAGCACGCTCACCAGCCGCATGAGCGGGATGTCGAGGCCGAATATGGCGTCCTGTCCGGCGTGGTGTGGATCTTTGAAGAAGTTGTAACGCAGCAGACGCTTCTTGTTGTCGAGGTATTCCTCGTGCCCATAGGACAGAATCATGTCGTGAACGCGCTGAAAGGCGGTGCGCGTGACGGACGGGCTTTGCCGCACGATTGCCAGATAGTCCTCGAGCGAGCCTTGCCAGGACAGCTCGGCAAAAACCTCTTGGTTCTGCAGAGATGCAATCGTTTGTACGAGGGAGGAAGGCCGCAACGTGCTCATCCATGCTCCTTAGGGGTGAAAGCCGGTGGGCAGAACTCGGGATAAGACGATTTTATCACGGGCAATCGCGATCCGCCGGCACGGGTAACGATCTAACGATCACACGACATTCTGGAACGCGTATGCCCGGGAAGCGAGCACGAATATCGGGCTCGTGGGTGGGTTATTACCTCGATCAACCGGGCAGCCGGGCAGCAGCCAGTCCGCCAGCCTCGGGCGCCGGACGCTAGTCCCGGTGGCCGGGTTGCCACCCCTGGCCCACTTTCGGTAGCCATGGCATCCTCTGCCCGATGTCAGAGCCCGTACCCCTGCCCACCATGAGCATGCCACCACCACTGCCCGACGCAGCCCACGCGGGCGACGTCGCCATGATCCGCGAGCTGTGCGGAGCGCGCAGCGCGCTGGCGAGCGAAATTGCAAAGCGCATCGTTGGCCAGCACGAGGTCATCGAGCATCTGCTGATCGCCCTGTTTGCGCGCGGTCATGGGCTGTTCGTGGGGGTGCCCGGCCTGGCCAAGACCATGTTGATCCAGACTCTGGCCGAGGCCCTGGACCTGGCTTTCGGCCGCATCCAATTTACCCCCGACATGATGCCATCGGACATCACGGGCTCCGATGTGCTGGAGGAGGACCGCACCAACGGCCGCAGGGTTTTCCGCTTCGTGCGAGGTCCGGTCTTCGCCAACCTGGTTTTGGCCGACGAGATCAACCGCACTCCGCCCAAGACCCAGGCGGCGCTCCTGCAGGCGATGCAGGAGTACCGGGTTTCGACGGGGGGCAACGATTATCCCTTGCCGCTGCCGTTCCTGGTGTTCGCCACCCAGAACCCGATCGAGCAAGAGGGGACCTACCCCTTGCCCGAGGCCCAGCTCGATCGCTTCATGTTCCAGATCGACGTCGGCTACCCCAGCGCGGCCGAAGAAATCCGCATCGCCGCTCAAACCACGGCCCCGGGCGGCCAGGCGATAAAGAAGATCCTGCATCCCGCCCGCATCGTCGAGCTGCAAGACCTCGTCATGCGGGTGCCCGTGGCCGAGCACGTGCTAGCCCACGCGGTCGCGCTCTGCCGGGCCACCCGGCCAGCGCCGGAGGCGCCACCGCTCGTACGCAAGTATGTCTCCTGGGGCGCCGGCCCGCGAGCATCGCAGCACCTGGTCCAGGCCGCCAAGGCGCGCGCCGCCCTGGCGGGCAGGTTCGCCGTATCGATCGAGGACGTGCGCGAGCTTGCCGCACCTGTGCTGGTACACCGCATAGTTCGCAGCTTCCACGCCGAGGCCGATGGGGTGAGATCGCGCGACATCATTGCGGCGGTGGTCGAGGCCGCGAGGCAACGCCGGCCGTGACCCCAACCGGGGCTGGCCCCTCCGCTCCGCGGGTAGAGACGCTGGCCGCGGTCGAGCTAGCCAAGCTGAGCTCGCTGGCGCTGCGGGCGCGCACCATAGTCGAGGGGGCGCTATCGGGCATGCACCGCAACCTCCATCCCGGAGCTTCCTTGGAGTTCACCGAGCACAAGGAATACGCTCCCGGTGACGAGGTTCGCCGCATCGACTGGAAGGCGGTAGCGCGTACGGATCGGTACACGGTAAAGCGTTTCGAGGACGAGACCGAGATGCGACTCTTGCTCGTCTTCGACAGCTCGGCGTCGATGGGCTATCGAAACACGTCACTCACCAAGCTCGAGTACGCGACCTACCTGGGCGCCGCCCTGGCCTATCTGGCGGGTGAGCAGCGCGACGCGGCCGGGGTGCTGGCCTTCGACAGCGAGATCCGGGCCTTCTTGCCGCCCTCGACCCGAGCCGGGCAAATGCGCGAGGTCTTGCTGATGCTCGAGGGCTTGCGCCCGAGCGGCAGCACCGACCCCAGGCATGCCCTCGACGCGGCGGCCGAGGCGTGCAGCAAGCGCAGCTTGCTGGTGATGTTCTCCGACCTCCTCGACAGCGAGCCGGGCGCTACGGGTGGGAGCCTGGCCGAGCAGATGCGGCAGCTGCGGGCTCGCGGTCACGACGTCGTGCTCTTTCATGTGCTCGATCCGGATGAGGTGAGCCTGCCTTTCGCCGAGATGGTCCACTTCGAGGGCATGGAGCCGGGCGATGAGCGAACCTTGCTGGCCGAGGCGCGCGACCTGGTGCAGGCTTTCGCCGAAGAATCAGAAGCCTTTCGCCAGCGCTGGCGCGCCATTTCGCTCGATGCGCAAATCGAGTACCGTTTCGTGAGCACCGACATGCCACCGGCTGACGTGCTACGGGCGTTTCTGGCCGACCGCCAGCATCCGGCCAGGCAACGCTGACCATGCACTTCGTGGCTCCCGCGATCCTATTCGGCCTGGTGGCCGCGGCCTTGCCCTATCTGATACATCGTATCGGCACGCGGAGAGCGGTACCGGTCCGCTTTGCGGCGATGCAGCTCCTGCTGAGGTCAGAACGGCGCATTCACGCCCGCCGACGGTTGCGGGAAGTCTTGCTCCTGCTGGTGCGGACCACGGCGGCTGCCAGCCTACCGTTGCTTTTCGCCCGGCCATTTTCCGAGCGGAGCACCGATCTACCCGTAGTCAGCTTCGACACGCAGGCTGCGGTCATCATCCTCGACGATTCGGCGAGCATGCAACGCTCCGCGGGCGTAAGCTCGCTCTTTGCCCGCGCCCGGAGTCGCGCCCAAGCTCTGGCGCGGCAGTTTCCCTCCGACGCCGAGCTGGCTTTTCTGGTGACCTCGGCGGGCTCGGCTCCGCGCATCGGCGAGCTAGAGCCGGATCGCGCGCGCATCGTGGAAGCCATCGAGCGCTCCACGTGTTCGGCCCGTCCTGCCGATTTCACCGCGGCCATGCGCCAGGCCAGCCTCATCTTGGCAGGTAGCAACCAACCCCGCCGCCGCATCTACCTCTTCACCGATTTGCAGGCAACGGGCTGGGAGGACGGGGTGGGGCTGCCGGCGCAAGATCCGCCCGAGGTCATCGTGGATGACGTTTCCGCGGGCGCCGGCTGGGAGAACCAGGCGATCGTGGAGGCCCGCGTTGAGCCCTTTGCCGAGTCGGGGCCCGGCGTCATCGCGGTCACGGCGGAGATTGCCGATTACTCGCGACGCGGTCGCCCCGCCCTCGGGGTTACTCTTCGCGTCGATGGCAGCGCGGTGGCGCAGGGCTCGGTCGATCTTCCGCCCGGAGGCCACGCGCGCAAACGCTTTCTGCACAGCCTGCCCACGGGCGACTCGAGCGCGCACAATCTGACCGTCGAGATCGAGGGCGACGCCTTTGCCCTGGATAACCGGCGCTACGCCCATTTCGAGATGTCGCGCATCCTGCGGGTGTTGGCGGTGGACGGCGATCCGCGCACGACGCGGACCGAAGACGAGGCGTTCTTCCTCGAGGCAGCGCTGCGCCAAGGCAGCAGCGGGGCTCTGGTCACCACCAAGCTCGGCGACGAGGTCTCGCCCGACAGCTTATCCGCGTACACGGTGGTCGCCCTGCTGAACCTCGCCCAGCCGTCGGTGGCCCTGGCGGCGGCCCTCGAGCGCTTCGTCAGAGCGGGCGGCGGTTTGTTTATTTCTGTCGGGGACCGCGTCGACACATCGTCATGGAATAGCCGCATGGCCCAGCTCTTGCCTCAACCACTCGCCCTGGTACGAACGGCCGCTGCCCCGCCGGGCCAGCGGCCGGGGGAAACCGTCGATGACCGTCCCGCCGAGCGCTTGCTCCCGCTCGATCGGCGCAATCCCTTGCTCTCGGTCTTCTCCGAGCAAGGGGAGGGTCTGGTATCGGCGCGCTTCTTCAAGTACATGTTGCTCGACCCGGTGACCGACACGGCGTCGCGCAGGGTGATCCTGCGCTACGAGAGTGGAGCTCCTGCCCTGGTCGAGCGGGATGTCGGCAAGGGCAAGGTGGTCCTCCTCACCACCACGGTGGACCGCGAGTGGACCGATCTACCCATCCGCACCGGGTTCTTGCCCCTGCTGCGTGAGACTTTACGCCACCTGGTGGGTGCGAGCGACGACGACGCCTCCGCCACCCTGCTGGTGGGAGAGCCCCGGGTGCTCAGTTTCATGGGGGATGCGCAGGCGCTCGAGGTGACCCGGCCCGACGGTTCGGTATGGATCGCCAGGCGCGAGCAGACCGGCAACAGCCTGGTCTACAGCAGCACCGATCAAATCGGCCTCTACCGTGTGCGGGTCGCCGGTCCCGACGGCTCATTCGTGGCTCAGGACACGCAGGACTTCGCCGTCAACCTGGATCCGCGTGAGTCCGATCCGGCTCGACTGGCGCCCGATAAGCGTCCCGATCGCATCGTGGCGACGAGCCTGGGCGCCGCTCATCCCAAGCACCGGATCGAGCTCTGGCACGCCCTAGCTGCCCTGGTCATTGCCTTGCTTCTCGTCGAGTCGCTGCTGTCGCTGCGCTGGCGCCCAGCGCGGGGCGTTGAGCCAGGCAACTTCACCCGCAGCCCACGGGTTGGTTGACCACCTGTGAAGATTCGCGCTAGGACGGCACCCCATGAAGATAGGTCTCGTTGGATTCCCGGAATGCGGGAAAAGCACGGTATTCAATGCGCTGACCGGGCTGGCCGCGGAAACTGGCTATGGCGCTGCAAAGGGCAAGACCAACCTGGGAACGGTGAAGGTCCCCGACGATCGGGTCAATGCCTTGGCCAAGCTCTACGCGCCCAAGAAGACCATCTTGGCGGAGATCATGTTCTGTGACGTCGCGGTGGCGACGCCGGCTGGCTCGAGCAAGGGCCTGGACGAGCAGGTTCTGCGCGCCATGCGCGAGGTGGACGCCCTCTGCCACGTGGTGCGCGGATTCACCAATAGCGCCGGCGACCCTCCCGCCCTGCTGGCCGAAGCCGAAGCCTTCGAGACGGAGATGGGCCTGTCCGACCTCATCCTGGTCGAGACCCGCCTCGAGCGGGTGCGCAAGGAGAAGGCCAGAACCAACGAGAAAGAGCTGCTGGAAAAGCTCAAAGCTCATCTCGAGACCGGCCGACCGCTGCGCAGCTTGCCCGAGCTGTCGGCGGGGGAGCTGGCCCTGATTGCCGGCTTCCGCTTCCTCTCGCAAAAGCCGCTCCTCCTCGTGGTCAACGTGGAGGAAGCGCAGGCCGCCCGGCCGGCGCCGGACGACCTGGTCCACTACGCCGCCGCGAATAATCTGGGCCTGGTCGTGCTCGCCGGTACCGCGGAAATGGACATTGCCCACATGCAGCCCGAGGAGCAAAGGGACTTCGTGGCCGCGCTCGGCCTGGATGAGCCTGCCTCGAACCGCTTCATCCGCGCCGCCTATACCCTGTGCGACCTAATCTCGTTCTTGACGGCGGGCGAGGACGAATGTCGGGCCTGGCCGCTGCGCAAGGGCAGCACCGCCCACAAAGCGGCGGGCAAGATTCACTCCGACATCGAGCGCGGCTTCATTCGCGCCGAGGTGGTGCGCTGGGACGACCTGGTGAAATACGGCAGCGAAGCCAAGTGCCGGGAAGCGGGTAAGCTGCGGCTAGAGGGCAAAGAGTACGTCGTCACCGACGGCGACGTGATCAACTTCCGCTTCAACGTTTGAAGCTGGGACAACGTCCGGGGAGGTCCGCGGCGGGTCGAGTCAGGCTCGTAACATACGGTAATAATTGGCTCGCGTGGTCCAGTGCGTTCCAAGGCGTGCCATTGCGTTCCATCAGACTGGGGGGTACGCTTAGGGGTACGGACAGACGAGATTGGGGGTACGGGACTTACGTTTTCCCGCGTACCCCCAAAATCGTCGATCGCACCGGGAGAATCCTCATGCCCCAGAGCCTCCTTACCGACCTGAACCTGCGCCGGCGGCGAAGCCCTACAAGCTGTCGGATGGCGGGGGCCTGTTCCTCCTGGTGAAGCCCACCGGCGCCAAAGCGTGGCGGTGGAAATTCCGGCTGGCGGGCAAGGAGGGGCTTTTCGCCGTCGGCAGCAGCCAGGAGGGGGCTTGCCGGGGCGTTCGATGCGCTGGCCGCGCCGCCGGTGGGAGGCCGCTCGACTGACTTTCCGGCAAAGCTCAGCTCTCCCACTTCCAGTTTACCGTCGCCGCCTAGCATCAATTCAACAAAGCTGTTCTGCTTGGCTCCGATGATCGGGGGCTGCCATTCCAGGACCAGGGTCGGCACGACCGGCCCATCGGCGGTCCATCCCCAGCTGCGCTTGCGCTCCGATAGCCACAGCGCGGGAACGCGGCGTCCGCTGGCCGGATAGGGCAACGCGGCATACGGCGGGTCGATGGCAACAGTGCTCGCCCCATCCTGCGACACCTTGAGGTTTCCGTCGTCGCCGGTATCGATGGTTCCGAGCACCGTGGCGCCGTGACCGCCGCGGAACCGAGCCGCCCGCGGACAGGACAACCCCGGCGTGAATCAATCGCGCAGAAACGTCCCCCCGATGGCTGACGAGCCGTGGGGCTGGCACGCTCGCGGACGAGCCAAGCCACGAGCCTGCGGTGCCCTCTCGTAGAAGCGCCTCCAGCCCGTATCTGCAGCACAGGCGCTCTGCTTCAAATGCCGGAGTCTCCCAGTCGCTTCCGCGCCAGCACGGCAAAGAAAGCCACCGTCCATGAACATACTACATCGCCCTTCGGCGATGTAGTGACGCTCCACGGCAGCACAGCTGCTCGCGGAGCCGGGGGCTAGCGCCCTGGCCTACCACCTGCGCATGGCCACGCTGGGCTCAGCGAGGACCGGCTCGCTCCGTCGGGCTCTGAGCTACATGACAGACGGCCAGCGGCGCCACGCGAAGGAAGGGAACGACATGAACCCCGCCAAGGCCGCGGCGCCGAGCCAGATCAGTTCTGGGCGCAGGTGCAGAGATACGCCAACCTCTGGCGCAGGACCGAACGCCTAAGGACGAGGTCAAGGGCATCCTGGCGCGAGCACAAACGCACAAGCCAAGCCGGATAACGTTGCAGCTCATCCGGCCAGCGCCGAGCGGCATGCGGCTCTCAGCCCAGCTCCCAGTCCCCGATCCTTGCGCCGACGCAGCCCATCAAGACCGTCTTGCGCGGGGCGTATTTGCGCTCCGAGACTTCCACGATGTCCTGATCCGGAGCACGGCTCGATCGTGCGAAACGAACTCCACCTGGACCTTTCGGCGTTCCCGGTTGAGGTGGCCGCGCCACGGGCGCACAGGAAATCCCCCGCGCGATCAAACGCGGATCCGGTGCAGCCGGTAGCCGCCCGGCCGGACCGATACCAGATGTCCTGCGAGGTCGGCGCGCTCGACTCGGTCCCAGAACGCGCCGAACATGGCGTCTAGCTGGACTGCCGTGAGCGTCTCCGGCCCGCGGAGCAGAATGATCGAGGCCGGCGCCGGCCGGATCGGCAGGGCCGTGGCGCCTATGTCGCGCGTGACGAACACGCGCCCCTCGGTGGCCGCGCGCCGCCAGAGGTAGTCGTCAGGCTTGCCGCGCAGCGGCCCGGCGACGACTTCGACTACGTCGTGCCCCTCCGCCCTGAGTCGTTCGGCGATCCGCCGCGGGATGTTCTCGTCAAGGAAGAAGCGGTACAAGCCGCTCCTCGTCGACCACGTCCGCGGCGTAGCGCAAAGCCGCGAGCACTTGGGGCCTCGTCAGGCGGTACTCGTGCATCACCTCGTCGACGGTCATGCCGCCGCCGACGCTCCCGACGACGAGGGACACGGGCATGCGCGTCCCCTTGAGGACCGGCTTACCGCCCAATACCTTCGGATCGCCGGAGATCAGGCGCTCCCATTCGTCGCTCTCGTAATGCCGTCTGGCTGCGCTCTGCCGTGCCATCGTTCTGCTCCCGCGTTTCTGCTCCGACAAGTCTAAGCCATCCCGGCCCCACCACCAATGCTGATCGCGCAAGGAACCATTGCTAGGCTGTGCGGGTGACCGACGAGATGACGAGCGTGACAACGACGACGATGACAGGTGGCGGCGACTATGATCGCAATGCGCGCGTGCAGGCGACCGCGGCGTCATTCGCGTTGCCGCTGCTGGAACGCGCGGCCGGCGAGGCGGCGCTGCCACCGGCGCCGACGGCTGTGACCGTTGTCGACTACGGCTCCGCGACAGGGAAGAATTCCGTCACGGCGCTAGCTGCGGCGCTGCGCTCGCTGCGACAAAGGACAGCGCAACTTTTCGCAGCTGCTTGCAACCTTGGCGACGTCCGCAGGCTACCCTTTTGACGCCCCGGAAGTCTTCGCATGCGCAATCGCAAGGTCGTTCTACGGCCAGGTGGTCCCGGCCCTATCCGTGAGCCTAGGCTGGTCGTCGACGGCAGCGCACTGGCTATCGCGTGTGCCGACGACGCTCCCGGATCGAGCCTGGGCACCGACGGCGCGCACGCCAGGCTCGGCTCCGTTTCTGGAGCAGGCGCGCCGGGACTGGAGGCGGTTTCTCGATCTACGGGCGACCGAGCTCTGCCGCGGCGGTCGCTTGGTCGTGGTCGTCGCGACCGTAGACGACGATGGTGTTTGCGGCGGCGAGCACGCGCTTGACGGCCTAGACGAGGCGCTGCGAGCCGAGGTTGCATCGGGTGCGATCTCGCGTGACGAAGCTGGCCGCGTCGTCGTGCCAAACTTCTTCCTATCGCGCGCGGAGCTCGAGGCACCGTTCATGGCACCGGCGCTTGGGGAGCGTCTGCGACTGATCGAGCACGAGCGCGTCGTCTCTCCTGATCCCTTGTGGAGCGCGTTCGCAGCATCAGAGGACGCCCGAGCGCTGGCGTCATCGTTTGCGGGTTGGGTGCGAGGGTTCTCGCAATCTTCGCTGCTGGCGGCGCTGGCACGGGAACGCACGAGCGAAGAACGGCGGAGCCTCGTCGATCGAATCTACGCTGGTGTCGAGGCCCACGCGCGAGCTAATCCCGGGCACACCCGTTGCGCGTGGCGCATGGCCGCCCTGCACGTCGAGAGGATCATGTGAAATTGGGCAAGAACTGGGGCACCCCCTCGACCGGCTGGATCCGCCTCTCGGGAGCTGCGCTGCCATCCCCTACCCGAGTGACGCCCGCTTTCTGGCCAAACTGAGCGCCCTACCCTCGCCTGAAGGCGAGGGGTTCCGGTCTCGACTGCAAGTCGACTGAAGGCCTCCCCGCCGAGCAGGCCATCTACTCCGTCACCTTAAATCCGTCGTCGTCCTGGGGC
>Ga0187889_10001535_pt1 | contig 24357 bp, 18 predicted proteins | sample June2016WEW_7_10_2_FD_132992 | JGI IMG/M metagenome (GOLD analysis project Ga0187889, IMG submission 132992) | Peatland microbial communities from SPRUCE experiment site at the Marcell Experimental Forest, Minnesota, USA - June2016WEW_7_100 | ecosystem: Environmental > Terrestrial > Soil >... | reverse complement strand
TTCATAATTATTCAATTATTCAAAAAAATTGTTTTAAAAATTTGTTTAATTCTTAAAAATGAATTGACACAAATAAAAAAAAATTAAAAATTAAAATATATATACGGTTTTTTTTTTCCTCGACTTCTTTTTGTCTCTCTAAAAGAAAAGAAAAAAAAATGAGTTCAAGAGGTAATAAGAGTATTAAAGATAAAGATATTGATGATGATGATAAAGAACGTAAAGAAAAGATTAGTGGTAGTAGTAGTAGTAGTAATAAACCTTTAATATATGAAAGTGATCCAAATGATAATTATAAAATGTTTGGTTGTTTTCTATTTTTTATATTTGTTGTCTTTGTTGTCGCCATTGCTATTTTTATTTTTAATTCTGTCCATCATAAGGAAAAAAAACCCCTAGGACTCACTGGAATTGGAGGATCACTCGTAAATACGTCACAACAAATATTTATACAGTCGGAAGATTTACAGACAATACAGACATTGATGCAAACTCTGACGGCAAGTTGCACACCATCTCCAAGTCATTTTGATTATTCTCTATTACAAGTTCCAGCAAGTTTGGAAAGAAGCACTGCTGGATGGAATGCATTACAACAATATTTATTGCCGACGTGTGATTTTTACGGACTGACTGATGTCCAAGTGAGAACTGGGGAACTTTTGACACCATTAGCCATTTGCGACGCCTATTTCACTGCCCTATTAGAGGTTATTTCGATATATTATGACGATAATCTCCCCGCTGATTTTTACTATAATGTGTTGGTGGGAGTGCAGATGGCGTATCCGCTCAATTTGTTTTGGGATGCATCTTCTCTGACTCAATATGATATAGCAGGGCAAGTGATGGCTCAAGTGAATCAGTTTGTCATCGACGGTAGGATTCCTGGAAATGTGAGAAATCCTTCAATATATGCACAGCGATTTTGTAATCCGTATTTTGCGTTAGGTCAGCCCAATTATTACGTATCGACTTTTCAACCGTGGCTTGCTTTCCCGTTTGAAGGCGTATTGACTAGAACGACAGATAATTATTTCCCATACAATCTACAGTTATTATTGGATCAAGTTCAGAATAGCACTGTAGAGGATGTGTTGAATCCCGCCAACAGTTCAGTCCCCACAATAAAGAATGTCTTTGCAATTGGAAATTCGTATCTAGTGAATCCAGCGGCCCAATTATTTGTCGAATCCTATCTTCAAAACAAGAGTGTAATTATAGTGGACCAATCTTTGTCCGTCACTGATGCATTACAATTTGTTCAAAATCAAATCGTTGTCACATCTTCCGCTTCTTCTTCCGCTTCCTCTCCAATTGTAAATACATCTGATGTTCCTGTTTTGGTTATAGCAAGATATGCCGATAACCCTGGTGCCTATAACGGATACATTGTCCCCTCCGTTGGTTCCATCTATTTTCTGTTCACCGACGACAACCCAGATGGGACGCTTGATACGAATCTGTCTAGTGTGGCGCAAACAGTTGTTTCCTTAAGTAGTTCTCGAACGGCGGTCGGGATTCTTGATGTGATTGAAACGTCGTCAGAGGAAGATGGGTTTGGTGAGACGTATTCCAACGAAAAGGATGTGGCTGATGCAATATCAAGTATGTTGGGAACACTTCTTTCTGCCAATACGCAACAGACTCAGGGGATATTATTAGAAACGTTTGCAATTAAGAATACGATAGTGAATGGTGTTGATTTGGGCGGAAGACTCACAAAGCAACAAACTCTTCGAGCAATGTCAGCGGCTGGAGCATCATTCGGATTAAAGCCAAATGCCTTTTCGATGGAACTTCAACAGGCCATTGTTCAATCTCCCAATGATACATTATATTTTGGCGCAACAGCAAGCACAGTGGCGATTCCAAATAGTTTTAATTTGTTTACAATGTTTCCCTCTTGTGTGCCAGTGACAGTGAATCAGGGGCAATGTGAGAATTGTTGGGCTATAGGTAGTTCGAGTGCGGTGTCGTTTAATTTATGTGCTAATCATGGTGTTCCAATTGGAAGTGGTTTAAGTATACAACATATAACAGGATGTGCACAAACAGTGAATAATAATGGATGTTCTCCACAAGCACCACAAACGATGTATACATTTGGAATAGGTGATATTCACTCTACTTTATGCATGCCACAAATACCAACGGGAACTAATGCAATTGGATGTCCGACGTCGTGTCAGCAAAACAATAATGGATTGTTGAGTGTTGTTAACGGGATTGTGGCGGGAACAGCGACTGTGTTGACTGGTGTAAATACGATAAAACAATATATGGTTCAAAATAATGCGGCTGTTGCGACAGGTTTAACTATTGCTAGTGATTTTTTAACAGTTTTCCCAGTGAATACGCCATCAGATGCAATTTATAATCCAAGTTCAATTGCACAACCTATTCTGGGAGGTCATATGGTATGGATTATTGGATATGCGGATGATGTTCCAGTGCCATATTGGTTGATAAAGAATAGTTGGGGAAGTTCGCAAGGTGAGAGTGGAGTGTTGAAAATAGCACAAAATATAGCAGCTTATGTAAATCATACAATGTGGATAGAAACTAATACATATGTTGCTACACCTAGAGTTGGATCGATCAATCCACCACCACAACCAATTGAAGTTGTTCCAGGAAATGCATCTACATTAGTGACACCAACAGCAAAAGTATATACGAATCCATATTCATGTCAAAACTTGGTAATAAATCAACAACAAAACATGAATGCAACAGCGACACATAATTGTCCATCGAATATAGTTGCGACAAAGAAAACAAAAAGGACACAAGCAAATGAAAAACATGCAACTCATGTTCATCCAAAGAATGATGGAGGTGAAAGTATAATGAAAGTGACAACGAATTTGAAAATGTTAATAATTTTAATGTTTTTTATTATAGAATTCCATTTATATATATTTTTGTAAAAAAAAAAATTAAAAGATGGTGGGGGTTGGTTATTTTTTCAATACAACGATATTTTTAGATATTCTTGCATCATCTCTAAATTTTTGAATTTCTTCAATTTTATAATCAACTGTTTTAGATGCATTTTCAGAAATTTTCTTTACTTGATTATTGGAAAGAGAAAAGAAAGAGGCAATTTCAGAACAAAAAGCATCATTATTACCTTCATAATAATTTGAATAAAATTTATCAAAAAAATTGGATGTAAGGGCTTCGATGAATTTAGTCTTATTTTGGTATTCTAAAAAGTTTGAAATATCCAAAAGAACCAATAAGTCATTAAAGCCACGAATATCCTTTTCGATTTTACCATTATTGTGAAAATTGATAAGAATATCAACATCATCTTGATCAAATGGTAAATTTGAAGAGATATTAATTACGATGTCATTATGAGGTTCATCTTTATCACAATCAACTAACAAATCATTAATTGTTTTAAATTTTGGTAAATCAGATTTCTTAAATGTAAATGAAATTGGTTTATCAGTTGGATATAAGAAACCAGCATTATTAGATGTTACACTATTTCCATTTCTCATAACTCTTGTTTTAGGAATGAATACTGGATTACCATCAGATTTTTGTTTAGAAAGTAATAAAATTGTTTCATTTTCATTTTCATTTTCAATTTGATCCATTTTTTTGTTTTGTTTTTTGTTTTTTTGTTGTTGTTGTATGTTTGTTTGTTTTGTGTTTGTTTTTTTTATTTATAAATTCTAAAAGTTAATTATAAAATTTGCTTTTTAATTTTATTTTAAATTTATTTTATAATTATTTCTTTTTCTTTTTCTTTTTCTGGTAAAGTTTGTTGTTGTTGTGATTGGTTAGTTGGTTTTAATATTTGATATACGAGTGATTTGATACAATCAATAATAAAGATGAATATCTTAGTTGGAATTGTCCAGAAAACAATCATTAAGAAATACAATAGGGAAAATATGAAAATCGTATTAAAAATCCATACATATAGAGAATCAGTTTGTTCGTTTAATTCAGTGTCAAAAACCAACTCAATAAGAGATTTCGGATCAATAGAAAAATAATCGTTAAACAATTTGATTTTTAATTTTTCTTTAACTTGATGTCTAAGAGTAACAACATCAACATCGACATATTTAGAAGATTGGTAAACAATGCAAGGAAATGTTTTAAAAAAAGTCAACATAAAATGCTTCATTATATCTGTTTTAAATTTTAAGATTTCATAAGTGAAAAACTTATTATCTTTATCAAACATATGAACTACTAATACTTCATCTATTGATAAATTAGAAAATGTATCTGAATTTAAAATTGTGCATGTTGTTTTAATATCTTTTGTTTTTTTATAATCAACCGCCACAAATTCTGTTAATCCATTTTCAACAAACATAAACATATATAAACTAATGAAAAATAATGTTTTAATCATCTTTCTTTCTTTCTTTCTTTTCCTTTATTTTTAAAAAAAAATTTAACAAAAAAAAATTTAAAATTGTAAATATTTATTTAAATCTTCAAATACTAAATATATTTGAGTTGCTGTAAAAAAATGTAATAGAAAAAAGGCACCAAATATATTAGTTGATCTTATTGATTGATGAGTTCTACAAACAGTTAAATAAAATTTTTGAACAATTCTATGAAATATGAAATCTGGTGTAGTTACTATGATTGGAAGAGCCTTTATTATTATTTTGATTTCATCTTTATAAGCAATAACATTCTTTTCTAAACTTTTATGAACTTTTGTTTTAAACATATTAGAAAATACAGTATCCAATAAATTAATCACTTCTGTTCTTTTTTCTAAAAATGTTAATTTCTCATTACAAAAAAAAGAAGAATTATTCAATTCTGTCAACATGGGTAAGAATCTATCATTGAAAAAATTCAAGTTTTCGATTTCTTGTTCATTATCCAATCTCATCAAAAACAAATAACACAACTCTGATAAAAAATTTTTCCCTACTGGTTCTTCAATCAAAATGATTTTTTTGTATTCTACCGCTGACAAATAAAAACTATGATACCAAACTAAGGCATTTGTATTTTTAATGTTTAAATATAGATCAACATCCTTTTCTGAGAAAGTGCTATATATATATGCCAAAAATAAAATTTGTCCACTGAATTTTTTTCCCTCATATCCTAATTCTTCTGCAGTAACTGATTTTTCTTTTGAAAGTTCACATAATTTAATTTTTTTGGCATTATTTTTTTTCTCTTCTTCTGTTTCTTTTTCTATTTCTTTTGTATTTTTAATTTCTTGTAAATATTCAAAATTTTCAGACATTTTTTCTTTAAATGTTGTAAATTTTATAATCAATTCATATAATTTAATATCTTCATTCAACTTGAATATCCATTTTGATATTTCTAATTTTAATTTTTTAACCAATTCTTTATTTTCATTTTTTTCAATTTGTTCTCTAAATTTTTCAATTAAATACATTTTTTTCCAACTTTGTTATTTATTTTTAAAAAAAAGACTTTGAAAAAAAAAACTTAACTTTAGGGTTTTTTTTTAAATTTTTTATATAATATTCTTTTTTTTTATTTTTTTTCATTTTTTGATTTATAAAATTTTTTCTAAGTTGAAAATAAAAAAATGGGTGAAAGACAAAAACATAATGACGTGTTGGATATTGATAATAATGATGATGATGATAATGAAATGAATTTTGTAAATAATACACCCAAGAATGTTAAAAAAAGTATAAAGAAAGAAAGAAAACCAATGAATTTAGAAAAAATCAATAATGTCAAATTAATCAAACAAAATGAATTATCTGGAGATTTGTATAAAATTCCACATGTAATTCTTAATAATTATAGAATATATGTTTTTCCTTTAAAGAAATGTTTTTTTAAAGATTATGAAAAATTAAATGAATATGGTGATTTTAATGTAAATGATCAAAATGCTTCTCTTGTATTTACTTTGTTTCAATTAATGTTACATGTTGCATCTGTGGCGATACATAGAGTTCCCGTTGGACCTACTTTAGGAGATAATACTTCTTTCCCATTTCAGATGTATGTTGAATCGTTGGTTGATGATGATGGAGTAAATGTAGAATGGCGCGTATATATATGTGAAGAGATAGACAATAATGGAAGATACAATGATATCTCTCTTGTATTTTTACAAGCCGTCAATTCTGGAGATTTCAAATTGAATTGTGATGGAATTTATTGCAAAAATGCCGATCCTGAAGCCTATACCAAAAAAAGTATGTTGAATATGCATAATGATTCAATTTCTGACAATTTACCAAAGGAATATCTTTACAAGAAAATGAAAAATCAAGATATAGTAGGTAGGTGGATATGTGCTTATCTTATTATGTGTGGTCTTTCTTCTGAAGATGCTGATAGATATGCATTTTCCCCCTCCTTAACAACTTTACCTGCATGTTTTTCATTGGAAAATGCAATCGCCGTTACAAGTGTGAATGTATGCAAACGTCAAAGAACTCTTAGGACTTATTTGGAAAACAATAGCAAATTCACCAATGTCTATGACATCTCCAAATATGTCATTAATGGATTTAAAAATGGTCTTTATTCAATTGGTCGTAGTTTGATTGGCACTCAATTTCTTCATAAACCGTTCTTTGAAATCAGAGTTCCAAAGATGATAAGTCTTGCTGAAAGGGCATTGGAGGGATTTATTATTAAATTGGCCGAAAAGAGTGTTAAATCTAATGGAAGAAATAAATGCATAAATAATCTCATATCAAAGGAATTTAATTCAATGAATATTGACGATGGTAGTGAATGTAATAATTCTCCAGTTTTATCTTCTTCTTCTTCTTCTTCCTCATTAAGACAACAACAACAACAATTTAAAATTGAACCAACTGTTAAAGAAGTAAATGATATATTTGATGATTATGGTATAAACAAATTAAATGCAACTTCACAAGATAATAATAGTGCCGATAATATCTTTAAAGACGATAAAGTATATATATTACAAAAATATTATGAAGTTTGTAGAGAAGTTTTAGATGCTGCAGAGGCTCAGGGACTATTTTCTTCCCCAGAAGCCCTTGAAGAATTTAAACGAGAACATGCAGATTTATTAGAACATTTAGACGATGATCAGAAATTAACTGTTTGTGAGACCGTTTCTAAATGTCATTGGTTAACTATATTCAAAAGAGCAATTTGTGATATATATGAGAAATCAAGTGTTTCTGAACAAGTTGACGAGGCTCGTAAAGATATATTGTCTTTTTCTCCACGTGATGTCAAAATACCAATAACTGATACTACCCTTGGACCCGATTCCCATTTCTTTATTTGGTTTACAAATGGACTAAAAGAATTAATGGGAATCACTTTTTTGAATGTTCTTGGAATGAAGTTATTCACCTCATTTGGAAATATTGGAAATAGAGACCCCCGCGGCAAATATCATATCAATATACCTGGTGATGCTGCTGCTGGTAAGAGTCATTTGATTAGAATATTGATGGAGGTTGTCGGCCCTTATTTCTTCAAGAATGTTTCTAATGTGAGTCCCAAAAGATATGGTGTTATGTCTGAATATTTCCGCGATATGGTGATTTGTAAAGATGAAGGTAACATATTGAACATTGCAACTGCCGAGGGTGATGTTGCTGGGTTTTGGCGTACATTATTGAGTGAGGGCGAGGCCGAAAGAGAAGTTGCTAACAAAGATGGCGATAAAAGAGGAGTATTAAAAATCAAAGTCGTAAATGCTTGTCAGATGCTTGAATTGACCAATTTATCAGATAGTAATGCAATATCCAAATTAGGTGTTCATGGTCCAGTTGCAACTGCATTAGCAAGTAGAAAACAGAATTTCAGTGTGATGTCGTATACAAGTAATTTGGAATCTGTGCAGGCATCCAATTTCAAGATCAGTGAATTGACACCAACCCAAAAAGCGAGTCGTGATAATTTCGTGAAAAGTTGCCGACTTATCAATCTGATGCGTGTTGAATATTGGCACTTGGTGAAAATGGGACTTGTTAAAAGACCAGCAATGGATTTGTATCATTTGATGTCTGGATTGTTTTATCAGGAATTGAAGAAAATGGACCTTAAACCAAATGATGTTCGTATGCAAAATCGTCAAATTGATTATTGTGAGCAAATTGTGTTGTTGAGTGCTATCTATCGATTGTTTTTCATGCCTGACGGTAAATTTTATAATCAAGTTGAAAAATACGAGACTAAAATGCTTTTAGAGTTGATTCCTATTTGCGAAGAAGATCATGTTATTATGACATTCGGCAGTTTCTTTTCTGATTACTGGGCAGAAGAAAAAGATATTATTTTAGACCACATTCGTGAAAATCAAAAAGCACAAAGAGCAGATAGACCTTTTGTTTATTCTGATGGTATTAAAACTGGTAATTTTAAACCACATGGTCAATTAGAAGATTCTTCGAATGATCAAATTAATAATATGAATTCTAGATTTAATAGTAATTTTAACCCTAACCCTAATAATAATAATAATAATAATGATGACGGTAAACGAAAAGATGCAACATATATATCATTTATTGGTAAAACACTTTCTTCTTTTGGTGACGAATTACATAGTGATTTAAAACATAAAGAAAATTGTCCTTCTAAAGCAAGTATTCAAGATGCCTTAAATACATTTAAACAACTTCGTATTAAAACCAGAAAATATTACATAATTGAAACAGATGATAAAAGATCGAGAAATAATAATAATAATAATAACAACAATGAAAGAAATGAAGAAAGAAATAAACCAATTGAAGATATGAACAGTAGTGAATTTGAAACAAGTTGTCTTATTGAGGGAGATCATTGTGTTTTAATTAGCACAGCATTTCTTACAAATACCAAATATTCAACTTTATTTGAAACAATTATTGAAAACATTCTTTTTCAGCATACAATTCCAAGAAAAATCCTCACGTTCGTTCCAGTTAGTGGATATCCATGGCTTATGAGATGCATATCAGTTGATCAAGATGAAAGAAAATATGAAAGAGAAATGGATCGATTTAGTGAAATGTTTGAGGAAGATAAGGAAAAAAAGATATTTGATCAACGTAAAACCAAGAAAATCAAATTGGACAACGAAAGTATTGTATTCAAGAATAATCTTTATGTTTCCGAACATGCACGTTTATTTATGGATGATTCTTTGGAGGAATACCAAGAAAAGTTATTTTTCCGACTTGATACTGATTACGATACAGCAATGTGGAAAACTCTTATTTGGAAATATGTTGAAAACGCATTTATGGACTTTGAATATATTATTTCGAATTATCATCCTAAATCTCATATGGATCGTTTGAAGGAATATGTGACAAGATTAAGATTGAAGACAGAACTTTATCCAGATTCGGAAATTGCAAGATGTATACAAGACGAAGAGAAGATAATTAATAAGAATTACAACCCAACAGATATATATAATATGGGAAATAGAGCAAATAAGAATCCTTTTTTACTTCAAACTGCAAAATTCGGAGGTAAATCAGTTAGATTCAATATTGAAGCACCACAAACAAATATTTCAGTTCCAGATAATAATAATGATAAATTTGAAAAGATACAAAATATTCAAAAGACAACAGAAGACATTCTTTCAATTGGACTTTCAAATAGTAATAGAATTTTTACTTCGATTGATCCATATCAAGTTGTTTTAAAGAATAATAATAATAATAATAATCAAATACAACAACAACCAAAAAACAATAATAATAATAATAATAATAATAATAATGATGTTGATGATGTTGATGTTGATGTTGATGATGATGATGATGGAAAAAGTAAAAATACTAGTCAAAGTGATTTTTCAGCATTTATTTATAAAATGAATAATGATGTTAATTTAAATAAGACAAGACGTAATGATTGGAATAAACATAAATAATAATCCCCCGTCATTTCTAATAAAAAAAAGACTTTATTTATTTTTTTTACTTTTTCTATCATTATTGTCATCATCTTCTTCTTCTTCATAATCTGGTAAAACAAATACAAATTCCATTGGAGGTTTTTGGTTTGGATTTTTTACAATTATACAATCATCATCCTCTTCCTCTTCCTCTTCTTCCTCTTCTTCTTCTTCCTCTTCTTCTTCTTCCTCTTGTTGTTGTTGTTTTTCTTTTCTTTCTTGTTGTATTCTTTGATATTCTCTTTCATCATCTTCATCCTCGTCTTCCTCTTGTTCTCTTTCATCATCCTCGTCTTCTTCCTCTTCCTCTTCCTCTTCATCTTCGTCGACTGTGCTTTTTAACAGGGAAGAATCGGTATTTTTAAGAGTTTTTGATTGTTTTGGTTTAAGAGATGAAGTGTCTGAATATAAAGAAGCAAAATTTGATATCTTTGAAACGGAATTAGTTTCCTTTTCAGCCTGACCGTAATTTTGATTTGCTTGTATTTTATGTCTTGGAATTACAGGAAGTTGTTCTGTAAGTTTATTATTTATAGTGTCTGTAATTTCGTCATTTTTGTCTTGAGATAAAGGAGTCAACATATAAGCAGTTTTACGACGTAATGCCGAAGTTTTAGTATCAATCAAGTTTTTTTGTTTATGTAATTTATCTATTTTATTTGAAACATCATTTTTGTTTATAATTTTGTCTAATTTTTCATAATCTTTTAATAAATTTGATGTATTAACAGATGCTCTAACTTCTCTTTCTGCTGTTTTATATTCAATTCTTTGTCTATTTTGTATATCATTTATACATAAAATATTATTTAATTCATTTTTTATTGTTTCTCTTTGAGTCATTAATGATTTAGTAGTTTCCAAATCAAAAACGTTATCTCCATTTTCCAATTGTTTATCAATTTTTTTTATTTCTCTTTCGCATCTCTTTTTTTCAATGTTTTCGTTTATTTTTTCCTTTATTAATCTCTTTTGCTTGTCTTTTTCACTTTCTTCAAACAATTTTTCATTTATATTATCTTTAACTTCATCGAATTTTGCCTTTAAAAAATCCATTTTTCTTGTTTCTAATAAAAAAAATTATCCTCCCAATATGTATCTTTAATATCTTTTTTTTTTAAAAAAAATTTAAAACAATTAGATAAGATAAGAGAGATACGAAAAAAAAATGATTGGAGTTCTTAGTTGGATTCTTTCTTATTTTCCTTTTGCTTATACAATTGGATTATTGCCATTTTTTCATTATTTTGAAATAATACAACTCAATGGAGATTTTTCTACGATTAATCCAAATATGATTAAAATATTCCTTATATTGATAATTTTAGCAGCAGCATCTAAATTAATAGTTGAAAATTTACAATTGTTTTTTACCATTATATTTTTCATAATACTTACTTTGGCAATGATATCGTATTGTAATTCCCAAGAACATAAATGTGTTATGGATTATAAACAGGCCATATCTAGTTCAATTGGATTTGTAGTTTCTAATATAACGGAAAAATAATATTGCATACGATCTGATATATCTGATATTTTAACAGTTTGGAGACTTTCAAACATTGTTTCAGTTTTGTATATATCTAAAGTATCTTCTGGTGGTAAATATTTTGCAAGATAATGAGTAGGAATTACTGTTACTGTATCTTCTTGATTTGGAACAATAAATATATTTTCTTGTTCATTAATTATTCTTTTTCTAGAAGGTATTTTCATTCCTCCTGCTTTCATAACATACATTATATATATTGCTAATTGTGGAAATTTTGGTAATACATCTCTTTTTCTTCCATTATTATTATTAATATTATTTGAACTTATAACATATAATGATAATTGATTATTATTATTATTATTATTTGTATTATTATTTTTGATTTCAATTGTAGATTTATTATATTTTTCTGTTATATTCGTTAAAACTTTTAGTATTAATTTGGAAAATTCATTTATTTCTACATCATATTTATTTATCCAATCTTCTTCTTCTTCTTCCCCCTCCTCCTTATAAAAATTTAATTCTGATAAAAGTTGTTGTTTTCTTTCTATCAATTTATTTATTTCACAACATTCACATTTTTTATTATTATTATTATTATTATTATTATTACTTTCTTTAGTAAATGATTTTTGTCTTATATCATTACAAGTATGTTTATTTTTTTCAATTTTATCTACATCTTCATCTTCGTCGTCATCATCATTATCTAAACATGAAGATATTATTCTTCTTACGTAATTATTAATGATAGGAAAATGTAGGAAATAATCACTACGTTTAATTTGTTTTAAATGCAATATTGCCACTTCTGAACATGCGTCATAATAATTAAGTCTTGATCTATCTTGTTTTGTGCATGATTTTATTATCGTCTTTATTTTTAAGTAATGTGGTTGTAATAATGTTATTTCGTGTATTTGTCGTGTTGTAGAAAAAAGTAACCCTCTCACTATTTTCGTAATTACGTCCAATCTATTATTTTCATTATCGTTTTTCAGTTTTTTATATGACATGTATTGTAATCCAGTTTCCTTATTAAATTTATCACTTGCTTCGGTATAATGTATAGGCGTAATCCAATCCAAGTCATGAGAAAGAACACTTCCAAGCATTAATCCAGTTAATGGACATACATAATTTCCTTTTACTTTGTTGTTTTTTATACGACAATATTGCTCACCACAAATATGAATTTTCCCTGTCCGTTCACAAACGTAGAGATTTGCAAGTAATAATTCTGTTGTTTCTATATTCGATTTCCTCATTTGGCAATTGTGCATATTTTCATACTCTTGTTTAAATTGCTGACCAGTCAAAAATGCAATGTGGTATATTTGTTGATCAATAAAAGCATCGTCATTTGCAGTTGAATTTCTTAGAACAAAATCTATATCACGAGTATTTATGTTTGTGTAGGAAATTCTTACATACAATTGATTAATATTGCAATTTGTTACATCACAAATATGATTCTTATAAGGTAAAATTTCTGTTGCATGTAATTTTTTATATTCAATTTCAATTGCATGTGCCATTAATCCCATATTTCCTTGAATACTATCATTCAATACATCATTTTTAGATTTTTCTATTATATTAAAATATTTTTTTACTATTTTACTTGAATTATCTTTTGCTTCTTTTTTTATTATTTTTTTATTTGAATATTCTTCTACCTCATTTTCAATATATCTTTTCATTTTTTTATTTGTAAAAAAAGAATAAAAAAACTTTAAAATGCAAATAATCAAATTAAAAATAGATATTTAATTATAATTTTTACTTTTTTATTTAATTTACTTGTTTTTTGTTTACTTTTTTGGAGTTTACTTTTTTTTGGAGTTTACTTTTTTATTTATTCTTTATCTTCTTCTTCTTTATCAGAATCATCATCTTCATCAGATTCAGATTCAGATTCATCTTCCTCTTCTTCTTTTTCTTCTTTTTCTTCTTCTTCTTCTTTTTCTTCTTCTTCTTCTTTTTCTTCTTCTTCCTTTGCTTCACCTTCTTTTGCTTCACCTTCTTTTGCCTTTTCAAGTTTCAATTTCTTGTTGGCTGAAATCTTTTCCAATCTTGCTTTCCTCTTTTCAGCATCTTCAACTTTTGGTCTTAATTTTTCAAAATCGGCTAATTTAGAACCAAGAACAGGAATAAGTCCCTTTGATTCAGTCTTTTTGGATTTAATTTTTCCATCACATTCATTTAAAGCCTTGAAAAATAAAATTGCCATACCGATAAGACCAGCATCACGAGCAGTCCAATTTTCATCATTATCAAATATATTGATTTTTGCATTTCTTTGCTTAATATAGTAACGCATCATATTATCTAATTTTGAAGTTTCTTTAATGTCATCCAAAGTTTTATAAGGAATTAAATCAGGATGAATACGAGAGATATAACCACAAATAATATCCATATTACGAAGTTGTTCTTTATAATGAGCATCTGCTTCATTCTTTTTAGAAGATTTTCCTCTTTTATTTGGAATTAATGCCATGAGAAGACGATAAAGTTCAGTTGCAATTTTAATAGGTGTTTCCTTTTTCCAATAATTAGAATCACCTTCTAATAAATGATTAACCTTATTAACCAATTCAATAAATTTACTACTACTACTTGTATTATTATTATTGTTATTATTGACGATTTTGTTAACATTTCTGTTATTAGATACCTTATTATTAGAAAGCATAAATTCTGTTGCCAATTCATTTAATCCAATAAGAAAAGTAGTATATTTGTTTGAATGTCCATTTTGATTTGCATTTACCTTTTGTTTTAATAATTTTCTAATTGCAGCAATTTCATTTTGAATATCAATATCATTTCCATTATCATTATCATCATCTCCATGATCAAAGTTATCATTTTTTGGTTTGTTTTTGTTTTGTAATTCCATTTCTTCCTTCTGTTGCTTTTTTTTGTTTTTGTTTTCTTCTTCTTTTTTATTTTCTTTTAATTTGTTTTCTTCTTCTTTCTTCTTTTTTTCTTTACGTTTTTCTTCTTCTTCTTTTTTCTTTTTTTCTTCTTCTTCTTCTTCTTTTTCTCTTTCTTTAAGTATTCTTTCTACTTCTTCTTCATCACGAAGTCTTTTTTCACGTAATCTTTCTTCTTCTGCCTCTTCTTCTTCTTTACGAATTTTTTCTTTTTCTTTTTCTTTTTCTTTTTCCTCTTCCTCTTCTTCTTTTCGTTTCTTTTCTTCCTCCTCTTTTCGTTTCTTTTCTTCTTTTCGTTTCTTTTCTTCTTTTCGTTTCTTTTCTTGAGCAATTTCTTCTTCTTTCATTTTATTTTCTTCTTCTTGTTTTTTCATTTCTTTTACCTTATTTTCTTCTTCTTGCTTTTTTTTATTTTTTTCTTTTTCTTTTTCTTCTACTTTTTTTTCAATTAATTCTTTATCATCTTCTTTTACATTAAAATCAGTAAATAATTCTTTCCTATTTTTTTCATCATCCTCTTCCTCTTCAACAACAACTTGATCTGTAGATTTATTATTTTCAAATGTTGACGTTTCAATAATTTGAACAGTTGGAATTTGAAGAAAAGGTGCCAATAATGTTGCTCGATGCGCTTCTCCTTCTTTAGAATGTAAATCAATGAATTTATCAATCTCTTCTGTTCTTTCTCCTGTTTTAGTCAAATCATTCTTTGATGCATTCTTTATTGCATGTTCAGACAATTCATATGATATTTTACTATTTAAGATATTATTATCAGCATTATTTAAAAATGTTTTAACAACATCTGAATCATTCATCTTTTCATAATAATCTGGGGTTCTTAATTCCTTATCAACATTATTACCTTCCAATATCATTTTATTTAAATCATTTGCATTCATATTAACTTTTTCATTAACAATTTCATTTACAGAATCAATAATCATTCCTTTATTGTTCTTCATTTCAATTGGTTTAGGAACTGGTTTGTTTTTGAATTTGTTTGCGATTGACATTTTTCTTATTTGTTTTTTTGTGTTTCTTTGTTTCGACTTATAAAATAAAAAATGAAAATCATAATCATCTCAAAAAAAATATATATTATTTTTAATTTTTTTCTTCATATAAGTTGTAAAAAAAACAAAATACACGTGTCTATCACATTCCATATATAGACAATACACGTGTCGTAAAAAATTTAAATAACGGAAATATATAAAAATATAATTTTGAAAAAAATAAAAACAATTTTTATATATTTTTGAAAAAAGGAAGTGAAAGGAAGAAGTTGATAAAAAAGATATATATATATATATGTATAAGAAAAAAATGTTTTTGAACAATGTTAACTTTAAAAATGTAAAAGGTGGTAAAATTGATTTAAATTTATTAACAAATGCTATTAAAAGAAATGTTAAGGAAGAAGAAGAAAATATAAAAAAGCGTAAAGATGAAAATGAAAATGAAAATGAAAATAAAAAAGAAAAGATTGAAGAAGAAGTAGAAGAAGAAGAATTTTATACTGATCTTGATGATAAACCTGATAATATAAAAACCAATACTGCAGAAATAGTTAATGCTGTAAATATGGGATTTAATGGATTGAATTCTAAAGTTGATTTAAATGAAAAAAAGGAAATATTAAATAATTTAAACAATTTTAATCATAATTTTGATTCATTTGCTTCATTTGGAATAAGTCAATATTGTAAAAATCCTACAACTATGGTAAAAGAATTACAAGATCGTAAAAATATATCAAAAACAGTTACTTATGTTAAACCTTCTGAATCTCAAACTATATTGGATATGTTTCATTTTACAGATAATAACAATAATAATAATAACAATGTTCAAAAACCTATAAAAAAAGGTAATAATGAAATTATTGCTCCTCCAAAACGTGGAAGAAAACCTAAAAATAAACCTGAACCGATTGAACAACAACAACAACAAATAAGAAATGATTCATTTGATGTTTATGCTCCAACTTTTCCTGAATTTATAAATGAAGAAAGATATTATAGAGACATTCAATTATTTGAAAATGATAATGAACGAGAAACTTTACGTTTGATCAATCAAATGTTTACTTGTTTTTGGGAAAGAGGTTGGTTAATTGCAGGAGATAAATTTGTTATGAATACAGGAACTAAAAAAGCATTTGGAGAATTATCTATCTTTGGCAATGAAGCATTTATTGTTCCTTATAATAACGAGGGGCTTATATACAAAAATACTTCGATTTGGCATGCAATGGAATATGTTTCACTTTCTAATAAAGGAATAGAACAAAAAGCATTGACTGACCTTCAACTTTTGGACAAAGTTACTGTATTGACATTGAATAATTTGACATTATTATCTTTATTTCACTTCTACATACATGGTTTCAACAAAACTCGACAAGATTTGTTAGCGTTTATTGTTACAAAACAAACTGCACCTATTGGAAATCTTCCAAATCAAAATATAGAAACATTACTCAATCAATATGAAGAAAAAATTTCTAAATTAGAACAAAAAATAGAAGACAGAAATCTTGGAATTGCTTATCTTTTACAATTCAATTCTTCTTTCCCTACAAATTCCTTTCCAAATATTGAAAGTTCAAAATGGAATTCAACTGAAGAAGTTTTAAATCATTTTATTGAAAATATAAAATCTCATGTTTCTTCTCTTGATCATCAATAAAAAAAATAAAAAAAGAAATAAAAAAGAAAATAAAAGAGAAATGCAAATTTTATATTTAACTTTTAATTTTTAATTATAAAACAGAACCAAATTTAAAATCATATTCTAAATTTAAATCATCTTGAAATTTGTTTTGTTTTGGATCAAATATTTTAGTGGTTTTAGTATCTGAATCAATTTCACCACAGCCACCTAAAAGAACATTGCCGTCATTTAAAAGAGTTGAAAAATGACCAAATCTAGGTGTTGGTAATTGAGGACCCATTTGGAATTTACCTTCTCTATGATCATAAAACTCTGTAGAATTTGAACTTTTGCTCATTTGTAAAGATTCATTTGAACAACCTCCAAATATCATTAATCTTGAATCATTTAAAACAACTGAAGAATGATGACTACGAGGTTGATTCATTATTGGTCCTTCTTTCCATTCTCCTAATTCGGTATTATAAATTTCACTAGTATTATGATAATGTTTATTATTACGACCACCACATATAATTATTGAATTTGTTGTAATTAAATTTGATGTATGAAAATATCTGGTTCTTTGCATATGACCACATCTTATCAACATATTTGGATTATCTAAATCCACAATCTCGCAATGACTATAATAGGTATAAGGTTGATCATATCCACCTGCAACAAATATTTTTTTCCTATCTATTTTAATTGCGGTATGATGTGATCTTGAAAATTCCAAACGTCTTACATTTATAGCATTATGCTCTGTCTTTAAATCGATATCATATGTATAATAAAAACAATCATCAATTCTTGGTTCATTATATAAAGATTTATTTACACCACCACATGAAAAAATAACATCGTTATCTATATTGACCAATACTGAAAAGGGTTTATAATTTTGTAATAATTCATCACATTTTTTAACAGTTTTTTCCTTTATATTATATATTTGTGCTTTCCCATCAAACGATACAATTATTTTTGCGTCATCTTTTGAATTTCTTATCTTTCTTTCGGCATTTATTTTAACACTATTTATTAAATTTTGAATATCATAATCATCAACTTTTTCTTCCTTTTTTTCTTCCTTTTTTTCTTCTTCTTTTAATTTAAATGGATTATCATGAAAATATCTTTTCTTTTTTTTATCATATATTAAATCTTCTACATCATATTCATGTTTTTTATTTTCATTTTGTTTATTAATACTTTGAATTAAATCATTTCTTAATAAAAATTCACGTTGTTTTTGTAATAAGTTTTCATGTTCTTCCATTTTATTTTATTTTTTGTTTTTTTAATTTTAATTTAAGAAAAAAAAATATATATATAATTTTTGGTTTTTTGAGTTAAATATTTTCTTGATTTGCCTTTTCTTGTTGTTTTCTTTTTTCTTCTTCTTTATCCTTTTCTTGTTTAATTTTATCTTTTTTCTTTTGTTGTTTTTCTTTCATTTTATCTAATTCTTCTGATTTTTTCCTTACAATTTCAACAGAAGCATCTATTTCTTTTTTATGTTTTTCTCTTAACATTTCAAGTGTCTTTTTATTTTCCATGATAATATTTTCATGTCTTTTAATTTGTTCATTATGTTCTTTTTGCATAACAGTATTTTTTAAAATCATTTCCATTAACATTTTATCACGTTCTTGTTCCAATGTTTTTGTATTTTCAGGTAAATAATCATTATAATAATCATCATCATCATTTTCATCTTCATCACTTTCATAAATGTTTTCATTTTTCTTTTCTTTTGTCATTTTTACTTTTTTATTATCATCATCAAAATCTTCAATAGGATCACTTTCATCTTCATTTACATTTTTCTTAAATTCATTTGCAGTATAATTAGCAATTTCATAATATTTACTTAAGTTTCTTTTTGTATTCATTTTATTTGTGTTTTTGTGTTTATCTCGTTTGTATGAAAAAATAAAAAATGAAAATAAGAATTAATTTTTATTTATTACCAATCACTATTATTATCATTTGGATCATTACTGTAAATAATTTTGTTATTATTATTATTGTTTTCTTCTTTCTTTTCTTCTTCTTTCTTATTTCTTATTCTTTGGATTTCTTCTTGTTCTTCTTTAAGTAATTTACGTTGTCTTGATGCTTCTTTTTTTCTTTCCGCTTTTTCTTTTTCTCTTTCTTCAATTTCCCTTAATCTTTTAATTTTTTCTTCTTTAATTCTTGCATATTCTTTATTTTTTTCTGCCTGTTCTTCAATTGGATTTCTTTCATTTTTTTTCTTCTCTAATTCTTCTTTCTTCTTTAATTCTTCTAATTTTTCATCTCTCTTTTTCTTTAATAATTCAGTTTTCTCATGCATAATTTTACGACGATTCTCTATTTCTTTTTTATATTCTTGTTTCATTATTTCAAGTTTATTTTCTGCCAAGATGATAGCATCTTCTTGTTTCATTATTTCAAGTTTTCTTTTTTCGGCTTCAATAATGTCTTGTTGTATTTTAACATTTTCTTGATGTAATTTATTCATAGTTTCCTTTTCTAGAATAAATGTAAATCCAGATGTGATCATTTCCGATCCAAGTTTTTGAACAATAGTCCATTCTTCATCTTCTTGCTCTTCATTCATTTTTGTTTTTTTATTTTTATTTTCATCAGAATTTTCATTTTTTTCAAACATTTTATCAGGATTAACTCTATCAAAGGCATGAGGATCAATTTCAAAACGAACATTTGATTTTCTATTAAATTCACTTGACATTTTTTCTTTATACCAGTTTCAATTTAAAAATATAATGCAAATTTTATAATTAACTTTTGTTTTTTACTTATGTTTTATGTTTCTCTTGTTTGTTTTAAAAAATAAAAAATAAAAAAAATTAAAAAAAAATTAATCCAAAATATTTATTTATTTTTAATTAATTACCGGAAGTTTCATATTTTTCATACATTTTTTTAATTTCTTCTTTTCTTTGTTTTTCATATTCATCTAATTCAATGTTTACCTTGTGAATTTCTGGACATCCATATACTGTATCATAATGATTATTTGGTTTATTATAAACACAAGCATGACATCTAAAATGAATTCTACAATTAAGTGAAATCATATCACTAACATTTGTCATTTTATTACATTCAACACAATTCATTTTAGTTTTAATATATGTTTCTTCTTCCATCACTTTCTTTTTTCTTTTCTTTTCTTTGTTTGTTTTTATAAAAAAAAATAAAAAATAAAAAATATCTAAAAAATTTTTTGTTTATTTTTAAAATTGAGGTTCTTCTTGATCAAAAGTTTCAAGTTTAATTCTTTTTATAGAATTCATAAAATCATCATTAAACTTAATAGTATTATATTCTTCATTTTTTGTATCGTCGTCATCATCACCAAAATCAGTAAAATCTTTAATTTGATTTTCTTCAGTTTTAGATTCTTCTTTTTCATTAATTGGTAATTGATTTAAAACTTTTTGTTGTCTTAATTCTCTCTTACGTTTACTTTCTGTTGGATAATCTCTTCCTAACGCTCTTTTCGATTTAAATGAAATATCACGACATAACATTATTTTCTTTTTTCCTTCTTTGACTTCAAAATATATGATCTGGAATGTTACATTTTTGGCAATGTTCACATTTATTTCAATCTCTTCTTCTTTTTCTTCTTCAACAAATGTCACATTTTCTTCAAAAATAAATTTGTAACTTGCATCACTCTTTTGTCTGTTTACCATTCTACAGATATTTGCTGACCAATTTGTAATGTTATTTTTACAACTTTCAAAATTCATTTCTTCTTTTAAAGGAAATTGTAAAATTTCTTGCTCCATCAATTGAAATAAATCTACTTTCTTTATCTTATATTTGTGAACAATTTCTTTGTTTTCCTTATAAGGATTATATTTAGAATAATAGGAAATTCCAGATTGGTTATATAATAAGCCAGTTTTGGTATCTAAATGTGATTTTCTGATTCTTTTTCCTTCAAATTCATTCACCAATACCACATTCTCTTCTTTTTCCTTTTTATTCTCTTCTTTTTTATTCTCTTCTTTTTCTTCTTCTTTAACTTTAACATTTTCAATTTGTTCTTCTTTTACCACAATGTTGTAATAATTACCAAGAACATTTTCATTTTCATTTTCCATTGGTTCTTCTTTTACAATAATGTTATCATTTTCATTTTCAATCATTTTCATTTTTTATTTGTTTATTGTTTTGTCTTTTGTCTTTTTGTCTTTTCTTTTTGTTTCTTCGTTTGAATGAAAAAATAAAAAATAAAAAACAATTATTTTTTTCGCCTTAAATACTGTCCTTGGGCTCGACCCCCCAAGAAGCCACGTCATTATATTATTTTTTGTCTTAATTTGGTATTTTGGCATATCCGCTTTTGGTATTTTTTGCATATTTTATTTTAACTTATTTTGGTATTTTGGCATATCCGCTTTGGGTATTTTTGCATATTTTATAAATAACTCAAATAAGTAATTAAAAAATATATATTTATTGATTAATTGATTAAAAAAATTTCAAAAAAAAAATCAATTGAAAAAAAAATTTGCTTATTGGATTATTAATGAAAATGAATTGGTTTTGGGATCATAAATTTCTGCTGTTGGTTCAGATAGGATTTCGTCTCCCCATAAAGCAATACCTTGCCATCTGAAAGGCGTGTTGCATGATGATGTTTCCTATCGGCAATCATCATTGGGCCTTCACGGAAATTATTTTTTATTGGATCATATATGACAGTTGAACAAGGCTCTGCTCCATATCCAGCACAAATAAGAATCTCATTATTGAATAACAAAGTTGCAGAATGACCATGCCTTGCACTTGGCATTCTTGGACCTTCAATAAAAGAATCAGTGTTTATGTCATAAATTTCAGTTGAATTCAGATGAGACGTTCCATCATAACCACCAAATATAATAGGGTTACCATTTGGTAATAAACAAACAGTAGGTCTAATCCTTGCATGCTTCATCTGTGACTTGCATAATGCAAATGTTTTATTTGACGTATTAAATAATTCACAAGATTTCAATAATGCAATTTTGACAACAAGGAATCCTTGGCTACCACATCCTCCAGCAATAAACACGTTTCCATTACGTAATAAAACACCGCCAGAAGAATTTCTTTTAACATGCATATTTGCAAGACAATAAAATTTATTATCTTTTATATTAAATAAACTAGACTCAGATATAGTTTGCATAGTGTTGTTATTGAGTCCCCTATCAAGTTCTGTTCCACCAAATAAAGCAATTTTTCCACCAGAAAGAGTAACGTCAGTATAATTTTCGTGGAAATGAAGAGAATTTAAAAAAACACTGTTATTTTCATAATCATAATGATATAATTGATCTTGCATAAACAACAACTTTTTATTTCCTTCAGGGAATGCATTGTTTCCATCAATTGATATACTTTTACAATTTGGGAAATCAGTAAGAGTATTAATTATGTTATTAAGTATTCCCATTTCTTCTTTGGTTACATTATTGTTATTATTGTTATTGTTATTGTTATCATTTTCATTTTCATTTTCGATTTGAATTCTTCTTTTCTTATTATTTTCATTTTCATTATTATTGTTATTCATTTTTATATATCAAAATGCAAATTATATAATTAACTTTTGTTTTTTACTTTGTTTTTTGTGTTTTGCTCGTTTGAATGAAAAAATAAAAAATAAAAAACAATTATTTTTTTCGCCTTAAATACTGTCCTTGGGCTCGACCCCCCAAGAAGCCACGTCATTTGTTTTATTTTTAGAATTTCTTATTTTTGACATATCCGCTTTTGGTATTTTGGCATTTTCCATTTTTGGTGTTTTGGCATTTTTTTATTAAAGTTATTTTTTTTAAAGAAATTGATTGAAAAAAAAGAAATAATTTTTATTTAATTAATTAATTTTTTTCAAGTTGTTATTTTGATCAAGACCAACAAGTTGCTTTTGAGTGTTGGTAAGTGTTGTCCAATCAAAATGAGGATAAACAATTTTTTGGGTAATGCCAAAACGTTTGTTGTAAGATTTATCAAAAAGTTTAAAGTCACTAGGTTGGTGAGTAGTAGTGCGACCTTGTTTAAGATAACAAACTTTTCTGGTAAGTTCACGTTCAGTAATCCATTTTTTGGTTAATGGAATTTGGCAAACATAAAATGTAAGGCGAATTTGCTCATCGGAAGAAGCCACCATTGGTTTGGCGCCACAATGAACAGTTCGTGAATAAAATAAAACCATGCAACCAGATGGCAAAATAAGAGCTTCAACTCTTTTCTTCTTTTCGGTAATTAACCAATCTAATTCAGGTGGATTCAATATGCCAAAGTTTTCTTTTCTTGTTTTCTTTTCGGGAAATTTTTCTGCTAACTCAAAATGGAGATTGTGAGATTCTGGAATGAAGCAAAAAGTGGCTTGACCTGCTGTTGTTTCACGAACATTTATAAATGATTGAACGTAATCCCTTTCTAGGCATTTTGGTGTGTAAACAGTGTCAACATGAAGATTCACTAAATTTCTAAGTTTCTCTGCATTGGTAGGTTGTTTCTTTGCATTACCGTGGTAACCTTTCTTATTGTAGTTTGGTAAAAAAAAGCCAAATGCATCAGTGCTTGTGACCAATTGATCTTTTTCTACGTTGTGTAACTTAGAAAAAACTTCCATAACATTTGGATCACTTCTGACTTCCCAACAAGGTTTAATAAGTCCACACGTGCCAGTTTGGTGAATAGTTCTAGTTGAAGGCCCTAATTCACCTAAACCAGCCCAAGTTGTTGCGTCATCTCTCTTAATTGGAAGACATGGTTCTCTTTTCATGACGTGGCCAGTTCCAGTAATCTTTTCCATTGGTTCATTACTAAATTCAGAACTCATATTTTCAATTACAGTCCACGTGTCATTGTAAAGTGTTTCGCATTTTTCCTTATTGATTACATTAAGAACAACTGCAACCCCATAAGTATCAATGTGAGCCCTAATGTTATTGAGGTCATTGCAAACATATTTACTACAATCTACATAATTAATAGCAAAAGGATTATTAACATTATTATTATTATTATTATTGCTGACGTGTTCATTATCATCATCATCATAATCAGCAATAAGTTCAAGTTTTATTGACTTGTTATCACTACCATTTTCATTATTATTGTTATCATTTTCAAGTTTTATTTTTTTGTTATTATTATTGTTTTCATTTTCATTTTCATTATTGATTTGATTATTGTTTTCAGTCTTAATCATTTCCATTTTTCTCAAATTGCAAATTTTCTATTTAACTTTTGTTTTTTACTTTGTTCGTTTGAATGAAAAAATAAAAAATAAAAAACAATTATTTTTTTCGCCTTAAATACTACCTTGGGCTCGACCCCCC